>OBWS01001469.1_pt1 | contig 10662 bp, 7 predicted proteins | sample 1495291 | NCBI WGS metagenome assembly OBWS01 (sample SAMEA2580090, study PRJEB22360) | human gut metagenome | biome: human gut; feature: human-associated habitat; material: faeces | place: Denmark | collected 2008/2010 | reverse complement strand
AAAGGGCGGAGGCGGGGCATGCCCCGCCTCTTACACCACATCTCTGTGCGCTACCACCCGCGGGCTCCGGGATGCTGAATACTCCGGAATTTGCACGGCGCCCCCTGGGGTACCCGCGGGCAAAAAGCAACCGCCCCGCCGAAATATGCAATCGGCGGGGCGGTTTATGCAAAAATGCGGTTGTGGTACGTTACAGCTCGCTACGGCTTGAATCCCAGGCAGGTTACTCGGCGCTTTTGAGGGCGCCGACCATGTCGATCTTGTTGAGGGTACGATTGGTGGCGAGGTTGACGATAAACGTAAAGCCGAAGGAAAGTACCACGGCAAGCACGTAGCTCAGTGGCTCGACCTCAACGTCGAAGTACAGCGACGGCATCTGCAGGATGTACGTGAAGCTCTCGGCCAGCAAGCCGCCCAGTGGCACGCCCAGCGCGGCGCCAATTGCCGTGAGGATCAACGTCTCCTTGTTGACGTAATGGTGCACCTCGCCACGGCGGAAGCCCAGCACCTTGATGGTCGCCAGCTCGCGTTCGCGCTCGGAGATATTCGTGTTGGACAGCGTAAACACCACCACAAACGATAGGCACGCCGCCATAAAGGTCACGAGCACCACGACGGAATTGATAATCGTAAAGTTCGCCTCGTAGTTCTGCCAATGTTCGGCCGTGCTCGAAATCGTAAGCCAACCGTCACTCTTAAGATTCTTGCTAAACGCAATCTGGTCGGCCGACGAGCCCTTAAGCAGCACAAAGACGCCGTTAAGGCGTGCGCTTCGGCCAAACGCGCGCTCATAGGTGCCCTGCGTCATGTAAAGCGTGTTGCCCAGATAGTTAAGCGAAATGTCGCTGACTTTGACCTTGGCGACATTGAGCGACGAATCCTGGACGTGCGCCGTATCGCCCGGTTGAATCCCCAGCACCAGCTGTGAACTCTTACTCAGATACACGTCCCCGTCACGCAAAGACAGCGGTTCTTTGGACTCATCCTCCAGGCGCACGTAATCGCCCAAGTCACCCGTGCGGTCGTCGGGAATCACGATGAGCTGCACGGTCTCGCTCTTTCCGCCGAATGTAAAGGTAACGTTGTCGGTCATAATCGGCAGCGTCGAAGTCACGGTCACGTTGGAATCATTGGCCGCGCCGCGCTCATCCAATGCCGCGCACGTCTGTGAAAAATCGTCGGGGTTAGCAACCGCCAGCAAGTCATAGCGCGTGATATGCCCGTACTGTTTGGGCGAAAGCGCCACCGACGTGTCGCGGATGCCCATACCGCAGATCACGAGCGCCGTACAGCCGGCAATACCGAAGATGGTCATAAAGGCACGCTTTTTGTAGCGGAACAGGTTACGCGCCGCCACCTTGTTCAAAAAGCCCATGCGACGCCAGATAAAGCCGATGCGCTCAAGCAAGATGCGCGAGCCAGCGCGCGGGGCCTTGGGACGCATAAGCGAGGCCGGGGTCTCGGCCATCTCGTGGCGGCAGGCGATAATCGTGGCGCCCACCACGCCCACGGCAAACAGCGCCACCGAAACGATCGAGGACACGATGTCGTACGAAAGCAGCATCTGGGGCAGTGAGTACATATCGTCGAACACCGTAAACAGGAACAGCGGCAGGCCCACAAATCCGATGATGTTGCCGAGCACGCCGCCGATCAGACACGCCCACAGCGAGTAGTCCACGTATTTGGACAGAATACGCCCGCTCGAATAGCCGAGCGCCTTGTACAGGCCAATGAGCGTGCGCTCTTCCTCGACCATGCGTGTGGCGGTGGTAAGACTGATGAGCACGGCGACGATAAAGAAGATGAACGGGAACACCGTGGCGATAGCCTCAATTGACGAGCTATCGCTCTCCACGCTCGAGTAGCTTGCGATATTGCCGCGGTCCTGGATGTACCAGGTGCATTCGCCCAGATCGGAAAGCTCGGCGCGGGCATCGGCAAACTGCTGGTCGGCGGCGGCGCGGCGCTGATCCAGGTCGGTCTGCGCTTGCACGCGCTCCTCGCTGCCCTCTGCCATGCGATTGATGTTGTCCTGCTCAATCCCAAAGAGCATATTCGCCTGGCGCTCGGCCGCATCCAAGCTTGCCGGCGTGTCGACCGTCAGTTCCTGAGCGCGCGCCTTCTCACGCCCCTCGCGGATCTTCTCGATGTTGCCTTTAACCTCGTTGATCTTTGTCGTGTAGGCATCCGAATAGGAGTTAAGACTCTTGGCTCCCTCGACAATCACGTGGACCGCAGAGTAGGAAGAAGATGTCGCGGCATCCTCGCTCACATAGAACTTATAGTCCGCCGCCGAAGCGGCGCGAAAGGCGTTGACTGTCGAGTCGGAGCTCACGTCGGTAGGATCGAGGACCTCGGCCGTAATGGTGTACTCGCCCGCGGCAAACTGATCCTTGGCGCTTTGGTTCGACGAGCTCGCGTCATTGGCGGCAAAACTCACGGTATCGCCGAGCTTTTTGCCCGAAGCCTTCAGGAACTTCGAAGTCACCGCGACCTCATCGGCGCTCTCGGGCAAATCGCCGTTCACGAGCACTGGCTGATCGATGTTCTCCTTGGAGAGACTTTGCACGACCACGCGTTCGCGCGTTGTGCCCACGGCGGTGTAGGCGGTCTCGGCGTAGATGCCCTCGGCCGTCTCGACGCCGTCAACCTCTTGGATAGCCGCAAGATCGTCGCGCGTAAGGCCATAGGTCGACTGCACGTTAATGTCATAGACATTCTGCTGGTCAAAGTAGGCATCGACCGAATCGCACAAATCCTCGCAGCCCGCCTTAAGACCGCACATCACGCTCACGCCGAGCGCGGTGATGACCACGATGGACAAAAAGCGCTTAAGACTGCCGCGGATTGTGCGGTAGATGCCACGGCGAAAAACCGTCGGCACCATATCGTTTGAGCTTTGAGCGGTACGGTAGGTCGCGAACTCCCGGTCGCGACCCGCGTGCTCCGTATCGTGGTTTTGGCTGTTTTGGCGATCTTGGTCCATGGGCACTACCACTCGATTGTCTCGATCGGCACGGGATTTTGCTGGACCGTCTCGCTCTCCACGCGACCACTCTTAAAGCGGATCAGGCGATCGGCCATGGGCGCGAGCGCGGAGTTGTGCGTGATGATGATGACCGTAATGCCCTGCTTGCGGCAGGTATCCTGCAGCAGCTGCAAGATCTGCTTGCCGGTTTTATAGTCGAGCGCGCCCGTGGGCTCGTCGCATAAAAGCAGCTTGGGGTTCTTGGCCAGTGCGCGGGCAATGGACACGCGCTGCTGCTCGCCGCCCGAAAGCTGTGCCGGAAAGTTGCCCAGGCGCTCGCCCAGGCCAACCTGGCGAAGCGTCTGTTCGGCATCGAGCGAATCGGGGCAGATTTGCGCCGCGAGCTCGACGTTTTCGAGCGCCGTCAAGTTGGGGACCAAATTGTAGAACTGGAAGACAAAACCGACGTCGGCGCGGCGGTATTCCACGAGCTGCGCCTCGTTGGCGGAGCTCACGTCGCGCCCGTCCACCGTCACGGTGCCGGAGGTCGCCGTATCCATGCCGCCCAGAATGTTGAGCGCCGTGGTCTTGCCGGCACCCGAAGCACCCAGAATGATGGCGAGCTCGCCGCGCTCGACCGTAAAGCTCGCGCCGTCGAGCGCATGAATGCGGGCGTCGCCCTCGCCGTATGCTTTGATGACGTCTTTGAATTCGATATAGGCCATCGATTAATTCCCATCTGGTCGGATAACTCTTTAGTATTACCCATTTCCCACCGACCAAAAAGGGACAGGTTTATTTTGGCAGGTTTTATATGGGGAAACGGCAGCTATAGATGAGGCTACGAGGAGACAGGGAAATCATCGACGGGGTCAGGCCGACCGCCAAACACAACGCACGCATCTCAATCTGTCAGCCAAATCATTCGAACAGCTGTTCGTTTCTATGATATGATTCCGCTATCTAAGCAGGCCAATTCGCAGAAAGGCGGCCAACATGGCGTTCGACTTTAAGAAGGAATGCAAGGAGCTCTACAAACCTGCAAGCAAGCCGAGTATCGTAACTGTCCCGCCTATGAGCTACGTTGCCGTTCGCGGAAAGGGCGACCCAAATACCGAAGGTGGCGAGTATCAAAACGCCCTGCCGCTGCTTTACGGCATCGCCTATACCGTCAAGATGTCGAAGAAAGGCTCAAGGAGTATCGAGGGCTATTTCGACTTTGTGGTACCGCCGCTCGAGGGTTTCTGGTGGCAAGACTCCCCGAGCGGCGACATCGACTATGTACGCAAGGACGATTTCAACTTTATCTCGTGCATCCGCCTGCCCGATTTCGTCACCCAAGATGACTTTGACTGGGCAGTCGCGGAAGCCACGACCAAAAAGAAACTGGACTTTTCTGCCGTCGAGCTGCTTAAAGTTGACGAAGGTCTCTGCGTTCAATGCATGCACACCGGGCCCTACGACAACGAACCGGCGACCGTAAACGCTATGCATGAATTAATGACCGAGCAGGGCTATGTCCCCGACTTCTCAGACTCCCGTTTACATCACGAAATCTATCTCTCCGATCCACGCAAATGTGCACCGGAGAAACTTAAGACTGTGGTTCGTCATCCTATCAAGCGCGCTGAATAGCGTTGGGCGCCGTTCCGCGCATCAGGTTTTAGGCCAGGCAATCAGCCGCTCCAAGGTCATCTGGCAGCTTCCTTGACGCAGGTCATCGTATCTTATAATTTTATGTCTCTAAAGCTGGAAAGCCTCTCAACGATGCGCAACTCCAGCTCTTTTTATATCAAGAGGCTTAAATGAAATACCAGAAGTCGTGGATATCCATCAACAAACAGATAGCACTATTGACAGGAAACAAGGGTCTTAAGTGCTCTGATCAAAGCGAACTCGAGCGAGCTTTGGTCGAAGTCGGCTACTACAGGCAAAGTACTCGAGCGTCACTCCTCGTACGCGCCCTCAAGCCGAAGCAGCCACTCCTTGCGGTCAAGCCCGCCGGCATATCCGTTGAGCGATCCGTCGGCCGCCACCACGCGATGGCACGGCACGATAATCGAAACTGGATTACGCGCGACCGCAGCCCCCACCGCACGAGGAGACACAACGGGAGCCTCGTTTCCCGGCACCCGATGGCGGGCGGCGACACGCTGGGCGATCTCGCCATACGTAGCGACCTCACCACGCGGAATAGAAAGCAGCTCGTACCAAACTTCACGCTGAAACGCCGTACCGATCATATGCAACGGCGGCGTAAACCGAGGCTCCTGCCCTGCAAAATAAGCATTCAGCCAAGCCCAGGAACACTCAAGCACCGAAGAGGCCGCACCATTTGCCGGATTCGCCGACGACATGCCGCCAATACCGGAAACCGCGTCGGCGCCTTCAACATGTTCGGAGTCTTCCCGTAGAAGCGTGGAGCCAAAATGCTCCTGCCCCTCAAACCAAAGTCCCGTCAGACCGCGGCCATCAGCGGCAAGCAGGATTTCGCCCAAAGGCGAAGCAAACGTCGTCGTGACCACCAGCGGCTCCTTTCAAAACTCCGCACCATAATACCGCGAATTGTGCAGACAACCCCAATCGACCCCAAAGTCACCTCGGGCAGCAGGCGCGAAGCGCCGCAGCTGCCGGCCGCGCCCCACAGTCCCCCAAGGCGGCAGGCGCGAAGCGCCGAGGCCGCCGCCGGGACCAAGGCCCGCAATGGCCACGCGCCCCCACATCAGCCCAGCGGCCCCAACCAACAACGGCCCCATCGCAGGCCGCTCGCAGCAGCGTCACCGCAGGCGGGGCCGGGCTTAGTTTTCAGAACACTCCGCAGACCAGTGTGGCGCCTTGTCCGCGGCTCCGAAGGAGCAGGACAAGGCGCCACACATGGTCGAGGACGTTCTGAAAACTAAGCCCGGACCCCGCCGGACAGGTCACACTACTCGCAGAGCAGCTTAGCGATCTGGACGGCGTTGGTTGCCGCGCCCTTACGGATTTGATCGCCGCAGCACCAGAAGGTGATGCCGCGCGCAGCCTCGGGGTTCGAGATGTCGCGGCGCACGCGACCGACCCAGATCAGGTCCTGGTCGGACGTATCCATCGGCATGGGGAAGCGATCGTGCGCATCCTCGGCGCTCATGTCGTCAACCAGCTTCACGCCCGGAGCGGCAGCCAACGCAGCACGGGCCTCGTCAACCGTAATGTCGCGCTCGAACTCGAGCGTAATGCTCTCGGAGTGCGAGCGCAGCACGGGCACGCGCACGCAGGTGCAGTTCACGCGCAGCTCGGGCAGGTGCATGATCTTACGGCCCTCGTTTTGCAGCTTCATCTCCTCGGAGGTAAAGCCCTCTTCCTTGACGCCGCCAATTTGCGGAATCAGGTTGCTCGCGAGCTGGGCGGCAAATGCGCGCGGCTCGGGAATCTCCTCGCCACGGCCCAGGGCGGCCAGCTGAGCCTCGAGCTCGGCCATGCCGGGAGCGCCGGCACCCGAAGCCGCCTGATACGTCGAGACGATCATGCGCTTCACGCCGGCGAGCCGATGCAGCGGCCACGTGGGAACCAGGCCGATGATGGTCGCGCAGTTGGGATTGGCGATAAGGCCGTGATGCCACTTGATGTCGTCGGCATTGATCTCGGGCACAACCAGCGGCACCTCGGGATCCATGCGGAAGGCATGGCTGTTGTCGACCACGACGGCGCCGCGCTTGACGGCCTCGGGCAGTAGCTCCTTCGCGATGTCGTCGCCGGCGGCTCCAAGTACGATGTCGCAGCCCTCAAAGGCCTCGGGGCAAGCCTCTTCGATCACGATCTGCTCGCCGCGGAACTCGACGGTTTTACCCGCGGAGCGTGCACTTGCCAGTAGCTTGAGCTTGCCAACCGGGAACTCCTGCTCGTTGAGGCACTCGAGCATCTGGGTGCCCACGGCTCCCGTCGCGCCCAAAATAGCAACCGTGTACTGTTTCATGCTTCCCCCTTTAAAGGTTTTGGCTTTTGCCCGCACGCCGAGCAGGCCGATTATTGTTGCCAGTGTATACAAGAACGGGGCGGGCACGAAACCCGCCCCGTCGAAACGAAACCGAAACGAAACGCCCCGCCGTAGATTTTTGAGACATGACCCAAAAATCTACCGAGCAGTCGCTACTTTTTGAGCGCGGCCAAGGTGGGATTGGCCGGCACGGGGGCCTCCAGGTCAGAGACCTTCACAATGCCGTTCTCGTCGGAGAAGGCACGGTAAATGGTCCGAATCGCCAGGTCGAAGTCTTTCTCCTCGACACCGATAATGATGTTGATCTCGTCGCAGCTCTGCGAAATCATACGCACGCTCACGCCAGCCTGGCCAAGCATGCCAAACAGATGGCCCGAGATACCCGCCCGGCCTCGCAGGTTACGGCCGACGGTCGCGATGAGCGCCAAGCCCTCGACAACCTCGATCTCGAGCGGCTCGACCTCCTGCTGGATGTCGCCCACAAGCGAGTACAGCGAATCGTGTACATCCTTCTCCTGCACCACGGCGCCAAAGCGGTCGACACCGGTGGGCATGTGCTCAACGGAAACGTCATAGCGCTCGAAGACCGAAAGCGCGCGGCGCATAAAGCCGACGCGCGGCTTGGTGCGGTCGCGGGCAACGTTGATGGCGACAAAACCGCGCTTGCCGGTCACGCCGGTAATGATGGGCTCCGCCTCACCCTCGTCAGCCGTCTCGCTAATGATGGTGCCGGGGTCCTGCGGCGCATTGGTGTTCTTGATGACCAGCGGAATACCCGCCTCACGCACAGGGAACACGGCCTCCTCGTGCAGGACGCTTGCGCCCATGTACGAAAGCTCGCGCAGCTCCTCGTAGGTAACGCGCGCAATGGGCTGAGCCTCGGGCACAATGCGAGGATCGGCAGAATAGAAACCCGAGACGTCGGTCCAGTTCTCGTACAGGTCGGCGCCCAGGCACTTGGCCAGGATCGAGCCCGAGATATCGCCGCCGCCACGATCGAGCAGCTTGATCTGGCCCTCGCGCGTCGCGCCGTAGAAACCGGGCATAACAAAGCCGCCCTGCTGGCCGTACTCCTGCACCAGCTCGGAGGTGCGGTTCATGCTGAGCGTACCGTCGTGATGGAACGCCACAACCGTCGCGGCGTCCAGGAACGGCAGGCCCAGGTACTCGGCCATCAGGCGAGCAGTGAAGTACTCGCCGCGGCTTACAAGCTCCTCGGTGGAGTAGCCGCCCGAGCGGGCGCGCTCGGCAAAGGCCGCGAACTCCTCGCGGATGGGATAGGTGAGCTCCAGCTCGTCAGCGATATCAAAATAGCGCTGGCCAATGTCCTCGAGCAGTTCCTCGCACGACACGTGATACTTAACGTGCGCGTTAACCAGGTAGAGCAGGTCGGTCACCTTGGTGTCGCCCTTAAAGCGGCGGCCGCAGGCGGAAACCACCACAAAACGGCGGGCAGGGTCGGCATCGACGATGGCCTTGATCTTCTTAAAGTGTTCGGCGTCGGCGACCGACGAGCCGCCAAACTTGGCAATCTTAATCATGGGCTTGAGGTTACCTTTCTAAAAGCCTCTGCAAACCTGTTTTACGCGCTCTGATACCATGGTTTCACCGATTGGGACCAAGGCATCCAAGGAGCAGTGTTATATGGGAACTTATCATAGTACACGAGGACGCACTTTATCGTGCTCAAGTAAGGTGGCAATCCGCACCGGCATCGCTCCCGACGGGGGTTTGTTTGTCTCGGACGAGCTTGGCACCCAGCAGGTCGATATCAGCTCGCTTGCAGATAAATCGTACTTTGAAATCGCTCAAGATGTGTTGGGAATGTTACTGAATGATTACACGGCCGAAGAAATTTCGGCGTGTGTCGACGAGGCATACCGCGGCACGTTCGCGAGTGAAGAGGTTACGCCGCTCGTCAAACTCGACGCTGCGCCGGGCGCTGACGCCCCTCAGACCTATGTGATGGAGCTCTTTGGCGGCCCCACAAGCGCCTTCAAGGACGTCGCCCTGCAGATGCTCCCCCGTCTGATGGCCCGCACTTCCGCCAAGGACGGCGTCGCCGAGCGCATCATGATCGTCACCGCCACGTCAGGCGACACGGGCAAGGCAGCACTCGCCGGCTTTGCCGACGCCCCGGGCACGGGCATCACCGTCTTTTATCCCGAGGGCAAAGTCAGCCGCGTACAGAATCTGCAGATGTCCACTCAGGAGGGCGATAACGTCGCCGTCTGCGGCATCCGCGGCAACTTTGACGACGCCCAGAGCGCCGTCAAGCGCATCTTTGCCGATAAGGAGCTTGTCGAGCGTCTGGAGGCCGCAGGCACGGTGCTTTCGAGTGCCAACTCCATCAACGTCGGCCGTCTGGTGCCGCAGGTCGTCTACTACTTTGCCGCCTATGCGCAGCTGTTGCGCGCCGGCGCCATCGAGGCCGGTGACGCCGTGGAGTTCTGCGTACCGACCGGCAACTTTGGCGATATCCTGGCCGGTTACTATGCCAAGCGCATGGGTCTGCCCGTCGCCAAGCTCATCGTCGCGAGCGACAAGAACAACGTGCTGGCTGACTTCCTGACCACCGGCGTCTACGACCGCAACCGCCCGTTCTTCACGACCATCTCGCCTTCGATGGACATCCTCATCAGCTCTAACCTGGAGCGCATGCTCTACTTCCTGTCCGATGGCGACTGTGAGCTCGTTGCCGGCCTTATGGAGCAGCTGGCGCGGACTGGTCGCTACGAAGTTCCCGCCGACCTGCTGGCAAAGATTCAGTGCGTCTTTGGCTGCGGTTGGGCCAGCGAGGACGAGGTACGCACTGCCATCAAGAGCTGCTGGGACGCGAACGGCTACGTGATCGACCCGCACACCGCTTGCGGCTATCACGTCTTCGAAAAGGTCGCTCCCACCGAGGGCGCCAAGGTCCGCGTGCTGCTTTCGACCGCCAGCCCCTACAAGTTCCCGCGCGCCTGCTGCGACGCCCTGGGCCTCGACGTTCCCGAGGACGACTTTGAGGCCATGCGCGTGCTCGAGCAGGCGACCAACACGGTTGCACCGGCCCAGCTCGCCGAACTCGAATCCAAACCCGTCCGCTTCGAAGACGTCTGCGACGTAGCCGACATGGCCAACTACGTCGAGTCTGCAGCAAAAAAGATGACTACCAACTAAAACCCCTTATAAGGCGCCGGCGAAAGCCGGCGCACCTTCTTTTTATTTAAAGTCGTCCTAAAGGGCGAGCTCCTGGGCGGGTCTGGCCGTTTAGTTCGTCGCGAGTTCCGCACGAGCCGGAAAGCACTTAATGTGCTTTCCGAGCGAGCCAGGACTGCCCGAGCAGCGAACTAAACGGCCAGACCCGCCCAGGAGGACCCACATGATCAAAATCACCGTCCCAGCAACCAGCGCCAACCTAGGCATCGGCTACGACACCCTCGGCATGGCCGTCAGCCTCTACTCGCACTTCACCTTCGAGCGCGCCGACAAGCTCACCATCACGGGCTGCCCCGAGGAGTTCCAAAACGAGAATAACCTGGTCTATGTGAGCTTTGTCGATGCTCTGGCCGCGTGGGGCGAGACAGCTTTCCCCGTTGCCATCGACATTCAAACCGACGTGCCCGTCGCCCGCGGCCTGGGCTCCAGCTCCACCTGCGTCGTCGCCGGCATCATGGCAGCCGCCGCACTGACGGGCCCCACCGTCGACCGTGCCGAGCTTGTTCGCCATTTGCCA
>OBWS01001461.1_pt1 | contig 10688 bp, 9 predicted proteins | sample 1495291 | NCBI WGS metagenome assembly OBWS01 (sample SAMEA2580090, study PRJEB22360) | human gut metagenome | biome: human gut; feature: human-associated habitat; material: faeces | place: Denmark | collected 2008/2010 | reverse complement strand
GAGATCCCCAAGCGCCTGAAAACGCGTAAGGACTCAGTAGGGAATCTCCGTCCTTGGGCGGAGAGGATGTCAAGGTGTGGATCGCGAGCGTAGAAAGATGAATGCGCCCGAAGGCAAACATTTCATCCTTGCCGGCGCGGGACGCGCGTGCGGGCGCCGCTCGGCCGGCGAGGTAAGGTCCGATACGGGAGGCAGCATTTGATTCAATGGCCGCGACGGTGCCCTGAGCCAAAAGAGTGCCGCCCTTTGCGCCGGCGCCCGGCCCCATTTCAATCAGCCAGCCCGCCTCGCGCAGCACCTGAACATCATGATCGACGAGCACGATGGAATTGCCGTCGGCGAGAAGGTCGTGCATAACGCCGATGAGTCCTTCGAGGTTGGCCGGATGGAGGCCAATAGAAGGTTCATCGAGCACATAAAGCACGCCGGTTGTCTGGTTGCGCACGGCGCGGGCGAGCTGCATGCGCTGACGTTCGCCCGTTGACAAAGTCGAAGATGCGCGGTTGAGCTGCAGGTAGCCGACGCCCAAGTCCATGAGCCGCTTGGCAGCATCGAGAAAGGATTCGACAAGACGCTCGGCCATTGGGCGCATCGGCGGCGGAAGCGATGCCGCAATGCCTTTGACCCAATCAATGGCTTGCGTGAGCGTCATGCGGCAGAACGCGTCAAGAGAGATGCCGCGAACGCGGGGCGCCCGGGCAGCATCCGAGAGCCGAGTGCCGCCGCAGGCCGGGCAGACGGATTCCTTGAGAAACTTTTCCACCCGCTTCATGCCTTTTTCGTCTTTGACCTTGGCGAGCGCATTTTCTACGGTATAGACGGCATTAAAGTAGGTGAAATCGAGTTCGCCCGCACTGTTGGTGTTCTTGGCTTTGTAGAAGATCCGTTTTTTGACGGCCGGCCCGTGAAAAACGATGTCGCGCTCCTTGGGACTGAGCTCCTTGAAAGGCACATTCGTGCGCACGCCCATCGCGCGGCACACGTCGACCATGAGCGACCACATCAGGGTGTTCCACGGCGCGACGGCGCCTTCTTCTATCGTGAGGTTTTCATCAGGAACGAGCGTCGACTCGTCAACCGTTCGGATCAGACCCGTGCCGCTGCATTTGGGACAGGCCCCGCGGCTGTTAAAGGCCAGATCTTCTGCGCCCGGCGCAAAGAAATGCACGCCGCAGGTCGGGCAAACGATTTCCTTTTCAGCGGCGACATTGAGCGTCGGCGGCACGCAGTGTCCGTTTGGACAGCGGTGGCTTGCCAAGCGCGAGAAGATGAGGCGCAGGCCGTTGAGGAGTTCTGTTCCCGTTCCAAAAGTACTGCGGATCCCGGGAACAGAAGGCCGCTGGTGCATGGCGAGCGCCGCCGGCACATAAAGCACTTCGTCAACGACGGCCTTTGCGGCCTGCGTCATGCGGCGCCGGGTGTAGGTTGAAAGCGATTCCAGATAGCGGCGCGAACCTTCCGCATAGAGCACCCCGAGCGCGAGAGATGATTTCCCGGAACCCGATACGCCGGCAATGCCGACGATCTGATTGAGCGGCACCTCCGCATCGATGTTCTTTAAGTTGTGTACGCGAGCGCCGCGCACCAGAATGCTCTTCGGGATCATGGCGAATCAACCATAAAAAAGGACGGCGAAGCGCCGTCCTTCCGATTTTCAGAGAGAGAATGGCAGTGCCGAAAGGTTACAGCGCTGTCGGCTCCACGTCGACCGCTTCACCGAGGAGGAAGAAACGGCCGCCGGAAACGTAATGCGTGGTGCGCATCTCTTTGGGCGCGTGCTCGAAGTCGGGTCTGCCGTTTTGGTAGACGCGTTCATCTCCCCAGGCGGCAACGGCCTGCCCGAGGAAGAGGTCGTACTTCTTTGAGAGTTCCTCCGTTTCGGGGAGTTTCTTGAAAATGGCCCAGGCCGAGCAGCCGCGGGCGAGCGGAATCTTGAAGCCTGGCTGCGTGAAGAGCGCCATCCCGCTTTTTTCGAGTTTTTCGGGATCTGCATTCTTGCTCACGGATCCAAGAGACAGGAGCTCAGGAAGAATGCCCGCAGAAGCAACGCCGAGCGCAAAGTATTCGGATTGATCCATGAGCTTGCGGGTGTAGTGGGATTTGTCCACTACCACCAACACCTTGTCGTAGTCGAGCGGCGAGGCCCAGCTCGCCGGCATCATGTCCGTCTTGCCGTCGTGTTCTGCAGAAACAAGCACCGTGCCGCCCAGGTTAAAGAGCTGCCAGATTTTTGCCGCATCCAGCGCGGCGATTTTGGGTTCAGTCATTGAAATTAGGCTCCAAAGCATCAGCAGCTGCCGCAGGCGGACCTCGCGCATGATGCGCGGCCTGAGCGGGAGTGCCGATAATGAAAATGCTTCACATTATGCTCGAGTGCAGACGGATCGTCTGCATTTCGCAATTCTTTGGTACGGATCCTAACCGTCTTCGCCCTTTGCCGTGGGTACAAAAAGATCGAAAAACTGCGCGATTGTGATCGATTGATAGGGAAAAAAAGGGAGTCCCGCTCAAACGAAACTCCCAGAAAGGTTATGAATATGCGGCTGGACGCAGGCCCTTATGCTCTGGCACGCACAACGTCAATGATCGTGCCGTCGCGGTACTCGACGATCCCGACGATGCGCTCGCCCTCGGGAATCGGACGGGCCTTGCCGCAAAGCCGCTCGGCCTTTTCACGGAGCTTTTCGATCGAATGAACCGGAAGCTTTGCTTTCGTGAAGCGCTCAAGCAGGTCTGTGCGGCGCGGATTTACCGCAATGCCCCACTCGGTGACGAGAACGTCAACGGTTTCGCCCGGCGTGCAGATGGTGCGTACGCGGTCCTTGATCACCGCGATGCGCGAGCGGGTGAGGTTGGCCGTGATGATGGTCATCTTTGCGCCGGCCGCAGCGTCGCTGTGACCGCCCGAACCCCCCATGATGGCCCCGGCGGAGCCCGTCAGCACGTTCACGTTGAAGTCTGTGTCGATCTCAGTGGCGCCGAGAATGGCGCAGTCGAGCTGATTCACAATGCAGCCCGAATTAAAGGGGCTTGCATAGAGACATGCGCCGACCTCTTCATGAGCCGGATTCTCACGGACGGAGCGCACGGCTTCGAGGTCAAAGTCCTGAACGTCCAGAATGCGCTTGAAGAGGCCTTCTTCGAGCATTTTGACCAAGAGACCGGTGATGCCGCCCATGATGAAGCTGCCGACGACGTGCTTCTCACGCATCATTTCCGCGATGAAGGCTGCTGCGGCAAGCGATGCGCCGCCCGCACCAGTCTGAAGTGAAAAGCCGTCCTCAAGAAGGCCGGAAGCAGCGATCGCCTTGGCGGCGTTCTGAGCGATGATGAGCTGCACCGGGTCTTTCGTCACCTTGGTTGTGCCGGACACAATGCCGTTGGGATCGCCGATCTTCTCGAGCTCAACAACCCAGTCGACGCGTTCCTGAGAAATGGAGATCGGCGTGAGCGGATAAGGCTGCAGATTGTCCGTGACGGCAACGACCTGATCGGCATAGTCCGCATCCGGGAAGGCGTAGCCCAGGGAGCCGCAGGCCGTCTCGCCCGTGACGCCGTTGATGTTGCCGTATGCGTCGGCCGAAGGTGCAGCAATGAAGGCGACGTCGATCTTGAGGTCGCCGCATTCAATGGCACGGGCTCGGCCGCCGTGCGTACGGAAAACAGCAGCTCGGGGGAGGAGTCCCGAGGAGACGGCCTCGGCTACCGGTCCGCTGACGTAGTCCGAATCGATGCGTGTGATGACGCCGGATCGGATGAATTCAACCAGCGGGGCATGTACGGGAAAGATCGAACTTGCCGCGATTCGCAGATCCTTGATCCCGCGCTTAGCAGCCGCTGCAATCACCTGGTTCATCAGCATGTCGCCGTTGCGGAAATGATGATGGAAGCTGAGCGTCATGCCGCTTTTCAGGCCGACCTTCGTAAAGACGGCGTCAAGGTCCGGCAGGCACTTGCCGTCGCCCGGCAGCCTGCACTTGACGGAGGGAGCTGCGCGCGTCCCGACGGGTCGGGCGGCGAATGCGCCGGCAAAGGGTTTGAGTTCGATGCCGTCGAGCTGATCGGGAATCTCCCGGCCGAGAATGGTCTTGCGCATGGTTATTCCTCCTCAAGCAGGCCGAGCATGTCTGCCATATGAATGGTGCGGCGGGCCCGGGCGACGATCGGTGCGTCGACCATTTTGCCGTCGAGCGCAATGACGCCGGCGCCCTTCTTCTGAGCTTCTTCAATGACGACAAGAATGCGCTTGGCCCAGGCGATTTCTTTCGCGGTCGGCGCAAATGCCTTGTGGATCACGCTGATCTGGCGCGGATTGATGGCAAACTTTCCCTTGAAGCCGAAGGTACGGGCGTTCAGAGTGTCCAGAAAGAGCCCTTCGGGATCGTTGGTATCGGCGAAGGGGGCATCGATGGAGTCAATGCCGGCCGATCGTCGGGGTCATGGATGGAGTAAACCCCGCCTGCCGCTGCAGCGTTGGCGAGCATGCCGCGGGCAAAGATGAGTTCGCGGCCTTCGCGTGTGCGCTCAGTGCCGAGCGATGCGGTGTAGTCCTCGCCGCCGAGCGAGAGGAGCGTCACGCGTTTGCTCGCCAAGGCAATGTCGAGACACCGGGCGAGCCCCATCGGCGTTTCAATGAGCGGCATGATGAGAGTCTTCTTCATTGCGCCGCAGGCCGCCTCAGCCTTTTCGAGCAGTGCTTCGCAGGCACGGATGTCGTCGATCGATTCGGTCTTGGGGAGCATGACAGCGTCCGGTCCGCAGGGAACGACGGCAGCAATGTCCGCGTCGCCGCCGGCCGCGAGCGTATTGATGCGCACGGCGCGTTCCACGCCCGCGTAATCAACGCTCTTTAAGGCGCTCGCAACCAAAAGGCGCGCCGCGTCCTTTTCTGCGGGCGACACAGAGTCCTCGAGGTTGAGGATGATGCCGTCTGCGCCGAAAACTGCGCCGGACTGCAGATTGCCGGGGTTGTTTCCCGGCAGAAACAAAAGCGTACGTCTCATGATGAGTGGTCCTTTGGCTGGTTTATAGGCCGGCGCGGGTAATGGCCGTCAGGGTGCGGGCGCGGATGGTGCAGTCGAGCGCGCCCTTGTCGCGGACGTCGACTTCGGCGTCCTCAATCCCGGCCTCGCGGCACGCATCCCGAATGACGGCTTCGATCGTGTCGCCGTAGGCGGCTTTCACGGAACTTTCAAGGTCGATGATGATCCCGCTGCCCGCAGGGGCTTCGGCGACCGTGATGACCGCGTCGTTGCTTTCGAGTGTTCCGGCTTGTCCTTGTCGCATGATGTGCCTCATGAATAAAGAGCTTGGCAGAGCAAAGTGCTTGGGATGAGGGCGATTTACTGAAGCGCGCGCATCAGAATCGTCGCGGCAATCACCGTGCAGGCGCCGCCCAAGCGGGTAAAGCCGCCTGCAAAGGGCATCAGGCCCATGCGGTTGGCCGCCGAGAGGATGGCGACGTCGCCCGTGCCGCCTAAGCCCGAGTGGCAGCAGGTGACGATCGCGGATTCGATCGGGTACATGTTCATGAACCGAGCGCAGAGGAGCCCCGAAGCAACCATGCCGAAGATGGTGGCCATGATCGTGAAGATGTAGGCCGGCGTAATGGCTGCGAGAACGTCATTCCAGGGCGTATAGATGACGCCCACGCCGACGAGAAGCGCCCAGGTGAGGTTGCCGGAGACGAACTTGTACCACTGCTTGGCGCCTTGCTCCATCACGGTCGGCATGATGTTAAGGACCTTGATGAGCGCGGCAAGGATGATCATCAGAATCGGCGCAGGGATCGGAATCCAGAGGGCGAGCACCTTGGCCGCACAGAAGAAGCAGCAGGCGAGGACGAGGCCCGCGCCCATCATCTTGACGTCGAGCGGGGCTTCTTCGGCCTTGGCGTTCGTAATGTCGGAGAGGTCGCCCGACTTTACAAGGGTGCCGTTGCCCGAGAGCTTCGGGAAGCGCTCGCCCATCTTCTTGAGGTAGCCCGCGGACATGATGGCGAAGAGGTTGCCGAGCATCGCAGCGGGCACGAAGTGCACGAGGAACTGATCGGCGGACTGATTGAGAATTTCCGAATAAGCAGCTGCGAGCGGAAGGATGCCTTCGCCCACGCCGCCCGAAAGGATCGGAATCACGATGAAAAAGAACGTGTGATAGAGATCCTCGCCGCAGAGCATGCCGGCAATGCAGCCGAGAATCGACGCAACAACCGTGCCGACCACGAGCGGAACGAACATGCGCAGGAACCCCTGCACGAGCACGGTGCGCACCATGCCGAGAATGGAGCCCACAACGAGGCACGAAATATAGAAGTAGAGAAAATTCGCCCCCTTGGTGAAGGCCGTGATCGCCTTGACGGCGTCACTGTTCAAGAGGCCGTAGTAAACCATCGCTGACGGAATAAAGATCGACAGAATGGTCGGGCCGCCGATGTCCTTGAGAATCGGCACCTTGAGGCCGATGTCGCCGAGCAGGATGCCCATCACCATCATGATGGCAATGCCGCCCACCATGTCGGCGGGCAGCTGGCCGAAAATCGTTGCCGCAGCCACGATGACGGCGAGTACGAGGTAGACCGGCGCGGGCACAGGCCCGATTTTGAGTTCGCAGGCGGTCTGCCAGAAAGTTTTGGAAGTGGTTTCCATAATGGGCCTCCGGAATAAGAGCACTTTCATTATGGAAATAGGTTTTTCAGAAGTCTCGTTTAGGAGATTAAGTAGATCGATTATGTAAGTTTTAAAAGTACGACTAAAAGCGGATCAATTTAATATTGATAAAAGTGCAGCTAAAGCGCGCGGTAAAGTTTTACGGGCCGTCCTTTCCCGCCGTATGAAAGGTCACCCTGAATACGGTTGTTTTCTTCGAGATAAGAAAGATATTTGCGTACGGAAATTCGAGAGAGTCCCACGTCGTCTGCAACTTCCTGAGTGGAAACGGGCGCTGATGCAGCATTGACCGAGGCGAGGATTATTTCCAGGGTGTCCGCATCAATGCCCTTGGAAAACTGCTGCGGCGGGGCGCCGCGGTGAAAAATGTTGTCTAGGTCGGACTGGTCGAAGTCTTCGGCTTCATGGAGCAGCCGCCAGCGTTCGGCGAAGGTGAGCAGCGCCGCCTTGAAGCGTTCGAAGGTGAAGGGTTTGATGATGTAGTCGGCGACGCCGTGAGCGAGCGCCGTGCGCAGACTTTCCTTATTCTGCGAGGCGGTGATCATGATCACCGAGACCGACGGCGCAAGGTTCTTCAAGTGTTCAAGAAAAGAGAGTCCGTCCATTTTCGGCATGAAGACGTCGAGGAGCACCAGATCGACGCTCCCGGAAAGCGCTTTGATCTTTTCGAGCGCCTGCAGGCCGTCGGCCGACTTCGCAATGACGCAGAACCCGGGCAGGCGGCAGAGGTAGGTTTCGTTCACGCTCGCCACCATCGGATCGTCTTCAACAATCATCACGCGGATCACTTCTTTCTCCTTATTCGGGTCCCGCAGCCTGCATCACAATCTTAAGCACGGTGCCGGCCGGGTAATTGCTTTCGATTTCGATGGAGCCGTTATAGGCGTGCACGGCCCGGGCCACGAGATATAGACCGTAGCCGTGGCCTTCGCCCTTGGTGGTGACGCCCTTGCGGAAGTACTGCATTGGGTCGCCCTTAAAGCCGCACCCGGAATCGGACACTTCGACTGACCAGATTGGCTGGCCGCTCGTGATGCGGATGCGCACGCACCGTTCTTCGGATTCGTTCACGGCATCCATGGCGTTGTCGAGAAGGTTCCCAACAACGGAGAGTAGGGCCTGGCGGAACGGCGCGTCAGGGATTTCGTCGGCATGGGAATCGGGCTCCACGTCGAGTTCAATGCCGAGTTCAGCTGCGCGGGCAACCTTGCTTTGGAGGAACGCCGCGAGCACTTGATCCTTGATCAGGCGGGCAATGCGGCCGTTATGCACTTCATCGGCAATGCGCAGCTCTTCGACGTAGCGCTCGAGCTCGGGGTACTGCTGGTTCTTCACGAGTCCGTTGATGACGTGCAGCGTGTTGCGGTAGTTGTGGGCCCGAACCCGCAGGGCTTCGATCCACTTTTTGGCGCCAGTCAGCTCTTCGGCAAGCTCCATCATGTCGCTTAAATCCCGGAAGGTTGCGACGGCGCCCATGACCTTTCCCCTCACGACGAGCGGAACGCGGTTGGTGATGATCACGACGCCGCCGAGATTCTGTTCGGCATCGTTTTCCGCGCGTCCGGTGCGCACCACCTCTAAGAGGCGCGTGTGCGGGATGGCCTTGTCCACGGGCTGTCCGAGCACATCCGAAGGGAGATGGGCCTTGGCGAGGATCTCGCGCGCTTGGTCGTTGACGACCTGGAGCCGCCCGGCCGCATCGATGACGAGCACGCCTTCGCGCACCGACTTTAGTACCGTGCTGCTGATGGTGTTTTGCAGCGCAATCTCTTCGGGTTCCATGCCGAGGAGCGTTTTCTTGAGCTTTCTCGAGAAGATGATGATGGCGAGAAAGCCAACGAGGAACACGAGGGAGATGCCGCCCAGCATCTTCGTCATGCGGGCCTCGGTGAGCGTTTTGGCATTGGCCGTCGTAATGCCGGTGACGACGGCGCCTACCTGCCGGCCGTCATGAAAGATCGGCGTAAAGGCGCGGATGGACTCGCCGAGGGTGCCGATCGAAACGGAGATGTATTCCTCCCCGCGCAAAGCGCCGCTCTCATCAGCCCCCTGGATGTGCAGGCCGATCTTCGCGGGATTGGGGTGCGAGAGGCGCTTGCCGAGGTTGTCAAAAATGACGATGAACTCCACGCCGGTAGCAAGCCGCACCTGCTCGGAGTAACGCTGGATGCCCTCAAGACCTTCCGGAGTGAGCGGCGAACGCGCCATCCAGTCCTGCAGCTTGGAATTGGAGGCGACAAGCCTTGAGATCGCCTGAGCGCGGTTCGAGACGTCTTCATGCACGAAGTCGCCCTCGTAGACCTGAATGAATTTCAGGATGACGAGAAGCATCAGGCACAACAATGCTGCCGTTAATGCAAGAAGTTTTGTTTGCAGGCGCATTTAGTATTCAAAAGACCGGACTGTGTTTTTGAAGGGCCGGCATTCCAGTTAAAAGTGTTTTCATAATTGCCTGCCGCTGATTTACGAGCGCAGACTGGGCAAATTTAATTGTATCTTTGCTGTCTGAATGTGAGGGTGTTAGGTAATTAAAGTAACCTGAAAGATCAAAAGATTTGCGCAGATAATGAAATGGAAGTTAAACCTCCGCAAAGCGGGTGCGCTATGGAAGAGATCCGGAAAATACAAACTGCTAATCCTTCAGAGTGGGAGAAGGTGACGGCATTTCTTCGAGAAAGAGATCTGCCGGTGCGGCGCGAATATGCGGATGCGTGCTTCGGCGCTTTCATCGGCGTCCGGCTCGTCGGCACGGTCATTCTGTCGGGCAGTGTGGTGCGCAATACCGCAGTTGACCCCGAAATGCGTCACAAAGGGATTGTCGAGAAGCTCTTTACCGCGGTGATCGAAGAGGCCCGCGAGCGCGGCATCTTCTACCTTCAGCTCTTTACGAAGTCGCAAAATGCCCAAGCGTTCAGCGGCGCGGGCTTTCGGCTCGTGGAAAATGTTCCGCCCTACGCGTGCCTTCTCGAATTCGGCAGCTGTTCGCCCCAGAAGTGGATCCGGCGCATCTGCGCGGGCGGTGTGAACCCGAATGCGCGGTCTTCGGCTGTTATTGTTAATGCCAATCCATTTACGCTCGGGCACAAGGCTTTGATTGAGCTCGCGGCGCGCGATGCTGAGCAGTGCATCGTTTTGGTCGTTGAGGAAAACCAGTCGGTCTTTCCGTTTGACGTCAGACTCGCTCTCGTGCGCGCAGGCACTGCCGATCTGCCCAATGTCCGCGTGGTGCCTAGCGGCCCGTACATTATTTCTGCCGGGACCTTTCCCTCTTATTTTCTAAAGAAGAACGAGCGGCTGCCGGCTCAAACGCATCTGGACGGAACCATCTTTGCGCATCTGCTTGCCCCGGGGTTCGGCATCACCAAGCGCTTCGTCGGGACGGAAACGACGGACCCGGTCACCCGCGCATATAACGAAGCGTTAAAGGACGTCTTCAAAAAGTACGCGCTCGAACTCGTGGAAGTCCCGCGCATTGAAGACGGAATCGGCGCGATTTCTGCTTCGCGGGTGCGTGCGGCCTGGACGGCCGGCCGAATGGACGAGGTTGAGGAGTGGGTGCCCGCGTCGACGCTTGCCTATCTCAAGTCTCCTGAAGGGACCGCATTGTGTGAAGCGCTCCGCAGGGAGGCGTCATGAGCGCGGTGAGGCATTGCTATTCGCCCGACGCCCCTCAGACGGAGCGCCTTGCCGCCTATCTCGAAGAGAAGGAAGCGCGCGTCGAGCGCCGGAAGGCCTTTGCGCGGCGTCACTCGGGCGAGACGGTGGTTCAGCTTGCGCTCAATATCCCCGGCCGAATCAAGGATTCCGCGCTGCTGCGGCGGCTGCTCGCGAGCGGCATGTCTGAGTTTGCCCAGCGGTTCCCGCAGCTCACGGAATGTGCGCTCACCAATGCTTCAGCAGGGCCGTCAGTGCTCTTTGCGGCAGCTGAGGCGCCGCAGAGCGTCAAGGAGAAGACCGCAGAGCTTGAGGCCCTCCATCCGTGGTCAAGGCTTTTTGACTTTGATGTCTATGATGCCGGCGGCA
>OBWS01001452.1_pt1 | contig 10751 bp, 8 predicted proteins | sample 1495291 | NCBI WGS metagenome assembly OBWS01 (sample SAMEA2580090, study PRJEB22360) | human gut metagenome | biome: human gut; feature: human-associated habitat; material: faeces | place: Denmark | collected 2008/2010 | reverse complement strand
AACAAATACGGTGCTTTCCGTTAGGTGAGGCTCCTATACGAACAATGCTGCTGCTCAGAAACATCGAGAGATGCCAATTGAGTCAACTGCGTCTGCCCATTAAGGCTTATGCTAATGCAGCTGAAGCTCGCTTCTAGGCGTATAGTGCTAAAACTAAACGATTGGGATGCTTTTTCTGCACGCTCTCAATCGGCGTGCAGTTTTTTTGCTTGATGGAAAGAAAAAAGGTGGTGAGCATAATGGAACAATCTTCAAAGAGTAGTGGTAGTGGTAGTAGTAGCGATTTAGCAGATCCCGGAAGGCCCATTATGCTGCCACTACGATCTCTTAAGTGAAATTAATGGATTCGGCAGCATCGCGGCTCTTCCCGGGATACGGGAAGGAGTTTGTCGATGTTGATGATGGTATCAAGCGGTCTGACACGCTACGAAGCGCAGAAGGCCCAAAAAACAACTACCATACGCCAAGAAACGATCAGCAAGACGAATCTCTTTTTGCCCTTGCTGATGACATTGGCTGGTGTGAGCAGTTTAATCTTGGTTATGAGCCACAGTTGGCTTTTAACTGCTATTGTTGCGATTTTGGCTAGTTTGACGGTGATGGTCATTGCTTATTTGGCAAAAGCAATCACGCGCCATCAAGGTCAGCCGCAGCAGCCAGTGTTGGTCGTGCGTGACGGATTGGTTCGTCAAGTTCGCGCGCAAGATCTCGTTGTTGGTGATGTTTTAATGCTGACAGCAGGAGAAAAGCTGCCGGTTGATGTTGCATTAGCTCCTGGTGCATCCGTAACTTTGCCACGTGACTTGGCCGGGCTGCTGATTTTGTTAAATCGGCGGGTGCCAACCGGGGTGGGTATTGCCGGTGCTGTGATGGCAACCGATACCCAGGCAACAGTGACCGCAGTTTTAAATGACGGATTGCTTGATCATGGACTCAAGCAATTGGCTGGACAATCTGTTACAACAACGCCAACTTCACTTGTAACGAGTGCGGTTGCCGGCCTGAAATTTGTCTTACAACAGATTTGCCGAATTTTCCGTCTGGCTGTATCAGTTGCGTCACTTGAAATGTTAAAAAATAAGCAAATAGACCGAGACGAGCAGATTCGGGTAGAGATCGCATTTGCTCATCACGCTACCTTGGTTGGGGCTATGAAACATCACAGTAAAACCAGTGATTTTCGGCACAACCAAGATCCAGTCTCGTGAAGCTTGGTCATTAAATTCAATTATGAAAGCATGCGCTTGTGAAGGCGCATGCTTTCTTTGTGTTTTAGTTTAAAAAGTATTCTGTTATAGTCCATTAAGCTTTCGAATAAGCGGCAATCTTATCGCAAGTCAGTTCTTGCTCACCTTGAAATAAAACGCTTGCAACGAGAATTTTGCAATGTTACGCTTTCTTTGTAGGAGTTTTAATTAGTACAGTTTTCCTGAGTTAATGACTACAGGAATGGAAAGAGGTTCTGATTATGGCAAAACAGCATGCTGCAGTTGATTTTAAGCAACTGTTGGACAATCAAGATGCCGATTTTAAGCCCACAATCCAAATTCTGGATGAAGTTGGCAAAGTCGTCAATCCTGATATTATGCCCGATTTGAGTGATGATCAGCTGGTCGATTTGATGTCAAAAATGGTTTGGCAACGCGTGCTGGATCAAAGGGCGACAGCGTTGAATCGGCAGGGACGATTAGGCTTTTATGCCCCAAGTGCAGGCGAAGAGGCCAGCATGATCGGTAGTCACGCTGCTATGAAGTCATCAGATTGGCTGCTTCCAGCTTACCGTGATTTACCGCAATTGATTCAACACGGGTTACCGCTTGACAAAGCTTTTCTCTGGTCGCGCGGTCACGTTGCCGGCAATGAGTATCCGGAAGATTTTCACGCATTACCGCCGCAAATCATTATTGGTGCGCAGTATGTTCAAACTGCGGGTGTTGCGCTCGGTTTGAAGAAAAATGGCAGTGATGAGGTGGCCTTCACCTATACGGGTGATGGCGGTACTTCACAAGGTGACTTTTATGAAGGCGTTAACTTTGCTGGGCATTTCAAAGCGCCGGCACTGTTTATTGTTCAGGACAACGGCTTTGCTATTTCCGTGCCGCGGGCGAGTCAAACGGCAGCCAAAACGCTTGCGCAAAAGGCGGTTGCAGCCGGTGTTCCCGGCGTGCAGGTTGACGGGATGGACGCTTTGGCAGTCTATGAAGTCACCAAGGAAGCGCGTGCATGGGCGGCTGCTGGCAATGGACCGGTTTTAATCGAGACGTTGACATATCGGTATGGCCCACACACGCTATCAGGTGATGACCCAACTCGTTATCGCTCCAAAGAGACCGATGAGTTATGGCAAAAACGAGATCCGTTAATTCGAATGCGCAACTATTTGACCGATAAAGGCTTGTGGAGCAAAGACAAAGAAGATGCCTTGATTGAAAAGGTCAAAGATGAAATTAAAGATGCTATCAATAAGGCCGATAAAGCGCCGCAGCAGACGGTATCGCGCTTCTTGAAAGACACCTATGAAGTTGCCCCGCAAAATGTTGCTGAACAACTGGCAGAATTTCAAGGAAAGGAGTCGAAGTAACCATGGCACAAAAAACAATGATCCAAGCCATTACCGATGCGCTTGATGTTGAGTTGGCGAACGACCCTAAGACCTTGGTATTCGGCGAAGATGTTGGTAAGAATGGCGGGGTTTTCCGGGCAACCGATGGCTTACAGGCCAAACACGGTGAGGATCGTGTTTTCGATACACCATTGGCAGAATCAGGCATTAGCGGTTTGGCAATTGGACTTGCCTTGACTGGTTGGCGGCCAATTCCGGAAATTCAGTTCTTTGGTTTTGTTTTTGAAACGATGGATAGCATTGGCGGTCAAATGTCACGTATGCGCTATCGGATGGGCGGAACACGGTCCATGCCGATTACGATTCGGGCACCGTTTGGCGGTGGTGTCCATACGCCGGAAATGCATAGTGATAATTTTGAAGGGTTGATCGCCCAATTTCCTGGTATGCGGGTTGTTATTCCAAGCAATCCATATGACGCCAAGGGGTTGCTGATCAGTTCGATTCGCAGTAACGATCCGGTTTTGTTCCTGGAACACATGAAACTTTATCGTTCATTCCGGCAAGATGTTCCGGATGGGACTTATACGGTTCCACTGGACAAAGCGGCGGTTACCCGCGAAGGCACTGATGTTTCGATTATCACGTATGGTGCGATGGTTCGTGAAGCACTTAAGGCGGCTGATAATCTGGCTAAAGATGGTATTAACGCTGAGATTGTCGACTTACGAACGATAGCGCCGCTTGACGTTGACACGATCATTGCGTCCGTCAAAAAGACACACAAAGCAGTCGTGGTCCAGGAAGCACAACGGATGGCGGGAGTTGCCGCCAATGTTATCAGTGAAATTTCTGAACGGGCCATTTTATCGCTTGAGGCACCGATTGGTCGGGTCGCGGCTCCAGATACCCCATTCCCATTTGGACAAGCGGAGAATATCTGGTTACCAAATGCTAAGGATATCGAAGCTAAAGTTCGGGAAACTGTCAATTTCTAGAGAGAAGAGGTGCCAACATGGCTTTTGAATTCAAACTGCCAGAACTTGGCGAAGGTTTGGCAGAAGGCGAGATCGTTAAGTGGGACGTGAAGCCAGGTGATGACATCAAGGAGGATGACACCCTGCTTGAAGTTCAAAGTGATAAAAGTGTCGAGGAAATTCCTTCACCGGTTTCAGGGAAAATTTTGAAGATTTTAGTACCAGAAGGTGAAACCGCTTCAGTCGGTGATTTACTGGTTGAAATTGATGATGGCTCCGGTCCGGCCACACAACCTGCAGCCGCACCTGCCGCGGCAACCGATGCTTCAGCAGGCAATGCGCCAGCTGCTAAGTCGGTCTATCAATTTAAATTACCAGAACTTGGTGAAGGTCTGGCGGAAGGTGAAATTGTCAAGTGGGCGGTTAAACCCGGTGACCAGATCAAAGAAGACGATACACTGCTTGAGGTTCAAAGCGATAAAAGCGTTGAAGAGATTCCATCACCAGTTGCCGGAACCGTTGTTAAAATTTTAGTACCAGAAGGTGAAACCGCAACTGTTGGCGAAGCGCTGGTTGATATTGACGCACCGGGGCATAATGATACGCCGGTTGCATCGGGTACCGCTGCAGCACCCCAAGCCAATACGGATACGGCTGCCTTAACGATCCCCAATCCGGATAGGGCGGCCCCGGCCGCGGCACCAGCTGCTGCCGGATCAGTACCGGCCATCACCGATCCAAATCGGGAAATTCTGGCGATGCCGTCTGTTCGCCAATATGCACGCGAACAAGGCATTGATATTTCACAAGTGCCAGCAACTGGGAAGCATGGGCGCATTACCAAAGCCGATATCGATGCCTTTAAAGCAGGGGCACCTGCTGCAGCACCTGCGCAGCCAGCAGCAACCTCCGCGCCTAAAGCAGCGCAACCAGCTCCAGCAGCAACACCGGCAGCGCCAAAACCGCAGCCAGTCGCGCCTTACGTTTCGACCGGCAGTGAAGCCGAGCTGGAGACTCGCGAGAAGATGACGCCAACGCGCAAGGCAATTGCCAAGGCAATGTTAGCCTCGAAACAACGGAGCCCGCATGTCACGAGCTTTGACGAGGTTGAAGTGTCCAAGTTAATGGCGCATCGGAAGAAGTACAAGCAGTACGCGGCTGATAAAGGCATTAAATTAACGTTCTTGCCATACATCGTTAAAGCTTTGGTCACGGTATTGCGTGAATATCCAGAATTTAATGCGTCAATTGACGACACCACCGATGAGATTGTTTACAAACATTACTTTAATATCGGGATTGCCACGAACACGGATCATGGGTTATACGTGCCGGTCATCAAGAATGCTGATGCCAAGAGCATGTTCGAAATTGCCAAGGAAATCAGTGACAATGCACAAAAAGCATATGACAGCAAGTTGAAGCCAGATGAGATGCGCGGCGGTTCCATGACCATTAGTAACGTTGGTTCAATTGGTGGCGGCTGGTTCACACCGGTGATCAATCAGCCGGAAGTTGCCATCCTTGGTGTCGGTAAAATTGCTAAAGAGCCATATGTCAACGCTGATAATGAAATTGTTGTCGGTAACCTGTTGAAGCTGAGCTTGAGTTATGATCATCGCTTGATTGATGGTGCTTTGGCGCAAACCGCATTGAATCTCATGGATAAATTGTTAGCAGACCCTGATCTGCTGTTGATGGAGGGATAAGCATGGTTGTAGGCGATTTTGCAATCGATTTGGACACCGTTGTGATTGGCTCTGGCTCAGGTGGTTACGTAGCTGCGATCCGAGCAGCCGAAATGGGTCAGAAGGTAACTGTTATCGAGAATACCTTCATTGGCGGGGTTTGTTTGAATGTTGGCTGTATCCCATCAAAAGCTTTGATCAATGCCGGTCACCGTTATCAAGATGCCTTGGAAGCAAGCACGTTTGGTATTAATGCCAAGGGCGCGGATCTTGATTTCAAAAAAACCCAGGATTGGAAGCAAAACAAGGTTGTGCACACGTTAACCAGCGGTGTTGCGATGCTTTTAAAAAAGCACAAAATCGAAACCATCATGGGGACGGCTTTCTTGAAAGATGATCATAGTCTGCGGGTTATGCAAAAAGACTCGGCTCAGACATACACCTTCAAGAATTTGATCATTGCAACCGGAAGCCGGCCAATTGAAATCAAAGGCTTCAAATTTGGCAAACGGATTTTGGATTCAACCGGTGGCCTAAACTTACCGGAAGTACCAAAAGAATTCGTGGTGATTGGCGGTGGCTACATCGGATCCGAACTGGCGAGCGCCTATGCCAACTTAGGCGCACATGTCACAATTCTTGAAGGCACCAGCTCAATTTTGCCAAACTTTGAAAAGGATATGGTTCAACTCGTCTTGAACTCCTTTAAAAAGCGCGGCGTTACAGTGATTACCAACGCGATGGCGAAGGAAGCCGAAGATACCGGCAATGGCGTCAAGGTAACCTATACAGCGGACGGTAAAGAACAAACCATTGCCGCAGATTATGTGATGGTCACAGTCGGGCGGCGGCCAAATACCGATGATTTGGGCTTAGACATTGTTGGCATTGAGACAACGGATCGCGGCTTGATCAAAGTCGATGCGCAAGGACGAACCAATAAGCCTAATATTTTTGCAATCGGTGACATTGTTCCCGGTGCTGCATTAGCGCATAAAGCAAGTTACGAAGGTAAGATAGCGGCAGAGGCGATCAGTGGCAAGGCCAGCGCGGTTGACTATACAGCAATGCCGGCGGTTTGTTTCACGGATCCGGAACTGGCCACAACTGGCATGACGCTTGCTGAGGCAAAGGATAAAGGCATCAAAGCTAAAGCAAGCAAGTTTCCATTTGCGGCGAATGGCCGTGCTTTAAGTTTGGCGCAAACCGAGGGCTTCGTTCGTCTGGTTACGGATGAAAACGGAACCGTCATCGGTGGTCAAGTTGCTGGTGCCGGTGCCAGTGATTTGATCTCAGAATTAACGGTCGCGGTTGAAGGTGGACTTAACGCTGAAGATTTGGCTTTGACCATCCATCCACATCCGACCTTAAGTGAAACCATTATGGATGATGCTGAAGTTGCATTAGGGTTGCCAATTAATATCTAGCAAGTAGATTCATATTGCCAACATGATGCACTGTTAAGGTGGGTATCGACAACTGATTGTCCGTGCCCACTTTTTTGATGGGAAAGCACAAAGTCAAAACCGAAAGTGCGAGTGTAAGGACTTCATGAAAAAGGACCAATATTTCAGTTAGTTAACAATTGCAAAAATAACCCTGTTTAATTTTGTCTTAAGATTGCGCTTCCGCTAAAATATAGATAACGCAGCTGAGAGGAAGGGTTTTCATGCAAAGAGTCGTGGTACATGGTGCCAGCACGGGGACACAAGGGCTTTTACAAATGCTGATTATGTCATTGCTTGATTTGCAAGTCGGCTGTTATGAACCTGATGAAACATTGGTTGACGTAGCCGGGTTGACGGCCTTGAGTCAAATTTGTCACAATACGTTTGTGAAGGTGACGCCCAAAGTTCTAAAGGCAGCCGATGTTTTGATTCTGACTGATACAGGGACGCCAGCGGATGAGGGGTTTGTAACCACTAATATTACGGCCATTCGGAAAGTGCTAAATTCGGCAATGGCTGCAGGGTTTAAGGGGCGGATTATCGTTGCCATGACCCATGACGAGCTTTTCACCTATTTCGCTCAACGATTTTCCGGCTTGAATAAGCGTCAGGTTGTCGGTTTAGGTACTTTTGGTGCAACCTGGCAATTTGAACAATTTCTGGCAGAGCGGTTGGCGGTTCCCGCCGCTCAAGTGACTGCCTATGTGGTCGGAACCAGTCAGACGCCGGTTCTGGTTTGGAGCCGAGCCTATGTAGGTGCCACGCCGGTGTTGCGCCTACTGGATGACCAGACAATTTTTTCCGAGGCTGTGAAGGCGGTTCAGACTTTCTTAGCCAGTACGTTGACCGTGATGCTTGGCAAGTTGGTTGAACCGATCCTAGCTGCTTTTGCCGGTGATGGGATGATAGGCACTTTTACCCACTTACGCGATGCCGATGATGGTACAGGACAGATTAGCAGTTCGCCGGTTTTATTGGATGAACGCGGGGTGGTGACGTTGGCGATGGTGGCAGGTTCCGATGATGAAGAAGCTGCCTTAAGCCAAGCGATTCAAGCAGCCCAGACCCAGATTGAAGCGATCGAACAAGGAGCAAATAAGAATGAAAGCTAACTATCATTATCCCTTAGATCTCGATTGGACCACGGCAGAAAAGATCAAAGTGACCACCTTTTATGCGCTGGTCGAGGATGCTTATGAGCATGGGGTTGATCGGGATAACCTACTTGCTGCCTATAAGGGTTTCAAGCAGGTCGTACCGGATAAAGGAACCGAGCGTCAACTGGGGCGTGAATTTGAAACACTCTCTGGTTACTCGATGTACACGGTCGTACAAATGGCCCGCCAAGGTGTGAGTCAAAAGATTAGGGTGAGGGTGAGTTAAACATGACACAAGATCCAGAAAAGATACGTGAGACATTGATCGGTTGGTTTGCTGCTAGCCGGAAACGCATTCTGACAGCAATGGCACAGCCACTTGATGTTGCCCAAAAAAGCAATCGTAATGACCTGGTCACCAATGTCGATAAAGCCAATCAGCAATTTTTGATTGAACATATCAAGACCGATTTTCCAACGGCGCGAATCATTGGCGAGGAAGGCCACGGCCATGATGATACGGATCTTAATGGGTTGGTCTTTTTTGTCGATCCGATTGATGGCACCATGAATTTTGTTAAACAGCAGGCACATTTTGCGGTGATGATCGGTGTCTATCGTGACGGGCAACCGATTGTCGGCGCTATTATGGATGTGATGCGCAATGAAGTGTTGAGTGGCGGTCCGAATCTACCAGTCACGTTTGCCGGCCGTCAGTTGAAGCCATTGCTGGATCTGCCACTGAAGGACGGTTTGTTGGGAGTGGCAGGACCCATGGCTATCAAGAATCGCTTGCATTTAGGTGATGTGGCCTTAGCTAGTTCCGGTGCGCGGATGAGTGGTAGTGCCGGGATGGAATTTATTGAAGTCGCCTTAGGAAGGCAAGTCGGCTATGTTTCCTATCTGCAGCCTTGGGATGTTGCAGCAGGCATGGCGATTACGCAAGGTTTGGGCGTCGAATTTAGTCGGGAAGACGGTTCGGCAATCAACTTAAGTCAGCCAGGCGTTGTCGTGGCAGCGACCCCGCAAGCACATCAAACGATTCTAGCCATGATGGCCGGTAAAAGTGAACAGGCGCATTAACGCCGCTCATTAACGAGCAACCTCAAAAACTGGCGGAGACGATTCCCGTCAGTTTTTTGAATGTATGGCCTAGATGCACGAATTCCAAAGAAAATTCCATCAAATCATTCGCGTGAATCACTTCACTTTTCAGAAAACTCACACAGATTGGGTAGAATGTGTTATAATTCAAAATCGTATAACTGTGTCAGTTGCTGGCACTTTTTTAATGCGGTAAGCGGCCAGTAGTGCCAGCAGAAAGGAAGTAGAAACGTGAAAACACGTGACGATATTCGCAACATTGCGATCATTGCCCACGTTGACCATGGTAAGACAACTTTGGTTAACGAGATGCTTAAACAATCGGATACACTTGATCAACACATTCAATTACAAGACCGGGCGATGGATACCAACGCCATTGAAAAGGAACGCGGTATTACCATCCTTAGTAAAAATACGGCGGTGAAATACGGCGACACCACCATCAACATCCTCGATACCCCGGGGCATGCTGACTTTGGTGGTGAAGTAGAACGGGTTATGAAGATGGTTGACGGCGTTTTGCTCGTCGTCGATGCATTCGAAGGCCCAATGCCGCAAACGCGTTTTGTTTTGAAGAAGGCGCTTGAACAGCATCTAACACCGATTGTGGTCATCAATAAAGTTGACCGTCCCGGTGCGCGTCCTGAAGAAGTGGTCGATGAAGTGCTTGAATTATTCATCGAATTGGGTGCCGATGATGCGCAATTGGAATTTCCAGTAGTCTATGCTTCAGCGGTTAACGGGACTTCCAGTATGGATTCCGACTTATCAACCCAAAAGCACACGATGAATCCGCTTTTTGAGACCATCATCAAGACGATTCCAGCGCCAATCGATAACAGTGACGAACCATTGCAGTTTCAGGTGGCCATGTTGGATTATAACGATTACGTTGGTCGGATCGGGATTGGCCGGATTTTCCGGGGCAAGATCAAGATCGGTGACAATGTAACGGTTATGAAACTTGACGGGTCACAAAAGAACTTTCGGGTCACCAAGCTCTTTGGTTTCTTCGGGTTAACGCGGACCGAAATCAATTCTGCTAAAGCCGGTGACTTGATTGCCGTTTCAGGGATGGATGACATCTTTGTCGGCGAAACCGTGACCGCTGCGGATACGCCAGAAGCTTTGCCAATTTTACGGATTGACGAACCGACTTTGCAGATGATGTTTGTGGCTAATGACAGTCCTTTTGCCGGTCGTGAAGGTAAGAACGTAACGGCGCGGAAACTAGAGGAACGGTTGAAGGCACAGCTGCAAACCGATGTCTCGTTGCGTGTTGACGATACGGATCAAGCCGGTGCCTGGATGGTATCCGGTCGTGGTGAACTCCATCTTTCCATCTTGGTTGAAGAGATGCGGCGTGAAGGCTTCGAATTACAGCTTGGCCGGCCAGAAGTTATCTATCGCGATATTGATGGCGTGACGATGGAACCGTTTGAAACGGTGCAAATCGATACCCCTGAGCAATACACCGGTACGGTTATTGACGCTATGAGCCAACGCAAAGGCGAAATGCAGAATATGGAAAATGAAGGCAACGGTCAAACGCGGCTCACTTTCCTTGCTCCATCCCGTGGTTTAATCGGCTATTCCACCGAGTTCCTATCTTCTACAGGCGGTTATGGCATCATGAACCATACGTTTGAAAAGTATGCGCCAGTGATCAAGAACTGGGAACCGGGTCGTACTCAAGGCGCGTTGGTATCTATCAATGCCGGCACTGCGACTACCTACAGTTTGCAATCCGTTGAAGATCGCGGCCAACTCTTCATCAATGCTGGCACGGAAGTTTACGAAGGCATGATTGTCGGTCAAAACTCTCGTGAAAACGACATTGCTGTTAACGTTACTAAGGGTAAGAACCTGAC
>OBWS01001451.1_pt1 | contig 10753 bp, 3 predicted proteins | sample 1495291 | NCBI WGS metagenome assembly OBWS01 (sample SAMEA2580090, study PRJEB22360) | human gut metagenome | biome: human gut; feature: human-associated habitat; material: faeces | place: Denmark | collected 2008/2010 | reverse complement strand
GATCAATGCCGGTATCACTACGAAAGCCGGTAATGGCGAGGATGGCGATGGTTTCGAAAAGGGAGATATCGATGAAAGTGATATCAAGGACTTGACAATCTATTTATTTGAAAATAGTGGGAGTACGACTGATTTCGACTTCAAGAGCACGAGTACCCTTGTAGCGAAAGGATATACCGCGGCCACGGGATCCGAGGAAAATCCGGACGCAACCCATCCGACAACCGGAGGAACCGACCTTACTGAGACCAACCATGGCTGGCAAGCCACGATCGAGGTAACCATGAGCGACAAAGCCGCCAGTTTCGCCGGAAAAAAATACGGTGTAATCGCTATCACGAACATGGGTGGTTCTGACAAATTGCCGGCGATAGGTACGGGAACAAATCAAATCAGTACAGGTAACCAGCTGGCCAACTACTTGATTAACGATCTTCAAACCGAAAGTGGTTTTATCATGTCTTCCCATACCTTGGAAGACAACCAAAATCATGAATCTACCGTCACCTTCCCCGATCGTAGCTCCGACAATGTTCCGGAGGTTGAGGTATTCGTAGAACGCTTGGCCGCTAAAGTAAGAGTCAATGAATATAACAATAACTCAACTTTTGTTTATAACCCAACAGGCGCGACAACGGACAGGGTTGTCCTGAATAATGTAGCTATCTTCAACCAATTGAGTAGCGGATCTTATTTGCTGAAACGCGTGACAGAGGAGAACAACCAGTTCGATCCGACAACTGGCGACTTGAGCGATTTCTCTGATGCCACAAAAGACGAGTATCTAGGCGATGAGGAGGTAAACGCCAATAAATTATTACCTGTGCGCTTCGTGATCGATCCTTGGACTCGTGCGAAGACAGCAGAGAACGTAACAAACCTTGCCGCTATCAACTCCGCGACGGAAACCGGTTTCACGCCTAAGGCACTAAGTTACGACTATGCATATTGCGTGGCGAGTGGCCAAACATACCAGACCATCGGTGCGATCTGGAGCGGGTGGCAGAATGAACAGACAAAAAATATCATTCCGCTGAGTGGAAGAGAGGCGGATGACCTGACTTATCTATACACACGCGAGAATACCACTTCCAAGGCCGCGTCCTTGAACGGTTACTCTACCGGTGCCTTGTTCCAAGCCACTTATTATCCAAAACAGTGGATGGTAGTAGATGAAACCGATGGTAGCGTGGAAGCAACTAATGTCAGCAAAGAGACAGATATAGCTAAGCAAACCGCTCAAACATTCTATACCTATAACGACGATATTTTCAAGGATTACAAATCGGTATTCGCATACACCTTGGCTCGTATCTATGCGGAGGAGATAGGAGATGGCAAACAGCACCCGGGATATATCTTCTTCGACGGTTTCACGACAGCAGGATTGGGAAATATGACAGTCTCCGACTTCAAAAACTCTAAGACATTAGCCTCGGCAGCGGATCCGTTCGGTTATTTGAAGGCCTTGAAAACAGCCGTAGAGGCAGAGACGGACGGTGATAAAAAGATGAATACAGTAACAGGCGTTAAATCATTCGAGGACTTCATGGATGAAAATGGAGGCAATGACATGGTCGAGATCAATAAGCTCGTGAAAGTCTATACCAATGGCGTTTGCTACTATCCGTACTGGATCCGTCATGAGAATAATGACGATCAGCATGTGATGGGCGTGATGGAGTTTGACATCGTTCGTAACAATATCTATGATATCTCTGTTTCCGAGATCAAAGGATTAGGCCTTTCCGAGGTGGATGTCCCGGATCCGACAGACCCGGACGAGAGCGGAGACGCGCAACTGACTGTCATTCTTAACGTGAAAGACTGGGTGGTTCGCTCCAACAGTGGCGTCAGCCTGTAATCCTATTCCTCCCCTCCGGCCCTCCGCCGGAAGGGAGGAACCTATATATGCCACCGGGGAAATCCCCGCTTCCTACATACATGACCCTATAGCACGGTTGGGATTGTCGTCCTTCCCATCAGCGATTGACGGCAGGGCGGCCCCCCGGTGGACATTAAATTATCTTTGGCAGTAAACAAACAACGTTTAAACAGATATGAACAGATTCTCCAATTTATTAATCAAATCGATCGGCGCGCTGACGCTGACGGGACTCGCCGCGTGCGACTATATCCACGATGACTCCATCGCCCCTTGCGAGTACCGGCTGCGCCTCGTGTACGATTACAACATGAAATTTGCCGACGCCTTCCAACGCGAGGTGGATAAAGCCGCATTGTTTATCTGCGACAACAAGGGTAATTTTATCCGGCGGCAAGATATCGAGGGAGCGGAGTTGAAAGCGAACAGCATCGCGATGGACCTCGAGCCCGGTACTTACCAAGTGCTCACTTGGGCCGGACTGGACGAGAGCTCCTACCAATGGCCCGAGCTCACCCCCGAATCCTCCACCATCGAGGAGATTCGCGTCAAGACGCTACGGGAGGCCGACGCTACCCAACCCAATGAACTGACACCCCTCTGGCACGCGCTCGACACGCTGGTCATCACCGGCGACCGCCACGAGGAGAAAGAGATATCGTTGGCGAAGAACACCAACAAGCTGCGCGTCGTCTTGCAAGATACCGAGGGATACAGCATGGACGTGAAGGACTTCTCCTTCCGGATCGTGGCCGACAACGGATACATGGACTATGACAATACCCTGCTCGACGACGACACGATCTCCTACCTGCCCTACCATACGGAGAGCGTCGACATCGCCGCCGGATCCGCGGACGACCAGATCAACGGGAAGCCCGCCAACCAGTACGTGGCCGTGGCCGAGCTGAACACCATGCGGCTCATGGCCGGCGAGAACTACCGCCTCATCGTGCGCCACAAGGATTGGAAGAACGACGTGCTGAACGTCAACCTCAACCAATACCTCCTGCTCACCCAGATGGAGGGGCACGACATACCGGCGCAGGAATACCTGGACCGGCAGGACGAGTACTCCATCGTATTCTTCCTCACGCCTATCATTTGCCCGGACTGCCCCGATCCGGACCCCGATCCCGATCCCGATCCGGAGCCTGATCCGGACCCGACACCCGATCCGGACCCGGAAATCCCCGATCCCGAGGTGCCCATCGTAGGCTACGCCTGCTACAAGGTACAGGTGAAAGACTGGGTGATCCGACTCAACAATGGCGAACTTTAAAAACACGTAAACAAGAATGAGAAACAAACGATATTTTTCCATCCAGACAGCGGCAGTGGCGTTCACGCTACTGCTTCTGTCGTTCCTGCCCGCCTGCTCCGACGAGAACGGCGGCAACAGCCCGGACATACCCGACGGCAAGCTATACACCCTGACCATCAACTTGCGAAGCAAGGAGAACGCGCTGCCCACTTATACGAAAGCTGACCCCAACCATGACAATTTCGAGCGTCATATCCTGAACTGGTGGTTGATTATAAAAGGAAACGGCACTGATAATAAGGACTTTTATAAGTACATGACGGATGATCCTCAATCTGATAACCCGGCCGATTTCTCCGAGACCAGCGTCAAGGCAGAGCTCCCGGCCGGACAATACAAGATCTACGCCCTCGCGAACCTAAGGAGTTTGACAAACGCGCAGGAAGTGATCGAGGCTATCGAAGCTGGAACGCTTCCTACCGACAAAGGCGTATCCCTTCCCCCCATGACCCGTTTCGACGAGCAAAGCAACTACATCCCCATGACCAGTTACGGCTACGAGGTGGAAGTCAGCGAAAACACACCGGAACTGGCGATCCCCTTGATCCGCCTGATAGGCAAGGTGACACTTACCGTCACGAATTATCAAAGCAGCCCTATCACATTAAACGGACTTTCCTTAGATGGATTGCGCGCTGACGAACAGCCTATATTCTTGTTTCCTTACGATATAGACGAAGCGGGAAACCCGCGAAATTTGCTACAAGCGGATGTGCAAGAAAGCTATAAGCCAAAATTCCCCGAAGATGCATGGGGACAGACAATGTCCAAAGTTTTCGTAACGGAAGGCGAAGCGGTCGAGATCGCCAACGAAGGCGCAGTGACTTATACCTCATATGTCAACGAGACCGCCTCTCAAGGCAACTCAGACTTAACGATCACCACAAAGATAGACGGCCGTAACGACCAGCCCCAGTCATTCGATATCGACTTCCTCCGCCGCAACGATTGGCTACAGATCCCGGTCAACGTGACAGACGCTGATATCGTGATCGAATTCGACCAGCAGCACATGCCGATCGGCGGCCTACCGCGATCCATCCATTTTCCATCGGGCCCCATCGTTCCGCAAGGAGCGTATGAGACAGATCATGCCGGCGATATCACGATTACTTATAGGTTAACAAACGTATCCAGCTTTACCAGCCCGGTGTTCAAGCATTATAAAGACAACTTCGTAGGCAGTGAGATCTATTCAAGTGCCGTCTTGCTGACAAATGGCGAAGAGAGCGAGCATACGAATTTGCTTATCAATACACCGAAGGATAACACTTACGCTCCTTGGTTAGACAAGAGTAAAAAAGCTTTTAAATTACCGGAGGAGAACGCGGCAGAAGGTTCTTTCAAGGTCACCGCCCAAGAGCTATCCATCGCGGCGGAAGCGACTATCCAATTAACCTTGGTTATCGTAGAGCAAGATCCCCAAACAAATGGAAATCGGGAAATCGCCCTACCTTACACCATAACCCTAAAAAATAAGGAAGGAGGTAACTCATGAAGAAACACTATACATTATATAATATAGGCAAGCTACTCATCTTGTCCTGCGTGCTCCTGCTCGGGGGAACCGAGGTGGCGATGGGGCAGATTCAGGACGAAGGTATAACTCCGGATAATACCATCGAGGAGATATTGTATGTAGTTCCTAATCAGAATATAGAAGTACGTACTCAAGATGACGGTGACAATACAGGGATGTACGGATATATCCGATGGTCTGTTGAGGATGCAAACGGAAATAAGACAATTAACGGTATATCCAATGATAATTTGACTAAGTATACCAATGGCTTAGCAACCACTTCAACCGGTACTACAGGTTCCGCCGGATATGTAACGTGTAATTTTACGCAAGCGCAAGTAAATGCAGATACGAAACTTGTTTATGAAGCCAGTTCGGTCAGAGCGGAAACAGGAAGTTCTGGTAGGGATCGCTATATCCGCCCTCGAGCGATCGGTATCCGTCACGTGTTTAAAATAAAAGATGCGAGTGAGAGGGTTGATGCATTAAGAGAAAAGCAATCTGCATTAGAAGAGTTAGGTATCAGAGAGAATAATCTTGAACCACTGCGGGAAGCCTCAGATCCTTCAAAGTATGTATTAAATGCGTATGATATCTATTTACCGGCAGGTGCCACATCAAATTTTCGTTTGCCGGAAGAATTGCGGAACTATTTCGTTCCAAATGGTAATAGATCAGCTCAAGCTCTATACGTTCGTTGGACGATCAATAGGTACGATGGAAGAACGTGGACTACTGCTACTCCTTCGATAGGCAACAACGGAAGCAACATTACGGAAGTATCCTTTAATAACAATACAACAAGAGCCTGTATCTTGGCAGAGGTTAGCAACTCAAGAAACGGTGAATGGTATCCCGTCTCTTTCCTTAACATCTCCTTGGAAAAGAGGGCTGGTGCCATGACGAAAGAAGCTTTGAATAACCTCAGTGAAGCTGAAAAGAATGCGTATAAGCATCGCTTCGAGGATGAGTTATTGGGTAACACAGCCCTCTATCAGCGAATAGAGCATATCTCTTTCGAAAAAGAAAACGAGATTTTAACGGGAAATGTTGAGAGCTATTTACGCAGTAATTTGACAGAGAATTTCACGTCTAAACCATTCACGACAGAGGATGGTAAAGCTATCGATTCCTATTACGCGTTCGCCCACCCGGAGATGCATGCGTACAGAGGTAACGAATTGAAGGTTATGAAGGGTGAATACGCTCTGTATCGAACGTTGAACTATCCGGAGATTTCAAGAGCTAGTACAAGCACTACCAAACCAAGCCAAGGTGCGACTGAGGTAAATGGCGCCTATTATACGGATTACTTTCCACAACAGTACAACAGGAGGGTTACTGACCGTCTGTGGGAAAAGACCAATGGAAGTGAATCCGGCTATTTCATGTATATAGACGCCTCGGAAATACCCGGTGTTATCGCTAAAATACCAATCAGCGGACTTTGCCCGAATACGAGTCTTATCGTAAACGCTTGGGTCTGTGACGTAACAGAGGGTAACGGCAGAACACCGGCTAATATAGGATTTACCCTAAAAGGAAAAGACAAAGATAGCGGTACGGAAACGATCTTGGCCAAATATTATAGCGGGGCATTATCTACAGCGGATGATGGTACTACCGCTCAATGGCAACAAGTCTCCTTCAAATTCTCTTTCTCGAATACAGAGATCGGTACATCCGATGAATTCGTCCTGGAAATATCCAGCAACTGTGAGAGCTCCAATGGTGCCGACTTCGGTATCGACGAGATCTCCGTATTCAAGACATTGCCGGCCATCACCTCTCAGCGCGAGGACGCTTGCGAATCCTCCGTGCTGATGGTTAGCACGGACTACCAAACGCTACAGAGTAACATGACGTGGGATATCGATTTGCATGCCATTGATGAGAACGAATTGAGCAATCCTGATTACCGTAAATACCGCTACGGCTTGATGGGCAACGATCCTTATGCGCCGGTGGACGATATCTTGCACTCGAATGTCGGTAATGTCTACTTCGCTTTTACGGAGAAAGAAAGCAACGGTAAAGTAGGCAACTGGATCGTGCTTAACAAGGACTTGACATCGAATCCAGAATTGTCAGACTTGGGCTTGCAATATACCATGCGCGTGGCCGTACAGACAGATATGAATTCCGTAGGAGCGGATGGTCCGATGATCCCCGACAACCCCGAGGATGCCAAGAGAAGCGAGATCATCATGAACATACGTGCCATGAACGATTTCCTGGAGGATGTGAAACGTGATTACTGGAAGGATCACGCAGACGATGGGCATGTGAAAGAGTTGGAGCAGTTGATCGGAGAGTTATGTGTATTGGAACCATCTACTGGTAGTGAAGCTGATGGTGCCGAGGATCCGAAAAGGATTAAAGACGATAGTTTCAAGACGGACGCAATTATAAGCAACGCAGCAGTCACTATAAATGGTGTGGAAAAAAGATTAGGAGACGAATACGAGAAAGCCGTAGTAGATCTATACGCCTGCTTGGAAATCCCTCGCATCCGCTGTCCGTGGCGCAGTGAAGACAACACGATCTTGTATCTGAGCGAGATTGACGTGCATAATACCAACCTGCGTTTCGCCGGAGAGAAATATAAAGACGGAGACGAGGAGAAGGTCGCTAGCGGTGAATACTATGTCGTATTGTTTAGCGCGAGACAAATCGCGACAGCCAATGGTGAGGAAGAGCAGGTCCTCGATCTGGATAGCGAGTGCGCTTTGAAGAATACAATCTATGTGATGCCTTCCACTACGATCGCCGTGCAAACGGAGACGGATGATAACGTGATCGCCTGTGTAGGCAGTATTCAATCAGTGAATGCCAACTTACGGGTAGCGAGAGTTGACGAGGTCGGTAATATCGTAAGTCCTGATTTGGTCTCTTTCGAGGAGGCATATCCAAATCATAGTTATACCTTTGATTGGTACTTAGGGACAGAGGAGCAGTTTGCTGCTATTTGTCAGGATGTAGGAATTGGAAATTTGCCTTTAGAAGATCTGCAAGATATTATCGGCAAACTGCGGAAAGGATTACCGGAAAATGAGTCTACCGAAAGATTTGATGTGGATGACGTAACTCGTTCGTCATTGGATGACAAAGAAAAGAGTCTATTGATAAGACTTTTAGGCGGCAATGGATACGAACCTTTGCTGGCCTCGGGAAATGGAGAAGTACAGTTCCGCTTTGTGGAGCAAGTTTACGCCATGCCTTATATTCCGGATATCGAGTCTATAAGAGAGGACGCGGGGGGAAATCAGACTGTCTTGACAAGAAGTTTCTGCGCAGAAGGAGAATGGATTCCCTTGGCGGAGGGTACGGATGTGCCGGAATTGAATGTCGGATTCCCCGATGTCGATTACACCGCTGTAAGCTTGACCAACGTCCCGTTGCGTTTGGGACTTGTCAATTTGAAGGACAATAGTCGTGAATTGACGATCCCGATCCAAAACAAGATAGATTTTGGCGTAGAAGGAGAGAACCATGTATTGAGAGCGCTCAATAGTCTTGAAAAAAAGAAAGTCTTCTTGCAAAGGAGTGGAGATCTTTATGAGGAAGTGGGAGAGTTAATCTCGCTCTTTGCCCAAAACAGGGAGTCCGGGGACGGAAATAGCTTGACGTTGAAATTTAATATGACTGAATCGGAGGTTGAGGGCCTCTTCAAGGAAGGAGAAACCTATTCCTTATACATCCCCTTCGGCGAATATGAAAACGAGGACGCTACGCAGCCTATTGAGGGCTCCTGCGAGGGAACGGCTTACTTGCAAATCAAGATCGTTCCCGAGTACCTGACTTGGGAAGGTGAGGCCGATGCCGTTTGGTATAACGATAACAACTGGAATCAATCCACGAAAGCGGATTTGTATATGGGTAATAAAGACCAAACAGACGCCAACAGTGATGATGACGTGACGAACGCCTTTACCCCGCTGTACTTCACGAAGATCACGATTCCGGAGAATAAGATATTGAACTTATCCCCAGAGAATGGTGGAACATTGGATCTTGGAACAACCACCAATATCCAATACGACATGGCCGTTAACAACACAGGAGCCGGCAATTCCATAGAAGTCGTTCCCTACTACGGCAACAAGGTAGACCAAATCTACTTCAAGCCGGAAGCGAAGTTGATGAATCAACACCGGCTGGATTATGTGAAGGCTTGGGTAGAATTCGAGATTGCCAACAACGCGAAACGCTGGATGGCCTCCCCGCTGCAAGACGTGTACGCCGGGGATATCTACGCTCCTAAAGCAAACGGTAAGGAAGATACGGAAGCATTCAAGGATATCGAGTATAATACGGACTCCTACAGCCGCTGGACCCCGGCCTTCTATCAAAAGGCGTGGAATCAGGCGATCGAATATGCGACGGACAATGAAGGAAACAGAGAATCTGTAGCAGCCGTTCAATCCAACTGGAGCATCGAATACAATGACGTAAGTGTTCCTTACACGATCGGTAAAGGTTTCTATTTGAGCGTGGAGGATGTACCTGCCGGAAATGGAGGTGATGGAACAGCCTTGGTACGCCTTCCGAAAGCGGACGCTGTTACAGACTATAAATATGAGGAGGCTACGAAAGCATCCGTTTTAAGAGCGGATGACACTTCCAAAGCTAACTCCGGAAGACTGGTTGAATTATCATCAAATGATTCCTATATACTTACATTGGATAAGGACGTAGATGGTGACGGTACCCACTTCTTGGTAGGAAACCCGTTCATGACGTATCTGAATATGGAAACCTTCTTGGATGTAAATAAAGAGGTATTAGCCCCCAAATACTGGACATTGGCAAACGGCGCACCGGATGCCTCGGTAGGCACACCGGACGTAGACTTTGAGGGTGGAAACACGAATGGCACGGTAGCCCCGATGCAAGCATTCTTCGTGGAGCTGAAGAGCGACGCAGCAAAGGCAAGTACAGATGCGAACATCACCTTCACCCCCGCCATGATGTCGGCAACCGGAGCATCCGCGACCGAGGCGACCACCAAATCCGCCTCCGCCACCAACCCGGTCATCACCCTGACCGCCGAGCGCGGCGACGTGAAGAGCAAGGCCAGCCTGCTGACCTACGACAAGGCCGACAACGGCTATAAGGCCGACGAGGACGCGGTCGTACTCCTCGACTCCGAGCTGGACGCACCGATGGTCTACACCGTATCCGGCAGCAAGGCGGCGCAGGTGAACGCCGTGAAGTCCATCCGAAACATCGGCCTCGGTGTCTATAACGAGACCAACGACGAGGTGACGCTGACCATCGAGGGACTCAGCCGCCTGGCCGAGCCGCTCTACCTCTACGACGCCCATACACGCAAGAGCGTGAAACTGGAAGACGATAGCTACAGCCTGCAAGTAGCCGGCGACAGCCACGGACGTTACTTCCTTCGCGATAGCGAGCTAGGATCCGAGCTGGAGAACACGATCTCGATCTACTCCGCACGACGCGGACAAGTGATCGTCTCCTCCCTCCGGCCGGTGAAGGAGATCAAGGTATTCGGCCTGAACGGTTCGCAAGTGCGTCAGTTCTCCGTGAACACGACGCAATACAGCTTCGACCTGCCCGCCGGTATCTACATGATCCACGCCAGCGACGGCGAGCAAGCCCATACGGAGAAAGTAATCGTTCGATAAATCAATCTACCTAATTATCTTAAACAAGCAGAAAGCCCCGGTGCCCTTTGCGGCATCGGGGCTTTCTCATTTCCCCCCCTCCCCCAACCGCCGCCGGCAAACACCGGTATAGGCATCGGGCCAAAACAGTAGTGGCGTAAGCCCACACCGATAGTGCTTACGCCATGCCGATACCGATAGTTTCTTTAATGGCCTGCCCCTTAGTATTCCCGATACAAACAGTACTTTTGTCATAAATCCCGGAAGGAGGCTGTCATCACATGCTAGTGTTTTCTGCTCAAACATGCGCGAAGTGTGCAAATTCCTTCACAAAGTTCTTTGTTATAAAGAATGTTTGATTACTTTTGCAACGCAAGATTAATAAATAAGTA
>OBWS01001449.1_pt1 | contig 10767 bp, 11 predicted proteins | sample 1495291 | NCBI WGS metagenome assembly OBWS01 (sample SAMEA2580090, study PRJEB22360) | human gut metagenome | biome: human gut; feature: human-associated habitat; material: faeces | place: Denmark | collected 2008/2010 | reverse complement strand
GCGCTGTTTGCAGGGGTGCTGTCCGGCTGCGCATCCAACCAAAGCGCGGGCGCCAACGCGTCTGCCGCTCAAAGCGCAGGGGAGCCTTCCGCGGCAGCTCAGGTAAAAACCGTAAATGTGGCGCTGGAATCCGGCTCCAAGCCCCTGAGCTTTGAAAATGATAAGGGCGAAAAGGTCGGCTATGAGGTCGACGTGCTCAAGGCGGTGGATGAGCTGATCCCCGACTACAATTTCAATGTCGAACTGGTGGAGAGCGACGCCACCCAGATCGGCCTGGAGACCGGAAAGTATGTGCTGATCGGCGGCGGCCTGTATAAGACCCCCGAAAGAGAGCAGAAATACCTGATTCCCAACGCGATCAACGGCGTCAGCCTGATCAACATTTATGTCAATGAAGACGACAATTCCATCAAAAGCCTCGACGATCTGGTAGGCAAAAAGCTGGTTCCCTCCACCCCCAACGGCGGCATTTTCAACCTGCTGACCGCCTATAACAAAGAGCATCCCGACAAGCAGATCACGATTACCACCGGTGAAGGCATTTCTGTTGCGGACCGTTTCAAGTCTGTCAGCGACAAGCAATACGACGCTTTGGTGCTGCCAAACAACCTGGGCTTTACAGAGATCAAGAAAGAGCTGGGCCTGAAGGTTAAGGCTGTGAACCCTCCCGTAAAGATCAACGGCACGTATTTTGCCCTGGCCAAGGATCAGACCGATCTTTCCGCAAAGGTGGAGCAGGCGCTGAAGACCCTGCGTGAAAACGGCACTTTGTCAAAGCTCTCCGAAACCTGGTACGGAGAAGACACCATCAAATACTTTACCGAATAACAGAGCTTTTACCGGAAAGGAGTGACACCTGCGGCCATGGGAATTGATTTTTCTTACGTTCTGAAAGTCATTGACCGAATCAGCGGAGCGATCCCGTATACCCTGTTGATCATTGTGATTTCGGGCAGCTTTGGGATTTTGTTGGCGGCAGGCATCGCTGCAATCCGCATCAGAAAATGGAAGGTGCTTTCCCCGCTGGCAGATGTTTATGTATCCTTCTTTCGCAGCACGCCTCCTTTGATCCATATTTTTCTGGTCTATTACGGCCTGCCGCTGCTCCTGCGCGAATTCGGCATCGATGCCGACGACTGGAGCAAGACCATTTACGTCTCTCTGGCCCTGATTCTGTTCAACGGCGCCTACATGTCGGAATACCTGCGTCCGGCCTATCTGGCGGTGGATCGCGGGCAGCACGACGCGGCGGACAGCATTGGGATGACCGGCTTTACGAAGCTGCGCAGGATTATTCTGCCCCAGATGCTGCCCATTGCGTGGCCCAATCTGGAGAACGCCTTTGTAGAGCTGGTCAAAGATACCTCCGTGCTGTTCGTGATCGGGCTGACGGATATTATGGGAATGGCGAAGAAGATTATTTCCAACGATTACGGCGTAAAAAAGCTGGAGGTATACCTGGCGGCGGCCGCCATTTACTGGTGCATCACGTTTGCGGTAAGCAAGCTCTGCCAGCTGCTTGAAAAGAAGATTATGATTGGCAATCCAACGGAAAAGCGGGTGGGATAATGTTGAGCGGAACAGTCATTCTGGAAGATATGCGGTTTATCCTCACCGTGGTTCCCTTTACCCTTGGAACGGCGCTGATCGTTTTGATTTTCGGCATTCTGCTGGGCTTTGTGGTGGCGGCGGTGCGAATCCGCCAGATTCCGGTGGCGAAACAGATTGCCCGGGTTTTTATGGATTACACGAGGGGAATCCCGCTGGTCATCCATTTGTATTTGGCGTATTTTATTCTGCCCATGGCGATCGACGGCATCTGCCGCGCGCTCGGAATCGAGCAGAGCGTGAAGGTATCGCCGCTTGCCGTGCTGGTGGTGGCCTATGCCTTCTATATTTCGGTGGGGCAGTCGGAGAATATTCGCGGCGCGTTTTACTCCATCGACCCCGGGCAGTGGGACGCCGCCTATGCCAGCGGCATGACCGGGCTTCAGGCGCTGCTTCGGATCATTGTGCCGCAGGGAGTCACGGTGGTGGTACCTGTGTTTTTCAATACCTTTTTGGGCGTTATCAAGGGGCTTTCCCTTGCTTTTACCATTGGTGTGGCAGATATTTTGTCCCAAGCAAAGCTGGCTTCAGCTCAAAACGCGCATTACCTGGAGGCTTATATTGCGGCGGCGCTGATCTATTGGGCGCTGTGCGGCTTGCTGGATGTGGTGTTCAGCCGAATTGAGCTGGCATTTAAGAAATGGTAGGTGTATTATGAATAAGTTTGAGCGAATTCAGGCAGCGCTGAAAGGGCAGGAGGTGGATAAGATTCCGCTGAATGTCTGGATGCATTTTTCCGCCGTGGATCAGGACCCCAGAAGTCTGGCGGAAACGCAGGTCGCCTTTGCGCAAAAGTACGACTTCGATTTCATTAAGCTGATGCCCTTTGGGCTGTACGGCGTTCAGGATTACGGCGTGAAGGTGAAAATCTTCAACCGCGTGAATTTTCCGCCGATTGTGGATGACTACGGCATTCACCGAATCAGCGACTGGGAGCGGATTGAGCCGCTGCCGGCCATTTATGGCTCTTACGGCAAGCAGCTTCAGGCGGCCCGGCACACGATTCTTCTGGCGAAGAAAGAGTTCCCGGTGATCCAGACGATTTTCAGCCCTCTGACCACGGCCAGAAAGCTGGCCGGGGATCGGATTCTGCTGGATATGAAGGAGAACCCGCGCCTGTTCAAGCAGGCGCTGCAGGCCCTGACGGAAACTACCATTCACTTTGTAAAAGCCAACATCGAGGCGGGGGTGGACGGCTTTTTCTTTGCCACCCAATGCGCCAATTTCGATTTCCTGACCGAGGAGCAGTACCGCGAATTCGGGGAATTCTACGACCGTCAGGTCATCGCCGCATATCAGGAGGAAACCTTTTTCAACGTGGCGCACCTGCATGGGGACAACGGAATGTTCCGGCTGATTGCGGATTACCCCGTCAACTGCATCAACTGGCACGACCGGTGGAGCAGTCCGACTCTGGCGGAGGCACGGAAGATAACAGATAAGTGCCTGCTGGGTGGAATCCGCGAAACCCCTTATTATAATGAAAACGGGGAAAAAATTCGCGAAAGCCTTCTGGTCTCCGGTTCCGTGGCCGAGGTAGAGCAGCATGTGCAGGAGGCGATCGCCGCCGCCGGAGACAGGGGCCTGATCATCGGGCCGGGATGTGTTGCGGATCAGGATCTGCCGGAAAAAAATCTGTATGCGCTCTGCCGGGCAGTCTACCGGGTCGCCGCGCTGGCAGGATAATTTAGTGAAAACGTTCCGCAGTCAACGCGGAACGTTTTTTGTCAATGTAGAACCCGTCGGCCCAGCGGACGGCGATATCCGATGCGGCCTTTTCGGCGTAGTCCGCTACTCCCGGCATATCAATGCGGTTTGTATTTGATTTGCCGGGATTTTTTATGGTATACTTACTTATCGCAGGGGATGAAAAGGGCAAAAGAGTATGCGGCAGAGGGGCTCCCCGCCCCGGTTTTTGCCGTTCGTGCGGTTCTGAGGATGAAACCCCTGTTTCTTTGCAGGAATAGTGCGATACCGGATGGACTTTCCCCATAAAAATTTCCCGCTTTCGCAAGCATTGCGGGAATCGGTTGCGTTTTTCTGCACGCTGCCGGCCGTATGGGCGGGAATGAGGAAAAAAGACTGGTTTGAGATAAGGAGCGCAAATATCATGTTGAAATGGCTGAACCATACGATCATAAGTTATGGCGCCGGTGAGACCACCGCACAAATCGTCTCCGTTATTGTTTTGGTGCTGATCGTTTTTTTCAGTGCCGTGGTTTCGTATTTCATCGCCAAAAATATTGTCCTGCGGGTACTGCGGGCGATTGTCTCCAAATCCAAAATGAAGTGGGGCGATGTTTTATTCGCTCACAGGGTGTTTGAACAGCTGGCGCTGGTGGTTCCCGCGTTTGTCGTCTATGCGATGGCGCCCCTGTTTCGGGGCGGACAGGAGTGGCTTCAGCGCGGGGCGTCGTGCCTGATTGTGATCGGGGTCGTGAAAACCGCGGACCGGTTGTTAGACTCGTTAGACGCCATTTACCAGAAAAGAGAAACCGCGAAGACCCGCCCGTTGAAGGGCTACTTTCAGGTGCTCAAAATTCTGGCCTACACGGTGGGGCTGATTGTCGTCGTCAGCGTGCTGATGAACCGTTCGCCCCTTTTGCTGCTTGGCGGCATCGGCGCCGCAAGCGCGGTTCTTTTGTTGGTGTTTCAGAATACGATCCTTGGCTTTGTGTCCAGCATCCAGCTGACGGAGAACGATATGGCGCGCCTTGGGGATTGGATTGAAAAGCCGGGGCAGGCGGATGGGCAGATCATCGAGATTTCGCTGCATACGGTGAAGGTGAAGAACTGGGACAATACCGTCACCACCATCCCCACTTATTCGATGGTCAACGAGCCGTTCAAAAATTGGCGCTGGATGCAGGAATCCGGCGGAAGAAGACTGAAACGGGCCGTGAATATCGATATAACCAGCGTGCGCTTTTGTGACGATGAAATGCTGCGGCGCTATCGGCAAATCCCGTATGTCAGGGAATTTCTGGAAGGGAAGGCCGCAGCGCCGCGCGGGCACGGCGACCCCCATATGGCGGATTTGCCCGGCGCGCTCCGCGCGGACGGCCCGACCAATTTGGGAATCTTCCGTGCATATCTGCTGGCCTATCTGAAGAATCATCCCGGTCTGCGCCAGGACATGGGCATCATGGTTCGGCAGCTGCCCCCTACCGAAAACGGGGTGCCGATTGAGCTTTACGCCTTTACCGGCACAACCGTATGGGAGGAATATGAGTCCATACAGGCGGATATTTTTGACCATGTTTTTGCAATTGTTCCCGCCTTTGATCTGAGGATACAGCAGAACCCGGGCGGGAATGACCTCAAAACACTGCTAAGGTCCAAACCGGAGCAGTGAGGGCGGCGGCCGCACACCGGCGCGCCGCAGGATAAAATTCTTGTATTCTGCGGGCGCTTTCGATATAATCAAAATGAATTATCATAGTAAGGGAAAATGCCATGGAGCAAGGGACTTTCACGGATCGGGTCTATCAGATTGTCGCAAGAATCCCCTGTGGGCGGGTGGCCACCTACGGGCAAATCGCTTTTTTTATTGGGGCGCCGCGCAGCGCAAGGCAGGTTGGGAATGCTTTGAGCCATACCCCTTCCTTTCTGTCGCTGCCCTGCCACCGGGTGGTAAACCGTTTGGGCCGTACGGCGCCGGGTTGGCCGGAGCAGCGCCGCCTGCTGGAGAGCGAAGGCGTTCCCTTTCGGGAAAACGGCACCGTAGATCTTGCGCGCAGCCTTTGGAGGCCGGGGGAGTGACCTGACCGCCGCGCCTCTTTCAACGCCGCCGGTTTCTTTCTCCGCCGCGGGCGGGACAAGTAATCCGTGTACCTGTATTGGCTTTATTCATAATTGAAAAGACATTGATATCAAGAACAGGATGTGAAAAAATGTTTCCGGAAATAAGAAGAAAAGACCGTATCCTTTCCCCTGAAAACACAGAGCAGCTGCTCCAAAAGGGCGAATACGGCGTGCTGTCCACCATGGGCGAGGAATACCCTTACGGCGTTCCGGTCAGCTACGTGTATGAGAACGGGGCGGTTTATATTCACTGCGCCGTCGTCGGCAGCAAGCTGGAGAATATCACCAGAAATCCAAGGGTTTCTTTCTGCATTGTCGGTGCAACACAGGTTCTGCCGGGGGATTTCACCACAAATTATGAAAGCGCGGTGCTGTTTGGGAAGGCGGATGAGGTCTTTGCCGGGGAAAAGCAGCGGGCGATGGAGCTGCTGGTGCAGAAATATTCCCCCGAATTCATGCAGAAAGGGCTTGATTACATCAAAAAAGCCGACAGCAGGGTAAAGGTGATCAAAATCACAGTGGATCATCTGACGGGGAAGAGCAGAAAATAAGCGGGTCGGTTCGCGGTCAAATAACCGTCAGGTGAGTGCCTTTTCATTTAGTTTTCAAAATCTTTACATTTGATTATTAAAATTACTTATTGAAGTTGCTGTGAAAAAGTGGTAAACTGATTCATATCGAAAAAGATCATACCCAATGCCGGGAATGAAAGGTAGGAAAGCCCAGTGAAGTATCAAATCATCGTAGACAGCTGTGTCGATTTTAACGAAGAGGCATTCGGCGACCCCAGTGAGATCAAGCGAATCCCGTTTCAGCTGTTGATTGACGACGAGGCGTTAACGGACGAAGGCCTCAATTCCGATGAACTGATCCGGAAAATGAAAGCCAGTAAGCGTAAAATCACCACGGCCTGTCCGTCTCTGCATGATTATCTGGAGGCTTATAAGTCCTGCGCAGTCAATTATGTGGTCACGATTTCTTCCCGGTTGAGCGGTTCCTTTCAAAGCGCTATGGCGGCAAAGCAAATGCTGGAGGAATCCGGCAGCACCAGCAAGGTGTATGTAATCGACAGCAAATCCGCTTCTGCGGGGCAGACCCTTGTGGTGCTGCAGCTCAAGCGGATGCTGGAGCAGCGGATGGAAAACAGCCAGATTCTTCTCCGTCTCAGCCGTTATATTGCCAATTTGCAGACGCTGTTTGTACCGGTGTCCTTGGATAATCTGGAAAAGAACGGCCGCATCAAGGGGATTCAGATGATTATCAGCAGAGTGCTCCATATCATCCCGATTCTCGGTTCCAACGGCGACGGCGTTCTGGAGCTCAAGGAGAAGGCCCGCGGGGAAAAGCAGGCGTTGGAGAAGCTCCTCAACATCATTCGCCGCGATGCGGTGAATATGACGGGAACGGTTCTGGCGATCAGCCATGTGAACGCCAGAGCGAAGGCGGAAGAGCTGTGCGAGAAAATCAAAAGCCTGTTTTCGTTCCGGGAGATTATCATTTTTCAGGCCGGCGGCCTGAGTACGGTATATGCCGATGACGGCGGCATTGTGCTTTCCTTCTGATCATTCTAATTTGATTTTGCCAGACAAAAAAATCAGGCTCCGCTCTTTTTCGGGCGGAGCCTTTCTGTGTCCTGACTTAGGGGAAACATTTACCGAAAGGCCGATTTGACGGCGCTTTTTAAAGCAACCCTCTCATAGTAAGCGCACCGGTATCGCCCATTCACGCAAAAACTTCCCGGCTTTGAGCCGTCATCTCCGCAGCGTACCTTTCCGTGAGAATTGACCAGCAGCAAATCGCCGGCAATTGCCCTGTGTGCTTTTAAACAGCTTTGTACTGAAATTTGTTACATATAATGCTTGCATGTTTTTCAGGTTTGCTTTATGATAGAAAAAACTGATCATATAAAAAGTGCTGGATGCAACACTTTTGAGGGGATCAGATGGAGGCGGGCGATTTGAATGAGATTTCTCTGCGGTTGGAAAAGCGGGCGGATATTCCGTTGTTTCAGCAGCTGTATGACTTTTTTAAGCGCGAGATCACCGGCGGGAATTATCTCAAGGATGAAAAGATGCCGTCAAAACGGCAGCTCTCCGCCTATCTGCATTGCAGCCAAAATACCGTTCAGGCGGCCTATAATCAGCTGGTGGCGGAGGGGTATCTGGTCGCGCGGGAGAAAAGCGGATATTATGTCGCGGATTTGGGCGGGATTCTGCGCATGAACCGGGAGCCGAAAAAAGAGGTCGTCCCGCCGCGCGAGAGCGTCAGCTTTCGGTATGATTTTTCCCATCAGGGGGTCGATCACGACGGCTTTCCGTTTTCGGTTTGGCGCAGGCTCACCAAAGAGGTGATCAACGAGTACGACCGCGACCTGCTGACAGCAGGCGACCCCAAGGGCGACCCCGGCCTGCGCGGGAGCATCGCCCACTATCTGCATTATTCGCGCGGCGTGAACTGCTGCGCGGATCAAATCATCATCAGCTCGGGAACCGAATTTCTGCTTCTGCTGCTGATTCAGCTGTTCGATGCGGATTTTGCGTACGCCATTGAAAACCCAGGCTATGAAAAGCTCAATATGATTTTCAAAAGCAGCCGCGCGGCCTGTCTCCCGATTCCCTTGGATGAAAGCGGAATGCAGCCGGACGCACTGCGCGAGAGCCGGGCGAACGTGGCCTGCATTACACCGTCGCATCAGTTCCCGACCGGCACCATTATGCCGGTCAGCCGCCGAATTCAGCTGCTGAACTGGGCAAATGAAGAGCCCGGCCGCTACCTGATTGAGGACGATTACGACAGTGAGTTCCGCTATTCCGGCAAGCCGATCCCATCCTTGCAGGGGATGGACGAGACGGGGCGGGTGATCTACATGGGCGCCTTCTCCAAATCGCTTTCGCCCGCGCTGCGGGTCAGCTATATGGTGCTGCCGCGCCATCTGCTCGAGGCATACCACAAAAAGCTCAGCTTTTACATCTGTCCCGTACCGAAAATGGATCAGAAAACCCTGCGCCGCTTTATTGACGAGGGGCATTTTGAGCGCCACCTGAACCGGATGCGCAATCTGTACCGCCAGAAAAGAGAAACGGCTGTTTCCGCGGTGCGCCGCCTGCTGCCGGAGGCTGAAATCAGGGGGGATTCTGCCGGGCTGCATTTTCTACTGCGTGTAAACAACGGCTGGGAGGAGCAAAAGCTGATTCAGGCGGCTTTTCAGCAGGGAGTGAGGGTGTACGGGGTATCCCAATACTATTTTGCCCCGCCGACGAACGGGTGCGATAGTATGCTCCTGCTGGGGTTCGCCTGCCTGAAAATCGAAGAAATTCCGGCGGCTGTGGCGTTGTTAAAGCGGGCGTGGCAGGGCACGGAGCAGGCTGCAAGGTAAGCGGCGTCATGCGTTCAAAAAATCTTCGCGCACAAAGGCGCTGAATGAAGAATGATTGTAATTTGCTGTAAGTCACAGGGCAATATCATACAGGATTTCCGCGGCGGCTTGTGCCGTTCTGCCGCTTGCCGGTTTGCTTAAAAAAGGCCAAAATGTTCGGAAAATCGGGCTCGAAACTCCGGCGGGGGATTCTCCGGGGGCTGATTGTCCCGCCTTGTCCTTCCCACATATAATGAAATACCTATCAAAAAGGAGGGTTTGATATGTGGGTTTGGTATTGTTGTCATTGGTGGTTCTGCTATAATGGTCACTGTATTCCGTGGTATGATTAAAAAGCGGGTGCAGTTCTTGAATCCGCTTTGAAAACGGATGGTGCGCGGGCTGTATGATAACATGGATTTTCCATACACTATCCCCGAGGTGATTTTGTATGGAGGATTTTAACTTTTCTTTTCTCGAGGCTCTGTCGGAAGACCGCAAGCTGAAAGCGTTTTTTGATGCTCTTCCCGAGCTGGATCAGCTGCGGCTGATGCAGGGGTGCAGCTCCTACGGCGAATTTTACGACAGGGTCGTACAGGCAATCCCAAAATGCTGAAAAAGGGGTCCGTCTTGCCGACGGATCCCTTTTGCGTAAAACCGCCGGTTTTACATAGAAGAATGCGCTTTTTAAGGCCGCCCCCTTTCTATTGACAAGGATGAGGGGTATGGTATAATAAAACCATATAAAATAGATATGAATTATTTGAACGCGCGGTTTCGGAGGATTGGGATTCTCGCCTTGCAAAATGGCTGCGTTCCAATCAGGATTGCTCATTCAGATAGATTATTTGGAAAAGGAGATTGCGTTTATGGCGAAAATTGCAAAAAATATTACGGAGCTGATAGGGAAGACCCCCTTGCTGGAACTGACAAACTTTGAGAAAAAATATGACTTAAAGGCGACGATCCTCGCAAAATTGGAATATTTTAATCCGGCGGGAAGTGTAAAGGATCGCATTGCAAAGGCCATGGTGGATGACGCCGAGCAAAAGGGCCTGCTCAAAGCGGGCTCCGTGATTATTGAGCCGACCAGCGGCAATACCGGCATCGGCCTTGCGTCGGTCGCGGCGGCCAGAGGCTACCGGATCATACTCACCATGCCGGAGACCATGAGCGTTGAAAGAAGAAACCTGCTCAAGGCCTATGGCGCGGAAGTCGTACTGACCGACGGCTCCAAGGGGATGAAGGGCGCGATCGCCAAAGCGGATGAGCTCGCGAAGGAAATCCCGAATGCGTATATTCCAGGCCAGTTTGAGAATCCGGCGAATCCGGCGGCGCACCGGGCAACCACCGGCCCCGAAATCTGGCAGGATACCGACGGAACGGTGGATTTCTTTGTGGCGGGGATCGGCACCGGCGGCACCATCACGGGTGTCGGCGAGTATCTGAGAAGCCGGAACCCCAACGTGAAGATCGTTGCGGTGGAACCCGCCGGTTCTCCCGTTCTGTCGAAGGGAACTCCCGGCCCGCATCAGATTCAGGGAATCGGCGCCGGATTTGTTCCGGATGTTCTGGACACCGCGATTTACGATGAGGTCATTCCGGTAGAGAATCAAGACGCCTTTGCAAAGAGCAAGGAGGTCGCCAAAACAGAGGGACTGCTGGTGGGTATCTCTGCAGGTGCGGCGCTTTGGGCAGCGGAACAGCTGGCAAAACGCCCCGAAAACGCGGGGAAAACGATCGTTGCGCTTCTCCCGGACACCGGCGAGCGCTATCTCTCTACTCCTTTATTCTCTGATTAATTTTCAGGATTTTTAAACAGGCTGTTGCAAAATGAATTTGCCATAGCAAATGGAACAAAAAACAGCCTTAATAATAAGGAAATGCGCCTTGGAACGACCTTTACAGGTCAAACCAAGACGCGTTTTTTTGTGTATTTTATTGGATAAGGCTATTTTGAAACAGCTCCTTCAGACCGTAGACACGGCTAACTATATAAA
>OBWS01001448.1_pt1 | contig 10788 bp, 5 predicted proteins | sample 1495291 | NCBI WGS metagenome assembly OBWS01 (sample SAMEA2580090, study PRJEB22360) | human gut metagenome | biome: human gut; feature: human-associated habitat; material: faeces | place: Denmark | collected 2008/2010 | reverse complement strand
CTACCAGACGATGAATAGCTACTGTGAAATCATACCAGGAACAAACTCCCTCATTGCTGAAATGGTAGATACCGCGAACGATACCTTTATTAATAATAGTATAGATAGCCTGTGCCAGGTCATTGGCATACGTCGGAGTTCCGATCTGGTCGAAAACAACTCCCAGGCTGTCACGTTCTTTTCCGAGACGAAGCATCGTCTTTACGAAATTATTGCCAAAAGTAGAATAGAGCCATGCGGTACGGATAACGACTGCTTGCTCGCAGTGATTCATTACCTCCTTTTCTCCTTCCAGTTTAGTGGTGCCGTATACAGAATCCGGGCAAGGATTGCAGTCTTCCGTGTATGGAGTATGCGCAGTACCGTCAAATACATAATCAGTAGATACTTGTATCATGGCAGCACCATTGGCTTGGGCCGCACTTGCCAGTTGTTTCGGTGCTTCACAATTCAATTTGTATGCTAATTCTTGATTATCTTCTGCTTTATCTACAGCTGTATAAGCAGCACAATTAACAACAAGCTCAATCTGCTTCTCTGCCATATAAGTCCACACAGCTTGCTTGTCGCAGATGTCGAGTTCCTGCACATCTGTGAAATAATACGTATGTTGCGGGTTCTCTTTCGCAAGCACCTGCATCTCATTGCCAAGCTGACCATTGGCACCCGTTACTAAAATTCTCATTTATTCATCCAGTTTTAATTCACCTTTACGGTCTTTATCATAATAATTTGCCAACATAGAAAGGAAACTAGTGATAGCTTCCACTGCCTTGGCAGTTCCTTCGCTGATAGGCTTCTTTTGAAGACGAAGCAGAAGCACTCCATACAACGCTTCAAAACAGGTTTCCAGTTCGGGTTCATCTTTCTTGCCGTTTTTATTCCGTAATTCTACGATAAACGGTAATGCCTTGAAATAAGCAGCACTGTAAAAAGGAAATTTAGGAGAAGAGGACAATGCGTTGTGCAACTCTGTCAGATTGATAATTACATTTTTATTAATCTGCAGATGACCCTTTTCCCGTACTCCTTCCTCGCCCATCATCGTAATCAGGTTGGTATACCATTCTCGCATGGCAGGCCGCTGTTCTTCCGGATAGCGGGCAATTACATTTGCCTCCATCTCTTCCGGTTCACAATGATTGGCACGGATCAAGTCTTCCTCTTGCCACATATATATAAGGTATTCGGCAATATTCTTCTCTTTCAGTTGTTGTGCTATCTGATTCATTATGTTATCTCTTAATAAAGTGACTCTCCCAACAAAGTATAAATCAATCCGGCAACAGATACCAGCATTACGATACTTCCTACAACACGATTCAGTATCCAGATACCACGTAAATTGAATTTAGTGCGCACCTTATTCACAAAATAAGTGATACCCAACCACCAAGTCAATGCTCCTATAGCAATTGCAAGATATCCTGTGATCTCTTCAAATACCAGCACTCCCGGCTGCACAAAGGCAAAACGGGCAAAAAGTCCGATAAACAGGAAGATTATCAAGGGGTTGGATAGAGTGACGAAAAAGGCGGTAATAAAATTATGGAAATAAGAGCCTTTGCTGGACGAAGCCGGACGAATGGATTGTACCGGATTGCTACGAAAGGTATATATACCAAAAAGGAGTAACATGACACTCCCCAATAACTGCAGATAGAAAATATTCTTATTGATATAATCGAACACAAAACTCATCCCATAACCGGTGAGCAAAGCGTATGCTATATCGCTCAACGAGGCTCCCAGCCCCGTTACGAATCCGTACCAACGCCCTTTATTCAGAGTCCTCTGGATGCATAATACGCCCACCGGACCGAGGGGTGCGGACACAACAACGCCAATAATAAAGCCTTTCACTAATATATCGAATATTGTCTCTATCTGAATCATGTCGCAAATATCGCACTTTTTTGTGATATGGGGATAGTATATTAACGTTTTTTCCACACAAGAATCACTATATATAGCGATAATAAGTAAAACGTACATCGAAAAATAAACATATTAAATAAGGTATAGGGAATTTATTCTCTATTTTTTTCCTACCACCAACGAAATTGATTATCTTTGCGCCACAGAAAAAGAGAAGAGTTTCTCCTGCAGGAACTTCAATCGTAAAATCGTAAATCGTAAAATCGTAAATATACAACATGATTCTTTTTTTCAGAACCCCTTCCAAGAGCGTGATTGCCGTAGAGAGCAACCATCAGCTCACCCCGGACGAAAGTAATAAACTCTGCTGGCTTTTTGGCGAAGCCGTGATGGAAAGTGAAGAAAACCTGAAAGGCTGTTTCGTTGGCCCACGCCGCGAAATGATCACTCCCTGGAGTACAAACGCAGTAGAAATCACCCAAAACATGGGGCTCGAAGGCATCAGCCGCATCGAGGAGTACTTCCCTGTTAAGGACGAAAACGCAGACTACGACCCGATGCTCCAACGCATGTACAAAGGACTCGACCAAAACGTATTCACGACAAACCGTCAGCCGGAACCAATCATCTACATCGAAGATCTCGAAGTGTACAACGAAAAAGAAGGTTTGGCTCTTTCCAAAGAAGAAATGGACTACCTGAAGAAAGTAGAAAAGGACCTCGGACGGAAGCTGACCGACTCTGAAGTATTCGGTTTCGCACAAATCAACTCCGAACACTGCCGCCACAAAATTTTCGGCGGAACGTTCATCATCGACGGTGTAGAACAGGAGTCTTCTCTGTTCCAGATGATTAAAAAGACGACACAGGAAAATCCGAATAAAATCATCTCTGCTTATAAAGACAATGTAGCTTTTGCCGAAGGACCGGTTGTTGAACAGTTTGCTCCGGCAGATCATTCAAAACCTGATTTCTTCCAGGTAAAGGACATCAAGAGTGTAATCTCACTGAAAGCAGAAACACATAACTTCCCTACTACTGTAGAACCGTTCAACGGTGCCTCTACCGGTACCGGTGGTGAAATCCGCGACCGTATGGGTGGTGGTAAAGGTTCATGGCCGATTGCAGGTACTGCTGTCTACATGACTTCTTATCCGCGCACCGATGAAGGACGTGAATGGGAAGAAATTCTTCCGGTACGCAAATGGTTGTACCAGACTCCGGAACAGATTCTTATCAAAGCATCCAACGGTGCTTCCGACTTCGGTAACAAGTTCGGCCAGCCGCTGATCTGCGGTTCGGTACTGACTTTCGAACATACAGAAAACAAAGAAGTTTATGGTTACGACAAAGTAATCATGCTTGCCGGCGGTGTGGGTTACGGCACACAACGTGACTGCCTGAAAGGCACACCTGAAGCAGGAAACAAAGTAGTGGTTATCGGTGGTGACAACTACCGTATCGGACTGGGTGGCGGTTCCGTATCTTCTGTTGATACCGGTCGTTACAGCAGTGGCATCGAGTTGAATGCCGTGCAACGTGCCAACGCAGAAATGCAAAAACGTGCCAATAACGTAGTACGCGCTCTTTGTGAAGAAGAGGTGAATCCGGTGGTTTCTATCCATGACCACGGATCTGCCGGACACGTAAACTGTCTGTCCGAACTCGTGGAAGAATGTGGTGGTTTGATCGATATGAGCAAGTTGCCTATCGGTGACAAGACTTTGTCTGCCAAAGAAATCATCGCTAACGAAAGTCAGGAACGTATGGGTCTGCTGATTAAAGAAGAGGCTATTGAACATGTACGTAAGATTGCCGAACGCGAACGCGCTCCAATGTACGTAGTCGGTGAAACAACCGGTGATCATCGTTTCGCTTTCCAACAGGCTGACGGTGTACGTCCGTTCGACCTTGCCGTAGAACAGATGTTCGGTTCTTCTCCCAAAACCTATATGGTAGACAAGACCGTAGAACGTCATTATGAAATGCCGAAATACGAATTGTCTAAACTACATGAATATCTGACGAATGTATTGCAGCTTGAAGCTGTAGCCTGCAAAGACTGGTTGACAAACAAGGTAGACCGTTCGGTAACAGGCAAAGTGGCTCGTCAGCAATGTCAGGGTGAACTTCAGTTGCCGTTGAGCGACTGCGGTGTCGTAGCACTCGACTACCGTGGCGAGAAAGGTATCGCTACCTCTATCGGACATGCTCCGCAAGCAGCATTGGCTGATCCGGCTGCCGGCTCTATTCTTTCTGTATCCGAAGCGCTGACCAATCTTGTTTGGGCTCCAATGGCGGAAGGTATGGATAGCATTTCACTGTCTGCCAACTGGATGTGGCCTTGCCGCTCTCAAGAAGGTGAAGATGCCCGTCTTTACACAGCTGTAAAAGCTTTAAGCGATTTCTGTTGCGCGCTGCAGATCAATGTTCCTACCGGAAAAGACTCTCTATCTATGACACAGAAGTATCCGAACGGCGAGAAAGTGATTTCTCCGGGAACTGTGATTGTTTCTGCCGGTGGTGAAGTTTCCGACGTGAAGAAAGTGGTATCTCCGGTATTGGTTAACAATGAAAAGACTACGCTTTATCATATTGACTTCAGCTTCGATGAACTGAAACTGGGTGGTTCGGCTTTTGCACAATCTCTGGGTAAAGTTGGTGACGAAGTACCTTGCGTACAAGATGCCGAATATTTCCGTGATGCTTTCCTTGCCGTACAGGAACTTGTCAACAAAGGATTGATTCTTGCAGGACACGATATCTCTGCCGGTGGTTTGATCACTACATTGCTCGAAATGTGCTTCTCTAATGTAGAAGGCGGTATGGAAATCAGCCTCGACAAGATGAAAGGACAGGATATCGTTAAGATTCTGTTTGCTGAAAATCCGGGTATCGTTATCCAGATCAGCGACAAGCATAAGGATGAAGTGAAGAAGATTCTGGAAGATGCAGGCGTAGGCTATATAAAGCTGGGTAAACCGACTGACGAACGCCACATTTTGGTATCTAAAGACGGTGCTACTTACCAGTTTGGTATCGATTATATGCGTGACGTATGGTATTCTTCTTCTTACCTGCTCGACCGCAAACAATCTATGAACGGTTGCGCAAAAGCACGTTTTGAAAACTATAAGATGCAACCTGTTGAATTCGCTTTCATGCCGGAATTCAAAGGTAAGCTTTCTCAATACGGTATCACTCCGGATCGTCGTACCCCAAGCGGTATCCGTGCGGCTATCATCCGTGAGAAGGGTACAAACGGTGAGCGCGAAATGGCTTACTCACTCTATTTGGCAGGTTTCGACGTAAAAGACGTTACAATGACCGACCTCATCAGCGGACGCGAAACACTGGAAGACGTAAACATGATCGTTTACTGCGGTGGTTTCTCTAACTCCGATGTACTGGGTTCTGCTAAAGGATGGGCAGGCGCATTCCTGTTCAACCCGAAAGCTAAAGAAGCATTGGATAAATTTTATGCACGCGAAGATACATTGTCATTGGGTGTCTGCAACGGTTGCCAGCTGATGATGGAACTCAATCTTATCAACCCGGAACTGAAGAAGAAAGGAAAAATGCTACATAACAATTCACACAAATTCGAATCACGCTTCCTTGGTCTTACTATCCCGACTAACCGCAGTGTGATGTTCGGCTCTTTAAGTGGAAGCAAACTGGGTATCTGGGTAGCTCACGGAGAAGGAAAATTCTCTTTGCCATATGACGAAGATAAATATAATGTAGTAGCGAAGTATAGCTATGATGAATATCCGGGCAATCCGAACGGTTCCGATTATTCTATCGCAGCACTGGCCAGCGCAGACGGACGCCACTTGGCTATCATGCCTCACTTGGAACGTTCCATCTTCCCATGGCAGAACGGTTGCTATCCGGCCGACCGCAAGAACAGCGATCAGGTTACTCCATGGATAGAAGCGTTTGTCAATGCCCGCAAGTGGGTGGAAGCGAAAATGAAATAAATCATTTCCATATTTTACAGAGGCTGGTACTTTAAATAGTGCCAGCCTCTTATTTTACGGAACTTTCCATTCTACCGGAAGACTTCTGATAGATACCAAAATACCGAAAACAAACAGTATATACAAATAGTTATAAAATAGTCTATTTTCTTCATTTTTGGAGCGCTGTTATCTTTCATCAAAATTTTGTAATATCAAAAAATCTTCTTAATTTTGTCAAACTTTCCCCCTCATAAAAGATTCAATAACCCTTAAAAGTCCTATTTGTATGAAAAAATGGCTTTTTCTAATCTTATTGTTTCCTCTAATTTGTGTCGCGCAGACGTATCGATATCTCGGAGTGGAGGATGGGTTAAGTAACCGGCGGGTTTACTGCATTCAAAAAGATAAAACCGGATACATGTGGTTCCTCACGCACGAAGGTATTGATCGATACAATGGAAAAGAGTTTAAACGATATAAGTTAATGGATGGTGACGCAGAAGTGAACTCTCTGTTAAATCTAAACTGGCTTTATATTGATCAGGAAGGAGTCTTATGGGAAATCGGGAAAAAAGGAAAAGTATTCCGGTATGACCAGATTCACGACTGCTTCAGTCTTGTATATAAATTACCGATGGAAAGTTTCAGCGAACAGCCGGACCCGGTCACTTATGCCTGGCTCGACCAGAACAAACACATCTGGCTATGCAATAAAGATACTATCTTTCTCTATAATACGGACACCAAACAAGTCACCCATATAAAGAATGATATAAGTGAAGAAATCACTGATATTGAACAAATAGACGAATCGCATTTCTTCATCGGTACGGAAATGGGGATTCATTATGCCCAATTAGAAAACAACGCATTGAAACTTATCAATTGCGATAAGTTGGAGAGCGTGAAAGCCCAAGTAAGCGATTTACACTTCGACAAAAAGATTCGGAAACTATTCATCGGCACTTTCTTGCGGGGAATTATGGTTTATGATATGAATACCAAATCCGTCATACGACCGGATTATAACCTGAAAGATATCAGTATCACACGGTTCAAGCCGCTAAATGACAAAGAGTTATTAATAGCTACCGATGGCGGAGGAGTACACAAAATAAATATGGATACTTATCAAATAGTACCCGAAATTGTGGCTGATTATAACAGTAATTGTGGCATGAACGGTAACAGTATCAATGACATTTTTGTGGATGATGAAGAACGGATATGGCTGGCTAATTATCCCATCGGAATCACGATACAAAACAACCGTTATACGAGCTACAAATGGATTAAGCACTCCATCGGTAACAAACAGTCTTTAATCAACGATCAAGTAAATGCCATTATTGAAGACAGAGAGGGAGATTTATGGTTTGCAACGAACAATGGCATCAGTTTTTTTAATTCAAAGACCGGACAATGGCGATCGGTGCTTAGTGCTTTTGAAGAGTCGCAAGGTAATAAAAGCCATATCTTTCTTACTATATGCGAAGTGGCTCCCGGAATTATCTGGGCAGGCGGGTACTCTTCCGGTGCTTACCAGATAGATAAGAAAACGTTCAGTGTCAGCTATTTCATGCCGCCTTTGTACATTCATACAAACAAGCGACCGGATAAATATATACGTGATATTCGTACAGATATGCAGGGTTATATCTGGTCGGGAGGATTCTACAACCTCAAGCGTATTAATCTGAAGACGCAGGAAGTACGGTTTTATGATGGATTAAATTCCATTACCGCCATCGTTGAGAAAGATGAAAAAAGTATGTGGATCGGTAGTGCCACCGGCCTATGTCTTTTAGATAAAGAATCCGGAAAATTCGAGCGCATAAAACTTCCGGTAGAGTCGAACTATATCTATTCCCTGTACCAAGCAAAAAACGGTTCATTGTATATAGGTACCAGCGGGTCGGGACTATTGATTTACGATAATAAAAAACTGTTCACTCATTACCACACGGAAAACTGTGCTTTGATATCCAATAATATCTATACCATATTATCGGATGCGGACAAAGATATAATCATGAGTACAGAAAGCGGATTGACAAGTTTTTATCCCAATGAGAAAAAATTCTATAACTGGACCAAAGATATGGGATTGATGACCACCCATTTCAATGCGCTATCAGGTACGTTACGGAAAAACAATAAATTCATTTTAGGCAGTTCTGACGGAGCAGTGGAATTTGACAAGGATATGAAATTGCCCAGAAGTTATTCTTCTAAAATGATTTTCAGCGATTTCAAGCTTTTTTATCAAACAATCTATCCGGGTGATGAGGATTCTCCGTTGAAAGCAAGCATCAATGATACAAAGGTACTAAAGTTAAAATACAATCAAAACAGATTCTCTTTGCAGGTTTCTTCCATCAACTATGACTATCCTTCCAATATTCTTTACTCTTGGAGGCTAGAAGGTTTCTATGATAAATGGAGCAAACCCGGAACAGAGAACACGATTCGTTACACCAATCTTGCCCCGGGCAAATATACGCTAAGGGTACGTGCCATCTCCAATGAAGACAAACGCATCATGCTTGAAGAAAGAAGTATGGATATTATCATAGCCCAACCTTTCTGGCTGACATTCTGGGCCATGCTGGTTTATACAGCTATCCTTTGTCTCATTGCCATCGTCCTATTGCGTATACTGATTTTGAGGAAGCAACGCAAAGTCTCCGATGAGAAAATACACTTCTTTATCAATACGGCACATGATATCCGTACCCCATTGACGCTTATCAAAGCACCTTTGGAAGAACTACGCGAGAAAGAGGAGTTGAGTAAAGAAGGTATTTCGAACATGAATACGGCATTACGAAACGTAAATGCCCTATTACGTCTTACCACCAATCTTATCAACTTTGAAAGAGCGGACGTATATTCTTCCGAATTATATATTTCAGAGCATGAGCTAAACACGTTTATGAATGAAATATTCAACGCGTTCCAGCAGTACGCCAACATCAAACATATCAACTTCACTTATGAAAGTAATTTCAGGTATATGAACGTATGGTTTGATAAAGAAAAGATGGAATCTATCTTTAAGAACATCATTTCGAACGCACTGAAATATACTCCGGAAAATGGAAATGTACAGGTTTTCGTTTCAGAAACATCTGACTCATGGAGCGTGGAAGTCAGAGACACAGGAATCGGCATCCCGGCCAATGAACAAAAGAAATTGTTCAAACTTCATTTCCGTGGCAGCAATGCTATTAATTCCAAAGTAACAGGAAGTGGTATCGGACTGATGCTTGTATGGAAGCTAGTCCGCCTGCATAAAGGAAAGATTAATCTGTCAAGCATCGAAAACCAGGGATCGGTTATCAAAATAACATTCCCTAAAGACAGCAAGCGCTTCCGGAAAGCACATCTGGCAACTCCGAGCAAACAGCGTATAGAAAATACGATTGATAACGTTCCGCCTCCATCACCTGAAATTTACGAAAATGCACAAAAGAAAGAGAACATTAATCATCGTCGCATCTTGATTGTGGAAGATAATGATGAGTTGCGCAACTATCTGTCGCAAACGTTATCCGAGGAGTATTTCGTACAGGTTTGCTCCAATGGAAAAGAAGCATTGACGATTATTCCCGAGTACAAACCAGAGCTGGTTATTTCAGACATTATGATGCCTGAAATGCGGGGGGATGAATTATGCCAAGCTATCAAGAATAATATCGAAACCTCCCACATTCCTGTTATCCTGCTGACTGCTTTGAATAATGAGAAAGATATTCTCTCGGGACTTCAGATTGGTGCGGATGAATACGTTGTGAAGCCATTCAATATTGGTATATTGAAAGCTAATGTTGCCAATCTGCTGGCTAACCGTGCACTATTGCGCAGCAAATTCGCAAATTTAGATCTGAATGATGAGGAAAATGATGAAGACTGCATCAACTGTTCGCAAGACATTGACTGGAAATTCATAGCAAACGTCAAAAAGAACGTGGAAGATAACATTGACAATCCTGCTCTCACGGTAGATGTATTATGCAGCCTGATGGGAATGAGTCGCACAAGTTTTTACAATAAATTAAGGGCATTAACCGATCAGGCACCGGGAGATTATATCCGGCTGATTCGTCTGAAACGTGCCGTACAATTACTAAAAGAAGACACACATAGCATAACAGAAATTGCAGAAATGACGGGATTCAGTGACGCCAAGTACTTCCGCGAAGTATTTAAGAAGCATTATAATGTAAGTCCCAGTCAATATGGCAAAGAGAAAAAAGCAGTTAGTAAGGAAGGAGGAGAAAAGAAAGAATGAACATTTATCTCGAAGCATTTGGAATCTTTTTTAAAATAGGCGCCTTTACTATTGGAGGAGGATATGCAATGGTGCCACTGATTGAAAATGAAATTGTCACCAAACGGAAATGGATTGCGCAGGAAGATTTTATCGATCTGCTGGCTATCTCCCAATCCGCACCGGGAATTTTGGCAGTCAATATTTCTATCTTTATAGGATATAAGCTGCGTGGAATCCGGGGAAGTATTATCACAGCATTGGGAACAATTTTGCCGTCTTTCATTATTATATTGGCTATCGCCCTGTTCTTTCATAGTTTCAAAGACAATCCGATAGTGGAACGTATTTTTAAAGGAATTCGCCCGGCAGTGGTGGCACTCATCGCGGCGCCGACCTTTACCATGGGACGATCCGCAAAAATCAACCGCTACAATCTGTGGATTCCTGTTGTCTCGGCAATATTAATCTGGCTGTTGGGCTTCTCCCCTATCTGGATTATTATTGCGGCCGGTGTAGGAGGTTTCCTGTGGGGGAAATTTAGAAAAGTTGAGAGTTGAGAATGGAGAGTTGAGAAGGCGCGGATTAACGCTGTTGTTTTACAGATTCATAATTCTAAAAGCCGGGAAATCCGTGTAATCCATGCCTAAAATTATTATATAATAAATTATT
>OBWS01001434.1_pt1 | contig 10860 bp, 8 predicted proteins | sample 1495291 | NCBI WGS metagenome assembly OBWS01 (sample SAMEA2580090, study PRJEB22360) | human gut metagenome | biome: human gut; feature: human-associated habitat; material: faeces | place: Denmark | collected 2008/2010 | reverse complement strand
AAGAATAGATTACTTTACAGAAACTAACTTTGCATACAGGAAAATATGGATTATGAGGAATTAGATACGAACTGATTTTAATTTAATATACTCGATTATGGAAAAAGTAAAATTGAACAATGGCATTGAAATGCCTATTTTAGGTTATGGTGTGTATCAGGTTACTCCTGAAGAATGTGAACGTTGCGTGTCTGATGCAATCAGTGTAGGATACCGCTCTATCGATACGGCACAAGCCTATCATAATGAGGAAGGGGTCGGAAATGCAATCAGCAAATGTGGTGTTCCACGCGAGGAGCTGTTTATCACCACCAAAGTATGGATATCAAATGCCGGTTATGACAAAGCAAAGGCTTCCATCGATGAGTCCTTACGTAAGTTGCAGAGCGATTATGTCGACCTCTTGTTGATTCATCAGCCATTCGGTGATTACTATGGCACTTACCGCGCAATGGAAGAAGCGTACAAGGCAGGAAAAATTCGCGCTATCGGCGTCAGCAACTTCTATCCGGACCGCTTCGTGGACCTTGCAGAGTTTTGTGAGATTACTCCTGCTGTCAATCAGGTGGAAACACATGTCTTCAACCAGCAAGTGAAGTTACAGGAAGTAATGAAAGAATATGGTACGAGAATTATGTCATGGGGACCTTTTGCCGAAGGACGGAATGACTTCTTCACGAACAGCACTCTCCAAGAAATCGGAAAAGAATACGGAAAATCAGTGGCACAGGTTGCATTACGCTATCTGATTCAACGGGACATCATAGTCATTCCTAAATCGACTCACAAGGAACGAATGGCTGAGAACTTCAATGTTTTCGATTTTACTTTGTCACCGGAAGATATGTCTGCCATTGCTTCACTCGATAACGCTGAAACCCTCTTCTTCTCTCATTATGACCCGGAAATGGTAAAATGGCTGATTAATTACGGAAAATAAAGAATTCCCCCCTTTCATCGCTTTTGTTTTTACGAAGCAGAATGAAGGGGGGATTTTTATATGATAACTGAATACTATTTATAAGATCATTTCTCTATCGGAGTAAAGTGCAACGCAGCCCCGCCACTCGCCTTTAACTTCAATATAAGTTTGTCTCCGGCTTTCACCTTCTTATGTGCCGTACGCACTTTGGTACCTGTATTCAGTTTATCGTCATCCTCATACAAATGAGCGGTATACTTTTTACCCGGTTCCAGAAAATCCGTCATCACTGTAACGGTACGAGCTTCCGTATTTGTCATCGCTCCGACAAACCAGTCATTACCTGAACGGCGTGCCTGAATAATATATTCACCTATTTCTCCATCCAGCGCACGACTGTCATCCCATACACTCGGAATAGCTTTCCAGAACTCCAATTCTTCCTCTCCTTTATAGAACTCCGGTCTGTCATACCAAAACATGAACTGCAACGGACTATAGTACACTGCTGCCATAGCTAACTGATGAGCTTTCGTATTTTTCACCCGTCCGTTGAAATAGCACAGAGTATAATCGGCTGCACCAGCCAGAAAACGGGTAAAAGGCAGGATGGTGTTATGTGTGGCATCTGGCATTTCTTCGTTTCCACGGATACCTTCCTGTGTCATCAAGTTCGGATAAGTACGGCTAAACCCGGTCGGACGATATTCATCGTGAATATCTACCATCATTTCATACTCGCCACACTTGCGTACAGCATCGTGTAGCCAGGTACTCCAATGCTGATTGCCGATTTGTACGAAACCGAATTTTATACCTTTCAGTCCCCATCGCTTATACAACGGCAATAAAGAATCTAACTGCTGCACCAGCGCGCGTTGATTGACATATACCATCAAGCCGATTCCTTTCGATTCGGCATACTTGCACAGAGCCGGTATATCAAGGTCTTTATCGGGAGAAACCGTAGAAGCATCCGAACTCATCTTCATCTCCGGTCCGTACCAGCCTGCATCCATATGTACATACCGAATGCCACGTTCTGCCGCAAAATCAACAGCAACCTTTACTTTATCCTGCTTCAGATCGCCTGCACGAAAAACTTTTCCCGGTTTAATCCAGGATGTATCTGCCAGTTTACAAGCAGGATTCAGATTCAGGACGAGATCATTATGGTTAATCAGGTCGACAGAACGTTCACCAACCATAATAACACGCCACGGAGTACTGTATGGAGATATAACATCGACACTACTATACAGACTTGTCACCAAAGTTGAAGGTTTTTCTGCGGACAAACGGAATTTACCACGCGCATAGTCCACCATTTCCGCTTCCAGCAACGCTACGGATAATCCGTCAGGCAGTTTTAAGGTCAACGGACGTTCGCTCTCTTCTTCTCCCCATCCTTCCAGCGGACGAAGCTCATAAGGTCCCTGTGCCCAACGTTCATAATAAGCTTTTGTACCCTGGGGCATTGTGAAACTGGTCTGTTCATCTGTGATATGGAGGAAAAGTCCATTGGTTGTTTCCGGAAAATGATAACGGAAAGCGACTCCTTCGTTGTAAGCGCGAACGATAATGTTCATCAAGTAGTTTTTACGTTTATCATAACCATCTTACTTTTTACCTTCCCCTTCGCCTTTACTGAACTTCAAAGTCATTTCATTGTAATGATCGCGAATCACAGAGCGTTCTCCATACACAGGTTTCCATGACTCATCGATTTCCCGGCGTTCAGCACCCGTCATTTTCAGATTTTCACACCAGAAATGGCAAGTATCATTCGGAACGGCCAATGCAGACTCAAACAACTGATTCTTAATCTGTATTCCCAGTTCGCTCTCTTCCACCACAGGACGGTCTTTATAGGTCAGTGTGTAATACATTCGTGTATTATCCTTCCCCAACGCACGTTGATAAAATGTAAAACGATAGGCTCCGTCAGGCGATATTAATACCTGACGAGTCTCCGTCATCACATTTTGTGCCTCTATCAGCACCGGTATAGCCAGCAATAAGATCAAGATAATTTTCTTCATTCTATGTAAGTTCATGTTTATTCATTTTCTAATATATACGAACAAGATGATTATTCTACTCAATTCACTTTCTTTTCTTTCACACAAATCTGCAAATATAAGCAAATATCTTGCAAAAATAAGCATAACATCACATCCAAAAAGCAGCTACTTTTGCAACAATTCAAATAAATGATAAATAAAACTATGAACGAATTATTTAGTATTGCCGGTAAGGTAGCTGTCATTACCGGAGCAGGAGGTGTATTGGGCGGTAACATTGCCCAACACTTTGTACAGCAGGGAGCTAAAGTCGTAGCTATCGATATCCGACAGGAACAACTTGACAATCGCGTAACCGAATTAAAGCAATATGGTGATGACGTAATCGGTATTATCGGCAACGTACTGGATACTGCCAGTCTGGAAAAAGTAGCCGAAGAGATTGTTGCCAAGTGGGGACGGATTGACATTCTTTTGAATATCGCAGGTGGAAACATGCCGGGAGCGACTCTCGAACCGGACCAGCACTTCTATGATATGGATATTTCTTGTTGGGAAAAAGTGACTAGTCTGAATATGAACGGTACAGTCTATCCATCCATGATTTTCGGCAAAGTGATGGCTAAACAGAAACAAGGATGCATTATCAACGTATCTTCGATGGCGGCTTACAGTGCTATCACTCGTGTGCCTGGCTATTCGGCAGCGAAAACAGCCGTAGCCAACTTTACACAATGGCTGGCAAGCGAAATGGCCCTGAAGTATGGTGACGGTATTCGTGTGAATGCCATTGCGCCGGGATTCTTCATAGGCGATCAGAACCGTCATGTACTCATTAATCCCGATGGTTCGCTGACCGACAGGAGCAAAAAGGTTTTAGCTAAAACACCCATGAACCGCTTTGGCGATATTAAAGAATTAAATGGTGCCGTACAATTCTTGTGCAGTGAAGCTGCCAGTTTTGTAACCGGAGCAATGTTACCTATCGACGGTGGTTTCAGCGCATTCAGCGGCGTATAAATTGATAGTTCTGAATTTATTATTCTAGTTCCTCAAAAGAAAAGAAACTATGATGGAAAAAACATGGAGATGGTTCGGGAAAAAAGACAAGATTACCTTGCCAATGCTCCGTCAAATAGGTGTAGAAGGGATTGTCACAGCTTTGCATGACGTACCCAATGGAGAAATATGGACAACAGAGGCTATCAGTGATTTAAAGTCATATATCGAGTCATATGGACTTCGCTGGTCTGTAGTGGAAAGTTTACCTGTATGCGAAGCGATCAAATACGGGGGAACAGAACGTGAACAGCTGATAGAAAACTACAAAGTCAGTCTTGCCAATTTGGGTAAATGCGGAGTAAAAACTGTTTGTTATAACTTTATGCCGGTTATCGACTGGATACGCACAGACTTGCAGCATCCTTGGGCGGATGGTACCAGTTCGTTGTACTATGACCGTATTCGTTTTGCTTACTTCGATATCAGAATATTGGGACGTGAGGGAGCAGAGAAAGATTACACCGAAGAGGAGCTTCATAAAGTAAATGAACTCGACAAAGTGATCACTGAAACAGAAAAAGAAGCTCTAATCGATACCATCATTGTTAAGACTCAGGGCTTTGTCAACGGTAACATCAAGGAAGGGGACAAAAATCCGGTCGCTATCTTCAAACGATTGCTTGCTCTGTACAAAGATATCGACCGGGAAACTTTGCGTGAGAACATGCACTATTTCCTGACCGCAATCATGCCTGTATGTGAAGAATATGATATCAACATGTGTGTACATCCTGATGATCCCCCATTTCAGGTATTAGGATTACCACGTATCGTTACCAATGAAAAAGATATAGAATGGTTTCTGAATGCCGTGGACAATCCACACAACGGTCTGACATTCTGTGCCGGCTCTCTGAGTGCCGGTGAGCATAATGACACACGTGAATTAGCAAAGAAGTTTGCTAAACGCACTCATTTCGTCCACCTTCGCAGCACTGCCTCCATAGCGGGAGGAAACTTCATAGAAAGTTCGCATCTTGCAGGAAGAGGACATATCATTGACCTTATCCGAATCTTTGAGAAAGAAAATCCGGGATTACCTATGCGCGTCGATCATGGCAGAATGATGCTGGGAGATGAAGACAAGGGGTACAATCCAGGCTATTCTTTCCACGGACGTATGTTGGCTCTAGCGCAAGTGGAAGGGATGATGGCCGTGGTAGATGATGAAATGCAGCGTCAGATGGAGTTATGATTCTTTTTCACCAGACATCCTATACAGATAAAAAAGAAGGGAGAATGTCGTATTTAACATCTCCCTTCTTTTTTATTTATATAGAAACGGTCATATTCTTCTAAAATGATTTATTTCTTTTGTGCTTCCTGGAAATCCGGTATGCGTTTCACATCCGCACCTTTCATTACACCTTTTTTAATCGCTTCATTGGTTTCTGAAATTTCTTTCTTAACACGCTTATAATATTCTTTGGTCAGTCCCTTCTCTACTGCTTCAGACTCTGTAGCTGCCCAGAAATACTGATAATCCATCAGCATCAAATCAGGAGACACTCCGGGAATTATGGCAAAAGCCGTAGGGGTAAACGGTGCCACTTTTGCAAAAAAGACAGAATCTCCTTCAAATTTTTCACGTAAATCACCTAAATAAATAGTATCTGCCGGATTTACTTCTTGTGTACTTGCATTTTTTTGTGAACTACTGCCACCGCAAGAGGCTAACAATAAACCTCCAAATAACGAAATAAAAACTAATAATTTCATATATCTATCATTTATAATATAAAACATGCTCAACAGTTCAACTATCAGGATAAGAATATCATCCTGTTACAGAGTGCACAAAAATAGTAATTTATAATATCATAATGATCATTCTCCTGCTCTTTTTCTATATTTTTCTACAAATTACTAGGGTAATACCCTTATTTCTCCTTAAAAAATGCTTCGCACATACTTATATCAGAGTCTATGATACTAAAAGAATGCGGCAAACCTACCGTTTCCCAATCTTTATCATTGAAAGAGCTATATTCGGCACCCGGAGAATCAAGGAGTAACAAAGAGTTTCCTACAAAATTAACTGTTTTTCTTCTACTATTTCCCAAAACATCTATTTTTTCTCTTAGGAGAGTATCGTATGGCTCAAACATCACATCCTGTATTGCCTTGGTTCTGATTGACCGGACTTTCTCTCTAGAATATAGGCAGATAAGTTCTGCTTGACTGGAGACAAACTTCCTTTTGATTAATAGCAAAGCTATCTTTATCGGCAATCAATCTATAAACGCAAGCTTTGTTTTTACAAATGCAACTTGCGTTTGTAAAAACAAAGCTTGCATTTTAAGTTTGGAATAAGCGCAAAAAGAGTTTGGTATTAGAGAAGAAGAAGTTTATCTCCAATACAACCGAACTTATCTGCCTATATTCAAGAAAAGAGATATTAATGAAAGATGAAGAGCTGTTTCACCTTTATACCTTTGATATACCCATTCGTAATAAAGCCGTCTTTTCAACAATCTTTTTACTATATTCATTTCAAACTTTGTATCTATTATACAATTTGAAATATGCGCAAAACTATGTTTTATTCCGTATTACGAATAATAAAAGAGATTTGCCTACCCGACCCCTAAACCATTCGATAACAACGCATGTATTCACGAACTTCGGTTTTAACTTTACTCAAAGGAGTCACTCGTGAATACAATATTTTCCACATGAGGCCCTACGTAAATACGTGCCATGTCAGAAGTCTTGTACCACTGAGGTTTGTCCAGCATATGATCATCAATCAGTTCTCCATTTATTCTCAAGTTTTCGAAACGTATGTTCTTTACTTTACGTTTCTCATCATATCCTTCAATAATAGAAAGTTCCGCATTCTCTCCGGTATAGGATATATTCTTAAACAAGACGTCTTCAATACCTCGTCCAGGGGCTGTACAGTATTTCTCATTATAAAAGATACGTAAATTGACAAGTTGCCCCTGACGGAAATTCTCAACACGGATGTTTTCGAAACGAACATTGCGTATTAGATTATTATCACCGGCATTAATAGCCATACATCCTTGATAATCTATCTGTTTCTCACGATGGTCCAAAATATCAATATTGATATAATTCAGATCTTCCAGAACTTCGGGTGCTTTTGAATTACCATGGATTCCAATAAAAATAGGATGGGCCACATCTGCCCAAAGGGTGGAATTCTGCATGGTTATGTTCCGACAACCTCCTTCAAATCCCAGACGGGTTCCATACACAGTAGTACAATCATCTGAGTTGCGGCAGAAAACACCATCAAATAATACATTATTGCTCGCAAAAACATTCATGCCATCTCCCCATCCATAATAACTAATACTTTTGACATTACGGATCGTGACATTTTCCGATCCTCCTGTTGCACACTGTGTAGCTACAATTCCTTCTACATAGACATTACGGGAATTTGCTATACGAATGCCTCCTTTTATGGAATGATCAATAATTCCTCTTCCCAGCAATTTTACATCATGCACATTTTCAATCAGAATACGCCCCATTAAAACAGCTCCTCCCGCCAGATAGACAGTCTTACCGGAAGGAACTTTCAATTCTCCATTTTCTACTGTATGTATTCCAGGACCATAGTAAAGTATTTCCGGATCATCTTTGTCAGGGATCATTCTTTCCGGATGTCCTGCAAATAAGTGAAGATTATGAAAAATATCTCCGTTCACTTCCACTGACAGATTTCGCGGACGTTCTAATGTAAAAGTAACGGTATTACCATTGATCTGAAACGGGATATCATACGAAAGAGGACGGACTTTTGCTGTCTGCACTTCTCCCCAATTATAGGTTACAGCCACTTCTACCTTCCCTGTAAAATCAAAGGTTGCCATCGAAGCACGTTCTACATAATGTTTCGTATCTCTTACCTCATCTACCTTGATAAGGTAGGTAGACAATGTGTTCCATTCTCCATCCAGCTGACGGACTTTAACTGTAAAATCACTATTTAAGGCAACTCCTGCCGGAGCATTCCAAGTTACAAGCGTGTCTTTGGCAAAAACACAAGTCACACTACCCAATAATGCTGCAAATAATAAGAATACATATTTTTTCATGATAGTATCGAATAAAAATCTTTTTATAATACTACGAACAATAAAGAAAATCTACCTATTCTCTATCCGATTTATTCATGAAAACTTAGAAGATGAATTGAAATCGTCCCTGCAAAACACTAAAGTCGTTTTTATCAATTACCTTCACATTCGCTCCGGGAAGGAAATAGCTATAGTTCAGTTTGATTGCGATATGTTTATTCAGATAGTAATTAAGTCCTACGGAGAAATCTTTCTGCCTGCCTCCTTCAATTCCCGCAGAGGAATCATTCAAAGTGAGATAATTAAATCGCGCGCACAGTTCAAGGCTTTTTCCTTCCGGTCTTCCCGGACACGCCACTTCTTCATCATACAGATAATGATGCCCCAGCAATAACCAGGAACATTGTATATACGCTCCCTGTGCCACATAATCTCTAAAATTATGTTGTCTATTGACATGAGTACGGATGTATTCACTCTGCAGAAAGAATTTATGATAATAAATGAGCAACTCCGTTCCTATTTTAAACTGTGATACTGCATTATCTACATTTGCCACGACCAATGTACGATTATCAATGGTACTCACTCCCACAGATTTATAAGTGAATGTATCCTTATTTCCATCTTCCGGAAGTACACCATCCGGTGTACGACGGGTGGCAGCCACTCCCAGATGAATTAGTTTTCCTTTTTCATAAACAGGACGATACACCAAACGGGTATCAATGGCATATCCCTGCGACACATTTTTCAAGTTACTTAAATCATTATCGGTAAACAATCCGCCACACAGATAGTAATGTTTTGCATTATAAGAATAAGCCACTCCCATACGCCGACTATTCGTTAATGCCAGAACAACACCCGGTGATTGATTAAAGCGAAGATCAAACGTACTGCAAAGCATATCCAGACTAAACGGTTCATAGAACTGACCGACCTGAATGGAATGCTTCTTATAAGAATAGGTGGCAAAGGCATCCTTAATCGCAGCTTTATTCCCTGCATATCCCATCTCCAGTTTCATCTTCCAATTCCGGTAAGTAGCCTTCATACCTATACGAAGATCGTTAAACTCCGTTCCGTTTCCAAAATCCACCGGATTCTTTAAATAGATACCGCCGTCCATCAACATGCGTCCGGTTATCTTATACTGTATCTCATCCGTAGCATTTTGAGCTGTGATCGTCGGAACGACCAGCATAGACAACAAAAAAAGAAAGAATATCAAGCTATATTTCATTCGTTTCATCAGTCCTCTTTTTCAGATTTGTGACAGGGTAGATTCCATTCCTTCACCCACAAACTTTATCCCCCCGGATAATCCTGCTTCCCGTTCTTTCTTCAGTAGCTTCTCTTTTTTATAGCGCTGTATCAAATAAATCATGGAGCAAGTAAAAGCAACCGTGCAGATCAGCCCCACATAACCGGACAACAGATTGTAAAACTCCAGCCAGTTAATTTCTGTATGGGCAAACTCTTTAAACATCAGTACCAATACAGTGCCTGTATAACCGATGAAGTCAATTGTCACAATGAAAAAGCCTACATTGCCTTTTATCTTGAAACAAGCAATAAAACGGTCGAAGAAGATACTCTGAAAACAAAGATAAGCAACGTAAAGACACAGACTCTGCACAAACAGCCAAGTGATGGCATCCAATTGCAGAGAATCATAGTTGAACGAAACAAAACTCATCGTAGCTGTCCCCATCACTACCAGTCCAAGCAAAACGACCAATACTTTTATATTGCTTCTGACAAAAACCATTGCTCCGAATAAAGCGAGAATGATTAATGTGACCACCGTATCCACTTGTGCAAACATCCACGAAGAATGCCCGCTCATATCAATAATCTTCACAAGAAAATCTTCTTTTATGTCTCTAAGCACTACTAACATCAAATTGGCGACAAACAGTAAGATGAGGAAAGGCATGAAATCAATGAACAGTTCTTTCCGCTGTCTCCCATTCAAGGTGACCCGATGACTTTTTTGCTCGATATCCTGCTCAGTCGGTTGCGGTAAGCGGGTTAAGCTATAGCCTAGCAATGCCAACAAAGGAAGTGCAAAAGCACCGATCAACGCCGGCATCCAGAACTCACTGACATTCAAAGTATTCATCACAAAAAGTCCGATCGACTTCGCTGTCCCCGAACTGATCACAATACTGATTCCTAACAGACTCGCCAGAATATCCGTCGTCCTGCGCCCTTCAATAAAGCTGAAAATTACTCCCCACATACATCCCAATGAAAGTCCATTAAAAAACATTGCAAACATATTATAAGGAGCAGGAAGTAATCCAAATGCAACCAGCGACAGTTCTGCCACAGCAATAGAGACAAGAATAAACTTCAAACGATTCTCCCTTTTCAATTCGGATATCAATTTGATACCGATAAACTTAGCTATCAGATAGCCCAAAATCTGAATAATGGTAACCAAAACTTTATAGTCAAGACCGAAAGCTTCCAATCCGTCAAAAGTAGCAGCTGTAAATGGTTTACGGAGCGCGTATACCAGAGAGTAAGAAAGAAGAGCTGCTCCGCCAGCCCATAAGATAAAGAGTAAATCAGACAGTTTCTTGTTAGCACTTAGTTTCAACTTTGCCTCAGTAATCGTTTTCATACTTTTCGTTTTTGATTTCTGAGGCAAAAGTAGCGTGGAACAGCGAGGAGATAAATGAATTATAGAGATTCATTTTCTTCATTATCAAGCAGAATCCGAGGTAATATTAATGTAATGTTTATGTAACTGCTTTTTCTTATAAATGGAATAAAAAAGAGATTT
>OBWS01001427.1_pt1 | contig 10877 bp, 7 predicted proteins | sample 1495291 | NCBI WGS metagenome assembly OBWS01 (sample SAMEA2580090, study PRJEB22360) | human gut metagenome | biome: human gut; feature: human-associated habitat; material: faeces | place: Denmark | collected 2008/2010 | reverse complement strand
CGAGCGAGCCGATGCCAGCGCGCGCACCTCGGCCGCCGGGAAGTCGACGTCGTGCAGCACCTGCAAGAACTCGGCGCCCACCGCGCCCGTGGCCCCCGCCACAGCCACCACCGGATTAGCCGGAATCTCTTTCGTCCATGTCATAGCAACTCCCTTTCCCCGCTTATGCACCCTATCGACAAGCCTCGCTCACGCGTTTGCGCAACCAACTGCCGCTAGTATATAATGAAGAAGTCAGCGGATGGCCTGAGGTGAAGAGCAGGCGACACCGTTAAGGTTTGTGACCGCTAGTTGCTGCTAGCGGTCATCTTCTTTCTGGTGCGCCCAAAGCGCCTTGGCGAACGCCACCGCCTCCCGAAGCAAGCCGACAATCGCGGCCGCCAGCCCAACAGCCGAAGCTGCGAGCTTGAGGATTATCACGATAGCATCCAAGCGAGTCACCTCCTTCCTCAAGAAGTAGGTGCCGCCTGACGCTCAGGACTTACATCCGCTGACTCGCACACATTCTAACATGCGTATCGCCAGCGAAACACATGCATGGCAAAGCTTCTATCTTCCCTTGTTCATCTTTGCAGCGATTTCCTCCGCGCTGAGCTGGGTTTCCTCGAACACGCTGTCGGAGTCGAGGTCGAACGCCTTGTGCAGGCAGCGCACCGCCGCCGCAGCTTGCGCGCCGTCCACCACGACCGACAGGCGGATGGGCGACGTGGAGATGGCCAGGATGTTGATCTGGTTCTCGCCCAGCGTCGAGAACGCGCGCGCCGCCACGCCGGGAGACGACTTCATGCCCGTGCCCACGAGGCTCACCTTCGCGATGTCCTCGTCCACGTCGTAATCGCGGGCGCTGATGTCGGGCAGAATGCGCTCGATTGTCTCCTTCGCGCGCGCCAGGTCGGCGCCGGGGCACGTGAAGCTGATATCGGTGATGCCGGCTTCCGAGATGTTCTGGATGATCATGTCCACGCTCACCGCGTTGCCAGCCAGCGCCGAGAACACCTTCGCAGCCACGCCGGTCATGTCGGGCACGCCGCGGATGGTGAACTTCACCTCGGACGTGTCGTGGGCGATGCCGGTGATGACGGCTTCCTCCATCATGTCGGTTTCCTCCTTGATATAGGTGCCTTCGGCGTCGGAGAACGCCGAACGAGAATGAATGACCACCTGGTACTTGCGCGCAAACTCCACGGCGCGCATCTGCAACACGCCGGCACCGGAGCTGGACAGCTCAAGCATGTCGTCGTAGGAGATGACGTCGAGCTTCTTGGCGCGCGGGCACACGCGCGGGTCGGCCGTGTACACGCCGTCCACGTCGGAGTAGATCTCGCACACGTCGGCGTCCAGGCCGTGCGCCACCGCCACCGCCGTGGTGTCGGAGCCGCCGCGACCAAGCGTGGTGATGTCGCCGTTGGCGTCGATGCCCTGGAACCCGGCCACCACCGCGATCACGCCCTTGTTCAGGGCTTCCATGATGCGCTCGTTGTGCACCTTCACGATTTTGGCCTTGGCGTGCATGCCGTCCGTCTCGATGCCGGCCTGACGGCCCGTGAAGCTCATGGCCTTGTAGCCGCGCGCCTCGATGGCCATCGCCAGCAGCGTCATGGACACCTGCTCGCCCGTGGACAGCAGACGGTCCATCTCGCGCGCCGGCGGGTTGTCGTTGAGCGAGGCGGCGAGGCCTACGAGCTCGTCGGTGGTCTTGCCCATGGCGGACACGACGGCAACCACCTGGTGCCCTGCCTGCTTCTTCGCAATGAGCTTCTTCGCGACCATCTGGATGCGCTCAGGCGAAGCGACGGACGTGCCCCCGAATTTTGCTACGATTAGCGACATGGTGCTCTTTCTCGTCAGGTTGAACCCAATCGGCTGTCCACTATACCAAACGGTCGCATCGTCGCCTATAGAAAGCCCGTTAACAGGAGCTTTTTACATGGGGAAAACGAAGAGAACGAGCAGTCGCCCGCATGATGCGCTCGAAACCGAGCAGATCATGCGGGCGACGTCCCGAACCGAAGACAGCTTCGACGTTGCTCTGCATACGCTTACCCCGCCTGGTAGATCGTCTCCAGCTCGCCGCTCTCAACGAGCGTGCACAACGCATTGCTCGCCTGATCGCTCTCGATGCCCATGTGCTCGAAGCGCTTCGCCAGCTTAAGGCAATACGACAGGTCGCCGGGCTCCAAAGACAGCAGGGCGGACGCAGCTTGCTCGTTCAGTTTTCCAAACATGAGATGCTCCTTTCCTTTTCGATGCATCCAGCGTACTGCACCAAGGAAAGATGGCTTTTGGACGAATGGAGAACCTCGCCGGTCGGTTTTGGCCGATCGTACAAACAAGCGTCCCGACAGCTTCAAAGCGCCTCCGTTGCCTCGTGAGACAGCGGCGCGCTGCGACTTGATTCATTACCAAAACCATCATGGACAAAATATGCCGTTTTTCTTTATTCTCATTTTGGAATAGCTTTTCATCACCTGGGGTTTCTTCGACCTCTCTTTCCTGCTCGCTCCCATTACGCGTCGAAAACTACTGAAAAGTAGTGCTTTTTGTCCATGATGATTTAAATCATATTATTGCAGGCGGACTGGCCGAGAAAGCATCGAGCGCCGCGTAGCGAGCCGCCGCCCCCTGCCCTTACGGCTGCAGCAAGGGGTTCGTGTAGTCCAGATACACGAGGCCCAGCAGGAACGCGAACTCGCGATCGGGGGAATCGGGCATGCCGAGCACGTCCTTAGCTTTGCGCAGGCGGTAGCGAACGGTGTTCGGATGCTGATGCAACGCCTCGGCCGCCAGACGCAGGTCGCCGTAGGCGCGCGCGACCGCCTCGGCAGTCGCGGCAAGCTCGGTGCCGTGAAGATCGTCGTGCTCTTCCAGCAAGGCCCTGTGCAGCGCGGCCGTGCGCCAGAACAAGCGCCCCTCGTTGGCGGCCGCACGAAACGCATCGTGATGCAGATCGGCCCAGCACACCACGCGATCGCCCTCAACCTGCGCCGTCTTCAACGCGGCAAGCGCCTCGCGCACGCTCATGTCGCCGTCGGAAAGCGGCGTCTCCTCGCCCACTCCCAGATGCACCTGGCCCGCAGCCAAAAGGCGCATCGTCAGGTCGCTTTCGGAGCGAGTTCGCACGCCGGCAGGAGGCTGCGCGTACGACACCAGCGCAAGCAACGCGCCATGGTAGCGGAAGGCGAACACCGCCTCCACCACATCGTCCCAATCGCGCTTGAACTCGGCCAACACGACGGTCATCGCGTCGAGCATGGCGTATAGGGAGCATTCGTCGTCCGCTTTCGGGGACGCCGCTATGCATTGGACGGTCGATCCGGTCGCCCCCGCCAGCTCGTACAACGCCGCACGGGCAGCATGCGGATCGTGCCCAGAAAGCAAGCCGTCCATGATGCGTCCCTTATCGGATTGCTCGCTGTCGCGCCGAATCAGATCGAGCGCCTGATATGCCACCACTTCGTGGTAGCCGCCGTCGTACAAGTACATTGGCACGCCCGCCGCCTCGCTGGCAGCCCGCACGCGGTCGCTGACGATGGGGCGATACGCTTTCTTCAGCGCAATACCCGAAACGCCGCGCGCTATCAGGACCAGAAGCGATCGCTCGGACAATTCCGGATCGTCGTGCGCGAACCCCAGGTTCGTCACGATGAACTCGCCGGGAATGTACGATTCGTAGCCGCCGTCCTTATCGGGAGCGCAATCGAGGATGCCCACGTTGTGAACTTCTCGCAACTCGGCTCCTTCGCACAGCACCAGCGGCTGCACCTGTTCGAACGCCGGCAACGCAAGTATGTCCGCAACCGTGATCACGAGGAGCTCCTTCCGAAACCTGTCACGGACATGATACGACGAGTCGCCGTCCTGCGCCACTTGGCGCATCCTGCCGTTCGACACGAAGCATCCAACCCGACTCGCGAGAAAAATGGACGCGAAAGCGCACCCATGACAATTCCCGAGGCGTTTTCATGCCGCTCGCGCCGACCGACCCGGATGACGTTCGGCATAATGCCTGGTGGCGATTTTCCGCTTCGGAAAATCGGCGGTTCGCCATGGCGAACTTTGTCACAGGGGGCCGTTTGCGCCCAGAACGCGCGCAGCGAGGGAGGGCCGTACTTGCGACGGCCCTCCCCCCGTTTCGCCCTACACCTCGTTGACCAGCTTGAATACCTTCTCCTTCTCGCCTTTCAGGAAATGGACGATGTTCTCGCAGCTCAAACGCTCTAGATCTTCGATAGCCGTGGTCGAGTAAAACGCAGAATGGGGCGTGATGATGACGTTGTCGCGTCCTACCAGCTTGTTCGAAGCCAGATCCGGAGTCTCGTCGTACAGCACGTCCGCGCCGAACGCACGGAGCTTGCCCGCATCGAGCGCGTCCACAAGCGCTTCCTCATCAACGCACAGGCCGCGGCCCAGGTTGATGAAGATAGGACGTCGCGCCATCAAGTCGAACGCCGCCTCGTCGAAAAAGCGCACGTTGTCATCGGTCAAGCACATGTGGTTCACGATGATGTCGGCATGGGTCAGCAGCTCTTCCTTGCTCACGCGCGTCACTCCCCGTTCGGCGAACGCAGCGTCGTCAGCGTGCGGATCGCAGGCTATCACGCGCTTCACGAGGCCCATCGCCTTGCCGAACCCGACGATGCCCAGCACCTGATCCTCCAGACGCGGCCACTGGGGTGCCGCGGCGTAATCCCACTTGTGCCGCTCGTCGATCTCCCTCTGGTAGAACTTGAAGTGCTTGTTGAGCGCGCCCATGTACGCGATGGCGCTCTCGGCCACGTCCCACGTGCAGTACTCGCCCACCGGGCAGACCCCGATGCCCCGCTTCGTGGCCTCGTCCAGGTCAACCTGGTCGAACCCGGTAGAGTTCAGCGAAACCACCTTGAGCTTCGGCGCGCGATCCATAGCCTCGGCATCCACCGTGACGAACGCCGTCAGCAACGCATCGGCATCGGCCACATGCTCGTAGAATTCATCACGCTTATCGTCCTCGTACTCGAGAACCTCGACCTCCACGTCCTCGCCCAGGCCCGCGCGCAGGGTTTCGATCTCCAGCGCGTGGTCGGGCATCATGCAATCGGCGTGATCGCAGATGAGAACCTTCATGGCAACCCTTCTTTCGTCTCGACGAAGTTACGGACGCTCGATGGGCTGGGTCAGGCAGTGAGGACCGCCGCCCGCATGCAGGATCTGGTCGAGCGGCACGTCGATCACGTCCAAGCCCAGCGCGCGCATCTTGTCGTTGATGTGCTTGTTCTTCTCGATTGCCACCACTTTGCCGTTGCCGATGCACTGCACGTTGCAGCCGTGCTTGTACATATCTTCGCTGGCCACGGGGATCAGCTCGAAATTGCGACGCTTCAGCATTTGCAGGAAGTTGTAGGGCAGCTGGTCGATGCAAGCCAGCGCCACCTGCGGGGCCACGATGTTGAAGATCATATCGAGATGCAGGTTGTCCGGCGGGCACGGCACGCCCACCACGGTGTAGCCGAACTTCTGCAGCTGGTCGCGCAGGTTGTCCACGCCGGCTTGGTCGGTACGATCCACCTGGCCGAACGCCAGCGTGTGCTCGTCGATCATCCAGAAGTCGCCGCCTTCCATGCAGCCCGCGTTCACGCGCGCCACGATGGGAACGCCCATCTCCTTCAGCTTCTCCTCGTACGCCACGGCCTCCACCTGACGGACCGGGTGGCGGAAGTGGCCGATCACGGCGCCTTCCTTGATCATGCAACCGTAGTCGCGGGCGAACGTCATCACCTCGAACTCGGGGCGCGCCTCCACTTCGACCACTTCGATACCGTTGTCTTTGAACGCATCCACCAGCATCTGCCACTCGGCAACCATGACGTCGTTCTTTTCCTGGTCGCCCTTCTTCATCCACTCGGCAGTGATCACGTTGATGCCGTTGAACTGGTAGTATCGCGGCGAGCACATCATCACTTTCTTCAGGGGGTTCGTTGCGTTGGACACGTAGACCTTCTCTTCTTCAGCCATGATAGGCTCCTTTCGTTTGACAGGTTGTTTGGGAAGCAGTTTGAGAAGCCGGAGCGCGCGGGGCGCCCCGGGGGGCAGCGCGGAGGGTTACAGCATCACGGCCACGGTGAGGAACACGCAGCACACCAGGAACAGGAAGCCCACGATGGGAGCGGCGCGCTTCACCCAGTCGCCGTAGCTCATGTGGGCGGCCGAGGTGCAGGTCATCACCACGATGGACGTAGGCGAGATCATCTTGGCCAGGCCCAGCGCCATGCAGTAGATGGTCACCATGATGGCCACGTCCACGCCGGCGAACTGCGACAGCGCCGCCATGATGCCCATGGTCGCGGCCGCCAGCCCCGTCGACGACGGGATGAGGCACGCGATGAGGAAGTAGCAGACCAGCGCCACGATGACGAAGGCGACGGGAGGCAGGGCCGACAGCGTGCTCTCGCACATGTGCAAGATAGTGGGCGTGATCTGCCCGCCGTCCATCACCACTTGGATGCCTCGCGCCAGCGGCACGACGAACGCGGTGGACACGAGCCCGGCAGCGCCCTTGATCAGCGTGTCGATGATCTTATCGGCCTTGTAGCGCATGACGATGCCCGCGAGCAGCGTCATCACCATCACGAGCATGGCGATCTCGGGGAAGTACCACGAACCGAACGGCGTGATGTCGCTGCCCAACACCTCGCGCAGCACCGGCGTGACGCCGATCCACGACACGAACTGCTCGAAGAACGTCCAATCAGGGTTGATGGAAGTCCACGGCACGCACCCCACCACCATGATGGCGAACGTGAGGACGAAGATGGCCAGCACGCCCTTCTGACGGCCGGACAGCTCCAGGTTCTCGTCAGCCGAGACCGGGAACTCGATAAGATCGAGCTTGCGACGGAAGAACTGGACCGACTTCTCGGGATGAGCCTTCACCTTGTCGGCGTAGCGGTTGATGATGAAGATGACGAGTCCCGTGAACACCACCAGCATCAGCACACGCATGCCCATGCCGTCGCCGGCCGAGATGCCTGCGATGCCCGACGCGATGCCCGTGGCGAACGGGTTCACCGTCGAGGCCAGGCAGCCGGCCTGCGTGCCCAGCACCACGATCATGATGGCCACCACGGTGTCCAGCCCCAGCGCCAGGATCACCGGCACGAACATGAGGAAGTACACGATTCCTTCCTCGTAGGCGCCCTCCAAGGTGCCGAGGAACGACATGAGGCATACAAGGATGGCGATAAGCAGGTGCATGTTGTTCTGGTTCTTCATGGTGATGCGCTTGAGCGCCGTCTTCACCGCACCGGTTTCCTCCATCATCTCGAGGAAGCTGCCGAACAGCAAGATGGTCAGCGAGATGGCGATGGCGCCGCTGATGGCGCCCGAACCCAGCATGCCCGTGATGGGCGCCATGAACACGTCCCACAACCCTTGCGGGTTGGACTCCACGATGTGGTACGTCCCCGAAATAGCGTCGCCGTTGGCGTTCAGCTCGTACGCGCCGCCCGGCACGAACCAGCTGAGCACGGCGATGAAGCAGATGACCCCGAACAGGATGACGTAGGTGTTCGGCATCTTGAATTTCTTCTTGCCCTTCTCGGGCTCGTTGTCTGGCATGGATGCTCCTCTCCTCGACGCTTCCGGCACAGCGGGGCGCAGCTGCCCAAGGGTGCCGCAGAAGCGGCATCCTCGCAGACCGAGCCTGCCGTGCGACCCTGCGCAGAGCCGCACGGCGTACCGGGAAGCGTGTTTAGACGCAGGGGATGTACAGATCGCCCAGGGTGGCCGCCATGATGGCCTTGATGGTGTGCATGCGGTTCTCAGCCTGCTGGAACTGGCGGCCGTGGTCGGAGTAGAACACCTCGTCGGTAACTTCCATCTCCTTCACGCCGAAGCGCTCGGCCATATCGGCGGCGTACTCGGTCTCCGCATTATGGAAGGCCGGCAGGCAGTGCAGGAAGATGTAGTCCGGGTTCTTCACATGGGACAGCAGCTCAGCGTTCACCTGGTAGGGCGACATGAGCTTCACGCGCTCAGCGAACTGAGACTCCTCGCCCATGGCCGCCCACACGTTCGTGTAGATGGCGTCGGCATTCTCCACCGCCTCCACCGGGTCGTTCGTCACCGTGATGGTAGCGCCGCTCTCGGCGGCGAAGGCCCGCGCCACCTCGACGATGGCCGGGTCGGGCTCGAGTTCGGCCGGCGTGGCGTTCACGTAGTTCACGCCCAGGATGGCGCTGGTGATCATGAGGGAGTTCTGCACGTTGTTGCGTCCCTGGCCGCAGTAGGCCAGCGTGAGGCCCTCCAGCGTGCCGAAGTTCTCCTTCATGGTCATGAAGTCGGCCAGCATCTGGGTGGGATGCTCCTTGTCGGTGAGGCCGTTCCACACCGGCACGCCGCTGTACTTCGCCAGATCCTCGACGTGCTCCTGCTTGAAGCCGCGGAACTCGATGCCGTCGAACATGCTGCCCAGCACCAGCGCGGTGTCGCGCACCGTCTCCTTCTTGCCCAGCTGGATGTCGTTCTTGCCCAGATACTCGGGGTGCGCGCCCAGGTCGATGCACGCGGTGGTGAACGCGGCGCGGGTGCGGGTGGACGTCTTCTCGAACAAGAGCGCGATGTTCTTGCCTGCGAGGTAGCGATGCTCGACGCCCCGCTTCTTCAGGTCTTTGAGATGTTCGGCGAACCCGATGAGGTACATCAGCTCGTCTTTCGTGTAGTCCCTCGTGGAGAGGAGGCTGCGTCCCCGGAATACCGACTCGGTCATGTGAAGCTCCTTTCGATGGATGCTCTTGCGCCCTAATCCCCGACGGACGCCGCGCCCGATGGTGCGACCCCTCCTGGCAGGCCAGGTTACGAGAAGCATCATACGCAGCGGCGAGAGGGAGCCCCTCTGGACAGTCGGACAAAACCCGAGCCGCGCGCTTTGTCCGACCGAACAAGGGACACAGGGCAACGGGAATCTAGGATGAAAGCGCGCAAGCGGGTTCTTCCAACGGAGCGGGGGTCGCAGATGGTTCTATCGCCTATCGACTACGTCATCATCGCGTTGTACTTCATCGTCATCGTGGCCATCGGCTTCATCGCGGCGCGGTTCGCGAAAACGAAGGAAGATTACCTCGTGGCCGGCAGGCGGCTGTCGTTTCCCCTGTTCTTCGGCTGCATGGCCGCGCTCACGCTGGGCGGCGGCTCCACTATCGGCAGCGCCCAGCTGGGCTACGAGTTCGGGCTCGGCGGCATCTGGCTCAACCTGAGCATCGGACTGGGGCTCGTCGCGGCCGGCTTCCTGGTTACCAGCAAGCTTTCGAAGCTGCGCGCTCTCAGCGTGAACGAGGTGGTGGAGAGCAGCTACGGCCCCATCGCCCGCGTGTTCAGCTCGGCGCTCACGCTCATCTACACGCTCACGCTGAGCGTGGTGCAGGTCATCTCCATCGGCACCATCATCAACGGCGTGACGGGCATCGACGCCACGCTGTCCATGCTGGTAGGAGGCGGCATCGTCATCCTGTACACGTTCGTGGGAGGCATGTGGTCGGTCACCATGACCGACATCGTGCAGTTCGTGGTGAAAACGGTGGGCATCCTCATCCTGGCCCCCATCTTTTGCATCTCGGCGGCGGGCGGCTGGGACGCGCTCGTCAGCAAGGTGCCCGAGACGTACCTGTCGGTGGGCAGCATGGGCTTCGACAAGAGCTTCGCCTACATCGTGCTGTACGTGCCAGGGCTCATCATCGGCCAGGACATCTGGCAGCGCATCTTCACCGCGAAGAACGAGAAGGTGTCGAAAACGGGCACCGTCTGCGCGGGCGTGTACAGCGTCTTCTACGCGTTGGCCACCGTCGTCATCGGCATGAGCGTGTTCGTGCTGCTGCCCCATCTGGACAACCCGCAGAACGCGTTCGTGGTGGGCGTGTCCACGTTCTTGCCGGTCGGGGTGCGCGGGCTGATCTTGGCGGCGGCGATGGCGGCCACGATGTCGGTGTCGAGCGGCACCATCCTGGCATCGTCCACCATCCTATACAACGACCTGTACCTGCGATTCGTTCGCAAGGGGGCGGCCCGGAGGACGACGCATCTCAAGGAAGTGACCATCACGCGTCTGTTCGCCCTGCTCATCGGCGTGGTGGTGATGGTGTGCTCGCTGTGGATCAACGACGTGCTGGTGGGCATCGACATCTGCTACGGCTACCTGGGCTGCGTGTTCGTGCCGCTGGTGGCCAGTTTCGTGCTCAAGCGGTTCAGCCCGAAGGCAGGGCTGTACGCGCTGGGCGCGAGCACTGTGGCGGTGACGGGCTGCTTCGTCGTCGTGGGAACAGCAAGCTCAGTCCCCATCGTCGCAGGCATGGCGTCGGGGCTCGTAGCGTACGCAGCGGCGAACCTTCTCAGCAAGCAGAAGGTGCCCTCGCCGTTTGAATGAGGCGTGAACCCGTTCCCTTGCCTCACCCCAACTCGGGCAGGAACACCAGGCTGAGCAGGTTAATGAACACCTTGTCGTCCTCATGGGGAATGCCCAACACGGCCTTCATCTTGCGCATGCGGTAACGCACGGTGTTCGGATGCTGGTGAAGCTCCTCGGCGATAGCCTTCACGTCGCCGTGCCAGTTCACCAGCGCCTCGGCCGTACGCACGAGCTCGGTACCGTGCTCGTCGTCATAGCCGGCCAGCATCGAGCGGTACAGCTCGCTCGCGCTCATGAACAGGCGGTCGTAGCGCGCGGCGCTGGCGAATGCCGACAGGTGCAGGCCCGACCAACGCGCCAGCTGCTCGCCGTGGCGCTGCGCACTCGCGGCTGCGGCAAGCGCCTGGCGGATAGCCAGGTCGCCATCGCACAGGTGCACCGCCTCGCTCACGCCGCAGTGCAGGCTGCCTTCCACCGAGGTCACGGCGATGCAGCGGCGCTC
>OBWS01001420.1_pt1 | contig 10935 bp, 8 predicted proteins | sample 1495291 | NCBI WGS metagenome assembly OBWS01 (sample SAMEA2580090, study PRJEB22360) | human gut metagenome | biome: human gut; feature: human-associated habitat; material: faeces | place: Denmark | collected 2008/2010 | reverse complement strand
GAGCGCATCGAAGTCCGCGGCGGGGCCTGCCGCTCCGGCTGCTGTCGCCGTTGCCGCTCCGGGCGCTGCTGCTCCGGCTGAGGAAGAGAAGGACGAGTTCGACGTCATCCTCTCCGCCGTTGGCGACAAGAAGATCCAGGTCATCAAGGCCGTCCGCGCTATCACCTCCCTGGGTCTGGCTGAGGCCAAGGCTCTGGTCGACGGCGCTCCGAAGGCTGTCCTGGAGAAGGCCAAGAAGGAAGACGCTGAGAAGGCTAAGTCCCAGCTCGAAGAAGCCGGCGCTACCGTCGAGCTCAAGTGATTCGCGCGGCTTGAAGCCGCATATCACAATCTTGAGTGGAAACCCCGTTCGCCACAAGGCGGCGGGGTTTTCCGCATATTACGGGATTTTCTTTCGCTGACGATCCAATAAAATCCGATTTAGGCATGAATGCTTCCATATCGTGCCATACAATGGGGGAATTAGGCGAAAGTTGTCAATTAATCGCGTCATAATCCTGAAATACGTGGCAAGGCATGACACAATGACAAGTAGTGGTATGTGTGAAAGGAAGGCCGACAACGGTGAGCGAAGATCAACGAACGGCACAGCAGTGGACCGTCAAGGTTGATGGAACCGAACTGAAGAAGCTGGGCAGCGGCGAAAGCGTGGAAATCGGCCGCAAGCCGTTACGTCCTCTGGCGGATGACGGATTCGCGCGCCTTGACATTATGGATACGAACAAATCCATGTCGAAACGGCATGCCATTGTTTCAGTCGACGCGCAGGGCAACGCTTCCGTACGTGATCTCAAGTCGACCAATGGTTCGTTTGTAGTGGCCGACAACGGCCAATTGATGCGTCTGCCCGCGGATGAGGATTTCAAACTGCCATCCACGCCAATGACCTTGCAATTCGGCGACGTACGCGTCACTTTTGAACGTGACAGCGTGAGCGCCATGCCCGAATCCGAGAGTACCACGTCAGCTCCGGTATCTAATCTGTTCTCCTATGCAGTGTCCGATGAGGCGTCGCAGGAGCCCGACGCCGCCGATATGTCGGTCGACGACATTCTCAATCTGCGTGCCGGAGAGCCGACCGCATTGTTCAACGCGCGCAACGTCGCCAATCGTGTGAATCTCATGCAACGCTCCGAACGTCAGTCTTTCGCGCCAGTTCGATCCAACGAGCCGGATTATGGGGATCTCCCATCCGTTTCGCTGGTGCAGCATAACGACGTCGTGGATAACGCGCCACGTGACCTCTTCGCCGACGCCGCAGCCGAGGCAGATGCCGTGGCGGAACAGCAGGCGGCGGAAGAAGAGGCCAAGAAGAACGCCGCCGAAAAGGAAAAGCCGGCTATGCTGCCCGAATCCCAATCGCGGACGCAAGTCATCGCAGGCAACGACGTCGAACACGACACGATTCCCGTGAGCAAACTATTCAGCGCAAGACCAAGCAAGCCGATTATCGTGGCATTGCCGGATAGCAGCGACACGCCTGAACAACAAGCGGAAAAAACGCACGAGCAGCGCAATGAAATTGCAGAACAATCCGGTACCAATCCGATTCAACCGGAAGAAGCAGCGCAACGGGCCGACGACGAGCGTTTCAGGCCGCATAACACGGAGCAGCCACAGATTGTGAGCGAGCCGACACCGGACGAAACCAGCGTATTCAAACCGGCTTTTGAACCCGGATCGGTGTTCGATCGAGTCGCCAAGGGAGAGCTTGCCAAGCAGGAACAGACCATTGAAGTCGACGGACTGACGTCGGATGATGCCAAACGCACCGACGATTTCACCGTGCAGTTCGAGATGGCACGTCATCCGGAGCTGCTGCCGTTCCTTGCCATGAACCCGTCGCTGTACGACGATTTGTACGCATGGCTGGGAGCTTTGGGCAATGCAGACATCGACGCGGCCCTGTCACATAATCCGGGGTATGCGGAATACCGCAAAGCGGTAGGGAAGTGAGTCAATACATGAGCGAAAGCAACGAGACCGTCACCGCGCTGGATCGTATTCGGGGGTGGCGTGAGAAGTACCGTCTTGGTCTATCGCCGTCGCCGCTTGAGGACGTGACGCAGCTGAGCGCCCAGCTTGACATGACGCATGCGCATCCGTCCGGCATCGCGCAGCTGTTCGCCAGCGGGCATGTGCAACTTGATTCCTTGTTCCGCGACAACGGCATGTTGCGTGCCGCCGGGCGTCGTGTGGAGCGTGTGCTCGACGATCGTGAGGCGAAAAGCCGTGTCAGCGGCGTGGGCGAACTGTCTTTGGTGGTTGGCGTGGCCATCTGGAAAGGCAACCAGATGCCGGTACTCATGTATCCGGTCGAGGTGCGCAAAGAAGGACGCAATATTGAAAACGGTACGGTGATCGCGTTCACAGGGCGCGTACGCTTGAATGCGGCTTTCGCCGCCGTGCTGCGCGAGAACAACGTCGTATTGGACGAGTCCAAGCTGTTCGACGGTTCGAATTACGAAAGTGGCACGCCGGAAACATCCGCGGTGTTCGCTGCCATCACACGCCTTGCGGCCAACGCGTTCCCTGATTTTGAGATCGAACGGCACATTATTCTCGGATGCTTTATGGATCCGGCATCGCAGATGCTGGTGGAAAGCCGGAAGATCATCGACCAGTTGGCGCAAGGTCCGACCGGCAATACCGCCTTGGACGCTTTGTCGGGAGACAAGTCCGCCGCCGAAGCGTTGGAAGGTGCCGAAATTCCGGAGTACAGTCCGTTTGATGCCGATCCTCATGGCGAGTATGAGGTCGGCGATGCGGACAATACCGTCCGATACGCCTCGCAGCTTGCTTCCGCGGGCCATTCGCTGTTTGTGGATAGTGCGATCGCCAACAATACCGCCGAGCAGGCCGCGGCGATTGCGTCGCGTTGCGTGATGAACGGACGGTCTGTGCTCTATGTGCCGTGTGTGACCGATCAGAAGCGTCGTTTTGTACAGGCCGTTGCCGCAAACGAAATGAGCGGACAGCTGCTGGATATCGCCGATGATGGTGCCAACGCTGCGATTGACCGTCAGCTGATTGCAGCCGTCGGCTTCCAATCGGGGGTTGCTTCCTCCCGTTTTGATCAGATTGCCGATGAGCTGGTTGGCGTGCGTTCGCGTTTGACCCGTTATCTGGGCGATCTTCACGGCGTGAGTCAGGAGTGGGGCGTATCCGCCTACCAGACGATTCAGAATCTCGCGCAGATTGCGGCATTGCCCACCCATCCGACCACGCATGTGCGTTTGAACAAGCAGACCGCGCATTCCATCGCGGACAAGATCGAGGATTGGGCTGCGAAACTGCAGCGTGCGGGCGAGCTTGGCGAATACACCATTACGGAGAACGACACCGCATGGTATAAGGCATCGCTGTATTCCGAAGAGGAGGCGGTGAGCGCATACCAGCGTGTGGTTGAGCTGTTGCGCAAGGTGTTGCCCGCCACCCGCGAGCAGGTGGCCAGTACGGTACAGACCTGCGGATTCCCGATTCCCACGACCGCGCAGGAGTGGAGCCGTCAGGTCATGGTGCTGAAGAACCTGCGCCGTGTGCTTGACGTATTCCAGCCGGAGATTTTCGAACGTGACATTGCATCCATGATCGAGGCGACCAAGCCGAAGGCCGAGCGCAAGGCCGAAGGTACGTCCATGGGCTTCTGGGAGCGTCGCCGCCACATCAAGGAAGCCAAGGGTTTGCTGCGCGTCGGTGCCCAAGTGGAGAACCTGCATGAGGCGTTGCTGGTGGTGTCCAAGCAGGCCGATCAGTGGCATATGTTCGTGCCTCATGGCGGCTGGCCGGTATTGCCCGCCAAGCTGGATGACATTATCGAAACGCAGGAGAATCTCAATCGGGATATGACCGCGTTGAATGCGGTGCTTGCCACAACTCCGCAGGGCGGCAATCTTGAAACCGTTGATTTCAATCAGGTCGAAGAGCGTTTGAAGGCCCTGTATGACGATAAGCAGTCGCTTGATATTCTGCCTGAGCGCGCCCGTCTGGAACGTGAATTCCATTCGGTCGGCCTCGACGAGCTGGTCGAAGATCTGAACAATCGTGGCGTTGCCAACGATGCCGTTGCAGGGGAACTGCAGCTGGCATGGTGGACCACGGCGTTCGAAGACATCGTGAAATCCTCCGCGATCATTTCCAATCAGGATGGGTCGGCATTGCAGGGCGCTGCGGAGCGGTTCGCCCAGGTCGATGTGGAACATGTGCGTTCGGTCGGTCCGATGGTGGCACAGGAATCCATGCGCCGTCTGTGCGACATGCTGTTCTCGCGTACGCAGGAGGCCAATCTGCTGCATACCACGCTTGCCGGCGCCCGTAATGTTTCGCTGAACTGCCTGCATAAGGAGCATCCGCAGATTCTCGCCGCGGCGAAGCCTATTCTCGTTGCGACTCCTGCCACGCTTGCGGCCATCACCGATCCGGCGCCATTGGCCGACGTCGTGATCATCGATGCCGCAGCGCATATTCAATCCATCGAACTGCTCAGCATCATCAGCCGAGCCAAGCAGGTGGTGGTGATCGCGCATCGCGAAACCGTCACTTCCGACGGTCTGAAGCGTCTCATCGCATTGCTGCCGAGCGTGAAAATCGCCAATCGTCCTGTTCGCCGCGCGCCGAAGCTCAACGCGTTCCTGGAATCGGAAGGCTACGGTTCCGTGCCCTTCGACGTGGCCAGGGAAGGCGCGCAGGGCGAGGTCGCCTACCATTTTGTGGCCGATGCCAATGGCGTGCCGGTCATCACGTCCGGACTGGTGGAAAGCAGCCAGCAGGAAATCGACGAGGTGGTCAGGCTGATCACCAAGCGTGCCGCCGGTTTCACGATCGTGCCCGCATCGTACATGCTTACCGTGGTGACGCTGACCCATACGTTCCGCACCCGACTGGGAGCCGAGCTTAAGGCGATCGCCAATAAGAACAAGGCCATGGGCATGTTCTTGCGTCATGTGCGCATCGTGGACATTTCCGATGTGGCCGGCGCGCATGCCACCGATGCGATTCTTGCGATGTGCTACGCGAAGACTTCTCATGGAAGGCTGCTGCAACAGTTTGGAGCGTTGGAATCCGAAGGCGGACGGGGTATGTTGCTGGATGCGTTGGCCGTGCCGGATCGTCATCTTGACATCGTGTCCGCATTCTCGTCAGCTGACATGGATGACGAGCGCCTGCACCAAGCTGGTCCGAAGATGCTGAAAACGGTGCTTCGCTGGGCGGAACAGCTCGATGACAGCGTGGTGCGCCCAGTCGTCAAGACGAACGGTTCGAACGTATTGCTCAACGATCTTGCCGACCGTATTCGTGCCCGCGGTTTGAATGTGGCCGTCGACTACGGTTTCGACAATGGTTCCAAGCTGCCGCTGGTGGTTGGCCTGAACGACAAGCCGTTCGCATTGGCCGTGCTTACCGACGATGCGCAGTTCATGGGATTGCAGTCCACCAGGGAACGCCACCGCGTGCTTTTGCAGAACATCGAATCGCTTGGCTGGTCCGTTATGACCGTGTGGAGCGTTGGCGCGTTCGTGAATCCAGACAAGGAAGTGGATCGCATCGTGGCACGCTTGAGCGACCTGTATCAGGAGGTCAAGTGAGCGTCGACGAACCCTCCATCCAAGAGTCCGCGGAATCTGACCAGCCTGCCGTGCGTGTGGTGTCCGGATACTCCGCCACCCGCCGTACGGCGCGCAAACACAAGCGTGTGGTTCGGCAGGGTACGGAACTGTTCGATGCCGATGGCGTCAAGCTTGAACCGTCCGATGTGCTTACCGAACGCCAGCGCAATGCTGACGACGACAAGCGTATTCTGGGCGAGCTGCCACCGCATTGGGGCGTGTTCTCCGAGCGGGAGCGCTGACGTTTGTCTGCTATACGGGAGGTTCTGATACGTTCAGACCTCCCGAATTTCATATATTCCGCATGATGGTGCTGCGGATTCGCTTGGGAATGCCGTTACGAACCGATGATGGCGATGATCGCGCTGTATTCTTGGGCCTGCAATACGGTTGCCGCCTCATGAGGAGGCATGGCAAACACCGCAAGCGTGTTGCCGTCCGCATTCCGTGAAGGTTTCGCGGTCAATATCGCTCCCGTGCACAGCTCACGTAACGACACCGCATCCATATCCGGTACCGTTTCCGGCGTGGCCTCGCTGAACATCGTGGCGCTGGAAAGCGTCACCGTATCGCCAATCGTCAGACTGTCGGCGGAACTCGCCAACCGAACTTCGACCGCCGTATATCCTTTGGGAACAACGGGGGAAGCGCGAGCCATGGCCGAGGTGACGATGCTGCCTTCCGCAATATCCACTTGGGCAATCAGCCCGACGGCATCATCGATATCGTGAGCAACGCTGCGCAGGGCCTCATCGTATGGAATATCTCGCAAAGCAAGCGAATCCGCGGAAATCACGCCGCCTTTGGCGATGGACTTCGCCGCAATGACGACGGATTGCGTGGAAATCGTCAATCGCACGCACTGCAGGGCCGCAAATATGGCAAGTCCGGCGCACAGCGAAGCAAGTAGACGATGCAATTGCGCGTTTCGTCGTCGTCGATGAGGCGCCGAAGACGGTGCGCGGTTCGTGTGTTTGCCGTCCGTGCCTTGCAGACGTTGGCTAAGGTCATGAAAAAAGGTCACCATTCATGCATGATGACCTTACGAATAGTTGCTGCGCAAGCCGGATCGAGGGTTGTGGTCGGAGGATGCGAGTTATCCACAGGATTCGGCGTGTCGCCTTGTTTTCCAAGGTTTGCTGACCCTGGTTATTTGACTCGTTTCCTTGCTTCGGCTGCTCGGTTACGTGTATTCGTTTTCGCTCACTTGGACTTGTCGGTGCGATAGAAACCAGATCCCTTGAATTCGATCGGCGGGGCGGAATACACCTTGCGGACCTGCTCTTCGCCGCATTTCGGGCAAACGGTGATCGGATCGTCGGTGAATGACTGCTGTTCGGTGAAATCGTAGTTGCAGTTCTTGCAACGGTAATGGTAAGTAGGCAAAGTATCCTCGCTTCAACCAGGTTCTCAAATTTCTTAACGGGACATATCCTAGTACGTTCCCTGAGACGGCTGCGTGAACGTCTTATCTTCGGACATCTTATTCGCGTATGGCCGTAAATCCGTTCGGAGTGAGCACGCCATCGACGGGAATATCGTGGTCTTCGTGCGGAACAGGCTTGTCCGTCGGCTCCCACGGCCAGCAAACCGCCACCACCCGTGCGCCGGCCGCACGATACTCGAGCGCGCGGTCATACCACCCTCCGCCACGTCCCAGACGGAATCCCTCTTGGTCGACGGCAAGGGCGGGAACAATGATCAGACCGGCGTTTTTCAGCGCTTCAGGTCCGTTTGCGCTATTGCCCGGCTCTTGCGGGCGGTGCGTATTGATGGACCCGTCGCTGTTGGTCTGGTCCTGCAGATCGTGAATGTCGCCAAGTTCGCTCCAGCCAATATCCATGCCGGATCCGAGCCGTGGCACCAGCACGTGGCAATTCGAATCGAATAATGCCTGCAGCATCGGCATCATCGACATTTCGCTGCCCATGGACGCGAATGCGGCCACCGTGGTGAACGAATGAATGAGATTCGCCTTCCGCGCCTGTTCGGCCAACTTGCGGCCGGCTTCCAGTCGTTCCTCCTTACTGGTCTGCTTTCTTCGTGCGATTGCGTGTGCGCGCCATTGCTTTTTCAGCTCACGTTGGTTCGCGGCTTCGTCACAGACGCTGTTTTCCATGACGTCGGCTTGCATGTTCGTGGTCATACCGCATGTTGTACCACGGGATGGTTGCGCGAAAACGGAAATGTTATGCGTATGGCAGAATGAGGGCGTGACGATTTTGCGATCTTTACGGGGCATGATGCGTTCGGATCCCAATGCCATTGATGTTCCGCGGTTCATTCAGGCACATGGGCTTCACGTTCCCATAATCCTGCGTCCGCTGACTACTGACGACTGCGACGAATGGAACGAAGTCCGCTGGCGCAACGACGATTGGTTGAAGCCTTGGGAATCCGGGGATCCGGTGCATGGCGCGTCGATGTCGTTCAACGAGTGGGTGCGTGCGATGCGATGCAACGAGCGAAACGGCACCGGAGTGGTGTTCGCCATCGAGCATCATGGGCGTATCGTCGGCCAGATTTCGTTAGGGGCCATCTGCTATGGCGCCATGCGTACCGGCGTGGTTGGCTATTGGGTCGATGAGCGGTGTGCGGGGCGTGGATATGCGCCGATGGCTGTTACGCTATTGGCTGATTGGGCGATGTTCGACCCTTCCGGGCCGCAATTGCATCGTGTGGAGATCGACTTGCTTCCCGAAAACGAACGTTCACGTAAGGTGGCACTCAAAGTGGGGGCATCCTATGAGGGGATGCGCAAGGCGTACATGTTCGTGAACGGGCAATGGCGTGACCATGAATCGTATGCGTTGCTGCCGGAGTACGCACCGAATGGCTTTACCGCACGGTTGATGGGCGAGTGAGCCGTTGGCGAGGTTCGACACGCGCTTTCGCGCACATGTTCGACACGCGGGGGCGTGCACCCCGGAGAATGTCGGAATGTCACCTATTCTTATGAGTTATGGGTTATGAATCGTTAAGCACGGTTGTGGTGCTTGCGATTGTGATTATTCTCATGGTTTTCTGGCTGCCCAAACGGACGGTCAAAGGCATGAAGCGGGTAATCGAGCACCGAGAGGACCGCTTTTCGCCGTCGCTGCATCTGGTGGATGCCGACAGTGGAACGCGATTCTCCGATGAGACCGCCGCAAAGGCGAAAGGGGCAATAATGCAGTCCAACGAGACGCATGAGGGCAAGCTGACCGACGAAAGGATCGCGCATGTCCGTGCCCTTCGTCGTGCCGCGATCCGCAGAAGGCGGATTATTGTTGTCTCGATGCTGGTGATCACAATCGTCGTGTTGATGTGTGCGTTTGTGTTGCATTTCAGTCCGTTGTTGGCTTTGATTCCTGCGTCGCTGCTTGCTGGAGTGCTCGCTTTGGGGGTGAGGGCCGCCAAGCAGGCCGCAGCGTGGGAGCGGAAAGTCGCCAAGTATCGTTCCAAGATGAGGAAGCGTGCTGCGGCAGAGCGCAAGCGCGCCCAGGAAGAGCAGGCGGAGCGCGCTCGTTTGCGGGAGCAGGAGCTTGCGGAAATTCGCAGGATCGCCGAATCTCAGGTGCCGACCGATGTTATGCCGGAAGGTGAGATCCGTCAGGCGATCGATCGCGGCAAGGCCGACCGTGATGTTGTTGTAAGCAAACGCAAGGGGGAAACCGAAGCGAAATCCGCTGCGGAACCGAACGTTGTGGATGCGCAAGTCGTGCCGAGTGAGACGAACGGTCTGTCCATCCACGATGAGCGGGATGAAATCGCCAAAACCGAGAATGTGGACCCCCGTGACGATATGTCGTCGCCCACTGTGATGAACGCGTCGCAGGATCTGATTTCGTTTTCGCTGGGCGCGCCGCGCGACGGCAACGATATCGTGCAGGCCGCTCCGGAAAGCATGGAAATCAAATCCACCCGTCAGGTGGCCAAGGCCGTGCCTCCGACTGCGAGTGCGGTTTCCGACAATATCGAGCCGTTGATTGTGCCAACCGACGCGATCAGCAGCATGGATTCCGACGAGGCCGCCGCCCGCGTGGAGGCTGGTGTGCATCTGCGGGACGTGGATGCCGTGGGATTCCACGACGCCGAGGTCAGCGCCGACGTCGAGGCTCCCAGCGTCACCTCCGATTCTCTGGGTGTGGGCTTGGCATCCATTATGGCCCGTCGTGGTGCATGACGGAGGGAAAGCGAACGTACGAAACGCACGAAACGTGCAAACAAGCGTAAAGAACATTAGCCTGAAACCGAATAGTTTCAGACTTTTTCGTATATTTTGCTCTCAGCGTTAGCACTCGAGTTGGCAGAGTGCTAATAATCGCGCTAGGATATGTCTCAGCGCGGAAGGACGACGCCGTAAGTGATCGTCAGCCTCTTGCAAGCGGGTCCCGGCGCGGTAAGTAACGATTTCTCTTAGAAAGAGGAGGTCCACAGTGTCGATCTCACTCACACCGTTGGAAGACAAGATCATCGTCAAGCAGGCGGAAGCCGAGACCCAGAGCTGAGAGCATCTGTTCATCCCGGACACCGCAAGGGAGAAGCCGCAGCAGGGTGAAGTCCTGGCTGTCGGCCCGGGCCGTCGTAACGACGCCGGCGAGCGCATTCCGGTCGACGTCAAGGTCGGCGACAAGGTGCTGTACTCCAAGTATGGCGGCACCGAGGTGCACTATCAGGGTGAGGATTACCTGATCGTCTCCGCCCGCGATATTCTGGCCATTCTCGGCTGAGCGTAGCGCGTAGCTGTTTGAAGACCCCGTCAGCGAACGATTGGTGAACAATCGTTGCCGTTGGCGGGGTCTTGTTGATTTCAAGCGCTTGAAGTTCCTGCAATAGGCTGTGCACGGTCGATGCGTGCCATGTTCATCGGCATTGGCGTGCTGGTGTTGGCATCGCTGTTCAAACGGTCTGCAGGGAAAGTCCAGAAAAAATACTCATGATTTTTCTTTTCGGGATTTTTTTCGTGAGGATTTGCTCTGATTGGCTCTGACATGTGGCTGATAGTGGGAAAACGTTGGAATTTCAACGATTTGAGACTTTTTGAGCTGTCGCGACACGCCGTATTTGCATTATTCGCATGGTCTGTGGCATACTAAACGGGTTGCCGGTTCGGGTTCAACCAAACAGGCAGCACGGCGGATTTCCCAAGCGGTCAAAGGGAACTGACTGTAAATCAGTCGCCTCGTGCTTCAGTGGTTCGAATCCACTATCCGCCACGCCTCGATAGCTCAGTGGTAGAGCACTTCCTTGGTAAGGAAGAGGTCGTGAGTCCGATTCTCACTCGAGGCTCTCATGGCGGGATAGCTCAGCTGGCTAGAGCGTACGACTCATAATCGTAAGGTCAAGA
>OBWS01001387.1_pt1 | contig 11115 bp, 8 predicted proteins | sample 1495291 | NCBI WGS metagenome assembly OBWS01 (sample SAMEA2580090, study PRJEB22360) | human gut metagenome | biome: human gut; feature: human-associated habitat; material: faeces | place: Denmark | collected 2008/2010 | reverse complement strand
TGAGTGGGCTGCCCGCAGGGCGAGCGAAGCGAGTCAATCCCCCCCTCACCGCCATATTCAAAGAAGAGCTCGTACGAAAGTGCGAGCTTTTTTTTCGCATATTGCACTCCAGGGGGGATGAGAAGCCCCGACCGGGGTTCGACAACTGGCGCAGCCAGTTGGACAGACCACGAACACAGTGAGTGGGCTGCCCGCAGGGCGAGCGAAGCGAGTCAATCCCCCCTCACCGCCATATTTAAAGAAAAGCTCGTACGAAAGTACGAGTTTTTTTTCGCATTTTATCTGCCTGTACGGCAGTGAACGGTATAAAAATCGAGTTTTTCTTTCGGTTGGCTTTCTAAGCTGCCTGTACGGCAGTGAACTCAAATACTACACGTTTAGTCCGTTATTAATAAAGCAAAACCATCTCATTTTCCTGCTGCCACCCTTTTTTATTCTTACCTTCCAGCACCATTAATTATCAACAACTTACCTTCACCTCCAAAAATAGGGTTTTCACCGCCCCAGCCTACAAACAAAAAGTCCGTAACCTCTTTCGAGATTACGGACTTCACCAACCTACCTGACAATCAGATTAATGCGCTGCTTCCGCCTTGTGCTTTTGTGCACTCTGGAATCCATAAGTCAGCTCATTTTTCTCTTTATCCAGCGCAACCGTCACCTGACCGCCGTCCACCAGCGAACCAAACAACAGTTCGTTGGCGAGCGGTTTTTTCAGGTTGTCCTGGATGACACGCGCCATCGGACGTGCGCCCATTGCCCGGTCGTAACCTTTCTCGGCCAGCCAGTTACGCGCTTCCTGGCTCACTTCCAGAGAAACACCTTTCTGATCCAACTGAACCTGCAACTCGACGATGAATTTATCCACTACCTGATGGATCACGTCGGTGGAGAGATGATCGAACCAGATAATGTTGTCGAGACGGTTACGAAACTCCGGCGTAAAGATCTTCTTGATCTCTTCCATCGCATCGGTGCTGTTGTCCTGGTGGATAAGACCAATCGATTTGCGCTCAGTTTCTCGTACCCCAGCGTTGGTGGTCATCACCAATACCACGTTACGGAAGTCCGCTTTGCGTCCGTTGTTATCGGTCAGCGTACCGTTGTCCATCACCTGCAACAGAATATTGAACACGTCCGGGTGCGCTTTCTCGATTTCGTCCAGCAGCAGCACCGCATGTGGATGCTTGATGACCGCATCAGTCAGCAAACCGCCCTGATCAAAACCAACGTATCCCGGAGGCGCACCAATCAGACGGCTGACGGTATGGCGTTCCATATACTCGGACATATCAAAGCGCAGAAGCTCAATGCCCAAAGCTTTCGAAAGCTGTACCGTCACCTCTGTTTTCCCGACCCCGGTAGGGCCGGCAAACAGGAACGAACCGACCGGTTTATGTTCGTGACCTAAACCTGCACGCGCCATCTTAATGGCTTCAGTCAGCGCCTCAATGGCTTTATCCTGACCGAAGACCAGCATTTTCAGGCGATCGCCGAGGTTTTTCAGGGTATCGCGGTCACTCTGAGAAACACTCTTCTCTGGAATGCGTGCAATACGGGCCACCACGGACTCAATATCCGCCACATTAACGGTTTTCTTGCGTTTGCTTACCGGCATCAGGCGTGCGCGAGCGCCCGCTTCGTCGATGACGTCAATGGCTTTATCCGGCAGATGACGATCGTTAATGTATTTCACCGCCAGCTCTACCGCTGCACGCACCGCTTTTGCGGTATAACGCACATCGTGGTGCGCTTCATACTTCGGTTTCAGGCCGTTGATGATTTGAACAGTTTCTTCGATCGACGGTTCAGTAATATCAATTTTCTGGAAGCGACGCGCCAAAGCACGGTCTTTCTCGAAAATGTTGCTGAACTCCTGATAGGTTGTCGAACCAATTACGCGAATTTTACCGCTGGAGAGCAACGGTTTGATCAGGTTAGCCGCATCGACCTGACCACCAGACGCTGCACCCGCACCGATAATGGTGTGGATCTCATCAATAAACAGGATGCTGTTAGTGTCCTGCTCCAGCTGCTTGAGCAACGCTTTAAAACGTTTTTCAAAGTCGCCGCGATATTTTGTGCCCGCTAACAGAGAACCGATATCGAGAGAGTAAATCGTACAGTCAGCCATCACTTCCGGCACATCACCCTGAACAATTCGCCAGGCAAGACCTTCCGCAATCGCGGTTTTACCGACACCAGATTCCCCCACCAGCAGCGGGTTGTTTTTACGGCGACGGCAGAGAACCTGAATAGCACGCTCCAGCTCCTTCTCACGACCAATCAGTGGGTCGATTCCGCCCACGCGCGCAAGCTGATTCAGGTTCGTCGTGAAATTCTCCATACGTTCCTCCCCACCAGCTTGTTCTTCGCTGTTTGGCTGGCTGCCAGGATCAGAAGACTGTGTCGGCTCGTCTTTACGCGTGCCATGAGAGATAAAGTTCACCACATCGAGACGGCTGACTTCATGTTTACGCAACAGATATGCCGCCTGCGACTCCTGTTCGCTAAAGATAGCGACCAGAACGTTTGCACCGGTAACCTCATTGCGACCGGAGGACTGGACATGGAAGACCGCACGTTGCAGCACACGCTGAAAACTCAGCGTCGGCTGTGTGTCGCGCTCCTCTTCACTGGCAGGCAGAACGGGTGTGGTTTGTTCAATAAAGGCTTCCAGTTCCTGACGGAGCGCAACCAAATCCACAGAACACGCTTCCAGCGCCTCCCGGGCAGATGGGTTACTGAGCAGCGCCAGTAACAAGTGCTCGACGGTCATAAACTCATGACGGTGCTCGCGCGCTCTGGCGAAAGCCATATTTAAACTGAGTTCCAGTTCTTGATTGAGCATAGGCACCTCCCCCAATTTTTATGCCTGCATTCAGGCTTTTTCTAGCGTACACAGCAATGGATGCTCATTCTCCCTCGCGTACTTGTTCACCATCGCCACTTTGGTTTCTGCAACCTCGGCGGTAAAGACTCCGCAAATGGCCTTCCCCTGGTAGTGAACAGCGAGCATCAATTGCGTTGCACGTTCTACATCATAAGAAAAGAATTTTTGTAACACGTCAATAACAAACTCCATCGGAGTGTAATCATCATTGACTAATATCACTTTATACATAGATGGCGGTTTTAGCGCGTCGCGAACTTTTTCTTCCGCCAGTTGATCAAAGTCCAGCCAGTCGTTCGTTTTACCCATTGTCAGTTATCATCTTCGGTTACGGTTATCGGCAGAACGCCCTGCCGCTGACAAGAGCTTATTTGCCTGACCAATCTACTCCACATGATAGATAACTATCATCTATCGTTGGCATCAGCGACATCTGTCACATTCCTGTCAATAGCGTTAACTGCTTCAAATTTTTGATTCATACCTGCCCCCTGGCCCCTGTCAAATGCTTGACGGCTCGCCCTAATTCTCTAAATTGTATTTCTAGAGTTGGCGAGGTTTTGAACAGCCCCCTCTCTGACCCCGGTTTATTCCATCTTACTTGTATAAGATTTGCGAAGGATGTCGAAGCATGGAAAAGGGTACTGTTAAGTGGTTCAACAATGCCAAAGGGTTTGGTTTCATCTGCCCTGAAGGCGGCGGCGAAGATATTTTCGCTCATTATTCCACCATTCAGATGGATGGTTACAGAACGCTAAAAGCTGGACAATCCGTTCAGTTTGATGTCCACCAGGGGCCAAAAGGCAATCACGCCAGTGTTATTGTGCCCGTCGAAGTAGAAGCGGCAGTCGCATAGCTCTTCTGTCTCATTGTGTACATCCTAAAGGCAAAATGCCAGCCCGATCGGCTGGCATTTTTATCTCAAAAATTACTCTCGTGCCAGAGCATCTACTGGATCCAGTCGTGCCGCATTTCGTGCGGGTAACCAGCCAAATAAAATCCCGGTGACCGTCGAGCAGAGAAACGCCAGCAGCAGCGCCAACGGTGAAAAACCAATCTCCCAGCCGGGTAAGAAAAGCTGTAAGGTGAAAGCAATTAACAGTGACAGTGTTATTCCCAACGCGCCACCGACCAGGCAAACCAGTACTGCTTCGATCAGGAACTGTTGCAACACATCACTTGCTCGCGCACCTACAGCCATGCGAATGCCAATTTCCCGCGTCCGCTCGGTCACTGACACCAGCATAATATTCATTACACCAATACCGCCCACCACTAGCGAAATCACCGCCACCAGCGTCAGAAACAGTTGTAAAGTACGTGTGGTCTTTTCAACGGTTTTCAAGACGCCGTCCATGTTCCAGGTAAAGAAATCCTTCTTACCGTGGCGCAGTGAAAGTAAACGCGTGAGTTGCTGTTCCGCCTCGGCGCTGTCAAATCCTTCTTTCACCCTGACAGTAATGGAGTTCAGCCACGACTGGCCCATAACTCGCCCGGACATCGTGCTGTAAGGTAGCCAGACACGCAGCACTTTACTGCTACCAAACATCGACTGTTTTTCTTCCGCCACACCAATGACTCTGGCGGGCATATTGCCGACCAGAATCACCTCGCCAACCACATCTGCTTTATGGGGGAAAAGCTGGCGGCGAGTATTACTGTCGAGCACCACCACCTGCGCACGACCGTTCAGCTGCTCCTGATTAAAGGTGTTCCCTTCACTGAAGGTCATGCCATAGACATTAAAATAATCGCCGCTCACGCCATTGGCACTGGCAGCAACATCAACATTGTTATAACGCAGGCGCAGGTTTTGCGAGACGGCAGGTGTGGCTGAGGCGACCCACGGTTGTTTTTGGATGGCGATTAAGTCGTCGTACTTCAGCGCCTGCTGATATTGCGGATCGTCATCGCCAAAATCTTTCCCGGGATAGACATCAATAGTATTCGTACCAATAGAACGAATATCCGCCAGCACCATTTGTTTGGCGGCGTCGCCCACCACGACAATTGAAACCACCGACGCAATACCGATAATAATCCCCAGCATGGTCAGTAAAGTACGCATTTTATTCGCTGCCAGCGCCCGCCATGCCATCGTCAGCGCTTCGTTAAAACCGCTGACAAATTGCCGCCAGCCAGAGGCCGTGTTGACAACAGGTTCCGTCCCGCCAGCAACATTCACTTTTTCAACGGCGGGAGGATTGCGCACAATTTCGCCGTCGCGAATTTCGATCACCCGCTCGGCCTGAGCAGCGACCTGCGGATCGTGGGTAACGATAATCACCGTATGCCCGCGATCGCGCAGCTGATGCAGGATCGCCATCACCTCTTCGCCAGAATGGCTGTCCAGTGCGCCGGTTGGTTCATCGGCAAGAATTACCTGACCGCCGTTCATCAATGCCCGCGCGATGCTGACGCGCTGTTGCTGCCCCCCCGAAAGCTGTGCCGGGTAATACTCTGTACGGTCTTCCAGCCCCAGTCGTTGCAGTAACTCCTGGGCGCGAAGCAGCCGCTGTTTCCGCTCAAGACCGGCATAGACGGCGGGTACTTCAACGTTCTGCTCGGCGGTTAAATGCGAAAGCAAATGGTAACGCTGGAAAATAAAGCCGAAGTGTTCGCGACGCAGTTGCGCCAGCGCATCGGCGTCCAGCGTGGCAACATCCTGACCGGCTACGCGATAGGTGCCGCTGGTGGCCTTATCCAGGCAGCCGAGAATATTCATCAGGGTCGATTTACCGGAACCCGAAGCGCCGACAATCGCCACCATCTCACCAGCATAAATATCGAGGGTGATGCCCTTCAGCACCTCAACCTGCTCATCACCGGCAGGATAGCTGCGACGAATATCCTTTAATTCGAGCAAGGGCGTCATTGTGCAGCTCCTGGTTTGGCCTCACCAATCACCACTTCATCGCCCGCTTCCAGCCCTTTGACAATCTCAACATCGGTATCGTTACGTGCGCCAATCGTCACTTCACGCTCGCGTGTTTCACCATTACGCAACAATTTGACTTTATAACGATTATCGCCAACCGGATCGCCTAACGCCGACAGAGGGATCGTCAGCACATTTTTCACATCGGTGAGCTGAATATGCACTTGCGCGGTCATATCCAGCCGCAGCAAACCATTGGGGTTGGGGACTTCAAAACGGGCGTAATAGAAAATAGCGTCGTTAACCTTTTCCGGCGTCGGTAGCACATCCTTGATTTGCCCCTCGTAGCGCGTCAGCGGATCGCCAAGCACCGTAAACCAGGCTTTTTGCCCCGACTTCAGGTGGATTACATCCGCTTCAGAAACCTGCGCTTTTACCAGCATGGTGCTCATATCTGCCAGCGTCAGAATGTTCGGTGCTTGTTGTGCGGCAATCACCGTCTGGCCTTGCAGAGTGGTGATTTGCGTGACTTCCCCGGCCATCGGGGCAACGATGCGGGTGTAATCGAGATTGGTTTTAGCCGTATCGAGTGAGGCCTGATTGCGCTTGATTTGCGCGTCAATGGTGCCAATTTGCGCCTGTTTCACAGCCATCTCCGTCGCGGCGGTATCAAGATCCTGCTGTGAAACCGCTTGCGTTTGTGCAAGACGTTGCTGACGGGAATACGTCACCCGCGCCAGTTTCAGCTCCGCTTCCGCCTGCTGCCGCTGCGCGCGTAGCTCCATCAGCGTTGCTTCCACCTCCTTAATCTGGTTTTCAGCCTGTTCAGGATCAATAACCCCTAAAAGCTGGTCTTTTTTTACTTTATCGCCAATCGCCACCGACAGCGTTTTCAACTGACCGCTGACCTGCGCGCCCACATCAACCTTACGCAGCGCGTCCAGCTTTCCGGTCGCCAGCACGCTTTGCTGTAAATCACCGGGGCGCACAATCAGCGTCTGATAAGTCGGCACGGGTGCGTTAAGAATTCTCCATAACGTAATCAGCCCGGCAATGACTATCACCAGCGCAATAACGTAACGCTTCTTCACGGTTTTCCGCTTTTTCATAAATATTCTGAATACTCCATATGCCAATCCGGGTCATTAACTTCAACGAAATATCAACAAAACCCTAAAATTTACGTTAGTAATCACACTATTGATGTTTGGTTAAGATACGCAATGGTGAAATCGACGTCATGTATAACCATTGATTTCATGAATATGTCGCAGCTAACTGAACGGACCTTTACGCCATCTGAATCTCTCAGCAGCCTGTCACTTTTTCTTAGTCTGGCACGTGGACAGTGTCGGCCGGGTAAATTCTGGCATCGCCGTAGTTTTCGCCAGAAATTTTTGCTGCGCTCGTTGATTATGCCGCGTTTAAGCGTTGAGTGGATGAACGAACTTTCCCACTGGCCTAATCTCAATGTGTTGTTAACGCGCCAGCCGCGACTGCCTGTGCGTCTGCATCGCCCTTACCTTGCGGCGAATCTTAGCCGTAAGCAATTGCTGGAGGCGTTACGTTACCATTATGCGTTACTCCGCGGGTGTATGTCGGCGGAAGAATTCAGCTTATATTTGAATACCCCCGGGCTGCAACTGGCGAAGCTGGAAGGCAAAAACGGCGAGCAGTTCACACTTGAGCTGACCATGATGATCTCAATGGATAAAGAAGGTGACAGCACAATCCTGTTCCGCAACAGCGAAGGTATTCCTCTGGCAGAGATCACGTTTACCCTGTGTGAATATCAGGGGAAAAGAACAATGTTTATTGGCGGACTGCAAGGCGCAAAATGGGAAATTCCACATCAGGAAATCCAGAATGCGACGAAAGCCTGCCACGGGCTATTTCCCAAACGCCTTGTGATGGAAGCAGCCTGTCTGTTTGCCCAACGTTTGCAGGTAGAGCAGATTATTGCCGTCAGCAATGAAACGCATATTTACCGCAGCCTGCGTTATCGCGATAAAGAAGGCAAGATCCATGCCGATTACAACGCTTTCTGGGAGTCGGTTGGCGGCGTATGTGATGCTGAACGCCATTACCGCCTTCCGGCACAGATAGCACGAAAAGAGATTGCCGAAATCGCCAGTAAAAAACGGGCTGAATACCGTCGGCGCTATGAGATGCTCGACGCTATTCAGCCACAAATGGCCACGATGTTTCGCGGTTAATCCGCGCGACCGCGCGCCAGCCACAGCACGCGTGAGAACATTTTTTTCAGCAGCGTCGGTACGGAATCCACACCACGACGTCCTGCCTCCATTGCCACTTCAATGGCAAGATCGGGTTTGGAAGAGCGATGGATCGCTTTCGAGATAATTTTGCGCAGATTCATCGGTACATTTTCCGGGATTTGCGCCACGCGGTGGAACACATCGGAAAATCCCTGGCGATACATAAAATGTTCCATATCCAGCGCCGGTAACGCCGTTAAATGTTCTCGTTCGGCTTCCCGATCGTTATTCAACAGGCTGCGTACCGTAGCGGCATATTTCTTCCCTGCTTCATCGCCATCGACCAGTACATGCCATTCAATCCCCATTCGCCGGGCAAATTTAACCAGTGGCTTTAGCCCGGACTGGGCAAACTCAATGACCTTGATCCCTTCGGCATCAAAATGATGTCCGCACTGACGCGCCAGTTCATTGATAACCCAAGTTTCCGTTTCCCCTTCCACCAGCAGCCAGCAGCGTGCAAACAGCGATGACGGACGGTTAAAACGAATGTGAAAGGATATGCGTCGGCTATCTTCGGTACTCAAGCCACTCGGCCCCAGACGCCAGGCGGCAACGCGCGAGGACTCACGTACCAGTCGGCAAACATGCTCTACCGGCGTTAACGAAAGCAACTCACCCGAGTTGGTGGTGGCAATGCGCTGCAATGGCAGAAGATTCAACAGATGCCAGGCAACTGAAAGCATAATGGGGTGTAAACGGGTTTCTGGATCTTCGATCAGCAACAATGGACGGGCGTCTTTATCCAGTCGCAATGTGCCTTTTGCCTGCAATAAAGTAGCAAACAGGCCGAGCAAAATAACCCGATACGAGCGCCCACCAGGTCGGTCAATCATCCGGTTGATGATATCCAGATAGCGCCAGCTTCGTTGCTCATTGCTGGCCCGCCGCCGCATTAAACGATATCGCGCCTGTCCGGCCCCCTGCTCAGAGAAATAATGCTCAAGCAGTTGCACCATTGCGGAAAGTCCCTGACGAATCTGCCCATCAGAGAGATTTTGCGGATGTGAGGATAACTCACGGGCGAGGAAATCGAGCTGGCGCGCGGTGACTTCCACATTAGGGACATTTGGCACCGTGCCGTTACGAATACGGCGCATAAAACGGGCATCACGCAAGCGCAGCACCGGCATTAAACGCACCAGATGGCGTGCCTGGTCGTTAATATCCTCGACATCAATCGGATGTCCGTCTTTATCGAGAAAACTGCGCAGTGTCATCACGCTGCCGTCTTCCGCACTCTCCCCTTCCAGACGATAAAAAATACGGTGATAGCCATCGGTGCATGGCGTCCAGCACGCTTCCAGCGGCCGATAGCGGCGAACCCGATGTCGGCCTGGCAGCGATTCGCGGAAGGTCAAAATAATATGCAGATGATGTTCTCGCCCGTTGATATCTCCCGGCGGGAACCAGAAATCGTCGCGCTCAAAATGGTAGAGATCTGATTCTGGCGATAGCAGCAGGGTTAAGGCGTCCAGCAAGCTGGATTTACCCCACGCGTTCTCCCCAATCAGGACGTTGTTTTGTTCCAGCATCAACGACAAACGGTTGATACCGCGAAAACCCACAATTTCAACGCGCTCAAGAATCATATCCCCTCCAGAAATATGTGACTTATCCTTTACGCTGGCAGTATAACGGGAAAGACCATGCTAATACGTGATGACATCACATTTAAGCATGGCAAATGTCTGAAAAATGAGCGAATAATCGCGTTATACTCCCTCTTGCTGATAAGCCTGCAAAAACAACAAAATCAAATAATTAGCATGATAAATTATTTTTTATTACGCCTAAAGGATTAAATCTTTTGCTTGCACTACACTGTCAATCAGACAAATGACTATATGGGGCAACCCGCTGTTGCCCTAAATCAAATTTACTGGATTTATTTATCTGGTGAATGACTCGCCTTCGTTTTTAAAATAGCCGCGCATTATTTCCGTCGTCACTTTTTTACGACGACCCTATAAAACGACCATATTTTTCACAGGGTCAATTTTTAATTGAGCTGGATATGTTCAGAAAATTAGCAGCTGAATGTTTTGGTACTTTCTGGCTTGTTTTTGGTGGCTGTGGTAGTGCCGTACTGGCCGCAGGCTTCCCGGAATTAGGCATTGGTTTTGCCGGCGTGGCGCTGGCATTCGGTCTGACCGTTCTGACGATGGCCTTTGCTGTTGGTCATATTTCTGGTGGTCATTTTAACCCGGCGGTCACTATTGGTTTATGGGCTGGCGGACGTTTCCCGGCAAAAGAAGTCGTTGGCTACGTAATTGCCCAGGTTGTCGGCGGTATTGTTGCGGCGGGGGCGCGTTTTTTTATTTCTGTGCGGCGGCGCTGCTGTATTTAATTGCCAGTGGTAAAACGGGTTTTGACGCGGCAGCCAGCGGTTTTGCTTCTAACGGTTATGGCGAGCATTCGCCAGGCGATTATTCCATGCTTTCCGCGCTGGTAGTTGAACTGGTATTGAGTGCAGGTTTCCTGCTGGTGATCCACGGCGCAACCGACAAATTCGCTCCTGCTGGTTTTGCGCCGATCGCTATTGGTCTGGCCTTAACCCTGATTCACTTAATCAGTATTCCGGTGACTAACACTTCTGTTAACCCGGCGCGCAGCACCGCGGTTGCTATCTTCCAGGGCGGCTGGGCGTTAGAACAACTGTGGTTCTTCTGGGTGGTGCCAATTGTCGGCGGTATTATCGGTGGTCTGATTTACCGGACTCTACTGGAAAAGCGTAATTAATTAACGCAGAAGGCCTGGCGCAATGTCAGGCCTTTTTTAAATATATTGATTCATCTTCCTGTTGCGCTCCTTGATGTGTTAAGCCACATATAGTCACTGGCGCAGGGAGCGCGCAGGGGGCGGCCAATCGCCGCCGCCCCCTGCACCCCCGGGCTCTGGCGAACAAAATCGCCGCTGCGCGGTACCCTCAGCTTATCCCTTGCGGCTACCGGGTCGGGCGCGAGGTAACATCCCTGTAAAACGCGCCCTCAGCCCACATCCATGTGGGCTGCCCCGGCCTTCAGGGAACGCCTCGGCGATTTTGACGCCACCAACACCGGTGC
>OBWS01001385.1_pt1 | contig 11131 bp, 9 predicted proteins | sample 1495291 | NCBI WGS metagenome assembly OBWS01 (sample SAMEA2580090, study PRJEB22360) | human gut metagenome | biome: human gut; feature: human-associated habitat; material: faeces | place: Denmark | collected 2008/2010 | reverse complement strand
GAAATCTGTTATATCTAAATTAGCAAATTCTAAAAAAGCAAAGAGCGGTTCTGGCAATTTTGTGTAATCGATTACATATATAAGGTATAGAAAGTAAAAGAAGCGCATCCATCCGGGTGGGAAAAGGGGAAGTTTACTTGAGCACGATCGAAGAGGTAGCACAGGAATCGGGCGTTTCTGTTGCCACGGTGTCGCGGGTCATCAACCGCAACGGAAGGGTAAGCGCGGTCACCAGGCAGAAGGTGCTGGCGGCCATCGCAAAGCTGAATTATCACCCCAACGCGTGGGGGCGCAGTCTGCGCAAGGGGCAGAGCAGAATCCTGCTGATCCTTGTGCCGAATATCACAAACCCTTATTATTCGCCCATCGTACACGGGATTGAAGATATCGCGCGGCACAATCGGTACCAGACCATGCTGTGCATCACGGACGGAATCCAGATTCATACCAACAGCTATTTTGAGCTTTTACATAACGGCAACGCCGACGGCGTTATCCTCATGGATGTCAGAAAGGACGACAGGGAGGTCTCGGAGCTCGCAAAGGGCTTCCCCATTGTACAGTGCTGCGAATACTGCAGCGACGAAAGCGTGGGGCATGTTTCCATCGACAATTTTAAGGCGGCCTACGATATGACTCATTTTCTATGCGCTGTCGGGCACCGGAAAATCGGATTGATCGGCGCGGCCAATTCGTTTATTTCCACGCAGCAGAGACGCATGGGCTACGAAAAGGCGCTTTCCGAAAACGGGGTCGCCGTAGAGCCGCGATACGTCACTACCGCGGCGGGCGACTACAACTTTTCCTCGGGCGTGCAGGCGGCGCGTACCCTGCTCTCTCTGCCGGAGCGGCCGACCGCTCTGTTCTGTATTTCAGACGTTCTCGCGCTCGGTGCGCTCCGCGCGGCAAAGGAAATGGGCCTGCGCGTGCCGGAGGATCTTTCGGTGGCGGGGTTCGACGATGTGGAATACGCCACCATGTTCCTCCCTATGCTGACCACCGTCAGCCAGCCCTGCTATCAGCTTGGCAAAACCTCCTGCGAGCTGCTGCTCGAGCAGCTGGGCGGGCTTCCTCCGCGCTCCGTGTTTTTGGAGCACAAAATTGTTCTGCGCGATTCATCGGCAGGATTGCCGAAAATTTCATAAATCGCAAACTAAAGGAGGAGCATCATGAAAAAACTACTGGCATTTGTTCTGGCGGCAGCCATGTCCCTGTCTTTGGTCGCCTGCGGTGGAAGCACCACCACAAGCTCCGCGCCCGCGTCCGGTGCGGCGTCGGGTTCCGCGGCACCCGCTTCGGCTGCGGCGGGAAAGTACAAGGTCGGCATTCTGGCCCCGGCGGTCACCCACGGCTGGGTTGCGGCAGTGGCCTACCATGCGGAGGCCCGCTGCAAGGAGCTGGCGGACAAAGTAGACTACAAGCTGTACACCAGCAACAACGCGGATGAAATGACTTCTCAGCTGGACGATTTGATGACGTGGGGTGCAAAGGCCGTCGTCGCGTTCCCACAGTGGGAGGGCATGGAGGTGCCCATCAAGAAAGCGGTTGATGCGGGCATTACCGTTGTGAACTTCGACATCGCCATCAATGTGGACGGCGTGTATCGCGTCTCCGGCGACAATGAGGGCATGGGCGTGGAGGGCGCCAAGTATATTGTGGATAAGATCGGCAAGACCGGCAATGTCGTAATTCTCGACGTTCCCACCTCCGGCTCTGTGGCGGAGCTGCGCAAGAAGGGCTTTACCGAAACCGTCGCGAAGCTGGCTCCCGAGCTCAAGCTGTCTACCTACGCCACCAAGTTCACTCGCGAAGACGGCCTGAAGGACTTTGCGGATATTCTGACCAAGAACCCGAAGATCGACGCCGTTTATTCCATGGATGACGAAACCTCCATCGGCGCGTTGCAGGCCATCAAAGAGGCGGGCCGCACCGACATTAAGGTGATTACCGGCGGCGGCGGAGCGCAGGAATACTTCAACATGATGCCGCAGAATGAGAACATCTGGATTGAGTCCGCGCTGTACAGCCCCGCCATGGTGCGCGACGCCGTGGACGTAGCGGTGAACGTGCTCGACGGCAAAACCGAAGAAAAGGTCAAGATTATTCCCACCACGATTGTGGATCGCACCAACTGTGCAAAGTTTAAGGACGACAAATCTCCCTATTGATTTTCAGCAGCGGGAAAAGAGGCTATGGCGCAGCCATAGCCTCTTCTGAAAAAGAAACGGAGTGATGGAATGACACTCGAAATGCAGGACATCTGCAAATCCTTCGGCGTTGTGCGCGTGTTAAAGAATGTTGATTTTTCCGTAAGAGGTGGAGAAATCCGCGCGCTGATCGGCGAAAACGGCGCCGGAAAATCCACACTGATGAACCTTCTGGGCGGGGTGCTGCAGCCCGATTCCGGCAGAATGCTGCTGGACGGGAATCCGGTATCGTTTCGGAACCCGGCGGAATCGCTCTCGGCAGGCATCGCCTTTATCCATCAGGAGCTCAACCTGATCAACGATCTTACCATTTACGAAAACATGTTCATCGGCAGAGAACTCAAAAAGAAAAACGGCCTTCTGGATGCGGACGCGATGCGGCGGCAGACACAGGAGATATTTGATAAAATGGATTTTCATCTCAACCCCATGACCATGGTGAGGGATCTGGACGCCTCGTATAAGCAGATTGTAGAAATCTTTCGGGCGCTGATGAGGAACGCCTCCATCATCATCATGGATGAACCCACCGTGTCCCTCACCGACTCGGAGGTGGAGCGGGTGTTCGATATGATGCGCACGCTGAAACAGCACGGAGTCGGCATTGTGTTTATTTCTCACAAGCTGGGGGAGGTCATGACCATCTGCGACCGCTTTACCGTGCTGCGCGACGGCGTGATGGTGAAGGACGGCCTGATTTCGGAAACCTCCACCCACGACCTTGCGCATCACATGGTGGGGCACGAGCTCCACATTGAATCGGCACGGCGCGATTACGAAAGGGAACGCGAGATTCTGCGCGTGGAAAACCTTTCCGACGAAACCGCCTTCCGCGGCGTTTCCTTTGCGGTGCACGCCGGGGAGGTGCTGGGTGTCACCGGGCTTTTGGGGGATGGGCGCAGCGAGCTGTTTCAGACGATTTTCGGAGTCCGGGGGAATTACGAAGGGCAGATTTATGTGGAAGGGGAACCGGTACAGATCAGCAGCGCCATGCAGTCCCGGCGGCTGGGGATCGGCTATGTGCCCCGCAACCGGAAGGAAAACGGCATCCTCAGAGATATGAGCATACTGGAGAACGGCTCCATTGTCACGCTGCCGGAATACCAGCACCGCGGGCTGATTGACCGCGTGCGGCAAAATCTGGATTTCGACCGTCAGGTCGAGCAGCTGCACATTAAGCTGGGGAAAAAATCGGATCTCATCACCAGCCTTTCAGGCGGCAACCAGCAGAAGGTGGTGCTGGCGAAATGGCTGAACGCAAACCCGAAAATTCTGGTGCTCGACAACCCCACGCAGGGGGTGGATGTGGGCGCGAAGGAAGAAATCTATCACATCATTTTAAAGCTTGCCGGTGCGGGCGTCGCCATTGTGGTTCTGTCGAGCGAAGTGCAGGAGATCATCCGGCTGTGCGATCGGGCACTGGTGATGTACCATGGCCGCATGCTCGGGGAGGTTTGCGGCGATACCATGAACGAGCGCGACATCATGCGCCTTGCCACCGGAGGAACTTCAGCAGAAATAGGGGGAGAAAACGAATGAAGGAAACGGCTGCAATCAAACGGGAAGGATTCTTGCCCTGGTTTCGCCGCCTGTGGACGACATACCCGCTGTTCAGTACGGGCATCGCCCTTTTGGTCATGGTGGTTCTGCAGACGCTTGCGCTCGGCTTTGAATTCGACTCTTTCGGCGCGTGGTTCTCCACCTGGCTGCGCAACTGGATCAATATTCTGCGCAATAACGCCAGCGTCGGCATTATCGCGCTCGGCATGACCTTTGTCATCGTGTCCGGCGGCATCGATCTTTCCGTCGGCTCCTCTCTGGTTGCGGTCGGCGCCATCGTGATGATGCTGATTGACTCCGGCCCCAGGGGATTTCTGTACTCCATGGGGATTTCCGGCCCGGCGGTGTACGTGCTTGCCATTCTGGTCGGCGTTTTGGCCGGCTGGCTGTTCGGGGAGCTCAACGGAGTGCTGGTCACCAGCGGTAAAATCCCGCCGTTCATCGTCACACTCGGCACCATGAAGATTTTTCGCAGTGTAACACAGCAGTATATGCAGGGCGGCTCCCCGTCCGTTCCCGGCGGCTTTCTGGAGATCGCGAATGTGAGCATCGGCGGGCAGATGCTCATGCCGATCGTTTACTGGCTGCTGATCTCCGCCGTGTTGCACATTGTCTCGCAGCGCACCGCCTTTGGCCGGTATGTGGTGGCGGTTGGCTCGAACGAGCGCGCGGCAAAGCTTTCGGGCATTCCCGTCAACCGCGTCAAGCGCCGCGTTTACGCACTGATGGGGATGCTGGTCGCGCTTTCCGCTGTGCTGCAGGTTTCGCGCATCGGCTCCATGGATTACGCGAACGCAGGCAGCGGCTACGAGATGGACGCCATCGCGGCGGCGATCGTCGGCGGTACCAGCATGGCCGGCGGGCGAGGCACGATTCTGGGCACCGTGCTCGGCATGCTGATCATCTCCGTAATGAACAATCTGCTCAACCTGATGGGCGTTCCGCCGTTTCTGCGGGAGGCGTGCAAGGGCGTTATTGTCATCGGCGCCGTCCTGCTGCAAAAAAAGGAATCTACCTCCTGAGCGGACCATGCTGCCGAATAAACTGAACGGAAGAAAGGGGACTTACTTGTGTACAAAGTTGGGATCATCGGATGCGGAAAAATCGCACAGGTACGCCATATACCGGAGTATCTCGCCAATCCGGAAACGGAAATCGCCGGGTATTTCGACCTTAACACACAGCGTGCGCAGGAGCTTGCAAAGGCGCACGGGGGCAGGGTGTATGCCACTTATCAGGAGATGCTGGGTGACCCCGCCGTCGACGCGGTCAGCGTCTGCACCGTCAACACGACCCATGCGGAGATTGCGGCTGCGGCTCTGCGCGCCGGCAAACATGTCCTTTGTGAAAAGCCCATGGCCTCCACGCTCGAAGAATGCGAAGCCATGGTTGCCGCCGCGCGTGAAAGCGGCAGGCTGCTGATGATCGGCCACAACCAGGAGCTGGCCCGGGCACACGTTCTGGCAAAGCAGCTGCTGGAGGAGGGCGCGATCGGAAAGCTGCTCACCTTCCGCACCACCTTTGGCCACGGCGGGCCGGAAACCTGGAGCGTTGATGCCGGAAACAGCACATGGTTTTTTGATAAGAAGCGCGCGAGCATGGGCGCGATGGCCGATCTCGGCATCCATAAAACAGACCTGATCCAGTTTTTGTCAGGCCAAAAGGTGGTGGAAGTCACCGCCCGGCTCGCCACGCTGGACAAAACGGACGCTTCGGGGAATCTCATCGGCGTGGACGACAATGCCGTCTGCATTTACCGGCTCAGCGGCGGCGCCATCGGCACGATGACGGCTAGCTGGACGTATTACGGGGCGGAGGATAATTCCACCATCCTTTACGGAACAAACGGAATCCTGCGCATTTATGACGATCCCGAATATGCCGTTCGGCTGATCAGGCCCAATGGAGAAACCGTTTTGTACCGGGTGGATCAAATCCAGACCAACGACAACCAGACCAGCTCCGGCGTGATCGATCGGTTTGCCGCCTGCCTCGGCGGGGAGGACCCGGGCCATCTTTCCGGGGAGGCGGCGCTCAACGCCATGCGCGCGGTGTTCGCCTGCATCGAATCCTCACAGACCGGGCGCACGGTCGCAGTTGACCAAAAGGAGAGTGAAAACGGATGAAGCTTGGGTTTATCAGCGCTATTTTAGACCAGATGTCGTTTGAAGAAATGATCGATACCGCGGCGGGGCTTGGGTTCTCCTGCGTGGAGGTCGCCTGCTGGCCCCGCGGAAAGGCCGAGCGGCGCTATGCCGGGGTCAGCCATATCGATGTCGGCGCCCTGACCGACAAAGAGGCCGGGCGAATTTTGGATTACTGCAAGGCCCGCAGGGTAGAGATTTCGTCGCTGGCGTATTACCCGAACACCATGGACGGCAACCCGGAAAAGCGCGCCGCGAATATCGCGCACCTGAAACAGGTGATTGCGGCCAGTCACCGCCTCGGTGTAAATCTGGTCACCACCTTTGTGGGGCGCGACCAGACCAAAACCGTGGAAGAAAATCTGGAGCTGTTCCAGGAGATTTGGCCGCCGATTGTACAGGAGGCGGAAGCGCTCGGCGTTCGCATCGCCATTGAAAACTGCCCGATGCTCTTTGGGCCGGATCAGTGGCCCGGCGGGCAGAATCTGGCCAGCACACCGGCGATCTGGCGCAAGCTGTTCCAGATAATCCCCAGCCCGAATTTCGGGCTGAACTACGACCCCAGCCATTTTGTCTGGCAGATGATGGACTATATCGCGCCCCTGTATGAATTTAAGGACCGGATCTTTCATGTCCATTTTAAAGACATCAAGCTGCTGCCGGACCGTCTGCGCGAGGTCGGCACAATGGCGTATCCGCTGGAATACATGGTGCCAAAGCTCCCCGGCCTTGGCGACGTGGATTGGGGAAACTATGTCTCCGCCCTGACCGACATCGGCTATAACGGGTACGCCTGTATTGAGATTGAGGATAAAGCATTTGAAGGCAGCCGGGAGGGAGTTCTGAACAGTCTGAAAATTTCAAAGCGGTACATGGAGCAATTCGTCATTTGATGTGACCATTCGACTGGAATGTGAAAACCGGTTATTTCTCTCTCGCCGAAGGCGGGGAGAAATAACCGCTATGATCCGACATCTAATTGAAAATGAGTATGACAGCCGGGGCTTGCCGGATTCTGTTTTGGGAGGGATGGTTTTGCAGCGTATTATCATCGCAAATTCCAACTGTTACCACGGATTTTCTCTGGAGGAAGCCATTGCGGGCATTCAAAAGGCGGGCTTCCATTATATTGAGCTGACCGCGACAAAGGGCTGGACGGAGCATGTTTTTCCCTCTATGTCTTTTTCGCGGCTGTGCAAGGTGCAGGATGAGCTGCAAAAAGCGGGCCTGACCCCAGTTTCGATGAGCGGCCACTGCAATTTGATGGATCCGCAGCGCCTTCCCGACTTTGTGGAGAATATCCGCCTGGCCGCCTTTTTCGGCTGCGAATACATCGTTTCCTCGGTGGGCGAAGCGCACCTGAAGGATAATGCGGTCGCCTCCAACCGGGAGCTGGTGGAAAACATCCGCGGCCTTCTGCCGCTGCTCGAAAAGCACGCGATGAAGCTGGCGCTGGAGGTTCACGGGGAACACGGCAGCGGAAAAATCGTGAAGGAAGTGACGGGCGCGGTGGCGTCCCCGCTCGTTTGTGTCAACTACGACACGGCGAACGCCATCTTTTACGGCGGGGTCGATCTTGCGCAGGATCTGGAGGATTGCATGGACAGCATCGGGTATATGCATGTGAAGGATAAGGCCGGGGAACGCACGGAATGGAACTTCCCCGCGCTCGGGGAAGGCGATGTGGATTTCCCGATCATTTTTGAAAAGCTCGATCGTGCAGGCAATAACTGCCCGCTGAGCGTGGAAATCGAGTTCACGCAGGACGGCCCCAAGGATTTGGCGGCGGTCGATGAAGCGATGCGTGCGTCTGCGGAGTACCTGACCGCGCACGGTTTTTCGCTGTAATGCGTATCTCCAATAAGATACAGGATCACGGCGGATATTTTTCCCCTGCCGGAGGCGGGGAAGAAATGCCTGATTTTCACTTTTTTGTTCAAAAATATTAGTATAAGGGGTCGGAAAGGAGCCAAAACAGATGATGCGAATCGGAATGGTCGGCGCCGGGGGCATGGGAACGGTGCATTACAGCAATTATGCGCATATTCCGCACTGCCGGGTGGCCGCCCTGGTCGGCAAATCCCCGCAGGATCAGGAACGCGCCGCGGCATGGGGCCTGAAAATGTACGAATCCATCACCGAAATGGTACACAGTGAGGAAATCGATTTGGTGGACATCTGCACGCCCACGTTTCTGCACAAGCAGCAGGTGCTGGAAAGTTTGGAGCTCGGCAAGCACACCATTGTGGAAAAGCCGGCTGCGCTGCACAAAAACGACGTGGAGGAGATGTTTGCCCTCGCCGCGCGAAAGGGGGTACAGCTTTATGTCGCACAGGTGCTGCAGTTTACCAACGAAACCGCAGTTCTGCGCAGTCTGGTGCAGAGCGGCGAGTACGGGCCGGCGCTGGACGGCTATTTTGAACGCCTTTCCGCGTGCCCGCGCTGGGTGCAGAACAGCTGGCTGTTCAATGCGGAAAAAAGCGGTCTGATCCCGTTTGATTTGCATGTGCACGATCTGGATTTGATCGTCAGCCTGTTCGGCGAGCCAGAGGAATCCTCGTTTACCTGCTGTGCGGGGACGGGCCGCGGCTTTGCGGAGCAGTACCGCTTTCAGTACCGGTTCGGGAAGCTGAACGTCTGCGCGGAAGCAGCGTGGTTCCACGCCAATTTGCCGTTTACGGCGCGCTGGCGCGTTTATTTCGAGAATGCCGTCGTCGTAAACGACGGCGCCGGCGTTATCGCTTACCCATTTGATGCCGAGCCCCGCGTGTTCGATACGGAGGAAAAAATAAAAATCCCGACGGGGATCAACGTGCCGCCCACCGGCTGGTACTTAACGGAGCTTCTGCATTTTCTCCGCTGTGCGGAGCAAAATGAGCCATCTCCGCTGGTAAGGCCCGAACAGGTGGCAGCCGTGACCGGGATTCTGGAAAAAATGCTGGCATATGCGCTTTGATGAAGGCGGCAGAATATTTCTGCGCATGATAGCAGGTTCATTCGCGGAACAAATCAATCAAAAATCGGAGCTCCCCCAAAACAGCTCCGCAAAAAGCTGGGGCATCCATCCCAAAGGGATCGGCGGCCCCGGCTTTTTGTTTTATACTGCGGCACGGCTTACCGCGCTGTGCCAACCGCTTTTAGGGGCTGATCCGCTTTTTCTGTTTCCAGCGGGAGCAGTTCCTTTTTTCTACACGCGCCGCCTCTTAGGCGGCGTTTTGCATAAAGCAGCGGTTTACTTAATATAACTGGCCCGGTCGGCCCAGTGGGCCCGGTAGGCCCGGTCAGACCGTCGGCACCGGTCGGCCCGGTGGGTCCGGTAGGCCCGGCCAGACCGTCGGCACCGGTGGGGGCACACATATAAGGAAAACTGCAAAAATCCTTATTCTATGCGGGATAAGGAATACCACAATAAAATATGAGCTGTCACCTTACGCAGAATACCGCCTTATTGGACAAGCAGGGCGGTATTTCTGTGTCTGGATAGCGGAACTTCGGGACAGGTTGGCCCGAAGTGGAAAGGGGGAATTAGAAATTCCTATGGGCTTGATTGAAAAATCAGGCCCTTTTTCATGCCATAAAACGAATAAGGAGGAAAAGCGCATGGCAAATAATGAGCCAAATAAGCCTGACGAAGTGAAAACCACCCCGGCGCAGGAAGTCAAAGCGGAAGAAAAAGCCGCTCCTGCAAAACCGCCCGAAGTCGGCGGTGAAACCCTGGCCCCGGAAAAACCTGTCGAGAAAGCGGCTTCACAAGATATAGGCAAGGACGGATTGGAGCCGCCCACACCTGTTGATATTCCAGCCCCCGGTGATGTGGTAGTTTCCTTTGACAAAATCAATGAGATTGTTTCCGGGAAACAGGCAGCGGTAAAAGAAGCGGAACGGGCCGCTCCCGAAAATCCGCAACCGGAAAAATTCGGCCCCGGTGATAAAAGGGCAGAACCGGAAAAGCCCGGCCCGGATAAGGCAAAAGGCAATGAGCCGAAAACGGCTGACAGCAAGCCCAAATCCCACCAGCCGAAAGTCGCTGAAAAAGTGGACAAGAAGCCCTCCCGCTCTGTCAAACAGGAAAAACAGGCCAAGGCAACCAAAGCAGATAAACCCGCCAAGCAAAAGCAGTCGGCAGGAATCGGCGCCGGTTCAGTTTCAGGGAAATCCGCTGAACAACCCAAGCAGGAAACGCCGCCCCCGGCCCCTGTTCAGCCGCCCGAACCGAAAGAAGCGCCCCGGCCCGATGAAAAGGAACAGATTGTTTATCTCAATCTTGCCGAGCTTCACGCTTTCAAAGACCACCCGTTCCAAGTCCGCAATGATGAGGAAATGGCGGCAATGGTGGAAAGTGTTAAGGACAAGGGCGTTACCCAGCCTGCTATCGTGCGTCCCCGTGAAGATGGCGGCTATGAAATCGTATCAGGCCACCGCCGCCAGAAAGCCAGTGAATTGGCCGGGTATGCGGATATGCCTTGTATTGTCCGCAACATGACGGACGAACAGGCCATTACGCAGATGGTAGAGGACAACACCAATCAGCGTGAAAATATCCTGCCCAGTGAACGAGCCAAAGCCCTGCAAATGCAGTTGGAGGCCATTAAAAAGCAGGGAGCAAGAACCGGCAACGGACAGCGTTCCAATGAGGTTGTAGCCGAGCGCAATAAAATGACGGTGAAGCAGGTTCAGCGGTATATCAAGCTCAATGAGCTTGTGCCTGACTTGATAAAAATGGTGGACGAAAAGAAAATTGCGTTCACTCCCGCTGTGGAGCTTGCGTTCATTGCACCCAAAAATCAGCGGTATATCGCAGTTGCCATTGAGGGCCAGCAGTCGGCCCCCTCACTGTCACAGGCACAGCGTATGCGGGAGCTTGACGGTAAAAAGCTGTTAAACCCGGATGTTATTGACGGTATTATGTTGGAAGAAAAAAAGGAGGTAGACAAAGTGATTTTATCCAGTCAAGAATTGAGCCAGTATTTCGGCAAGGAAAAAACGCCGAGGGAGATGAAAGACACCATTATGAAGCTGCTTGAGGAAAACAAGGCTAAACTGAAAGACATTTCAGCCCCGGAAAAGAAAGCCGAGCAGGAGAAATAACCCACTTCGGGCCAAGTTGACCCGAAGTTTTCTTTTGCGGGGCGTTGCCCCACACCCCAAGCTCTAAGGATATCATCTATTCCCCGTCGCCGCTTATTGGGTAGCATAGCCGGGAAAATCAGTCAAGAGCCT
>OBWS01001378.1_pt1 | contig 11179 bp, 9 predicted proteins | sample 1495291 | NCBI WGS metagenome assembly OBWS01 (sample SAMEA2580090, study PRJEB22360) | human gut metagenome | biome: human gut; feature: human-associated habitat; material: faeces | place: Denmark | collected 2008/2010 | reverse complement strand
ACGCCGTGCGTGCCCACGTTGCGCCCCCCGCGCCGCTCCGCTCCCTCGCAGGGAGCGGCGAGCTCCACGTTCTTGAACGCCGGCAATGCGATAATGTCCGCAACGGTAACCAACAGCCCCTCCGTCCCATCGCGCATGAGAAGCGATCTTCCAAGAAGATGCGATACGGTACGCATGATACCGCATCGCGAGGAGCGCGTACGGACGACCGGCCGCGCTTGACGAGAATTACGCGTGCGAACCGGAAGGCTCCCCCGGCCTCGATCTCGAAGAGGCGACCCTCAGGAGCTAGGTCATCCTGCCGACGTGGCCGCAAAATGCTTCCCATGACAATTTCGCAAGCGTTTTCGAGCTGCTCGCACCCGCAAACACGGGCGTCACCCACCATAATGCCTGGTCGCAACTTCGCTGATTCGAGAATTCGCCAGTTCGTGACGGCAAACTTTGCCATGGGTGCCGCTTTGCGCCCAGCTCCGCATACAGTCCGCAACCGCCCCGAGCGAGAGGCACCCGAACGGGAATCCTTTCGACAGAGGGCGGAAACGTCGCTTCCCCACGCGACCTCACACCTGCGCTTTGCCGGGAACCCTCGTCTTACGAAGACGTAAGCTGAGTGTAAGCGGCGGTCAAGGCGTCCGTCATGCGCTCACGGTATAGTTGAACCCGTGAACGCACGATACGAGGAGATCGCCATGAGCAAACCGTTGAGCATCGCCTGCAAAGCCGTCGGCGCAACCGTCATCATAGGAGCATTCGTGCTGGTGGCCTGTCTGTTCTCGGAGAGCAGCCGCACCATGTATCCGATCAGCCGCACCCGCTGAGCCCCAACCGGAGACCAGCCGCCCGCGCCGCGGAGGCCGTAAAACCCGCGCGCCGCGCGCTCTACCCCTGCTTTTCAGGCATCCTCCACAGCAGCACGAAGCCCAGCACGAACAGCACGGCGATGGACAGCACGCCCAACGACGAGTTGCCCGACAGCTGGGTGAAGAAGCTGACCAGGAACGTGCCCATGACGGCAGCGTACTTGCCGAAGATGTCGAAGAAGCCGTAGTACTCGTTGGCGTGCTCCTTCGGAATGAGCTTGCCGAACTCGCTGCGCGACAGCGCTTGGATGCCGCCCTGGAACAACCCCACGCAGATGGCCAGCATCCAGAACTCCGCGGCCTCGCGCAGGAAGAACGCCGCGAACAGCGTGATGCAGAAGTACGCGCCGATAGCTACCAGCAGCATGCGCTTCGTGCCGAATCTTGTGGACAGACGCCCGTAGGCGATGGCCGACGGGAACGCCACGAACTGCGTCACCAACAGCGCCAAAACCAGCTGCGTCGCATCGATGCCGAGGTCGGTGCCGTAGCTTGTGGACATCTTTATAATGGTGTGCACGCCGTCGATGTAGCAGAAGAACGCTAGCATGAAGTAGCGCAGGCGACGATCCTTCCAAATACGTTTCAGCGTGCGGAAGAGGCCGGCGAACGTGTCGCGGATCAAGCGAGGAGCACGTTCCTTGTAGTGCGTCTGATGCACATCGCGGATAAGGGGCACGCTGAACGCCACCCACCAAACGGCCGTGATCAGAAACGCGATCTTCATCCCGATGTCCATGGGGATACCCACGCTGGGCCCTGCCAGCACCACGATCAGGCACAGGATGAACGGCACGCACGAGCCGATATAGCCCCAGGCGTAACCCTGCGACGACACCTCGTCGTAACGCTCATCGGTGGTGGCATCCACGAGGAACGCATCGTAGAACACCATCGAGCCGTTCAGCATGATGGACGCGACGACGTAGATCACGAGGAAAGCCAGCGCAGCCGACGGGATGCCCAGCGCCGCCAAGGCGATGGCGCCCGTGCCCACGGTTCCGATGAAGAACTTCTTCTTGTTGCCCTTGAGGTCGGCCAGGCTGCCCAGAACCGGCATGAGCAGCGCCAGCAGAAGCGACGCCACCGTCTCGGCATAGCCCCACGCCACCACAACCGACGAACCCGGTTCGGCTAGCGTCTTGAAATACACGGGGATCAGCGCCGTCGCAAGCAGCACGAAGGCCGAATTGCCCACATCGTAGAGGATCCAGCTTTTCTCCTGCTTGGTCAGCTTGCCTGCCATGGCCTTGCCTCTCGTCTCGTTTGCGTCAACTTGGGATTCCTTCTTCACAAGTGCGAAACCGAAGGTTAACAAGTCCCCGCTCATTGTATATGATAGCGCGTAGCGTCACCGGTAAAATTCAAGTCAGAACGGAGCGTCATCCCCATGCCCGCACTCATCACCCACGACTTCTTCGGGCGCGACGTCTACGACCGCCTGTACACCTTCATAGGCGGCTCGCGCGACGAAGCCGACGCCTTCCTGTTGGGCAACCAAGGCCCCGACCCTCTGTTTTACCTGGTACTCAGTCCGCAGTTGCGCGCGCACAACCGACTGGGCTCGACTATGCACAACAAAAAGCCCAGCGAGCTTCTAACCGCGCTCAAAAACTCACTCGGCATCCTCAACAGCGCCGAGCGCGAAGTGGGTCGCGCCTACGCGCTGGGTTTCCTCTGCCACTACACGCTGGACTCCACGATGCACCCGTTCGTGTACTTCCACGAGTACCGGCGACGCCGGCGTTCCAGGCCTGACGCGCGCCGACGGAAGCGAAGTGCACGGCACGATCGAGAGCGAACTGGACGAACTGGTTCTGTTTGAGAAGCGCGGCGAGACCATCGCCACGTTCAACCCCTCCGCCGAAATCCTCAACGCCAGCAACTTCGCGCTGCACGTCATCTCGAAGATGTACGCCTACGTCGCCCTCACCGTGTACGGCGAGATCGTCCCCGCCGACCTGTTCGAGACGGCCGTCAAGGACTTCCGCGTGGCGCAGCGCGTGTTCTACTCGCCCTCCGGCCGCAAGCGCGCCCTCTTCGGGCGCGTCGAAGAACTGCTGCGCCCCTTCTCGTTCTACAAGTCGATGAGCCACCGCCCCGTCGCGCTTACCGAAAGCCAGTTCGACAACCGTGCCCGCGAGGCGTGGGAGAACCCGTTCACGGGAGACATGAGCACCGCAAGCTTCTGGGATCTCTTCGATGAGGCGCTGGGAAAAGCGCAAGACAACCTGTTCGCATTCGACGAGGACGGATTCGATCTCGCAGCAGCGCGCGCCATCACCAACGAGCGAGACTTCTCGGGCGAACCCGTTGTGGCGCTCGTGGTGTCGGTCGAGGACGGCGCTGCCGACGCGCAGCCGCAGCCCGCCGACGAAGCGTAAGCGCCCCATGCTGGACGTCGCCCTCACCATCCCCTTCTGGCTGGAGCTTGCCGCTGCGCTGACCGGCGGCTTGTCCGGCGCCATGAGCGCGGTGCGCGCACGCTACGATATATTCGGCGTGGCGTGCATCGCCATCATCACCGGTTTGGCCGGCGGCATCATGCGCGACATCCTGCTGCAGAACTACGGTATCTACGCGTTCCAGAAGCCTACGCTGATCATCGCCTGCGCCATCGCGGGCGTGGTGGTGTTCTACTTCGGTAAGCTGGCCACCTATCTCGACCCCATCGTCGACTTGTTGGACAACCTGTCGGTAGCGCTGTGGGCCGTGATCAGCGTGAGCAAGAGCCTGTCGGCGGGGCTCGACATCATCCCGTCCATCATCCTGCGCACCATCACCGCCGTGGGCGGCGGCATCCTGCGCGACATCTGCATGAACCGCGAGCCCGAGGCGTTCCAGGCCGGCGCGCTGTACGGCAGCGCCGCGCTGGTGGGCTGCATCGTGTACGCGTTGATGAGCCAGAACCACATCCTGGACAACTACGCCGCGCTGTCCTGCGTGGTGCTGGTGCTGGGGCTGCGCTACGCGTCGCTATTCTTCGGCTGGCGCACGAAGCCGCCGCGCGACTACTCCGACGTGGTGACCCGCGCGGTATCGAAGCCGGTACGCTCGGTGGCGAATCGCGTGCGACCGCCCAAGGGCAAGGTGGAGCGCGACAAGGAGCGGCACGGTTACGAGAAGCTGCGTGCGTTCTGGGCGCGCATGAACGGCGAGTACGTGGCCGAGCGCAGCAAGGACGACAAGCTTGCCGCATCCGACTCGCAAGCGGCCAGATCGTCGGCCGGCACCGCCGCAGCCAGCGACCCCAGCGACCGCATCATCGTGGACCGCGAGGAGCTCCACCGCATCATGGGCGGCGAAGAAGAGAAACCTCGCGACCCCTTCGAGCCAAGAAGCTAAAACCAAGCCACCGTGTCCAGCGCGTGTCAAAGGGACGGGGGATCTGACACGCTCGCGACACCGCGCCTCGCAAAACGGGAAAAAGCGTGTCAAATCCCCCGTCCCTTCGACACGCTTTCCTTCGGTTACACGTTCTTCAGCAGGATGGAGTTCATCGTGTCGGCGGCGTGCTCGCACGAGTCGCAGCACTTCTCCATACGGTCGAATATCTGCGACCACACCAGCACGCGCATGGGGTTCTCGCGGTCGTGCGTATGCAGTTTGCGAATGACCGTCATGTACAGCTGATCGGCCTCTTCCTCGTAATCGTTCACGTCGATGATGAGCTGCTTGAACATCTTGGACTTCTTGAAATTGCGGAAATCCTCCATGGCCTTGTCCAGCGCCACGCAGCTCTTCTTGATGAGGTGAGCGAACTCCAGCGCATCATGATGGATGAAATGCACGTCGTACATGTAGAAGCGTTGCATGACGTCTTCGATGTAGTCGATGATGTTGTCGAGGTACTGGGACATGTTGATGATGTCCTCGCGCTCGATAGGCGTGATGAAATCGGTAGCAACCGTCTTGAAGATGGCGTGGTTGATCTCGTCGCCCTTGTGCTCCAGCTCGTGCGCGCGCTCCATGACCTCTTTGAGATGCTCCGCCTCGGTGAAGCTTTCGATGGCCTCGATCAGCAGCTCGGCTTCCTGAACGGCAACTTCCGTCTGTTTCTCGAACGCATCGAAATAATCGAACTTGTCCCTCTTGCCCACAGGGTCCTCCTTTACGAGAACATTAAGAACAGGTGGGCGAACGCGAATCCGAGCAGACCGCACCCCGGAAACGTCAGCACCCACGTTTTCACCATATCGATTGCAATTCCCCACTTCACCGCGCTTTTCCGCTTCGCTGCGCCCACGCCCATGATGGCGGTCGTATTCGTGTGCGTCGTGGAAACCGGCAAGCCGGCAAAGGTGGAGAGCATAAGGCAGAAAAACGTTGCCACGCTGGCGGCGAATCCTTGGAACGGCTCGAGCTTCACCATATCCAGGCCGACGCTTTTTATGATGCGCTCGCCGCCGACGGCGGTGCCCAACCCCATGTTGAGCGCGCAGAAGAACATGAGCCAGATGGGCAGGATCATTTGATCGGCCTGCCCCACGCCCGTGGCCAACGTGATGGCCAGCACGAAGATGCTCATGAATTTCTGGCCGTCCTGCGCGCCGTGCATGAACGCCACGCCCGCGCCCGAGGCCACCTGAGCCCAACGGAAGAAGCGCGAAGTCTTCTTGCGATCCATGTTGCGGCAGACGCGTCCAAGCGCTTTGGAGTTCAGCCAACCCAGAAAGAAGCCCAGCAGCGTGGACAAAAGAATGCCGTACACCACCTTGATCCACTCCGCGCCGTTGATGGCGTCGAAGCTGCCCTGCAGCGCGATGGCCGCGCCCGTGAGGCCGGCGATCAGCGAATGGCTTTGGCTGGTGGGAATGCCGAAATACCAGGCCACGGTGCCCCACACGATGATGGCCACCATGGCGGCCATGAGAGCGATGAGCGACTGCTGGGAGTCGCCTCCGAAATCGACCATATTGAATATGGTATGCGCAACGGCGGCGGTAAACAGAGAAACCACCAGCAGCCCCAGGAAGTTGCAGACAGCCGCCATGACGATGGCGGGCTTCGGCTTCATAGCCCTTGTCGATACGACGGTTGCGATCGCGTTCGGAGCGTCCGTCGCCCCATTCACGACGATGACGCCGATGTTGAGCAGGGTCACAACCACGAGGACCGGGTTGGACGCGAGCCCAGCGATGAACGAAGCCCACTCTATGGTCACGAAATCCCTCTCGACAACAACAGCAAAAAGGTTCAGCATTCCCCAGTTTAACGTAAATCTAACAAAGCGAAAGGGGCTCTTTTCTCTTTTCACGTTGGATTACGGGCGAAACGGCAAAATACAGGTAAAGTCACGCCCCGGCACCGCCTACAGGTAAAACCCCTGCAATCGGTAGGAGTTAACCCCCGCTCTATCGATACGTGATAAAGTAACCGTTACGCAAGAAGAGGTTTCCGCGTCGCCGCGTCGCAAGCACGGCTCGACGACGCCTGGGGGGAGGAAATCGAAATGAGAAGGCGCTTCCAGCTGCCCTTGCAGACCGCGGATCTGATCGCCGGATTCATGGTGTGGGTCATCCTGTCGTCGCTGCTTCCGTACATCAAGCAGGACGTCTATATCCCTCCCGACCAGATAGCCCTCGTCACCGCCATTCCCGTGGTGCTGGGATCGGTGCTGCGCGTACCCTTCGGCTACTGTGCGAACCTGTTCGGCGCTCGTGCCGTGTTCCTGGCCAGCTTCATCGTGCTCGTGGTGCCCGTATGGTTTTTGAGCGAGGCCACCACGTATCAGGGGCTGCTCATAGGCGGGACGTTTCTGGGCATCGCCGGCGCGGTGTTCTCGGTGGGCGTCACCTCGCTGCCGAAGTACTACCCGAAGGAGCGCCACGGCTTCGTGAACGGGGTATACGGCTTCGGCAATATGGGAACGGCGCTGACCACCTGGTTGGCGCCCGTGGCCGCGGTTGCCTTCGGTTGGCGCATGGCCGTCAAGCTGTACCTCGTGCTGCTGGCGGCGTTCATCGTGCTGAACTTCGTGCTGGGCGATCGCGACGAACCGCGTGTGAAGACGCCGGTCATGGAGCAGCTGCGCGCCGTCTGGAGCGACGCGCGCCTGTGGTTCCTGTCGCTGTTCTACTTCGTGACATTCGGCGCTTTCGTAGCCTTGACCGTATACCTGCCGAACTTTCTCACGTCGCACTACGGGATGGACGGCGTGTCGGCAGGGGGGGGCACCCCGGGGGTTATCGTGGCGGCGGCCGCCATCCGCGTGCTGGGCGGCTGGCTGGGCGACCGGTTCGACTGTTATCGGCTGCTGGCCCTCGTGTTCGCAGGCCTCGCCGCAGGCGCCGCGGTGCTGGCCACGGCACCGGGGCTGCCCGTGTACCTGGCGGGCATCTATATGGTCAGCATCGCATGCGGCATCGGCAACGGCGTGGTGTTCAAGTTGGTGCCTGCGTACTTCACGAAGCAAGCCGGGATTGCCAACGGCATCGTGGCCATGATGGGCGGCCTGGGCGGCTTCTTTCCGCCGCTCGTGCTGTCGGCATCGACGCTGCTGTTCAGCACGAGCGTCCCCGGATTTGCCGCCTTCGGCGCCTTCGCCCTCGCCTGCCTGGCGATTTCGCTGGTCATGAGGAGGAAGACTCGGTCATCCTGAGGGCACGGAGCGCGCAATCCGTCTCCTGAGCGTAAGCCGCGACCCCTTACGCGTAGTAAGCGAACACCCTTTTGCGTTCGTTGCCGATCTTGGTGGTGCTGTTGTGGCCGGGCAGGACCCCCGTCTCGTCGGGCAGCACGGCCAGGCGCTTCAGCGAGCGGCGCATAGCGTTCATGTCGCCTCCCTGGAAATCCGTACGGCCAATGGAGCCGCAGAACAGCGTGTCGCCCGAAATCAGCACCGGCGCGCCTTCAGGGTTCGTGCCGAAGCGCGGGTCGATGAACAGGCAGATACCGCCCTCGGTGTGACCCGGCGTCAGGATCACCTTCCACGGCATGTCGCCGATCTTGAGAATGTCGCCGTCGTTCACTACATGATCCACCGGGCACGGCGTGAAGCGCATGTCGTCGCGCGGCAGCTTCTTCTCGCCCGAGATGATGGGCGCGTCGATGGCCGAGGCGATGACCGTGGCGCCGGTCTTGTCGCGCAGCTCCTTCGCAGCGCCCACGTGGTCCGAATGGCGATGCGTGAGGATGATGGCGTCGACCGAACCGCCCGCCGCCTTGATGATCTCGTCGGGCTTGCACGTGGGATCCACCACGATGGTGGCCTTGCCGTCGGAAATGATGTACACGTTGTTCTCCAGCATGCCGAGCACGAGGTACTCGACGGGCACGCACGTGCCCTTCACCTTATTGGTCATGCGTCGCTCCTAGTCTTTTTCTTGCCGCCGCCGGCCTTTGGAACCATGCGGCGCGCGTCGAACACTCCTTCAATGCCGCGCAGTTTGCTCAGTACGATATCGATATGGTTGATATCGGACACCTGGAACAAAAACCGCATCTCCACCATGCCGTCGCGATGCGACGTGGTGGAGCTGGACAGCACGTTCGCCCCCTGCTCCGACAGGATGATGGCCACGTCGCGCAGCAGGTTCATGCGGTCGAGCGCGTCCAAGAACACCTCCACCTTGAACGACGTGTTCTTCGGCAGATCGTTCTCCCAGGCCACCTCGATGATACGCTCGGGGGTTTGCTTGAGATCCTGAGCGTTCGGGCAGTCGGCGCGGTGCACCGACACGCCGCGGCCGCGCGTCACGAAGCCGAGAATCTCGTCGCCCGGCACCGGGTTGCAGCACCGCGACAGGCGCACCAGCACGTCGTCCACGCCCTTCACCACCACGCCGTTCGACGTGTGCGCCTCGTGCTTCTTCGGCGCCTTCACGCTGGTCAGCATCGGCGGCATCTTGCCGGTGGACATGTCGCCTGCCACGTAGTCCATGGCGGTCTCGGCCTCGTGGCCCTTGTCCACGAGGATCTTCAGCAGACGGTTCGCCACGTGCTGGGCGCTTTCCTTGCCGGTGCCGATGTGCACGAGCATGTCGTCGGCGTCCTTGTAGCCCATGTGGTCGGCCACCGACTTGAGGGCGCGCATCGACTGGGCGCTGGATATGCCCAGACCGTGCTTGCGCATCTCGCGGGTCAGCTTGTCGCGGCCGAATTGCAAATCGTCGCTGCGGCTGACCTTGCTGAAGTACGAGCGGATCTTGCTGCGCGCGCTGGGCGTTTTCACGATGCCCAGCCAGTCGCGCGAAGGGCTGGCACTTTTCTGCGTGAGGATGTCCACGCGGTCGCCCAGCTGCAGCTCGTAGGTCAGCGGCACGATGGCGCCGTTCACCTTCGCGCCCACGCAGTGGTTGCCCACCTCGGTGTGGATGGCGTAGGCGAAATCGACCGGCGTCGAACCGGCGCGCAGGCTCATGACCTCGCCTTTCGGCGTGAACACGAACACCTCGGTGGGCGCGAGATCCACTTTCAGGTCCTTCAGGAACTCGCGCGAATCCTGCGACTCGTCCTGCCAGTCCACCATCTGGCGCAGCCACGCCAGCTGCTGGTCCAGCGCGTCGCCGCTCTTGCCGCCCTTCTCCTTGTAGCGCCAGTGCGCCGCCACGCCATACTCGCTTTGCCGGTGCATGTCCTCGGTGCGGATCTGGACCTCCAGCGGACGGCCCGCCGGCCCGATGACCGTGGTGTGCAGGCTCTGGTACATGTTGAACTTCGGCATGGCGATGTAATCTTTGAAACGGCCGGGCATCGGATGCCACAGCGTGTGCACCGCGCCCAGAGCCGAGTAGCAGTCCTTCACCGACTTCACGATAACGCGCACGGCGATGAGGTCGTATATCTCCGAAAAGCCCTTGCCCTTCTTCGTCATCTTCTGGTAGATGGAGTAGAGGTGCTTCGGGCGGCCCATGATCTGCGCCTGGATGTTCACCTTTTCCATCTCGTCGTGCAAGATGGAGATGATCTGGTCGAGATAGCCCTCGCGCTCAGAGCGGCTTTCAGTCACCATGCGGCTGATCTGCTTGAACTTGTTCGGTTCCAGATAGTAGAACGACAGGTCCTCGAGCTCCCACTTGATGTTGTTGATGCCGAGACGGTGCGCGATGGGCGCGTAAATCTCCAGCGTCTCGCGCGCCTTGAAGATGCGGCGGTCTTCACGCAGCGCGCCCAGCGTGCGCATGTTGTGCAGGCGGTCGGCCAGCTTGATGACGATGACGCGGATGTCCTTGCTCATGGCTACGAACATCTTGCGGATGGTGGCGGCCTGCTCGTCGGTGAGGCTTTCCACCTCGATGCGCGTGATCTTCGTCACGCCCTCCACCAGCTGTGCCACCTGGGGATTGAACTCCGCTTCCACCTGGTCGCGCGTCACGCTGGTGTCCTCCACGGTGTCGTGCAGCAGCGCTGCGCACAGCGTTTCCACATCCATGCGCAAGTCGGCCAGGATGATGGCCACCTCCACGGGATGTGCCACGAACGGCTCGCCGCTTTTGCGGCACTGGCCCTCGTGCGCCTCGCTTGCGAATCGGAAGGCCTTCGCCAGCATGGCCTCGTCGTCCTCGGACAGGTACACCGAGGTCAGGCGCTGCAGCTCGGCGAATCGCTCCTCGGGCGTCTTCGGCGCGAGGGCGTCCTTCTTGGCTTCGGGCGCGAACGATTTCTCGGCCACGTGCGGCCGGCCCAGCAGGTTGTCCTCCACGGTCTGCTTGTTCGACGTCGCCTCGGGCGCGCCGCCCAGCAGCTCCTCATGGTTGTTCTTGCCCATTTTGGTCGTCCTCCCTATGCCCTAGCGCTCGCGCGCGTCGCCCGCCACGTCACCCGGCAAAATGGGCCGCGACACGCGTATATGGAGGGTAGCAGAATCGCTCTTCATCGCCCAGTCCCGGAACGCGTGGAACACCTCGCGCTCCCCCAAACCTTCACGGTAGCGTACGCTGTCCGTCAACTCCACCTTGTCCTGCGTCTCCACCACGTGGATGGAGCGCGCCATGCCGTCGGCGCCGAACGCGGTGTGCGTCTCGATGAGCCCCAGCTCGCGGAACACCGCCACGCCGCACGCTGCCGAGGCGGGGCTGATAGGGAACGCATCGGTGCTGGCCGCCGCGGCCAGATCGGCGTTGCCCATGGTGAAGAAGCACTCGCCCATCTCGCGCTGCAGACTGCGCAGGCGGCGGTACACCTGGGCCAGGCAGTCGTGGTCGGGCGTCATATCGCGCAGGATGCGCTCGTTGAGCGAGCAGTCGCCGCGGTTGAACAGCAGGTGGATGCCCGCGGGCTTGCCGTCGCGGCCCGCCCGGCCGCTCATCTGGTTGAACTCGATCTCGTTGAACGGCAGGGGGGACCGCACCCCCTGGCGGGGGGTTACCTGGCGA
>OBWS01001376.1_pt1 | contig 11204 bp, 9 predicted proteins | sample 1495291 | NCBI WGS metagenome assembly OBWS01 (sample SAMEA2580090, study PRJEB22360) | human gut metagenome | biome: human gut; feature: human-associated habitat; material: faeces | place: Denmark | collected 2008/2010 | reverse complement strand
TTATGAACATCACCCAAACCCGGGGGGCCCGCCGCAAGCGGCAGGTATAGGCTGGTGGAGTCGCCTCCGCCCACCATCATCTGCATCATTCCGCTGTCAACGCTCGCATCCTCGTAAATGCCGACAATGGTAAGGGCTTCGCGGCCGGTATCCAGCGTCACCTTAATCTGCTCACCCAGCGGGTTCGGGTTGCCGGGGAACAAAATGGCGGCCAGCTTTTCTGAAATAACCGCTAAATTGCTGCCCCGCTGCGCGTCGCGGTCTGTAATAAATCTTCCGCTCTTGATTTTGACGTTTCCCGTAACGGCATAGCCCGCGTTGACGCCTGTGACATCCACCTTATAGGTCTCCCCGCGGAATTTGATCTTCCCGGAGCCGACGCTGCGCGAAAGGCCGATCCCGTTGATCCGGTCCTTGAACCGCTCCTGATATTTCTCGATCATATCGTCGGTCATCAGGTCGTCCGAATCGATTGAGATGCTTCTGTCGTTGTCCCGGGGAGAAACATATACCTGAATATTGGTAATACCAAAGGTCTCCAGCGCGCTGCTGACCGAATTCGTCATCGCCGCACCTACGGAGGAGATCGCGATTACAGAGCCGATGCCGATGATGATGCCCAGCATGGTGAGCAGGGCGCGCATTTTGTTCGCGAGCAGCCCGGCTACCGCAAGGCGAACGTTTTCCATCAAATTCATACGGCCGCCTCCTGTTCCGGGCGGCGCACGTTTCCGCGGTTATCCACATCGCTGACAATGTAGCCGTCGCGGATGGTGATGATGCGGTCGGTTTCCTCGGCCAGCTCCTGGTTATGGGTGATCAGCACAATCGTTTTATGCTCCTTCTCGTGAAGCGTGTGGAACAAATCCATCACCAGGCGGCCGGTGGAGCTGTCGAGCGCACCGGTGGGTTCATCCGCCAGAATGATGGAGGGGTCGTTCGCCATGGCGCGGGCAATTGCCACGCGCTGCTTCTGGCCGCCCGAGAGCTCATTCGGCATATGGCGCGCCCGCTCCGACATCTCCACCAGCTCCAGAAGCTTCTTCGCCCGCTCCACCCGCTTTGCGTGGGGAACACCGGCATACAGCATCGGCAGCTCCACGTTGCCGAGCGAGGTGGAACGCGGAATCAAATTAAAGGTCTGGAACACGAAGCCGATCTTGCGGTTGCGGATTTCAGAAAGCTGGTTGCTCGGCATATTGAGGGTCGAAACGCCGTCCAGCAGGTACTCGCCGGAGGTAGGGCGGTCGAGCGCGCCGATCAGGTTCATCAGGGTTGATTTGCCCGAGCCGGACGCCCCCACGATGGAAACAAATTCGCCGTCGTACACATTCAGACTGATGCCGTGCAGAATCTCAAGCTCATTGGGCGTGCCGAGATAATACGTTTTGATGATGTCGCGCATTTCGATGATGGCTTTCCCGCTCATGACGACGCCTCCCCCGAAGCGCCGCTCACCGCATCCGCCAGAGCCGACGCGCCGTTTGTCACCGCAATGAGCATCCCGGGCGACATTGCTTTTGCGTCGGCGATCACCGGCGTTCCCGCCGAGAGGCCCTCGCCGGATACCTCTATGGACAAGTCGGTCTCAAGCCCGGTCTTAACCGGGATCGCCACCGCCTGGTACGTGTTATCGGGCTGTTTTTTCGGGGTGTAAACAATGGTTTCGCCTTTTTCGTTCGTGGTCAGCGCGTCATATGGCACCGCCAGAGCGCCCGCCTTCTCCTGCGTGATGATCTTTGCCTTGGCGCTCATGCCGATGCGCAAAGGAGTGTTCGGTGTCTGAATCAGAACATCGGCTTCAAACTCCACATTGCTGTTGTTCGTGGCTGCGGCGGCTGCGCCCGCGGCACCCGCGGCGGCGCTGCCAGAGCCAGTGGCGGCCGGTGCGATTTTCTGCACGATGCCCTCGTACTCCACATCGCCGGTGGCATCCGCCGTAATCACAGCCTTCATGCCCTCTTTCACGGAAGGCAGGTCGTATTCCTTCACCTTTACCTTCACCTGCAGCCCCTCAGTGTTCTCAATGGTGAACATCAGGCCGGTGGCGGTCGCGTTTTCCTCCGCATATACGGCGGTAACTGTTCCGGCGGCGGGCGCTGCAATGGTGCATTTTTTCAGATTATCGTTCAGGGTTTTAATCTCTGCCTGCAAGGCCTCGGTGTTCGCCGCTATCTTTTCCGAGGCAACGGCGTCCCTGGCGCTGTCGAGCGACTGGCTGGCCGCGGTCTGCGCAGCCTTGAGCGACTGCACGGCGCTGTCGTAGGCCAGCTGGGCATCCTCAACCGCTTTTACATAATTCTTCATCTTGTCTGTCGCGGCGTTCTGCGCGTCGATTCTAGCTGTGTTTAGAGTCTTCTGTGCATTGTTATAGGCAAGCTCTGCCCTCTCGTATGTTTGTCGAAGCGATTTTATAGAGATAAATCCATTGGCCGTCTCATAGCCCTCTTCTTCCTCAAAATCATCCAGATTCTGTTTTGCCCTTTCCAGAGCATTTTCATCCCCTGATTTCTCGGCCTCTTTGACCGCATCCTTCAAATCATTGAGACGGTCCTTATATTCCTTTTTTGCCTTATTGTATTCTTTTGCCGCATTTTCATAATCCAGCTTTGCCGAATCAAACGCCGACTGTGCGGAAATCAGCTGGCTTTTCATTTCCTGGTCCACCCGGGCTTGGTTGACGTCGCGGTCGTCAATCGCCTTAGCGAGCGCGCGCTGGGTATTTGTCACCTGATCCTTCGCGGTGTTGATCTGGGTGTTCAGCCCTTGATCCAGATTGTTCTTGGCGTCCTGATAGGCCTTCTCCGCCGACTGAATGCGCTGCTGCGAGCTTTGCGAACCGGTGCGCAGGGCAATCTGCTTTTGCTGCAGGGTATTATGTATGTCGGTGTCGTCCAGCTGCGCCAGCAGCTGCCCGGCGGCGACTTTGTCGCCCACCTTCACCGGCACACGCTCAATCGGAGCGGACACCTCGGCGTACACATAAACCGTATCGGTGCTTTCCACATTGCCGCTGGCTTCCACGGTGCCGCGCAGCGTCTGTTCGGCCAGCGTCTCTGTCTGAACCGGTGTAGGCGTCGGCCCTTTCTGGGAAAAAACCGCAAACGCTGCTGCGATTCCAATCACCGCAGCACCGGCAATTATGATTACTTTCTTTTTTTTCACGGCGTTATCCTCCAATAGAAAAATGCGAACCTTACGCTTATTTGTATTACTCAATTAGTACAATAATACACGATTCATTCGATAAAATCAATTGATTTCCCTAATGTGAGCTTGACTCCTCATAATTTTACAGAATAGTCATAATTTTGCAACAGGCGCCCTGCGCTCCGCAAAATTGTTAATAACATTAACTATATAATAAAAGTATTTATTTTGAATGTCAAGGCAAACGTATTTGAAAGAAATACCATATGGGGAAAACAGTGGTTTTCTCCGCGGCCCTTTTGTGGTAGAATAGCTGCAAAGCGGGTGTACCCGGCGGCTTTGCGGCCGCTGACACAGCGCAGGGAAATTTGCAGAAAGCAAAGCTTCTTTCCCTTGCACGAAGAATTATTTTGTAGCAAAAAAGCATTGCTGATCCGGCACAGAGAACACAGGCCGAGCCCGCACGCACATTGCTGGAATGGCCGCCAAAAAACAAAAGCCTTCCCGAAAAAGGAACCGCACCGCGAAGCCGGTGAGCGAAAGCACAAAAGCAGGACGGCGCTCTGCGCCCCAAAACACAAAGGAGGAACCGCCATGAAGCTGCAAGGATGGTATTTGTATAACAGCGCGTTCGTATTAAAGACGGAAACCCATTGCTTTATTTTCGATTACTACCCGTACGCGGGAGAGCCGGGCGCCGGCTCACTGGATTCCGGCCGGCTCGATCTTCAGCAGATCCGCGAATTCGGCCTACCTGTAACGGTATTCGTCTCTCACGCGCACTATGACCATTTCGACAGAAGTATTTTCACCTGGCAGAAAGAGCTCCCGGAAATCCGCTATGTTCTTTCCGACGACGTTCCCGCGCCGCATGGTCTTTCACCCGACTGCGTGTTAACGGTACAGGCCGGGCGGCAGTACGAGTGGAACGGTCTGGTGATCCGCACGCTGCTGTCTACCGACCAGGGCGTAGCGTTTTTGATCCGCACACCGGGCGCCGTGATCTACCATGCCGGCGACCTGAATTTCTGGGACTGGGAGGGCGAAAGCGACGCGTACCGCCGCCAGATGGAACAGGATTACAAGGGGCAGATCGACCTCATTGCGGGGGAACGGATCGACCTGGCGTTCGTCCCGCTGGACGGACGGCTGGAGGGAACCTACTGGAAAGGGCTGGATTACCTGATGCGCGCGACAGATACCCGCCGCGCGGTTCCGATGCACTTCCGCGACCAGTATGAGGTGTTCGACTGGCTGCGCCGCCAGCCCGAAGCGCAGGACTATTTGAGCCGGGTGCAGGTGCTCACCCGTCAGGGCCAGTCGTTTCTCTACGACGTGGAATAACGCCGCCCCAAAAGAAGGAATGCGCGGAGGGAGAAAGCTCCCTTCCGCGCTTTTTTTACGCAGGGTATCCCGCGCAGGCGGAATCAGCCCTTGATGAACTTTTCCATCAACAGGTGGCCCGTGTTCACACGCAGGCCCGTCGCGGCCGCGGATTCCTCCGAGAAGCAGTCTACGCCGGGGCATTCCCTGCTTTTTCGGTAAATCAGGAAAGGCACGGGGTCGTTCGTGTGGGTGCGCAGCGCCAGCGGCGTCGGGTGATCCGGCACCACCAGAATGCTGTAATCGTCGTATTGCTCCATGCCCTCGAGCAGCAGCTTCAAAATCCGCCCGTCAATGTATTCTATGGATTTCACCTTATTCTCAATCTCGTGGCGGTGCCCGCACTCGTCGGGAGCCTCCACATGAATGTATACGAAGTCCCGGCCGTCTGCCAGCTCTTTCAGCGCCGCCTGCGCCTTGCCCTCAAAGTTGGTATCGATGTAGCCGGTGGCGCCTTCCACGCGCACCACGTGCATCCCCGAAAACTTGCCGATCCCCTTGAGCAGATCGACCGCAGAGATCATCGAGCCCTTCAGGCCGTATTTCTCCTCAAACGGAGAAAGCTGCGCGCGAACGCCCTCGCCCCAAAGCCACATGCTGTTGGCCGGGCGCTGGCCGCGCGCCACGCGCGCCCGGTTTACCGGGTGATCTTTCAGCAGGTCATACGATTTCACCATCATATCATACAGTTTGGCCGCGTTGGGGTGCGTGGGAATATACTCGCGGATCGGCTTGCCGGTAATATCGTGCGGGGGGGTCAGGGTGCCAACCTTCAGAGTGCCGTTATTCCAGATCAGGCAGTGGCGGTAGCTGACGCCGCTGTACAGCCGGAACTCCTCGCCGTCGAAGTGCTCCGCCAGATATTTGATCAGAATTTCCGCCTCCTCGGTGGAAATATCGTCGGCGCAGTAATCCAGAATCGTCTTGTCGGCGTATTCGGGCTCGTCCGAAAGCGTGACGAGATTGCAGCGGAACGAAACATCTGTGGGCTTCATATCAATGCCGATGCTGCCTGCCTCCAGCGGGGAGCGGCCGGTGTAGTATACCGCGGGGTCGTACCCCAGAACCGACAGGTTTGCCACGTCGCTGCCGGGCTTGAGGTGATCCGCCACCGTCTTGACCAGGCCAACCTGCGACTTCTTCGCCAAAGAATCCATATAGGGCTTGCGGGCGGCCTGCATGGGGGTCTTACCGCCCAGTTCCTCAACCGGATAGTCCGCCATTCCATCGCACAACAAAACTACATATTTCATAGAGAGTTGTCCCTTCTGTATGATTTAGAATTGAGCCTATTCTAACACAATCCGCCCCGAATTTCAAACCGTTCGGCGGTCACAGCCAGCCGTTGCCGTAAATCCCACCGACCAATTGGATCACAAGCGTAACGGCGTAGATGGCGCCGCACAGGGGCAGCCTGCTTTTGCCCGCAGCCGGGAGCGACCAGCGCAGCGCAAGCACCCCGGCCAAAAGGCCCAGCGCAAAGCCCAAAACGCCAAACAGCAAAAGGCCCGTCGCCATCAGCACCGGAACCATTACCGTGGCCCAAACGGGAATCAGCGACATGGGCACATACGGCCTGCCGGAGCTCAGGTAAACGCCGTCCACCGCCACGTCCACAGAGTTGCCAAGCGCCGTGATCCGGATCTCCTTGCCGTCCACAGACAAATCCTCGTCGATCACCCGCACAAACTGATTTTTGCTCTTCGCTACGCGCTTCTCGCCATCCACATGCACCATCGCACGAAGCAATCCGAATTTAATACCGACCTCGTGCGGCTGACCGTCTACGGTAACCGTCCAGTTCCGAAAGCCGTCCATTCCATTTCCTCCATTCCACCGCAGGGCCAGGGCTGCGCCCTCCCCGCGAATGCTTCTGTCTGCCGTGTGTTCTCACAAGCTTTCAAACGAGACCGATTGAACGCGCCCGGGGAATCGCCGCCGGCACAGCCCGCGGTTTGTCGCCGTTCCCCGTCGGTGAACAGCGGAAAGGCGTTGCGGGAATTTCCCCCACAGCTTGAAACCCAGACGGCTATCAAGCGCATCAGCTTATCTCATGATTTTTCATTTATTATACTACCAGCGGCACTCCCGCGGCAATAGGCAGACTTCATTCCGCCACCCGCAGAACAGCAAAAAGCCCGCAGGCAAAACTCTGTTTGCCGCGGGACAATAAAAAAAGCAACCAAGATTTCTCTTTGCCGCCGAATTCTCATTTCATTATACAGACCTTACCGTTCCGGCCTGTTGCCGGCCCGGTATGCTCTCGCATGGCGTTAATTCCAATATATCGCGCAGACTCCGTTTGTCCGTTCTGTATAACTTGTTTATAGTATAACCCCACTTATCTGATTTGTCAATCCTTTTCTTTTGAATTTACTTATAGTTAACAAACAATTAATAATCATCCTTGTTTTGTAAGCTCTGCGACCCTTTTTCCTGGACATCAGCGAGAAATTCTTTCTTTTCTCTCTTGATTATTATAGAAGAGCTGGTTTTCAGCGGGTTCCCCGCATGGGTTTCCTCTGGTATTGGGTCACCCTCAGGCTGGGGCGGGCACGAGGGGCAAGCCCACTCACACACGACAAATGAAGTGTGAAGCGAAAACTCCCCCCCCCTGCTGCCCCATGGCATACGTGCAGGCTCAGCCTGCAAAAAAAGCAGCTAAGATTTCTCTTAGCTGCTGAATGTTCTTTTCATTATACAGACCTGGCCGTTCCGGCTGCCGCCGGCCCGGTATGCTTTCGCATGGCGCTGATTCCAATATATCACGCGGACTCCGTTTGTCCGTCCTGTATAACGTGTTTCTAGTATAACCCCGACTATCCGATTTGTCAACAGATTAATCAAAACTTTACACAAACTGCACAAAACCTTAAATTCCGAGCAGCTTTGGCGACGCTTCTTTCAGCTTGTCAATGATCGCAAGGGCTTCTTCCCGATTCGCGCCGCGCGCGGAAAGGTAAATCTTAATCTTCGGCTCCGTGCCGGAGGGGCGCACCATCAGCTTGCAGCCATTCTCCAAGCGGTACTCCAGAACGTTCGATTTCGGCAGATCAATGGGGCTCTGCTCCTCGCCGTCGAAGCGAATTCTGGTCTCGTAATCGCTGTGGCCGATCACGCGGTAACCCGCGATCTGCTCCGGCGCGGCTCTGCGCAGCGCATCCATCATGCCGCTCATCTTATTCATACCGTCCTGCCCTTCAAACGCGAAGTTCAGCAGATCGTTGATATAATGGCCATGCTTTTGGTACAGATCGCCCATCGCGTCCACCAGCGTTTTCCCCTGGCGTTTGTAGTAGAGCGCCATTTCGCAGATCAGCATGCTGGCGTTTACGGCGTCTTTATCGCGCACATAGCTGCCCGCCAAATACCCGTAGCTTTCCTCATAGCCGAAAATAAAGCGATCCCGCTCCCCTTTGGCCTCCAGTTCACCGATTTTTTCACCGATGTACTTGAAGCCGGTCAGCACCTTGAACAGCTCGATCCCGTATTCCGCCGCAACCGGCTCGTTCATATCGGTGCTGACAATCGTGCTGATCACCGCCGGACGCTCCGGCATAGTGCCGTTCCAGCGGCGCATGCGCGCCACAAAATCGAGCAGAAGAACGCCGACCTCGTTGCCATTGAGCAGTACGAAATCCCCATTGTGCCGCACGGCGATCCCCGCGCGGTCGCTGTCGGGGTCGGTTGCCAGCAGCAGGTCGGGCTGCAGGCGTGCGCTGAGCTCAAGACCCTTTTGCAACGCCTCGCGGAATTCCGGATTCGGATAGGGGCAGGTGGGGAAGTTTCCGTCCGGCTCGGCCTGCTCGGGAACCACCGTAACGTCGTCAATACCGATTTCTTTGAGCACGCGGGTCACACACATGCGTCCCGCGCCGTTGAGCGGCGTATAAACCACCTTCAGGCCGCCGTCGATGTCGTGGAGCAGACTCTGGCTCTTCACGGCCTCTATATACGCATCCGTTACCTCCTGCGGAATCGTGCGAATCAGGCCCTTCCTCACGCCTTCCTCATAAGAGATATGTTTTATGTCGCTGAAGATGTCAAGGCTGTTAATCTCCTCCAGCACGCGGTCGGCCATTTCCAGCGCAATCTGGCAGCCGTCGCTGCCGTAGGCCTTATAGCCGTTGTATTTGGCGGGATTATGGCTGGCCGTTATGTTGATGCCCGCGTCGCAGTGCAGGTAACGCACCGCGAACGACAAAGCCGGCGTGGGCATCAGCTCGGGGTACAGGTGAGCCGTGATACCGCTGGCCGCCAAAACGCCCGCGGCCTCCTTTGCAAAAAGCTCGGAATTGATGCGGCTGTCGTGGGCAATTGCTACCGCGCCGCCGGGTTTCTTTTTATTCAGGTAATTCGCGAGGCCCTGGGTCGCTTTGCGCACGGTGTAAATATTCATCCGGTTCGTTCCCGCGCCCAGCACGCCGCGCAGGCCGCCCGTTCCAAATTCCAGGTCGCGGTAAAACCGGTCGTTGATCTCCTCCGGCTGATCGGCAATGTCTTCCAGCTCCTGAGTCAGCTTCGGGTCTTCCAAAGGGGTATTGCGCCATCTTTCATATTCTGTCATATCCGGTACGTTCCTTTCCTTTCGCCCGATCAAAAGACGTTATTTATTCATTCCTCTCCTTGAAAACAAGGCATCCATTTCCTTCTCCACTTACGGCAGAAAAGAAATTTTCGCCTTCCGGCAGGCCCTTTTTCAAGTTGGATTCTCTCTCCTTAGAGTAGCATCGGCACATCGTTTTGTCAATGCGAAACAAGGCGGCGTTCCGGCACCTGAAGCACACATGCAAAACACCCTAGGCTCGCCGGATTTCGCATTCTCTTCCGCCCTCAATTCGCACGGATCAAATTTGTCACCACGCCCTGCGGCGTTAAATCCACAATGCCGTAGCTGGCACCCGCTCCGCGCAGGGAACCCGGGTTCATCACATACAGTCCGTTCTCGTATTCCGTGTAAGGAACATGCGTATGCCCAAACAGCAGAATCGTTGCCTTTTGCAGGCGTGCCGCCAGCTTGATTTCGTCCAGAGTGTATTTTACATTGTACATATTACCGTGAGTAAAGAAGATTTTGCGGTTTTCCAGCTGGATTTCCCCCAGAGGCGGCAATGCGCAGCCCCAATCGCAGTTGCCGCGCACCTGCAAAAACATTTTTTCCGGGTGGAGAAAGCGTTCCTCCTCCATGTCCTCACATCCGTCCCCGAGGTGGATCACCACCTCGGCCCTCGGCTGCGACAAAATCACGCGGTGCAGGGTCTGCCAGTCTCCGTGCGTATCCGACACAACTAAAATTCTCATGGAACCTCCTTTTCTTATGATGCCGCTTTTCGGCTATCCGCAGATGCTTTTTAAAATCCGCTCCAAATACACCTCCCTACGCCGGCAAGGGAGATTATCAATCCACATTCCAGCCCTTTTCCAACCAACGCCGAAAAAACAGACGAAAACGCTACGCGCCGTTTTTTCGTACGGAAGCCAAAATGAACATTCCGGGGCTTTCCTTTGCCGAATACAAGGGCGAAACCGCTGATTTTAACGTGTTTTGTGCTTTACCTTTCATATCCCGAACCTCTCATTCATATCATAGAAAAAGGGGTGATAACGATGCAATCGAACCAATCCAATCAATCCAACGAAAAACAGGTTTTGCTGAATCTGCTTGCGCAGCGCCTCGGCAAACGTCCGGAAGAAATCATGCAGTACGCGGAAAACGGAAATTTGCCAGCTCTGATGCAGAACATGAATCCGAATGACGCAGCCACGTTGCAAAAAATACTGAACGACCAGCAGGCAATTCAAAAGCTGATCAGCTCACCGCAGGCGCAGGATTTGATGCGCCGCCTGAACGGACAGAAATAGGAAAAGGGTGTGAGGGTATGGATGATCTCTCCAGCAAAATCAACGAGCTGCTCAGCGATCCACAGGCCATGCAACAACTGAACAGCCTGGCAGCCTCGCTGGGGCTGGGGAATTCCACACCTAATCCCCCCACGTCCCCGGGGCAGAACGCACCTGCCGGCAATAATCCTCTTCAGGGGCTGGACCTGAGCAGTCTGGCCGGTCTTTTGGGGAACGCCGGCTCTGCCGCCCCGGGCGGCGGGAACATACCCCAGTCCCCCGGTGCAGCCGGCGGGCTGGATACCGCAAAGCTCGGCTCGCTTTTGTCAAGCCTTGGCGGCGCGGGCGGCCTGAATGCCTTGTCGGGCCTGCTGGGCGGCGGTGGCGGTGGCGGCGGACTCGGTGCGCTCACCGGCCTTTTGGGCGGGGGCGGCGGTGGCGGACTGGACAGCGACACCCTGCAAGTCGTCTCAAAAATTCTGCCTTTGCTTTCCACCTTCCGGCAGGAAGACAACAACACCCGGCTCCTGCACGCGCTGCGCCCTCTTCTGGGGCCGGAGCGCCAGAAGAAGGTGGATGAAGCCATAAAAATGCTTTCGATGCTGCGCCTGCTGCCGGTACTCCGCGGGCAGGGCATTTTGTAACGAAGGGGGGATTTCGCAGTGGCGACCAACGACACCAACGATATGCAGCGCATGCAGCAGGACGCCATCCGCCGGGTCCGCGAAATGCAGAACCGCGCCCAGCAAAGCCTGAGCCGTTCACAGCAGGGCGCGCCGCCGGAGCCCCAAAAGCCCGAGCCTGAGCCACAGCCACAGCGTCATCATGAT
>OBWS01001371.1_pt1 | contig 11224 bp, 8 predicted proteins | sample 1495291 | NCBI WGS metagenome assembly OBWS01 (sample SAMEA2580090, study PRJEB22360) | human gut metagenome | biome: human gut; feature: human-associated habitat; material: faeces | place: Denmark | collected 2008/2010 | reverse complement strand
TTGTGGCGCATTTCCCCCGCCTGCGCCGACCCCTGCCTCACCGCGGAGGAAAGCCGTTCGATCGCCTCGGCCTGCTCCCCCGCCCCCCGCGCAAGCGACTGGGACGCCTCGAACATCTGCACGGAGCCGGAATCCACCTGCTCGGCAGAATGGCTGACACGGTAAAACGTTCGGTTGAGGGATTCCGAAATCTCAAGCAGCGCCCGGCGGATGGGGACAAAATCCCCCGCGTACTCATTCCTGAGCTCCACCCGCAGGTCGCCGGCGCTGATCTGCCCCAGAACGCGGGAAATCTCCTGCACATAGGTGCTCAGCACCTGGCAGGTTTGGCGGAAGGTATCCGCCAGCTCGCCGAATTCGTCCTGCGCGGTGACCGAAACATCCGCGCTCAGGTTCCCGTTCCTCATTTCCAGCGCGAGCCGCATCACATTCTGCATAGGCGCAAGCGCGCGCCGCAGCAGCAGCGAGACGCTCACCCCGAGCAGAATCACCCCACCGCAGGCGATTGCCAGAATAATCAGCGTCAGCTGCCGGGCCTGGCCCAGCGCCTCCTCCGTACGCACCACAAACGCGCTCGAAAGCGGCTGCTCCACGCCGGCTACGGAGAGCGGAATCTGAATTCGATAGGAATCCTTTCCCGTGGATTCATCCGTACCGGACAAAAACTCTTCCATTCCCTTCGCCGCAAGGTCGCGTACATGGCCGCCGCTTTTCTCCCCGGCCCCGTCCGCCTGCCCGTACCGGGTGCCGAGCAGCTCGCTTTTTTGAGAGTGCGCAATATAGGTGCCCTCCCGCGTCAGCAAAAAGCTGTACGCCGTTTGGTAGCCGCCCAGATCAAACGGGATCTGGTTCAGCGTATCCAGCAGCACGTCGCAGGTGGCCACGCCGACAAACGAGCCGGAGGGGTCGAGAATCGGGTTGCTGATGCTGATGATCCACGCTTTTTTCCCGGCGGAAATTCCGGTGGAAAGCTCTACCTCATACGGCTCCGTAATCAAGGGCTTGCGCGTTTCCTTTACGATAGCGTAATAGGGCTGATCGTGATACTGGTCATAATCATTTTTCACCGTCATCGCCACATCGCTGCCGCTGCGGAAAGCATAGGACGAAAGCCCGTACGGCGTTTTGTCAAAATACACATCTGGCTCCCACGCAACATACACGGAAAAAATCCGCTCGTCCTCCAGAATCCCGGTCAGCATATCATTCAGAAAAGGGCGCAGCTGCTCCTTGGTCAGGTGAAGCTGCCCCAGCTTGGACATTGCGAGCGCCAGCGCACTGGAGCGGGTCTGCATGGTATCCAGGTAGGCTGCCGCCAAATTGGCGTTCTGCTGCGCAAGGTATTTGACGTCCTTTTTGGTGTTGCCCACCATGATCCCGGAAAGATTCAGGCTCAGCACCGTCATGATCGCCGCCATCACCAGCGCGATCAGCGCCACGGTCTGCAAAGGCATGCGCACGGCCAGCCGCCTGACCCTGGGCAAATTGCGTATGTCGAAATGGATTTTGCGGTTCGTTTTTTGAAAAATCAGCGCTTTGATCTCTTGAAACAGCTGAGATAATTTCTGCATCTTTTCCTCCCTTTTCCGACCTGCCCCAGGCCCCAACCGAACTTACGGCTTCATGGTACCGGATTCCTGAAAAGGAATCAACCGATGCGCGGCCCATTTGGAAAAAACCGGAAAATCGAAGAAATGCAGGGAAGAAAAGGAAGCATTCTTGTGGAGAAATCCTTTGATTTCTGCGCGGGTTAAAACGGAATTAAATCATTTCGGAAATACCGCCAAATATTTCAGGCAAATCCCGGAATTTTTTTGTTACAACAGATAGTTGTTCTCTTGTCAAATTTTCCGGCGCGTTTTATTTGCTTTTAAGAACATAAGAATTCTGTTAACTGTGTTAAAGCGATATCAAAACGCCCGCGTTATTTTGGGATTCCATTCTCACATGAAAGGCGTATAATCAATTTAAACCAATTAGTTGAAAACGATTATACTTGAAAGGTTGAAGAGCAAAGATATCTGATCAGATGGTTACCGTCGCAGTTTCTGTCCTTTTGCACGATGCAGTGCATGCTGTATTCCTTTGTTTTGACCGATCAAATCCTTTGTCCGTCCACCAATCTATACCCAAAGGAACAAATCGTCGCCTTTGCTGCAGAGCTGTTTGAAAAAGGACTGACAACATAACCCCAGACAAACAAAAAGCGTCCATCCTGCTTTTTCACAGCAGGATGGACGCTTGATTTTGATCCAACGATTATTTGTGGTACTTCGCAGCGATATCCGCCACTGCATCGATGATATACTGCACCTGCTCATCCGTCAGGCCGGGGTACAGCGGCAGAGAAATGCAGCGCTCAAAATGCTTCTGCGTCTCCGGGAAATCCTCGGGCTTGTAGCCGAAGCGCTTCGTATACGCCGACATGTTGTGCACCGGAATAAAGTGTACGCTGGTGCCGACGTTGCGCTCGTTGAGCTCCGTGATGAACCGGTCGCGGTCGATCGTGAGCACCTCGGGCACAATGCGGATCACATACAGGTGCCAGCAGTGGGTGGTGTACTCGGGTACAAACGGCTCCTCAATCGCGTCCATCGCGCCGAACGCCTCCTGATAGCGGGCGGCGATCTTTAGGCGGGCCTCCTGCATCTCCTCCAAACGGCGGAGCTGAACCAGACCCAGAGCGGCCTGAATGTCGAACATATTGTTTTTATAACCGAACTCGGCGATGTCGTATCTCCATGTGCCGCCCTTCGCGTAGCGGTTCCACGCGTTCTGGCTCATGCCGCTGTTCGAGAGCATGCGGGCCTTGACCGCGGTTTCCTCGTCATCGGTGACGAGCATGCCGCCGTCACCGGTGCAAAGGTTCTTTGTGGCGTAAAAGCTGTAGGACGCGGCGCCCTGCAGGGAATTGCCGATCAGCCTGCCCTTGTAGCGGCTCCAGAGCGCGTGGGCCGCGTCTTCGGAAACAAACAGGTGGTGCTTGTCCGCAATTTCATAGATGCGGTCCAAATCGCAAACCTGCCCGCTGTAATGGACGGGCACGATCGCCTTGGTTTTCGGCGTGATCTTCTTTTCGATTTCGTCCGGGTCGATGCAGGTCGTGCGGTAATCAATATCCGCCAGAACCGGGGTCGCCCCCAGGTGAACGATCGTATTCGCAGAGGCCACATAGGTCATCGGTGTGGTGATGACCTCATCCCCCGGGCCAATGCCCTGTGCCGCCAGCGCCATGTGCAGAGCAGCCGTACAGGAGTTCATCGCAACGGCATATTTTGCGCCCAGATATTCGGCAAACTGCTTTTCAAACTGCATGGTGCGGGGGCCTTTGGCAAGCCAGCCGGATCTCAGCGTGGCAACCACTTCGTCAATTTCGGCTTCTGTAATGTCGGGAACATTATAGGGGATAAACGTGTCGCGGCTAACAAACTTGCTCATAACTATCCCTTTCCCCTGCTTTTGGCACTGACCGGACCGGCCGAGCAGGATTGAATTACGCAAAACATCCGGTATGCGGCATGCTTGATGTACGAAAGTACTGTTTATGATAATACGATCGGAAATTCTTGTCAATATGAATCGGCGGATTGCGGATTGAAACGATTGACTCTGGTAAATAATAGCGATATAATAAACCGAAGTAAGGCGATCCGTTCCCGGGACAGCGTGGGGGTCATCCGCCGGGCGGTTCCGGCGGCATTTGATTCCAGACAGGATACTCACGGCAGCTCCGAAAGCAAAGCGCCGAGTGCCTGAGGGAGCGCGGAATCATCAGCCTGGTAGTTTTGGCTATCCGGGCGGTTTTTTCGTTCGCCGGGCGAATGGATTTCGGTCTCGCCGCCCTTCGGCGCCGAAGAAGGCGCAAAACCGTCGGCCGAACGGCTGCGGCGCCCGCAGAGCGTTTGAGATGGCCGGCTAAAGGTATGACACAATCATGTTAAAGAATCAATTTCATCTTCATCAGCCGGGAATCCGTAAAATGGATCCCGTGCGCCAGATTCGGCAGCGGCGCGCGGAACAGAACCGGCCCATTCCTATTTTGCTGCCGGAGAATGGCGGTTACTCACAGTGAGCGAGAAAAATTTTTTTGTACACGAAAGCGCTTTTGCAGATGACGGCTGTCAGATCGGCGAGGGAAGCAGAATTTGGCATTTCAGCCATATCTCCTCCGGCTGCCGGATCGGCAAGGGCTGCACTCTGGGGCAGAACGTCTTTGTGGCGCCGGGCGTCGAAATCGGCGATCACTGCAAAATTCAAAATAACGTTTCCATCTATGAGGGCGTGGAGCTCGGCGATTACGTGTTCTGCGGCCCCTCCATGGTGTTTACCAATGTACCGCGCCCCCGCTGCAAATATCCCCAGCGGGGCTCTGAGTTTTATGTCCGCACTCCGGTGGGCGTTGGCGCCAGCATCGGCGCCAACGCGACGATCGTGTGCGGGCACAGCATCGGTGCACACGCGTTTATTGCCGCGGGCAGCGTGGTGACGAAAGACGTACCCGCGCACGCCATTATGATGGGAAGCCCCGCGCGTCAGCACGGCTGGGCCTGCGAATGCGGCGAAACGCTGGACGAAGCCCTGCACTGCCCCAAATGCGGCAGGCAGTACACACACACGCCGCAAGGCCTGAAGGAGGAAAAAAATCATGCAGAAAATTGAATTCAACGATTTGGCGGCCCAATACCGTACCCTCAAACCGGAAATCGACGCGGGAATCGCCAAGGTTCTGGAGGAATGCCACTTTATTTCCGGCCCGCAGGTAGAAGAACTGGAGCAGGAGCTCTGCAAGTATGTAGGCCGCAAATACTGCGTTTCCGTCTCAAACGGAACCGACGCGCTGCAAATGCCGCTGATGGCCTGGGGCGTAGGCCCCGGCGACGCGGTGTTCGTGCCGGCCTTTACCTTTATGGCAACCGCCGAGGTGGCAAGCCTTGTGGGCGCTACCCCCGTATTCTGCGACGTGAAGGAAGACACCTTCAACCTGGACCCCGCCTCTCTGCGCAGGCAGATTGAGCGCGTTAAGGCGGAGGGCAAGCTGAACCCCAAGGCCGTGATCCCGGTTGACCTGTTCGGCCAGACCGCCGACTATGAGGAGATTTTGCCCATCTGCCGCGAATTCGGGCTGCTCGTGCTGGAGGACGCCGCGCAGGGCTTTGGCGGAGTCAACAACGGCCGCAGGGCCTGCGCGTTCGGCGATGCTTCCGCCACCAGCTTTTTCCCGGCGAAGGCTTTGGGCTGCTACGGCGACGGCGGCGCGATCTTCACCGACGACAAGGAGCTGTACGACCTGCTCGTTTCCATTCGTGTACACGGCAAGGGAAGCTTTAAATACGACAACGTGCGCATCGGCCTCAACGCCCGGCTCGACACCATTCAGGCCGCGATTCTGCTGCCGAAGCTGCGCGCTTTTGACAAAGAAAACGAAACCCGCCACAAGGCGGCGGCGCTGTACAACTCCCTGCTCAAGGACAAATTCGACGTCCCCGTCACTCCGGAAAAGCTGGAGTCGAGCTTTGGGTACTATACCCTCAAGGCCAAATCCGCCGGGGAGCGCGACCGCCTGATGAAGGGTCTGGAAGAAAAGGGCATCCCCACCATGATCTATTACCCGAAGGCCCTGCATTTGCAGGAGGCCTTTCAGGAGCTCGGCTACAAGGAGGGAGATTTCCCGGTGAGCGAAAGCTTGAGCCAACGGGTGTTCAGCCTGCCCATGCACGGCTACATCACCCCCGAAACCGTCACCTATGTGGCGCAGGAGCTGAACAGCCTGGCGGAATAACTCCGCCGCACCCCGGTACGCTTCGGCGGAGTGTTCCGCCCGGTTACAATAAAGTGAAAGAAATGCAAACAAAAAGGTAGGTAACAAACTATGTCAAATCGCAAGACGGAGCTTCTTTCCAAAATAGAAAGCAAAACCGCCACAGTGGGCATCATCGGACTGGGCTATGTCGGCTTGCCCCTGGCTGTGGAAATCGCCAAGGCCGGCTACAAAACCATCGGCTTCGACGTTCAGGAGCAGAAGGTGGAGCAGGTTAACCGCGCGCACAATTACATTGGAGACGTGGTGGACAGCGCTCTGGAGGATGTGGTAAAAAGCGGCCGGCTTTCCGCCACCAGCGATTTCTCCTTCATCAGCAGCGTGGACTGCGTCGCCATCTGCGTGCCCACTCCGCTGGACAAATACCAGCAGCCCGACATCAGCTATGTGAAGAGCTCCACGGAGTCTGTTGCGAAATATCTGCACGCCGGCATGCTGGTGATTCTGGAATCCACCACATACCCCGGTACCACGGAGGAGCTTTTGAAGCCCATTCTGGAAGAGAGCGGCCTTGTCTGCGGCGAGGATTTCTTCCTTGCGTTCTCCCCCGAACGTGTCGACCCCGGCAACAAGCAGTATAAAACCAAGAACACCCCCAAGGTGGTAGGCGGCGTAGGCAAAGACAGCACCGAGGCTGCCGCGGCTTTGTACCGCAACGTGCTCGAGGGCGGCGTGTACGAAGTGGCCTCCCCCGCCGTGGCGGAAATGGAAAAGCTGCTGGAAAATACCTACCGCAACATCAACATCGGTCTTGCCAACGAAATGGCGATCATCTGCAACCGCATGGGCATCAACGTGTGGGATGTGATCGACGCCGCGAAAACGAAGCCCTACGGCTTTCAGGCGTTTTATCCCGGTCCGGGCCTCGGCGGCCACTGCATTCCGCTCGACCCCTTCTACCTGACCTGGAAGGCCCGCGAGTATGATTACCACACCCGGCTGATCGAAACCTCCGGCGAGATCAACACCGCGATGCCCGAATACGTGGTAGACCGCGCGATGAAGGTATTGAACCGCAATAAGACCGCGATGAACGGCGCGCGCGTGCTGGTGCTGGGCGTCGCCTACAAGAACGATATTGACGACTACCGCGAATCCCCCGCACTGAACGTGATTGACCACCTGCTGGAGCAGGGCGCGGACGCCGTCTTCTTTGACCCCTATATTCCGGAATACAAGCACAAGGGCAAGGTGCACCAGGGCCTGACCGAGCTGACCGACGACGAGCTGAAAAATGCAGATATCGTCATCATCTGCACCGCGCACGAGTGCTTTGACTACAACCGAATCCAGTCCCTCTCAAAAGCGATTTTCGATACGAGAAACGCGATGAAGGACGTGGCGGACAGAAGCAATATCGAGCTTCTGTAAGGTGATTTGACGAAAGCGAGTACAGGAGCGCCGGCCGGGCCAGCGCTCCTTCCTGCGTGAAAAACCAAAACGACAGATGCAAGATGAAGGATGGGAACGAAATGAAAAAACTGAATTTCCTACTGATCGGCTGCGGAAGAATCTCGAAAAACCACGTTGCCGCCGCTGCGGAAAACGCCGGACTGATGGAGCTCGTCGCCGTCTGCGACCTGATCGAGGAGCGGGCGCAGGAGAAGGCGGACAGCCTGCAGGAAAAAACCGGCAAGCGCCCCGCGGTATACACCGACTACAAAAAAGCGCTGGAGGAGCTTGCCATTGACTGCTGCTCCATCGCGACCGAAAGCGGCTACCACGCCGAAATCGCGCTCGACTGCCTGCGCCGCGGCAAGCACGTGCTGGTGGAAAAGCCCATGGCGCTTTCCACACACGACGCACAGCTGATGATTCAGGAGGCAAATTCCCGCGGACTCAAGCTGGGGGTCTGCCACCAGAACCGCTTTAACGCCCCGATTCAGGAGCTGCACCGCGCGGTTGAGGACAACCGCTTCGGCAAGCTGGTAAACGGCACCGCCCGCATTCTGTGGAACCGCTCCATGCCCTACTACGAGCAGGCTCCCTGGCGCGGAACCTGGGCGCAGGACGGCGGCACACTGATGAACCAGTGCATCCACAACATCGACCTGCTGCAGTGGAACCTTGGCGGCGAGCCGGAAACCATTATGGCGATGACCGGCAACTACCTGCGCGACATAGAGGCCGAGGACTTCGGTGCCATTCTCATCCGCTTCAAAAACGGCGCCGTCGGCATGGTGGAAGGCACCGCGTGTGTATACCCCAAGAATCTGGAAGAAACCCTCTCTGTTTTCGGCGAGACCGGCGCCGCCGTCATCGGCGGCCTCGCGGTCAACCGCGTACAGACCTGGAATTTCTCTCAGCCCGCCGAGCAGGATGAACGCGTGGCTGCTCTGGCCGGAACAGACCCTGCCGACGTATACGGCCACGGCCACAACGCGCTGTACGCGGACTATATCCGCGCGATTCAGACCGGCACGCAGCCGCTCGTGAGCGGAACCGAGGGCATCAAGGCGCTCAAGATCATCCTTGCGGCGTACAAATCCCAGAAAACCGGCCAGGCCGTCCGCTTTGATGATCTGGAATTCTCTACTCTGGATATGAACGACAGCGACGTGCGCTATCATTCAGAGGAGGCCGCCCAGTGAAGATCGTAACGATTGTCGGCGCAAGACCGCAGTTCATCAAAGCCTCTGTGGTATCTGCCGCGCTGGCGCCCGCGTGCGACGAGATCCTCGTACACACCGGGCAGCACTACGACCGCAATATGTCCGACGTGTTTTTTGAGGAGCTTTCCATCCCCCGCCCCAAGTATCATCTGGGGGTCGGCTCCGGCACGCACGGCAAGCAGACCGGCGAGATGCTGATGCGCATTGAAGAGGTGCTGCTCACCGAGCACCCGGATATCCTGCTCGTTTACGGCGACACGAACTCCACGCTGGCCGGGGCGCTCGCGGCGTCGAAGCTGCACATCCCCGTGGCGCACGTGGAGGCGGGCCTGCGCTCGTACAACCGCCGCATGCCCGAGGAGCAGAACCGCGTGCTGACCGATCACATCTCGACCTGGCTGTTCTGCCCAACGCAGACAGCGGAGGACAACCTGAAAAAAGAGGGAATTGAGGCGGGCGTTTCCATCACCGGCGACGTGATGCTCGATTCTGTGCTGCATTTTCTGAAGCTGGCCAAGGCCAACCCGGAAAAAACGGCAATTTATGAACAACTTGGCATTGCCCCGAAGGGCTACCGGCTGGCGACGCTCCACCGGGCGGAGACCACCGACGGCGGCCTGCCCGCCGTTGTGCGCATTTTCCGCGCCTTTGAGCGGCTGCCCGAGCCCGTGGTTCTGCCGATTCACCCCCGCACCCGCCCTCTGGCGGAGGAAGCCGTCTCGAAAGAGGGCTTTCGCAACATTCGCCTGATCGACCCTGTGGGCTACCTGGAAATGCTGCTGCTCACCAGCGGCGCAAAGCAGGTGCTGACCGATTCGGGCGGACTGCAGAAGGAAGCCTGGTTCATGGAGGTGCCCTGCGTCACCCTGCGGCAGGAGACCGAGTGGGTCGAAACCCTGGTCGGCAATTGGAATATCCTCTCAAAGCTCGAGACAGAAGATATTCTCGACAAGGCCCTGCATACCATTCCGGACCCCGCGGCGCGCGGACTGATGCCGTTCGGCGACGGCGCGGCCAGCCGGAAAATCGCAGCGGCCCTGCTTTCACAAAACAACTGAGGGGGCGGCGGCATGAACATCATTTTGTCCAACCACTATGCCGGCACCGGCAAAAGCATGGAGTACCGCCCGTATTTCATGGCCAAGCGCTGGGTGCGGCAGGGGCATCAGGTCACGATCGTCTTGTCCTCCTTTTCGCACCTGCGCGGCGACAATCCCGACTCCAAGGGGCGCCCGTACTGGGTGGAAATGATCGACGGCATCCGTTATTTCTGGATCGCCGGATCCGAGTACCACGGCAACGGGATGGGCCGCATCAAAAATATGCTTTCGTTTATCCGGGGGCTTTCTAACTTTGAAAGCGCCATTACAGAAACCGGCCGGCCCGACGCGGTGATCGCGTCCTCCACCTATCCGCTCGAGATTTATCCGCTGCGCAAAATGGCGGACAAGCATGGCGCGAAGCTGATCTACGAGGTGCACGACCTGTGGCCGCTCAGCCCGATGGAGCTGGGCGGAATCCCCAAATACCACCCGTATATCATGCTGATGCAGGCCGCGGAAAACTACTGCTACAAGCACTGCGATACCATTGTCTCCATTCTGCCGAACGCGCAGGAGCACATGATAGAGCACGGCATGAAGCCGGAAAAATTCGTGTGCATCCCGAACGGGATCGTGAAAGAGGACTGGGAAACCACCCAAACCGAAACACCGGTGTACGCGGAAAAACTCAGCCAATACCACGATGAGGGCTATTTTCTAATCGGCTACACCGCCTGCATCAGCGTAGCCAACGCGCTGGACAGCTACGTGGAGGCCGGCGAGCTGCTGCGGGATAAAAAGATCAAGCTGCTGCTGGTAGGCCAGGGCCCGGAACGCGAGCGGCTGATTCAGAAAATCAAAGACCTTGAGCTGAACGACGTCGTTGAGGCTCTGCCCGCCGTCAAGCGCGACGAGGTGCCCGGCCTGCTGGAGCAGCTGGACGCTTTGTATGTGGGCCTGCAGCGCCAGCCGCTGTTCCGCTTCGGCGTCAGCCCCAACAAGCTGATGGATTACATGATGGCGGCAAAGCCGGTCATCTTCGCGATTGAAGCGGGCAACGACATGGTGGCCGACGCCAAGTGCGGCATTTCGATTGCGCCGGAGGATCCCGCGGAAATCGCGCGCGCGGCGCAGATTCTGGCATCCACGCCGAAAGCGGAGCTGGAAACCATGGGCAAACGCGGGCAGGATTACATTTTAAAGTACCACGAATACGACGTGCTTTCCAACCGATTTCTGGAGGTTCTCGCCCAGCCAAAATAGAAATGCGGCTTTCGATTCGTTTTGGATTGCAACGCTGCCGGGAAAGAGCAAGAGGGGTTTATGAACTGCACCCCATTTGTTATTCAGTATATTATACTGTCTCACATTTGGGCTGCAGTTCAGTATTACGATGTGCTTCTCCCCGATTTAAAGGAACTGAGCAGCCCCTATGCCCAGTATCGCCGGCAGCTGGAGGCCGCAAATCAGGCCCTATTGTCCCGATATCCTGAGATCAAAAGATGGAATTCGTAGGCTTGCAAAAAGGGGGCCGTGCCTCTCCTCTCGGAGAAGCACGGCCCCCTTTTGCTATTTTCCGGCGCTGTATCTGTTTTTAAAAGCCTTCTTCAAAGGAATCGAAATCCATCTCCGGCTGTTCATCAGCGGGCGCAGCGCTCTCTTCCTGGTCATGCAGCCGGAACTTGCGAATCTCCAGATGCAGGGTTTCCGCCTGGCTCGAAAGCTCGGCGCTCGAGGCGGAGCTTTCTTCC
>OBWS01001348.1_pt1 | contig 11385 bp, 9 predicted proteins | sample 1495291 | NCBI WGS metagenome assembly OBWS01 (sample SAMEA2580090, study PRJEB22360) | human gut metagenome | biome: human gut; feature: human-associated habitat; material: faeces | place: Denmark | collected 2008/2010 | reverse complement strand
TATTTTGAGAAGTTAGGTACGAAAAATAAGAATTTATTTGTAGCCACAGATGATTATACTGTTATTGAAGATATAAAAAAGAAATATCCTGATTGGAATGTTTGGACATTATGTTCTCCTCTGGAAAGAGGATATGTTCAGTCTGTTGCGGATAAAGAGAGTTTTCAGGAGAAAGATCGGAATATGATTTTGTTGTTTGCCACAATGGAGATCTTGAACCGATCAGAGCGATTTGTAGGAACCTATAATTCTAATATAGGAATGTTTCAAGGTATGAGAAATCCGTCGATTTGTAATGGTGTGGATTTTGATCATTGGGTAGTTTGGTAAAATGGAGACTGGAGTATGAGAGAAAACCAACATACCGAATTTAAGGAGTCATGGCATGACGAATATACCCGTTATATATCAGCCTTCTGTAATACGGAGGGTGGTGTATTATATATCGGTATCGATGATAAAGGAGAAGTTGTAGGGATAGAGCAGCCAAAGAAGTTGATTGAGAAACTTCCGAACTTTATCGCTCAGAAAACGGGTATTATGCCTCTTATCCATTTGAGGGAGAAGGCTGGTAAAGAATATTTGGAAATAGAAGTCCAACCTTCTGCCATGCCGATTTCCGTGCATGGACGGTATTATACCCGGAGTGGAAGCGTTACTTCCGAGCTACAAGGGAATCAGTTAAATATGTTCTTGGCTGCGAAAATGGGGTTGACGTGGGAAAGTGTGATCGAGGAGGATTTCTCTCGATCTAACCTCTCTAGGCCTCATAATAAATTGATAGCGGATGTCTTTTACAAGGCAGGTTTTATTGAAAGTTGGGGGCGGGGAACACAACGTATTATTGATAACTGCGTAGCTGAGGGATTATCCGCTCCTATGTATGAGTATAAGATGGGATTTTTGTACTTAACTTTTTCTCATGAGCGGGTAAATGAGCTTACTGATACAGAGAGAGCTGTCTATAGGCTCGTTGCAAATAAGCCATCTGTTATTCAATTAGAATTAGCTGCGGAGTTGCGGCTAACGGTACAATATATTCGAAAAATAATGAAGGCGTTGAAAGATAAGAATTACATAGAACGTGTAGGTGCAGATAAAAATGGTTATTGGAAAATAATAGAGAAGCCATGAATATATTGATATTAAATACCTCTGAATTAACCGGTGGAGCGGCAGTCGCTGCGAACCGACTAGCGAAAGCATTGGGTAAATCTGGTGTAGAGGTTTCTATGTTAGTACGTGATCGGAAAACAGACCATGTAAAAGTTTTCTCTGTAAATAATTCATGGACTTCACATAGGCTTAATTCTTTTCGCTTCATTTGGGAACGACTGATAATCTTTATCTGTAACTTCTTTAGCAAGAAGAACCTTTTTCAAGTTTCCATAGCCAATACAGGTACGGATTTATCGAAGCACCCATTAGTGCAACAGGCAGATGTGATTCATCTGCATTGGGTGAATCAAGGATTTTTGTCTCTTTCTGATATTAAGAAATTAGTAAATACCGGAAAACCTATTGTGTGGACTATGCATGATTTGTGGCCAGCTACGGCTATTTGTCATTATCCGGGAGGATGTGAGAAGTATATATCGAATTGTTATCAGTGCCCGATGCTGAAACGAAATCCGTTTTTTGATCTAGCGGCTTCTGTTTTTAAGGAGAAAGGGAAAATTGGGTTATCTAAGATTACATTTGTCGGTTGTAGCCGATGGATAATGGAAGAGGCCAAAAAAGGCAATTGGTTGAGAACAGCCTGTTTTACCTCGATTCCTAACCCGATTGACGTGACAGCCTTTAAGCGTATGGAAAAGCAGGTGGCCCGTAAACGATTCGGCCTGCCGGAAGATAAGTTCCTTCTTCTTTTTGCCGCCGCTAAGCTTTCAGATACCCGGAAAGGAGCGATTTTTTTGATCGAGGCTTGCGAAAAACTAAAAGAGAAATACCAAGATCGCATAGAAATCGTGTTGATGGGAAATAGCTCGGAAGAATTGATTAGCCAGTTTCCTTTTAAGGTGAATACGCTGGGATATATATCGGATCAAGACTCTATGATTTCCGTTTATGCCTGTGCCGATATGTTCGTTATTCCTTCGTTGGAGGATAACTTACCCAATACGATTATGGAGTCGATGGCATGCGGTACGCCTTGTGTGGGATTTGAGACAGGAGGGATTCCGGAGATGATAGATCATTTGAAGAATGGGTATGTAGCTAAATATAAGGATACAAATGATTTGGCTGTAGGGATTAAGTGGATAATTGACAACCAAGAGACTTTTCGATTTAGTGAGGCTTGCGTCCGCAAGGTGCATGATTGTTATAGGGAATCGGTTATTGCCGAAAAATATATAGCTTTGTATCAGAGCCTGTGTAATAAGAGAAAATAGCGTGAAAGAAGATCAGCATATCGAAGTAAGAATGAATGCTTGTTGGTAGGTGATTGAAAGCAAATGAAAATTGCTACATTTGTGGAAAAATGGAATAAATGGACGATCAGCATAAGCCTGAATGGATTAAGGTGGACGAGTGGGATTTTGTAGAATATGTGGATAGCTTGTTACGTAGTCAAGAGGCTGTCGATTTAGAGTTTAAGACCGCTCGTGCCGGATTCCCAAATAGTGTGTGGGAAACGTATTCTTCATTTGCGAATACAGATGGAGGAACTATCGTTCTGGGAATAAAGGAGAAAAATGGGGCACTATTTGTGGAGGGACTTCTTCCAGAGCAAATTGTGTCTTATCGGCAAATCATTTGTAACCAATTGAATAATCCGGATTGCGTTAATGTTAATTTACTTACTGACAAGAATATTCAAGAGGTAGACTATAGAGGAAAATCTCTTTTGCTGATTTATGTTCCGAGAGCATCTCGTTCACAACGTCCTGTATATTTAACAAGAAATCCCTTGAATGGACATACTTATAAACGAAATAATGAGGGAGATTATAAATGTACGGATACGGAAGTTCGCAGAATGATTGCCGATGCGGATGAGGAACATCCGAGAGATTCTCGTATTTTATGTAATTATTCAATGGAAGATATTGATTTGGACTCACTTAAACAATATCGACTGCTACTTTCTAGTCGTCAGCCAGATCACCCTTGGTTGACACTTGATGATATGGCTTTTTTGAGAAAATTGGGAGGATATCGACAAGATAGGCAAACAGGTCAAGAAGGGTTTACTTTAGCGGGTATATTAATGTTTGGAAGGACAGAAAGTATAACGGATAATGAATGTGCTCCATCTTATTTTCCGGATTATCAGGAAAAAATGTCGGTAGATGAGAATGTTAGATGGACAGATCGCATTTGTATGGATGGAACTTGGGAAGCGAATCTTTTTCAATTTTATCGGCGTGTGTATCCTAAATTATCATCTGTACTGCCTAAGCCATTCCGTTTGGAGAATGGTGTGAGATTGGAAGATACTACCACGCATGTCGCTTTACGTGAGGCATTTGTAAATACATTGGTGCATTGTGATTATATGGAGGAAGGAAATATAACGATAGAACAATGGAAAGATCGTTATGTATTTAAAAATCCCGGAACACTGCTAGTGAGTAAGGCCCAGTATTATGCCGGAGGTGAAAGTATATGCCGTAATAAGAGCTTGCAAAAGATGTTTATGCTGATTGGCTTCTCTGAGAAAGCAGGAAGTGGGGTGAATAAGATTTTTATGGGTTGGAAAAATGCGAATTGGAGACCTCCATTTGTGGAGGAGCAAAGTCACCCGGATCGGGTGGTGTTGAATTTACCGATGGAAAGTTTGTATCCAGAGGAAGTCTTAGAAGAACTTAAGCGTCTGTTTGGACGGGAAATTGAAAGAATTCCATATGATCAATTCACGGTTTTGGCTCTTTGTTACTCTGAAAAACAAGTATCTAATGAAAGACTTCAATATATTTTGAACCAACATAGCTCAAATATTACAAAGCTACTAAAAAGTATGTGCAATGCTGGTTTTTTGGAGTCTATAGGAAATGGCCGGGGAACTAGGTACCGTTTGCTGTTTTTGGAGAAGGATGAAAGCAAGCCTCAAAAGGATGAAAGCAAACTGAAGAAGGATGAAAGCAAGCCTCAAAAAGATGAAAGCAAACTGGAGAAGGATGAAAGTAAGAAATATATGCGTTATGAGGATTTGTCGAGGTTAATACTATCTGTTTGTGAGGATTATGTAGCTCTGGAAATAATAGCGGAAGCTGTTCATAGAGAGGCTTCTTATTTAATTAATCGGGTTATACCAAGAATGTTAGAGGATGGGCTACTAGAGAGATTATATCCGTCTTCTCCTAAGCATCCTTTACAAAAATATCGTGTGAGACAAGTCGGAAATTTATAAGAGATAATGGAAATGAATCAGCAACCTACATTTTCGATCATAACGATCACCTATAATGCGGAGCGATGGTTGGAGCGTACGATATTGAGCGTACTTAGCCAGTCGTATCCGAATATCGAGTATATATTGATTGACGGAGCGTCGAAGGATAAGACCGTGGAGATCATCAAGCAATATGAGTCCGGTATCGCTTCTTGGATAAGCGAGCCTGATAAAGGCTTGTATGATGCTATGAATAAGGGATTGAAGCTGGCTACGGGGGACTATGTGTGGTTCTTGAATGCGGGTGATACACTTTATACCGCAGATACCGTGCAAAGAATTGTGGCGTCTTTGAAAAAGAAAGTATCTTTGCCTGACGTGATTTACGGAGAGACCCGGATCGTTGATGCGGAGGGTAGATCGTTAGGGATGCGCAGGTTGAAAGCTCCGGAGAAACTGACTTGGAAGAGTTTCCGGATGGGAATGTTGGTTTGTCACCAGTCGTTTATATCAAAACGGGAGATCGCTCCGTTATATAATATGGAATACCGTTTGACGGCGGATTATGATTGGTGTATCCAATGTCTGAGACGATCGAAAAGAATACATAATACACGTTTGATCCTGTCTAATTTTTTGGAGGAAGGGTTAAGTAGTGTGAACCGGAAAGCTTCCTTAAAGGAGCGATATGAGGTCATGTGTAAGTATTATGGCAAGGTGTCGACGATTCTGTTGCATGGTTGGTTCGCCGTGAGATTCTATTTTGCCAAATGGTTTAAAGGTAGAGTATAAACAATAAATTATAGATAAGTTTTATGCGGAGTATAATGAGTAAATGGGGAAAACATATCGCTGCGATAGCCGTATTCTTGGTATTGACGGTGATTTATTTTTCTCCGGCCGTATTTGAAGGTAAGGTAGTCCGGCAAGGGGATACGGAAAAGGCTATCGGTATGGGGAATAGCCAGATGGATGAATATGAGAAGACGGCCCAACCGGGAGAATTCAGCGCATGGTCCGATGCCATGTTTGGCGGAATGCCTTATGTGTCGGGATATGGCAATCCGGCTCCACGGTTTCCCGGATATCTTTTAGTGGAGAAGCCTTTAAAAGCGTTGGGATATATGGATGCGGGGATGGTGTTTACCGGATTCGTCTGTTTTTATATCTTGATGTGTGTCATGGGCGTAAATTGGTGGTTGGCGATCGCTGGTGCCATCGCTTTCGCTTTAGCGTCTTATAATCTGATCATTATAGAGGCCGGCCATGTCACGAAAGCGTATGTAATCGCTTATATGCCATTAACGTTGGCGGGTATGGCCCTGTTGTTCAAGCGTAAGTATTTATGGGGGGCGGTCGTGTTCTTGTTGGGTGTCGCTTTCTCTATCGCGAATACGCACCTGCAAATCACTTATTATTTATTATTACTTTGCTTCTTCGTTTATTTGGGATATTTGTTCAATAAACTGAAGGAAAAAGCTTATAAAGAACTGGGTACGGTAACCGCTATTATGGCTGGTGATATTGGCGGTGTTGCCGAATGCCCAGAATATGTATGCTCAATGGGATTTAGGACAGAACTCTATCCGTGGGGCTACGGAATTAACGACAACGACCCCTTCGGGCGAGAAGATCTCTTCCGGCTTGGACAAGGATTATGCGTTCGCTTGGAGCTATGGAAAAGGGGAGTTGTTGACCTTGTTGGTACCGAATGCCTATGGTGGAAGTTCGGGTGGAATGCTAGGCCCGGATTCTGAGTTATATAAGGAATTAAGGGCGAAAGGCGCTCAAGTCGGAAAAGAGGTACAGGCTCCTACCTATTGGGGAGAGAAGACATTTACTTCCGGGCCGGTTTATTTCGGGGCATTGGTCTGCTTCTTGTTTGTTCTGGGAATGTTCGTGATCCGGAATCCGATGAAATGGTGGTTATTCGGAGGTTCTGTCTTTTTGATATTGCTGGCATTGGGACGTAATTTTGATAGCTTCAATGACTTTATGTTCCATTACTTGCCGATGTATAATAAGTTCCGTACCGTAGAGATGGCATTGGTTATTCCGGGTATGGTATTTCCTATTATCGCTATATGGGGATTGAAAGAGGTGTTATCCGAGGCCGTGAGCGATGCCTTGTTGAAGAGAGGATTGATCGCTGCTTTGGCTATCACGGGGGGGCTTTCTTTAATCCTTTGGTTGATGCCGAGTATGCTGTTGGATTTCCGTTCTTCTTTCGACGCTCAATATCAGTTGCCGGATTGGTATTACAACGCCTTGTTAATGGATCGTGCTTCCTTGGCTTCGGCGGATGCGTTGCGCTCTTTGGTCTTTATCTTATTAGGGGCGGCTTTGTTGTTCTGGTTCTATACCTCGAAAGATCGGAAAAAGGTGGCGACATTCGTAGGGATCGGCGTTGCGGTCTTGATGTTGGTTGATTTATGGACGGTGGATAAACGATATTTGAACGATAGTAACTTTATCCGCCAGAAACCTACAGAGGTATATAAAGAGACGGTAGCCGATCAAGAAATCATGAAGGATAAGGACCTTTCTTATCGTGTCTTGAATTTGAATAATCCTTTCTTGGAGACAACGACCTCGTACTATCACCATTCCGTCGGTGGTTATTATGCCGCGAAGCTGAGACGGTACCAAGAACTGATCGACCACCGTCTGCAAGGAGAGCTTAACTCGGTTATCGGGGCTTTCCAGAAAGCGCAGACTGCGGAGGATTTGATGGGGGCGTTCGCTGCTTGTCCGTCCTTGAATATGCTCAATACACGTTATATTATCTATAATCCGGAGCAACCGCCTTTGAGGAATCCGTTTGCTTTCGGCAACGCTTGGTTTGTGGATAAAGTGGAGGTCGTGGAGAATGCGGATGCGGAAATAGCGGCGTTGAATACGATCAATCCGTTAACGACGGCGGTTGTTGATAAACGTTTCGCTGATGAGGTGAAAGGTTTCACGCCTCAATTGGACTCTACCGCTACGATAACATTGGATAGTTATCGCCCTAATAAGTTAGTTTATACGACGAAGACTAATTCTGAGCAATTAGCAGTATTCTCTGAGATCTATTATCAACCGGGATGGGAGGCTACGATTGATGGGAAGCCCGCTCCGCATTTCCGGGCGGATTGGATATTAAGGGCTATGTTAGTTCCTGCAGGAGAGCATCAGATCGTATTTGAGTTTAGACCGCAAGGTTATATTACGGCGGCTTATATTACTTCTTTCAGTTCGTTGATTATCTTGTTGTTATTGATTGGTGCGGTAGGATATTCGGTTTGGAAAGCTAGAAAGCAAAAAGAGATATAAATTCCGGTTGGTTGTAGAGACGGGGCACGCCCCGTCTCTACAACTAGATGAAACCGCTATTGATAAAATCGAGCAGTTTTCTCGTTAGGGTTTCCCACGAGAGGGCTGCTTTTTCTTTGGATATGTTCGCAGGGATGGTGGCTTGCTGTGAGGGGGTGAAAAGTTCCTCGATACCTTGGGCGAGGGCCGTCGCAGATATCTCAGGCACTACGATGCCTGTACCCGGCTTTTCGATGCTGTTCTTGAAATCGCCTACGGGAGTACTTAACATAGGTAAATCGTAATTGTAGGCTACGGATACGACACCGCTTTGAGTGGCGGAGCGATAGGGGAGTACCAAGGCATCCGCCGCTGAGAAATAAATGGGGATTTCCTCGTCGCTGATATATTCACAGTGGACGAATATACGTTCTTTTGCCGGAGATGCATCGATCAGAACCTGATACTTCTCGAAACTACCGTAACATTCGCCGGCTATAATGAGATGGTAATCCTCGTTAAGCTGTCCCATCGCTTCTATCAGCAGGTCTAATCCTTTATAATCCCGTATCAGTCCAAAGAATAGAAGATTCTTTTTGGACGGATGGATTCCTAATTTCCGGCACGCCTCGTTCTTGTTGATCTTACTCCCGAAATGATTGTAAAGCGGGTGTGGGTTCTGGATATATTTAGCGCCCGGGTAAAGTTTCCGCAAATCATACCGCACGTTATCGCTCATCACGATAAAGCCATGGCATTGCTTGAAAAGTAACGAAGCTAAAGGCTTGTCGAAGAAACGCGGCTCATGGGGAATCGCGTTGTGGATAAGGGTGATTACCTTACAATGCTTTTTCATCCGGTTCGCTACGTGGGCGTATCCGGGAACGAAAAAGGACATCCAGTAAGAGATAATCAGTACGTCCGGCGCATAGGAACGAATGGCGTTTACGGTACTGAAATAACTAACCGGGTTGACGCTATCTAATACTCGCACGCTCTCGATTTCGATCGCACGGTCTCCCGCTTCTACGTATTGAGTCTTGCCGGGAAATAAGATATCCGGATAAAGGCGTTTGAAGTTGAAAGCCTTTACTTCATGACCTTCTTTTACTAATTCCGTATAGAGCATCCCGCTGAATTGGGCGATACCGCCACGATAGGGATAAATAGGGGAGAGAATAGCGAAACGCATGGTAATTGAAAATTAAGAATTGAAAATTGAAAATTAAGAATCGAGAACTACAGGAGCTGCCCTCCCTTCATTATCAATTCTCAACTTTCAATCTTCAATTAATTAGTATCTGTAATGATCAGCCTTGTACGGTCCTTCTACCGGTACGCCGATATAATCAGCTTGCTTTTGTGATAATGTAGATAATTTCACGCCGATACGTTCCAAGTGTAGGCGGGCAACTTCCTCATCCAAGCGTTTCGGTAAGCGGTATACACCTACCTCATAAGCCATTTGCCATAAGTCCATTTGGGCAAGCACTTGGTTCGTGAACGAGTTACTCATTACGAATGACGGGTGTCCCGTAGCGCAACCTAAGTTTACCAAGCGTCCCTCTGCCAATAAGAAGATGGAGTTTCCGTTCGGGAACGTATATTTGTCCACTTGAGGCTTGATATTCGTGTGCTTGATATTCGGATAGTTGACAAGCTTGTCCACTTGGATCTCGTTGTCGAAATGACCGATATTACATACGATCGATTGATCTTTCATCTGTGTCATATGCTCGATCGTGATGATATCGCAGTTTCCGGTGGTTGTAACGAAGATGTTACCCTCTTTCACAGCCTCTTCCATGGTAGTGACCTCGAAACCTTCCATAGCGGCTTGCAAGGCGCAGATCGGATCGATCTCAGTCACGAGTACACGAGCCCCGTAAGAGCGCATGGAGTGAGAGCAGCCTTTACCTACGTCACCGTATCCGGCCACGACTACCACCTTGCCGGCGATCATTACGTCCGTAGCCCGCTTGATGCCGTCCGCCAAAGACTCACGGCAACCGTATAGGTTATCGAACTTGGATTTCGTCACGGAGTCATTAACATTGATAGCCGGAACCAGCAACTCACCTTTCTCCATCATCTGATACAGACGGTGAACGCCGGTGGTCGTCTCTTCCGACACACCTTTCATCTCGGCTACCGTACGGTGCCAACGGCTGTTATCTTCTTGAAGGATACGATTTAATGTATCTAGAATTACCTGTTCCTCATGATTACCGCCTTTGCGGTTGATGGTCTCCGCATCGTTCTCTGCACGATATCCCATGTGAATCAGCAAGGAAGCGTCTCCGCCATCGTCAACAATCATGTGAGGGCCTTTACCTTCCGGGAAACGAAGCGCCATGTCCGTACACCACCAATACTCCTCCAGCGTCTCGCCTTTCCAAGCGAATACCGGTACGCCATCAGCCGCGATAGCAGCTGCCGCATGGTCCTGTGTGGAGAAGATGTTACAGCTAGCCCAGCGAACGTCCGCTCCCAACGCAACTAATGTTTCGATTAACACCGCCGTCTGAATAGTCATATGCAGTGAGCCGGTGATACGTGCGCCTTTCAAGGGTTTCTGATCGGCGTATTTCTGGCGTAGCGCCATTAATCCCGGCATTTCGTGTTCGGCGATCTCGATCTCTTTGCGACCGAATTCAGCCAAACTCATATCTGCCACTTTATAAGGCAGATTAGTTGGAAATAATTGTGACATAAATTAATACTATAAATGGTTGAGACGCGAAGGTACGAAAAAGCGTTGATAGTAGGTGTTCTTTATCTATGAATTTCCATCTAAGGCAGAGGCTTGCTGAGGGGTATGGTGGGTTCGTTACTGCAACCTGCCTTGCAGTAGTTCTGCAACAGTCATGCAGCATTACTGCAACCCGCATTGCAGTAACACTGCAACGCCGTTGCAGTATTGGGCTCTCTGTAGTTTTGCGCTTTAATGAATACTGAAGGCTCCATCTACCAATAGCGCATGGCCATCGACGAAGCTCGCTTGCGGACTGCATAGCCAAAGTACGGCGTTGGCGATCTCTTCCGGCTTACCGAGCCGCCCTGCGGGAATGTCGCGCACCAGCTCCTTCTCCAAGGAAGGGTCACGCCGCATTAAGTCTTCCGCCATCGGCGTACGGATAACGTCCGGACATACGGCATTGATGCGGATGTTCTTTGCCGCATAGTCGATAGCGGCGGTACGTGTCAGTCCGATAACGGCATGCTTACAGGCTATGTAGGCCGCTTGCCCCGGAAATCCCGTGACTCCGCCTTGCGATGAGGTGTTGACGATGGCGCCGCCGCCTTGTTTCAGCATTTGCAGGATCTCATAACGCATGCAGTTCCAGACACCTTTCAAATCCACAGCCACGGTACGGTCGAATTCATCGTCGGTGATTTCCGCCATTGGGCGTTGCGGTGTTTGTATGCCTGCGTTGTTAAGAGCCGCGTCCAGTCTTCCGTAGGTAGCTACGATCCAGTCGATCATCTCTTTTACGGCTTGCGTGTTTGATACGTCGCACCGATACGCTACGGCCTTATGTCCCTCGGCTACTAATTTCTCTACCTGTTCTCTCGGCTCACGGATGTCTGCCAATACGGTTATGTATCCAGCCTTGGCGAAGGCTTCAGCGCAAGCGAGTCCGATACCCATCGCTGAACCGGTTACTAAAGCTACTTTCTCTTCCATTGTCTTTGTCATGATCATTTGATTTACATTTTGTTATTATTTATGTCGCGAAGATAAGGAGGGAGTG
>OBWS01001347.1_pt1 | contig 11389 bp, 6 predicted proteins | sample 1495291 | NCBI WGS metagenome assembly OBWS01 (sample SAMEA2580090, study PRJEB22360) | human gut metagenome | biome: human gut; feature: human-associated habitat; material: faeces | place: Denmark | collected 2008/2010 | reverse complement strand
TGAATATTTATCTTTCCCTGCCCCGGGCCTTTATCCGGTGAAACATTTGACATTGATTGACACCGATCATTAAAATCCGCGCGATCAATTTATTTATTGGCTACAAACTAAAATTGTTTGACACTTAAAAACATATTCGCACAACCCATTAATACAAAAATTCTCTAACAAATTTATTTGGCGGATATGCCCCACTCTAATCATTCATAAAAAAAATGATTGTACTGTAATTATCAACGTATCGGGATTATGAAAAGGAATTCATCCTATGAACCTAAAGAAAACACTGTTAAGCGTGTTAATAATAGTGCCTCTCTGCTTATTGGCAGGGTGTGACTATATTGAAAAAGCGAGTAAGGTCGACGACCTCGTTACACAGCAAGAGTTGCAAAAAAGCAAAATTGAGGCGCTTGAGAAACAGCAGGAACTCGATAAGCGAAAGATAGAACATCTTGAAAAACAACAAACTACTGTCATAAATAGTACCAAGACGCTCGCTGGCGTGGTGAAAGCGGTTAAAGACAAGCAGGACGAATTTGTCTTTACAGAATTTAACCCAGCACAAACACAATATTTCATTTTAAATAACGGATCGGTCGGTTTGGCAGGCCGGGTGCTGGCTATTGATGCGGTTGAAAATGGCAGTGTTATTCGTATTTCGCTGGTTAACCTTTTAAGCGTTCCCGTATCAAATATTGGCTTTCATGCGACATGGGGCAATGAAAGACCCACCGATGCCAAAGCTCTGGCAAAGTGGCAACAATTACTTTTCAACACCACCATGAATTCCACTCTGCAATTAATGCCTGGTCAATGGCAAGACATTAATCTGACATTAAAAGGCGTTTCGCCTAATAACCTGAAGTATCTGAAGTTGTCCATCAATATGGCCAATCTCCAGTTCGACACTGTTCAACCTGCTGAAACTCGGCAGCGAAAAAACAAAAAATAAATGCAGCTTCTGCGCTTATATCAAGGAATAGAGAGCATCAATAATGAACAAAATTTTTAAAGTTATCTGGAATCCGGCAACAGGCAGTTACACCGTTGCCAGTGAAACGGCAAAAAGCCGTGGCAAGAAATCCGGGCGCAGTAAGCTGTTAATTTCTGCCCTGGTTGCTGGGGGAATGTTGTCGTCGTTTGGGGTACAGGCTCAGGCAGGAAGGGACAACGGTCAGGGCGTCAATTATGGCCAGGGAACAGGAACAGGCTGGGTTGCTATCGGTGAAGATGCAAAAGCAAATAGTTTTACAGACACCGGGGGTGGCTCCAGCACCGCAGTAGGTTATCACTCAACTGCTGACGGAAGGTGGTCAACAGCCCTCGGTGCTAAGACCCATTCGCTTGGCGAAGCATCAGTGGCGTTAGGGATTAACACTACCTCAGCAGGTGAGCGAAGCCTCGCTATAGGTGCATCGGCAACGTCAACGGGTGGATTTTCAATCGCACTTGGTCGTTATGCGAACTCAGTAGGTGAATTTTCTATTGCACAAGGGGATCACGCAGAGACTGGTGCTGATGACGCCATCGCATTTGGACGTGAAAGCAAGGCCTTAGGAATTATGAGTATCGCCCTCGGAGCCACGGCTAATGCGTCGAAAGAATATGCAATGGCGCTGGGTGCAAGTAGCGCCGCATCTGCAGCTAACGCGATTGCAGTAGGCCGCAACAGTGCTGCAGCTGGCGTAGACAGCCTCGCATTCGGTAGACTATCCGCCGCCAACGCCGCAAACGCGATTGCTATGGGTGCAGAGAGCAAAGCTGCTGAAAATGCGACGGCAGTTGGTACTAACGCGGAGGCAAATGGACTTAATAGTATCGCGTTGGGCTCCGGCAGTATTGCAGATGTCGACAACACGATTGCTCTGGGCAATCAAAGTCAGGCAGTAGCGGCTGGCGCAATTGCCATCGGTCAAGGGAATAAAGCTGACGGCGCAAATGCTATCGCGCTGGGTAATGGTAGTATTACAGGTGGTGTAAATGCTATTGCTCTTGGACAAGGCAGTTATGCCGGTTTAGAAAATGGCACTGCAATTGGTGCTCAAGCCAGTGCTCAAGGGAAAAATTCAGTTGCTCTGGGTGCTGGTTCTGTAGCGACTGACGCGGATACTGTTTCTGTGGGTAACACAACAGCTCAGCGACAAATTGTCAATATGGCAGCAGGTGATATCAGCACTACCAGTACTGATGCCATCAATGGATCACAGCTTTATGCTATCAGTAAGTCAGTAGCGGACAATCTTGGTGGGGGGGCTACCGTCAATGCGCAAGGCGTCGTTACTTCCCCAAATTACAGGCTGAAAAGTGGTATTTTCGGCACTGTTGGCGACGCCTTAACGGGCCTGGACAATAATACGTTACAATGGGACTCCCTTAAAAAGGCATATAGTGCGGCACATGGTACAGATACTACCAGTACCATCACCAACGTTAAAGACGGCGCTATTTCTGATACCAGTAAGGATGCGGTTAACGGTTCTCAGCTGAAAACCACCAACGATAACGTAGCGACCAATACTGCCAATATCACCACCAACACTAACAGTATCAATACCCTGACGGATTCCGTTGGCGACCTTAAAGACGATGCCCTGCTGTGGAATGGCACCGCGTTCAGCGCCGCGCACGGCACCGAAGCCACCAGCAAAATCACCAACGTCAAAGACGGTGACCTGACGGCTGGCAGCACCGACGCGGTTAACGGCTCTCAGCTCAAAACTACTAACGATAATGTGGCAACCAACACCACCAACATCACCAACCTGACGGATTCCGTTGGCGACCTTAAAGACGATGCCCTGCTGTGGAATGGCACCGCGTTCAGCGCCGCGCACGGCACCGAAGCCACCAGCAAAATCACCAACGTCAAAGACGGTGACCTGACGGCTGGCAGCACTGACGCGGTAAACGGCTCTCAGCTGAAAACCACTAACGATGCCGTGGCAGCCAACACCACCAATATCGCCACGAACACCACTAACATCACCAACCTGACTGACGCTGTTGACAGTCTCGGTGATGACTCTCTGCTGTGGAACGCTACGGCGGGTGCATTCAGTGCCAAACACGGTACCAACGGTACTGATAGCAAAATCACCAACTTACTGGCAGGCACGGTATCCTCTGATAGCACTGACGCCATTAATGGCTCACAACTTTATGGCTTAGCTGATTCATTTACGTCATACCTTGGCGGTGGTGCTGATATCAGTGATGCGGGTGTATTAACCGGGCCAACCTACACTATTGGTGGTACTGACTACAATAACGTCGGTGATGCTCTGGCTGCCATTAACACGTCATTTAGCACATCACTCGGTGACGCCCTACTCTGGGATGCGACCGCCAAGGGCGGTGACGGTGCGTTTAGCGCCGGTCGCGGAAAAGATAACACGGCCAGCATCATTACTAATGTTGCAGACGGTGCAATTTCCTCTACCAGCAGCGACGCTATTAACGGCTCACAGCTCTATGACACCAGTAAGTACATTGCCGATACTCTGGGTGGTGACGCAGAAGTCAATGCTGACGGCACAATCACCGCACCGACTTATGCCATCGCTGGCGGCAGTTACAGCAACGTCGGTGACGCGCTGGAAGCGATCGATACCACGCTGGATGACGCTCTGTTGTGGGATGCAACAGCCAATGGCGGTAATGGTGCATTTAGCGCCGGTCGCGGAGTAGATAAAACGGCCAGCGTCATTACTAACGTCGCAGACGGTGCAATTTCCTCCACCAGCAGCGATGCTATTAACGGCTCACAACTGTATACCACCAACAAGTACATCGCTGATGCGCTGGGTGGTGACGCAGAAGTCAACGCTGATGGTTCTATTACTGCGCCGAGTTACACCATTGCAAATGCCGAGTACAACAACGTCGGTGACGCCCTGGATGCGCTCGACGATAACGCTCTGCTGTGGGATGCAACGGCCAATGACGGCGCAGGTGCCTACAACGCCAGCCATGATGGCAAGGCCAGCATCATCACAAACGTTGCTGATGGTAACATTGGCGAAGGCAGCACTGACGCCATCAACGGTTCTCAGCTGTTTAACACCAATATGCTGATCCAGCAGAACAGCGAAATCATCAATCAGCTTGCCGGTAACACCAGCGAAACCTACATCGAAGATAACGGTGCGGGCATTAACTATGTACGTACCAACGACAACGGCTTAGCGTTCAACGATGCCAGCGCTTCAGGTATTGGCGCTACGGCTGTGGGTTATAACGCTGTCGCCTCAGGCGAAAGCAGCGTAGCCATTGGTCAAGGTAGCAGCAGCACCGTTGATACCGGTATTGCCCTGGGTAGCAGTTCCGTTTCCAGCCGTGTAATAGTTAAAGGTTCTCGTGACACCAGCGTGTCGGAAGAAGGTGTTGTGATTGGTTATGACACCACGGATGGCGAACTACTTGGTGCGTTGTCTATTGGTGATGACGGTAAATATCGTCAAATCATCAACGTAGCCGATGGTTCCGAAGCCCATGACGCCGTTACGGTTCGCCAGTTGCAAAATGCCATTGGTGCAGTCGCTACCACGCCGACCAAATACTTCCACGCCAACTCAACGGAAGAAGATTCACTGGCAGTAGGTGAAGACTCGCTAGCAATGGGCGCGAAAACTATCGTTAATAGTAATGCGGGTATTGGTATCGGTTATGGTGCCTACGTGGACGCGAATGCACTTAATGGCATTGCTATCGGTAGCAACGCGCGTGCAAACCATGCAAACAGCATTGCTATGGGTAATGGCTCACAGACGACTCGTGGTGCTCAAACTGGCTACACCGCCTACAACATGGACGCACCACAGAACTCTGTGGGTGAGTTCTCTGTCGGCAGTGAAGACGGTCAACGTCAGATCACCAACGTCGCGGCTGGTTCGGCTGATACCGATGCGGTTAACGTGGGTCAGTTGAAAGTAACGGACGCGCAGGTTTCCCAGAATACCCAGAGCATTACTAACCTGAACAATCAGGTGACGAATCTGGATACTCGCGTTACCAATATCGAAAACGGCATTGGCGATATCGTAACCACCGGTAGCACCAAATACTTCAAGACCAACACCGATGGCGTAGATGCCAACGCGCAGGGTAAAGACAGTGTTGCAATTGGTTCTGGTTCCATTGCTGCCGCTGACAACAGCGTCGCGCTGGGTACCGGTTCCGTGGCCAACGAAGAAAACACCATCTCTGTGGGTTCTTCTACCAACCAGCGTCGTATCACCAACGTTGCTGCAGGTGTTAATGCCACCGATGCGGTTAACGTTTCGCAGCTGAAGTCTTCTGAGGCAGGCGGCGTTCGTTACGACACCAAAGCTGATGGTTCTATAGACTACAGCAACATCACTCTCGGTGGTGGTAATGGCGGTACGACTCGCATCAGCAACGTCTCCGCTGGCGTCAACAACAACGACGCAGTGAACTATGCGCAGTTGAAGCAAAGCGTGCAGGAAACGAAGCAATACACCGATCAGCGGATGGTTGAGATGGATAACAAACTGTCCAAAACCGAAAGCAAGTTGAGCGGTGGTATCGCTTCTGCAATGGCAATGACCGGTCTGCCGCAGGCTTACACTCCAGGTGCCAGCATGGCCTCTATTGGTGGCGGTACTTACAATGGTGAATCGGCTGTTGCTTTAGGTGTGTCGATGGTGAGCGCCAATGGTCGTTGGGTCTACAAATTACAAGGTAGTACCAATAGCCAGGGTGAATACTCCGCCGCGCTCGGTGCCGGTATTCAGTGGTAATCATCCATTAACTTAGTGTGACTAAGGGCAATTCTCTGATGAGGATTGCCCTTTTCTTTACCAGACATCTCCCTCCACCAAGAATTGGCCCTACCAATTATTCGCTTATCTGACCTCTGGTTCACAATTCCCCAATTAAAACTCACATCAATGTTGCCAATGCATAACATTTAGTTAACCATTCATTGTCATTATCCCTACACAACACAATTGGCAGTGCCACTTTTACACAACGTGTGACAAGGAGATGAGCATCAGACTCATTACACGATGTGCGTGGACTCCAGGAGACCTGCAATGAATCTCTGGCAACAAAACTACGATCCCGCCGGGAATATCTGGCTTTCCAGCCTGATAGCATCGCTTCCCATCCTGTTTTTCTTCTTTGCGCTGATTAAGCTCAAACTCAAAGGTTATGTCGCCGCCTCATGGACGGTGGCAATCGCCCTTGCCGTGGCTTTGCTGTTCTATAAAATGCCGGTCGCTAACGCGCTGGCCTCGGTGATTTATGGCTTCTTCTACGGTTTGTGGCCCATCGCGTGGATCATTATTGCGGCAGTGTTCGTCTATAAGATCTCGGTGAAAACCGGGCAGTTTGACATCATCCGCTCGTCTATTCTTTCGATAACCCCTGACCAGCGCCTGCAAATGCTGATCGTCGGTTTCTGTTTCGGCGCTTTCCTTGAGGGAGCCGCAGGCTTTGGCGCTCCGGTAGCAATTACCGCCGCATTACTGGTCGGTCTGGGCTTTAAACCACTGTACGCCGCCGGACTGTGCCTGATTGTTAACACCGCGCCAGTGGCATTTGGCGCGATGGGTATTCCGATTCTGGTCGCCGGGCAGGTAACAGGCATCGACAGCTTTGAGATTGGTCAGATGGTGGGGCGTCAGCTGCCGTTTATGACCATTATCGTGCTGTTCTGGATCATGGCGATTATGGACGGTTGGCGCGGTATCAAAGAGACGTGGCCTGCGGTCGTGGTTGCAGGTGGTTCGTTTGCCATTGCTCAATACCTCAGCTCTAACTTCATTGGGCCGGAACTGCCAGACATTATCTCTTCGCTGGTATCACTGCTCTGCCTGACGCTGTTCCTCAAACGCTGGCAACCAGTGCGCGTATTCCGCTTCGGTGACTTGGGGGCGTCACAGGTTGATATGACGCTGGCTCACACCGGTTACACCGCAGGTCAGGTGCTTCGCGCCTGGACACCGTTCCTGTTCCTGACCGCCACCGTAACGCTGTGGAGTATTCCACCGTTTAAAGCCCTGTTCGCTTCGGGTGGTGCGCTGTATGAATGGGTGATCAATATTCCGGTGCCGTACCTCGATAAACTGGTTGCCCGTATGCCGCCAGTGGTCAGCGAAGCGACAGCGTATACCGCCGTGTTTAAGTTCGACTGGTTCTCTGCCACCGGTACCGCCATTCTTTTTGCTGCCCTGCTCTCGATTGTCTGGCTGAAGATGAAACCATCTGACGCTATCAGCACCTTCGGCAGCACGCTGAAAGAACTGGCTCTGCCTATCTACTCCATCGGTATGGTGCTGGCGTTCGCCTTTATCTCGAACTATTCCGGACTATCATCAACGCTGGCGCTGGCACTGGCGCACACCGGCCATGCATTCACCTTCTTCTCGCCGTTCCTCGGCTGGCTTGGTGTCTTCCTGACCGGATCGGATACCTCATCTAACGCCCTGTTCGCCGCGCTGCAAGCCACTGCAGCACAACAAATTGGCGTTTCTGACCTGTTGTTGGTTGCCGCCAACACCACCGGTGGTGTCACCGGTAAGATGATCTCTCCGCAATCTATCGCTATCGCCTGTGCGGCGGTAGGCCTGGTAGGCAAAGAGTCAGATCTGTTCCGCTTTACTGTCAAACACAGCCTGATCTTCACCTGTATGGTGGGCGTGATCACCACGCTTCAGGCTTATGTCTTAACGTGGATGATTCCTTAATGATTGTTTTACCCAGACGCCTGTCAGACGAGGTTGCCGATCGTGTGCGGGCGCTGATTGATGAAAAAAACCTGGAGGCGGGCATGAAGTTGCCCGCTGAACGTCAACTGGCGATGCAACTCGGCGTATCGCGTAATTCACTGCGCGAGGCGCTGGCAAAACTGGTGAGCGAAGGCGTGCTGCTTAGTCGACGCGGCGGCGGGACGTTTATTCGCTGGCGTCATGACACATGGTCGGAGCAAAACATCGTCCAGCCGCTGAAAACGCTGATGGCCGATGATCCGGATTACAGTTTCGATATTCTGGAAGCCCGCTACGCCATTGAAGCCAGCACCGCATGGCATGCAGCAATGCGCGCCACACCAGGCGAAAAAGAGAAAATTCAGCTTTGCTTTGAAGCAACGCTAAGTGAAGACCCGGATCTCGCCTCACAAGCGGACGTTCGTTTTCATCTGGCGATTGCCGAAGCCTCACATAACATCGTGCTGCTGCAAACCATGCGCGGTTTCTTCGATGTCCTGCAATCCTCTGTGAAGCATAGCCGCCAGCGGATGTATCTGGTACCCCCGGTTTTTTCACAGCTGACCGAACAACATCAGGCAGTCATTGACGCCATTTTTGCCGGTGATGCTGACGGGGCGCGTAAAGCAATGATGGCGCACCTTAGCTTTGTTCACACCACCATGAAACGATTCGATGAAGATCAAGCTCGCCATGCACGCATTACCCGCCTGCCTGGTGACCATAATGAGCATTCGAGGGAGAAAAACGCATGATTATTTCCGCAGCCAGCGATTATCGCGCCGCAGCACAACGCATTCTGCCGCCGTTCCTGTTCCACTATATGGATGGGGGTGCATATTCTGAATACACGCTGCGCCGCAACGTGGAAGATTTGTCAGAAGTGGCGCTGCGCCAGCGTATTCTGAAAAACATGTCTGACTTAAGCCTGGAAACGACGCTGTTTAATGAGAAATTGTCGATGCCGGTGGCGCTGGCTCCGGTGGGTTTGTGTGGCATGTATGCGCGTCGTGGCGAAGTTCAGGCTGCCAAAGCGGCGGATGCGCATGGCATTCCGTTTACTCTCTCGACGGTTTCCGTTTGCCCGATTGAAGAAGTCGCTCCAGCCATTAAACGTCCGATGTGGTTCCAGCTTTATGTGCTGCGCGATCGCGGCTTTATGCGTAACGCGCTGGAGCGAGCAAAAGCGGCAGGCTGCTCGACGCTGGTTTTCACCGTGGATATGCCGACACCGGGCGCGCGTTATCGTGATGCGCATTCTGGTATGAGCGGCCCAAATGCGGCAATGCGCCGTTACTTGCAGGCGGTGACGCATCCGCAATGGGCGTGGGATGTGGGCCTGAACGGTCGTCCACATGATTTAGGTAATATCTCGGCTTACCTCGGCAAACCGACCGGACTGGAAGATTACATCGGCTGGCTGGGGAATAACTTCGATCCGTCCATCTCATGGAAAGACCTTGAGTGGATCCGCGATTTCTGGGATGGTCCGATGGTGATCAAAGGGATCCTCGATCCGGAAGATGCGCGCGATGCAGTACGTTTTGGTGCTGATGGGATTGTGGTTTCTAACCACGGTGGCCGCCAGCTGGACGGTGTACTCTCTTCCGCTCGTGCGTTGCCCGCTATTGCAGATGCGGTGAAAGGTGATATAGCCATTCTGGCGGATAGCGGAATTCGTAACGGGCTTGATGTCGTGCGTATGATTGCGCTCGGTGCCGACACCGTACTGCTGGGTCGTGCTTTCCTGTATGCGCTGGCAACAGCGGGCCAGGCGGGTGTAGCTAACCTGCTAAATCTGATCGAAAAAGAGATGAAAGTGGCGATGACGCTGACTGGCGCGAAATCGATCAGCGAAATTACGCAAGATTCGCTGGTGCAAGAGCTGGGTAAAGAGTTGCCTGCGGCACTAGCTCCGATAGCGAAAGGGAATGCAGCTTAAGGGTTAGACGAATATCTGCTATCCTGCCCCCGCACTAAGGGGGCAGTATGCTAAACATCGTACTTTACGAACCAGAAATTCCGCCAAATACTGGCAACATCATCCGTCTTTGCGCTAATACCGGCTTTCGTCTGCATATCATCGAACCAATGGGATTTGCCTGGGACGATAAGCGCCTGCGCCGCGCGGGGCTGGACTATCACGAGTTTACCGCCGTTACGCGTCATCATGACTATCGCGCGTTCCTCGAAGCAGAAAATCCCCAGCGCCTGTTTGCCCTCACCACGAAAGGTACGCCTGCTCACAGCGCCGTAAGCTATCAGGATGGCGATTATCTGATGTTCGGCCCGGAAACACGCGGCCTGCCAGCAAGCATTCTTGATGCCCTGCCCGCTGAACAAAAAATTCGCATTCCAATGGTGCCGGACAGCCGCAGCATGAACCTGTCCAATGCGGTGTCGGTCGTGGTGTATGAAGCCTGGCGGCAGCTGGGGTATCCGGGAGCGGTATTGAGAGATTAGTTACTGTATGCCGGATAGATGATTACATCGCATCCGGCACAATCACAGGACGTCAGATCCCATCCCCATATTCAAACGTATGGTTAATACCGTTGAAATGCTGATCCATGTCCATTGACGGTTTATCGCTGTCTGGTTTACCGACAATGCGTGCCGGAACGCCAGCGGCGGTGGTATGCGGCGGCACCGGTTGCAGCACCACGGAACCTGCGCCAATCTTCGCGCCGCGCCCAACTTCAATATTGCCGAGAATTTTCGCGCCCGCGCCAATCATCACACCTTCACGAATTTTCGGATGACGGTCGCCACCAGATTTACCCGTACCGCCAAGCGTCACAGATTGCAGAATCGATACGTCGTTTTCAATCACCGCCGTTTCACCCACAACGATGCCCGTGGCGTGGTCAAGCATGATACCGCGGCCAATTTTTGCTGCCGGGTGAATATCAACCTGGAACGTTACAGAAACCTGGTTTTGCAGAAATATTGCCAGTGCGCGGCGGCCCTGATTCCACAGCCAGTGACCGATACGATAGGCCTGCAAGGCATGAAAACCTTTCAGATATAACAATGGAGTCGAGTATTTATCCACCGCCGGGTCGCGGGTACGTACTGCCTGAATATCACAGGCCGCAGAAGCGATCATTTCCGGGTCGGCGGCGTAGGCCTCTTCCACCACTTCGCGGATAGCAATGGCAGGCATAATTGGCGATGACAGCTTGTTCGCCAGCATGTAGCTCAGTGCACTGCCCAGGTTTTCGTGCTTGAGTAGCGTCGCGTGGTAAAAACTGGCCAGCATTGGCTCACAATCCGCCAGCGTTCTGGCTTCGGCTTTAATATTGTTCCAGACAATTTCCAGTTCTTCACACGACATTGCTTACTCCACACGATGAGATAATGACCGGCCCGTTCTGCGCGGGCCGGGTCATAGCGGTAACAAAGTTCCCTGGGATTAGTGGCTGCTGCGCTCGTCCTTGCGTGCACGACCTAATAATGTCAATGCTGCCTCGCGCGCGTTTTTTCCGCAATATAATACTTGATAAATTTCCTCGGTTATTGGCATTTCAACGCCGAAGCGATGCGCCAGTTCGCGGACTTCTTTCGTATTGCGGTAGCCTTCCACCACCTGACCAATCTTCTCCTGCGCGCTTTGTACATCCATGCCCTGACCGAGCATCATGCCAAAACGGCGG
>OBWS01001339.1_pt1 | contig 11409 bp, 8 predicted proteins | sample 1495291 | NCBI WGS metagenome assembly OBWS01 (sample SAMEA2580090, study PRJEB22360) | human gut metagenome | biome: human gut; feature: human-associated habitat; material: faeces | place: Denmark | collected 2008/2010 | reverse complement strand
ATGTGTCCGCTCCACACCCCGCCTGTTTCAGCGGGGGGGGAGCCGCTGACGACGGTGGATGTGGTGGCGGCTCATGAAATGCAACAGATGATTGTCGCGATGAAGGCCGACTCGGTAGTTGTTTTCTCGACCCATATTATGCAGTTAGCACAGGCCATTTGTGACGCGGTGGTATTGCTGCATGATAAAAAGCTGAGCGAACTGGAGGGCCTGGATATTCACAGTCAGGAATTTGAAGAGGCTGTGATTGCGCGTTTAAGTGATGAGGTGCAGGCAGATGCGTGATGCTTGGCGATATTACTGGTTTCAGGCGCAGGTCAATACAACAACGATGGTGAATGGGTTCATTTACTTCTTGCGGCGAATTCCGTTTCTGGGTAAAAAGATCCCGACAAAATGGTACCGGCCAAGTGCGTTGAAAACGATCATGGCAATTGCAGTTAACTTTTTCACGATTTTGCTAAAACCGGTGACAACGCTTTTGCTGATCGGGCTAGCATTTTTGGTTGGTAGTGCGTATCACGATTATGTGCATCCACTGGCAACCGATCTTTCACTTCGCGTCATGATCGCGGTACTGGTTTATCTGGTGGGTTTTCTCATGTTTCGCGGCTTGGTATTCCGCAATCTGCCGCTGAGTCTCAAGTCGGTTAAACTAGGGGATTATTTTGCCTTGGATCGGCCGGCACTGGTGCGCGGGTTGATGCTGATGGATCAAATCAGCGGCGTTGTACTTGGGCCACTACTGCCTATGTTTGCGCTCGCCTTGTTGACGCAGCATATGTGGCTGTTTTTGGTTGGACTGCCGATTGCCATTATTGGGTGGTTATGGCCGAGTTTCATTCCACGGCTGCTGTGGGCACACTGGCGGCTGGGATTGCTGGTGCAGATTGGGTATTGGCTGAGTTTGCTGGGGCTACCCATTGGCTTAGTAGTAACCGGAAAATTAGCCGCCTTTACGTTTGGCGTTTTTTCGCCGCTGGGCTTTCTGATTGCATGGGCTAGTGTGGTGCTGATTGGGTGGTACATTTACCGTTTTTCGAATGATAATTCGTTAATCATGGCCTCCATTCAGTCTGCAGTGCGGGCGTTAAATCTTGTTGCTTCAGCCAAAAAGCAGCAACTTCTAGCGGCAGGAACTGCAATGCAAAAGAAACTGACGCTGGATACCACCGTGGCCCTCAAGTCTGAAAACCGTTCCGGCAGTAATTATCTCAATGCCTTGTTGTTTGCCCGTTATCGTCGCCAGCTATGGAAAAAGTTGCGGACCCGTCTGCTGTGGGTTATTGGACTTGGCGGTGGGCTTTTGATCGCATTGAAACTTTTCGCTGTCCATAATTTAGGCGATCTGACGCCGATTTATGGTGGTATTTTCTTTTTGATGTATTTGACCTCGCTGGGTGGCCAAATCGTTCAACTGTTATTTGTTAATTGTGACGCGGCAATGTTGTATTATCCTTTTTACCGCCAGCCTAAGACCATTTTAGCCGGATTCTTTTATCGGTTTTGGCACATTGTTCAATACAATGCAGTGACTGGGTTCACGGTTTTCCTGCTGATTTTTGCACTGCAGTTAATCGCACCGGTAGCCGATCAGGTCAACTTTTATCTGGTGTTGTTGCTGGAGATCTGTGGTTTGGTGTTGTTCTTTTCGTTTCATGATCTCTTTATTTATTATCTGATGCAGCCATTTACGGATGATATGGATGTTGTATCGCCGCTGTACCGCTTCTTGTCCTGGGGAATGTATTGGGTGGCGTGGCTTTTTACGCAGATTCATTTTTACGGCTATGGCTATGCGATTCTCATTGGTACGGTGACGTTGCTTTATGTCGGGATCGGTACCGCGGTGATTTACCGAGTGGCGCCTAAAACTTTCCGGATTCGGTATTAATCTGGCCGTGTTTAGAGTGGAATTTAATGTTAGTTCATGAGCACTGCCAGCAGCTGGCAGTGCTTTTTTAATATCACCCAGCAGATGCCTTGTTGCAAGCGGTTGCGGCAACAGGTAGAGTTGAATTAGGAAACACTTATTTTGCAATGAATCATAATCGATATAAGTGCGGAGCTAATAGGCTTGGGGCAATGGAGGGTGAAGGCATGCAGACGAAGGTACTGGCGGTGGATGATGATGCTGCTATTTTGGCAATGTTAAAGCGTTATTTTGCGTGGCGGCTACCGGAGTTCCGATTACTGACAGCAGATGCAGGGCAAGCAGCCTTGAGTCAATTGGCACAGCAGCCTGACTTGATTTTGCTGGATGTTAATTTACCGGATATTGATGGCTTTACCTTAACCAGTCGAATTCGTGCGATCACTTCTGTCCCCATTATCTTTTTAACCGCACGTATTACCGATCAGGATAAGGTGCAGGGGTTAGGCGCAGGCGGTGATGATTATGTGACCAAGCCATTTAGTCTGACGGAATTAGGTGCACGCATCAAGGCACATGTCAGACGTGCCCATCAGCCGGACAAACAGGCGCAGATTGCCGTTTTTGGACGGATCATGATTGATTATCATGCGCATCAGGTCTCGGTGGATACGACTTGCCTAAAACTTGAAAATAAGCAATATCAACTGATTGAATGGCTGAGCCTGAATCCGGGGCAGGTGTTTAGCCGCGAGCAGTTGTATGAAAAGATTTGGGGCTACGATGCACAAGGGGATGAGCGGGTGATCACCGAGCACATTCGCCGCATTCGCAAGCTCTTTGATGCCTGTCAGGTAACATCGCCCATCGTAACGGTTTGGGGAGTGGGATATAAATGGCAAAATTAAAAGCACACTTTATGAAGCTATCGATTAAAAAAGCACTTTTACAGATGATTCTGCTGGGAACGATTGTCGCCGGTATCATGATGTTGCTATTTTTACAAGTCTGGCATTTCTTGATGTTTCACTTGACGACAGCTTTAGCGACTCACTGGTTTTTAGGCGGTGTCGGTTTGTATTTTGGCGGAGCGATTATTGGTAGCTTCGCCGTTTTATATGCGGTTATGAATGCAATGGCGCGGATGGTTTATCGGCTTAAGTTTGCACCGCCGTTAGCCCAGTTAAAGGCGGGGGTGGCACATATTCAGGCTCAGGATCTGGATTTTGAACTGCATGCCAAGACAACCGATGAACTGGGGCAATTGGTAGGCGCATTTGAAGCGATGCGCCAAGCCCTTCGCCAAGCACTTGAAGAAGCATGGCAGTTGGTTGAGGATCAAAAACAGGTGAATGCGGCTTTTGCCCATGACCTGCGAACGCCATTGACGGTTTTGCAAGGCAACCTGGAACTTTTGACCATGGCGGATAAGGATGAGCAGCCGGATCAGGCACTCTTGGCTGAGATGCACCAGCAGTTGGATCGGATGACGGCTTTTATCCAAACGATGAGTCATCTTTCCGCGCTTCAAAACCGTCAGCTAACCGGTGAGGCGATGACGCCGGCCACCTTGGAACAACAACTTAAAGAAGAAGCTAGCAAACTTGTTCCGGCTACCAAAACGGTTACTTGGAAGGTCGAGAACCAGATGACAACAAACGAGTCGCTTGCAATTGCACCGGATGTGGTACTTGAAGTTTTCGATAATCAACTGACCAATGCTTGTCGGTTTGCCGCTGAGCAGGTGGCGATTCACTTAACCGCAACGGCAAACGGGTTGACGATAAAAGTTGATAATGATGGTCCGCCGTTGACTCCGGGTGAACAAGCTAAAGCCAAGTTGCCGTATTTTTCCAGTGACCGTCAAGCCCAACATCTCGGGGTCGGTATGTACATCTGTACGCAATTATGCGCGGCGCATCGGGGTCATTTTACAATTGCCAATCAACCAGATACCCAAGGCGTCAGCACCATTGCCGAATTTGGTTTTTTAACGCCTGCCTCCAGCTCGACTGATTGATCCGATTTTAGGTAAATTGGTTGAGTTGTCAGAAAATTGTCATTTACTTGTTACAGTCTGCTTATCAACATGATGCGTCTGCCAATTTAGAAATTGCAGGTGAGAAAAAACGGGTGCCTTTACTGCACGCGGTTCTCACAGCGCGGTTTTGAACAAACTGGCTCGCTTCATGGATAAGGAGGCTTTTTTTGATGACAACGATTCAGATTGAGCAGTTAGTGAAGCAATATCGTGGCCGACAACAGCCGGCTTTGGATCACGTTTCGTTGGATATCCAGTCAGGAATGTATGGATTATTGGGGAAAAACGGTGCCGGTAAATCCACGTTGATGAAGATTTTGACAACACTTGAGAAACCTACTTCCGGTAAGGTGTTGGTGGATGGCACACCACTTAAAGATGCGCGCAGTATTCGGCGCAAAATTGGGTATCTGCCGCAACAGTTCGGGTTTTATCCAACCATGAAAGTTATTGACGCAATGACCTATTTGGCAATCTTAGCTGAGGTGCCGGCTCGCGAGCAGAAGCGGCGAATTGAGTGGTTACTGGCAGCTGTTCATTTGACAGCTCAGGCGAAAACGAAAGTCAAGGCGTTGTCTGGCGGCATGTTGCAACGGTTAGGCATTGCGCAGGCGCTCGTGAATGAGCCACGGGTTTTGATTGTTGATGAACCCACCGCGGGACTGGACCCGGAAGAACGGATACGATTTCGGAATTTGTTGGCAGATTTTGCTAATGAGCGTTTGGTACTCTTGTCTACCCATATTGTTTCCGATGTTGAGGCAACGACTAATCGTATTGGCATCCTTGATCATGGGCGACTGGTTTTCAATGGGACCACTGACGAGCTTATTGATGCGGCTGCGGGGCATGTTTTTGTCGGTGACTTACCGGTGGCGCAGCTTAAACAGTTTAAGACGCAGTACCAGATTAGTGAACAAACAGCGCACGGGCAGCATATTCGGGTACGCTTGTTAGCTCGTACTCCGTTGGCAACTTGGCAATCGGTTGCGCCAACGTTGGAGGAGGCGTATCTGTATTCACAAACTCAGCATCATCAAGCGTTGGTGAAGACGGTAAGCAGTGTGTGAGGAGGTGTCATTGTGAAGCTACTTTGGATGGAATTTAAGCGGCAGACGCGAAGTTTAACGTTTGTTATTTACACATTTTTAGTCGTGGCATTTATCGTGATGAATGTCTGGCCATTACTTTCACGAAACTTAACCACCCTGCCGAAATCACCAGCGAGCTACGAAAATATTACAGCGACCGATTATCAGACACTCAAGACAAACAGTCTGGATCAGTTGCACTACGATTATCGGCATAATTTGTATACGACTTATCCGTTGGGGTTTGCAAAACAAGTGACGTTACGCGCGGCAGACCAGGCAAAAGTTCGGCAGTTGATGACTGAGGCGGAGGATGCAGACACGCGCGCACCCTTGGTTAAAACGTTGGCAAAAGTTGACCGGCTCTTGGGTGGACAGTCTGCGTACAGTTCACAAAATATTCAGAATTTTGCTTATCGCCGGATGACGAAAGCCGAAGTCGTCGCGGATCAGCAGCTCATTCGGCAACGTGATCGGGTCACCGGAGCGTTTGCGAGATTGTTTGCGGATATTGCCGGAATCATGATGGGCATTTTACCGACAATTGTGGCCATTGCTTTTTGTACTGCCGATCGCCGGCATCATGCGTCGGCGGTGATTCAAACCAAGGCGATGACCACGCCGCGCTTATTATTGACGCGGTATGTCGCGAGTTTAGGAAGTTTATTTGTGCCAGTGATTGTGATCGCCATTGCGTTGACGATTCAGGTCGCCGTTTTATACCAAGGGATGTCGTTGGATTATACCGCGATTGTGAAAATGGCTTTTATCTGGGTGTTACCAACGCTCATGGTCAGCAGTGCGGTTGGCTATTTAAGTGCGGCGATCTTTGGTAATTTTATTGGTTTTGGCATTCAAATTGGCTGGTGGTTGGTAACGATGATGGCGGGTGCTCGCCGGGTGAGTGGTAACTACGGATGGTTATTGATCCCGCGGCATAATTCGCTGCACAATGGCGCGTATTACTATGCCCATTTAAACCAGCTGTTGCAAAATCGGCTCGGATACGCTTTGTTGGCGCTTGGACTGATGGCGTTAACTGCTTGGATCTTGGCTGCACAACGGGGAGGTAAACTACATGCACTCAAGTTTAGGTCGCTTCGTCCGATTAGAAATTAAAACCAACGTCTTGAGAACCAGCCTCATTGCGGTACTTGGCTGGGGGCTCATTCCGATTGTTTTTACGCTGACACCGCAGAGCTTGGCACAAGCAGCGATGCCGACTGAGTTGTGGATGCCGTTGCTAGCGATCTTTTGTTTTGGCAGCTTATTTTTACCGGAGCAAACAACAGGGGTAGCGGCAGTTATCAATAGTAAATCGATCCAATTGTGGACGGTTTACGCGGTGCGATTTGCTTGGTATTTTGGCGTGTTGGCAGTGCTGAACGTTACGCTGCTTGGTCTATATCAGATTCAGGGAACGACATTGGCTGCTGGCGTTCTGTTGGGCAATGCGCTGGTTAAGAGTTTATTTATTGGGAGCATCACGCTTGGTAGTTACTGTTGCTCTCAGTCACTTGCGGTGGCGTATTTAATTCCGACCGTTTACTTTGCGCTTTGTATTGGTAGCAATCAATTAGGGGCGTTAAACTTGTTGACCTTAATGCGTCAGCGACCGTTAAGCGATAATTGGTTACAACTAGGAGTTGCGGCGCTTTTCATGATCATTAGCTTTCTTTTGGCGCGGCGGCGATTGGTAAACAGTTGAAAATAGTTGCTGCATGCAGGCGGCTTGAGCGTGTGACTTTCTGCTACAAGCGGTGGCCCACTTGGCGTATAATAAGCGTGATTAACGTTATCATCACGCGTTTGCCGGTGTAGGGGATTAACTGCTTCGGTGCGCGTTTCATCAGCACGCGCTCCGGCTCTCAACCGTGCTGGTTCGCGCTTGATCATAACGCGCTCACCAGCGCAGAAGTCTGCGTGTAAGGACCTCGGTCGCAATGGCCAAAGTGCGGCCATCACGCCCAAGGCCGCTTACACTCCGACTTCTCCCGCGCTGGTTCGCGCTCACACACAAGGAGGAATTGGTGCATGACTGTAGCAACGCATTTTTATCAGTTGTTTCAACCGGAACATTACGATCTTTACTTGGATATTAACCGGGAGACGAAGAAGATTTCCGGGAAGACGACGATTACCGGTGATGCCAAGCAAACCGAAATTGCGGTTCATCAGAAGTATTTGACGGTCAGTGCGGTTCAGGCTGACGGCAAGGATGTTCCGTTTACGGTGGATGATCCTGCCGAAGCGGTGCGGATTACTTTGCCGCAAGCTGGCAAGGTGACGTTGACACTGACGTATACCGCACCGTTGACGGACACCATGATGGGTATTTATCCTTCTTATTACGAAGTGGACGGGGTTAAGAAGCAGATTATCGGGACCCAGTTTGAAACAACGGCTGCACGTCAGGCGTTTCCTAGTGTAGACGAGCCTGAAGCCAAGGCGACGTTTGATTTAGCAATTAAATTTGATGAACATCCCGGTGAAACGATTATCAGTAACATGCCGGAAGTTCGTGAAGAAAATGGCGTTCATTATTTTGACACCACGGTTCGGATGTCGACTTACCTGATTGCCTTTGCATTTGGTGAATTGCAAAATAAGCAGACAACCACCAAAAGCGGCGTTAAAATCGGGGTCTTTGCTACCAAAGCACATCGACCTAATGAGCTTGACTTCGCGTTAGACATTGCCAAGCGCTCGATTGAATTTTACGAAGACTTTTACCAGACCCCTTATCCACTTCCGCATTCCTGGCAGTTGGCGTTGCCGGACTTTTCGGCTGGCGCGATGGAAAACTGGGGGCTTGTCACTTATCGGGAAGCGTTGCTGACGCTGGATCCGGACAATACCTCGCTGGAAACCAAGCAGCGGGTTGCTACCGTTATTGCGCATGAACTGGCGCATCAATGGTTTGGTGATTTGGTGACGATGAAGTGGTGGGACGATCTGTGGTTGAATGAAAGTTTCGCCAACATGATGGAATATGTTGCGGTTGATGCCTTGCAACCGGACTGGCATATTTGGGAAACATTCCAGACACTGGAAGTACCAATGGCGTTGCAACGTGATGCAACGGATGGGGTTCAGTCAGTTCATGTTCAAGTAGAAGATCCGGCTGAAATCGATTCGCTTTTTGACAGCGCGATTGTGTATGCAAAAGGTGCGCGGATGCTGGTCATGGTACGTTCCTTAATCGGTGATGATGCGTTGCGGGCCGGTTTGAAGGCATACTTTGAGGCCCATCATTTTGGCAATGCTGCCGGTGCTGATTTGTGGGCAGCTTTGGGTAAAGCGGCTAAGTTAGATGTCGGCACCATCATGCAGTCATGGCTGGAACAACCAGGCTACCCAGTGGTGACAGCAGCGGTGGTTGATGGCAAACTGACCTTGTCCCAGCAACAATTCTTCATTGGTGCAGGCAAAGATGCAGGCAGGCAATGGCAGATTCCGCTCAATAGCAATTATGCTGCCGCACCGCAGATTTTTGCGGATAAGCAGGTAACCTTGGGCGATTACACCCAGTTGCGCGAAGCAAGCGGTCAACCATTCCGTGTAAATGTGGGCAATAACTCGCATTTCATCGTGAAATACGACGCCACCTTACTCGCCGATATTTTGGCACATCTTGACCAACTCAATGCGATTGATCAACGGCAGGTGCTTCAAGATTTACGGTTACTGGCGGAGGGCCGGCAAAATGCTTATGCCGACATTGTGCCGTTGCTGCCGCGGTTTGCCCAGAGTCACAGTGCCATCGTCATCAACGCCTTGTATCGGGTGGCCAATGACTTAAAACAATTCGTCAACCCGGATTCAGCCGAAGAAACGCAGCTGAAAACCTTCTTCAACCAACTCAGCGCCGACCAGTTCAAGCGCCTGGGCTGGACACCAAAAGTCGGCGAATCCAATGATGATCAATTAACCCGTCCTTATATCCTAAGCATGGCGTTGTATGCTAAGAATAAAGACGCCATTGCGCAAGGTCACGATCTATTTACGGCAAATAAGGATCACCTGCTTCAATTACCGGCCGATGTGCGGATGTTTGTCCTTCAAAATGAAGTGAAAAACTTCGGCAGTGCCACCTTGTTCGATCAGTTGTTAACGGCGTATAAGCAGACAACCGACTCAAGCTACAAAGCCGATATTCTTGCAGCGTTAACCAGCACCCCGGATGCCGCGTTAATCGCTAAAATTGTGGATCAATTTGAAAATGCCGACACCATTAAGCCGCAAGATTTGCGCTCATGGTTCCGCGGCGTCTTGAGTAATCACGCCGGCGAACAAGCAGCATGGGATTGGGTTCGCAACGAATGGGCTTGGCTTGAAAAAACAGTTGGCGGCGACATGGAATTCACCACCTACATCACCGTTATCGCCGGCATTTTCCGCACCACGCAACGACTTGATGAATTCAAGAAATTCTTCGAGCCAAAACTACCGACACCTGGCCTAACCCGGGAAATCACCATGGACACCAGCGTTATTGCCAGTCGCGTCGATCTGATTCAAGCAGAGCAACAAGCTGTGCATGAAGCAGTTGCCAAAGCTGTTAAGTAAAATATTAGCCGTCTTGGCTGATAGCTAAAGAGAAATGACAAAAGGCCGCCACTCAGCATTACAGTGGTGGTCTTTTTATACCTTCATACTTCCAGTTAATGAGTATCCATACGGCATGAAATAACGAAACCGCAACCGGGCTTTTAGAAAAATCTAATCCTTATCTATACAATTTCACGGGAAAGAGAGGTGGTCAAACCGTTACACTGAAGAGCGAGTAACTGTTCCTAATCGAGCAGGATACCGTTTGGAGGGATGTTTGTGGCAGACACAAAGAAACAACTGCGCTGGTATAACGTGGCCTTAATCGCGTTCGTATCGGTTTGGGGTCTTGGCAATGTGTTCAATAACTATGCACAACAAGGCCTTTCCGTTGTCACTAGCTGGATTCTGATTATGCTGATTTATTTTGTGCCCTATGCTTTGATTGTGGGGCAGCTAGGATCAACGTTTAAAGATCAAGCCGGTGGCGTTAGTTCCTGGATCAAGGAAACCGGCAGTGTGCGATTGGCGTACTATGCGGCGTGGACTTATTGGGTCGTGCACATCCCTTATTTAGCCCAGAAGCCGCAAGCGATTTTGATTGCCTTGAGCTGGCTGTTTAAAGGCAACGGTGATTTTGTCAACACCGTCTCGTCCATGACCGTTTCCTTAATCTGTCTGGCGTTATTCTTACTTTTCCTTTGGCTGTCTTCGCGCGGGCTAACCACCTTGAATCGTATTGGCAGTATGGCAGGCACGGCGATGTTTCTGATGTCGATTCTTTTCATTATTCTAGCTGTGACCGCACCGTTGATGGTAAGAGGCGTCCATGTGGCGACTCCGAATATGGGCGACATTCATACTTACTTGCCTAAATTTGACCTCAACTACTTCACGACGATCTCCATGCTAGTCTTTGCAGTTGGCGGCGCGGAAAAGATATCGCCATACGTCAACAATACCAAGCACGCTTCCAAGGAATTTCCGCTGGGCATGCTGGTGCTGGCGGGCATGGTTGCCTTTTGCGCGTTGCTAGGGTCTTTTGGTATGGGGATGTTGTTTAACAGCCACCACATTCCGACAGATCTTATGGCGAATGGCCCATACACAGCGTTTGCAATGTTAGGCAAGTATTATCACGTCGGCGGTTTGTTTGTCATTTTGTATTCAATCGCTAATGCTTTGGCCTCAATCTCCGCGTTGGCATTTTCCATTGATGCGCCGCTGAAAATCTTGCTGAGTGACGCCGATCCGCATTTTATTCCTAAAAAATTGCGGCGGATCAATCGCAAAGGCACACCGATTAATGGTTACTGGATGACCGGTATTCTGGTAAGTCTGCTGATCATTATTCCAGCGTTTGGCATTGGCAACATGAACGAGCTTTACAAGTGGCTGCTTAATTTGAACTCTGTGGTCATGCCGTTGCGCTATCTGTGGGTTTTCCTCGCGTATTATTTGCTAAATCAACATCTCGAAAAGTTCCAGGCCGACTATATGCTGGTTAAAAATAAACGCTTGGGCATGCTCGTGGGCCGTTGGTGCTTCTTCTTCACCGCCTTTGCCTGCTTGTTGGGAATGTTACCGAAAATCAGTTATCTTAATGACCCCGGCACATGGTGGTTCCAGATGGGCTTGAATATTATTACGCCGGTTATTTTGTTGGCATTAGGGCTGATTTTGCCCGTTATTGCTCGGCTTCATGAAAATGATCTGGATGCTCAGTGAGAAAAAAAGATTCAACAACTGCCTTTAGGGAAGTCGTTGAATCTTTTTTTGTACCGGTGAACGCGTTATGGCGCGCGAGCCGATGCGGGAAAAACGTATTGGCATGTGAGCGGGCAAAACATTAG
>OBWS01001334.1_pt1 | contig 11432 bp, 8 predicted proteins | sample 1495291 | NCBI WGS metagenome assembly OBWS01 (sample SAMEA2580090, study PRJEB22360) | human gut metagenome | biome: human gut; feature: human-associated habitat; material: faeces | place: Denmark | collected 2008/2010 | reverse complement strand
ATTCATGGTCCTTTCTATAACTCAGGCAATCGCCGTGATCTTGACGATAGTCAGCGGCTGACGGTGACCCTTGCGACGAGCAACGCCAGTCTTGTTCTTGTACTTCTGGATGTTGATCTTCGGGCCCTTGGCCTCGTCGTTCACAACCTCAGCCTTGACGGACACCTTGGCCAGATCGGCGGCAGCAAGGGTCACCTTGGCGCCATCGACCAGGAGAGCAACCGGAAACTCCACGGTATCGCCCTTCTTGGCGTCGAGACGGTTCACGAGGATGGTGTCGCCAACCTCGACCTTTTCCTGATGGCCACCGGCCTTCACAATCGCGTACATATTCGTTCCTTTTATGTTTTGGAAAGCTACCTTGCCCAACACGCACCGAGCCTGCGGTCAGACACCGAGTTTCGAATTTACACCTACACGCGGACTAAAGCAAATGGTTTTTATCTGCGTGTCAAGCACGACACACCCCGGCTTTTCGCAACCGAGGGTATGCCCGCATGAAACATTTGTCTAATGCTACTCCTCCTCGGTGTTGTTGGCGGCCACGGCAGCAGCTGCAATCTGGGCCAGTTTGGCCTTGACATCAGCGCTGGAGCCGGCCGGTTCCGGAGCTGGGGCAGTGCCTCGACCATGCTTGTTGGTCTTGACGAACGGATCACCGCCGCGCAATGCGTACGGGTCATCGTAGTCGGCGGAAACGGTCGGCTGATCGTGCAGGATAAAGCCACGACCCTTGCAAGTCGGGCATTCCTCGGAGAACGCCTCGACCAAGCCCTGACCGATGCGCTTACGGGTCATCTGCACCAGACCAAGCGAGGTGACCTCGGCCACCTGATGCTTGGTCCGGTCGCGCGCCAGGCATTCGACTAGACGGCGCAGCACCAAGTCACGGTTAGCGGGCATGACCATATCCACATAGTCAATCATCACCATGCCGCCGATGTCGCGCAGTCGCAGCTGACGTGCAATTTCCTCAGAGGCCTCCAAATTGCAACGCGTCACCGTCTCCTCAAGGGACTTGCCCTTGCCGATAAAGCGGCCGGTGTTCACATCAATGGTGGTCATGGCTTCAGTGCGGTCGATGACGATCGACCCACCAGACGGCAGGTAGACCTGACGCTCCATGCCCTTTCTGAGCTGGGAGTCGATCTGCCACTTGTCGAACACGTCCTTGCCCTCATGCTCGGCCGGGTCCCACTTCTCCAGCTTATCCTTCAAGTCGGGGGCCATGGTGTCGAGATACTCCTCGATACGGTCGTAGACCTTGTCGCCTTCGACGATGAGCTTGCCGAAGTCATCGTTGAAGATGTCGCGCACCACACGGATAGCCACATCGGGCTCGCCCTGCAGGAGCTTCGGGCGCTTGCCATGCCAGAATTCCTCACGCTTGGCGTTGATGCGCTCCCACTGGCGAACCAAAGACTCAAGATCCTTGACGATGGCTTCCTCGGAGGCGCCCTCGGCTGCGGTACGGATGATGACACCCATATCCTTCGGGGCGATCTTGGAGACGATGCCCTTGAGCCGGCTACGTTCGCGTTCGGAGAGCTTGCGGCTCACGCCGGTCATGCCGCCGGACGGCACGAGCACCAGGAAGCGGCCGGCGAGCGTGACCTGAGAAGTCAGGCGGGCGCCCTTGTGTCCGATCGGATCCTTGGTGACCTGCACGAGCACCGGGTCGCCGGACTTGAACGCCAACTCGATGCGGCGCGGCTGGCCTTCGAGACGCGCGGCGTCCCAGTTGACCTCACCGGCGTAGAGCACGCCGTTACGGGCCTGGCCGGTGTCCACGAAAGCGGCTTCCATGCTGGGCAGCACGTTCTGTACACGGCCGAGGTAGATGTTGCCCACGGTCTGCACTTCCTGGATGTCGGAGACGTAATGCTCGACCAGGATGTTGTCTTCCACCACGGAAATCTGGGTGTGATGTTCCTTCTCGCGCACCACCATGAGGCGATCGACGTTCTCACGGCGTGCGAGGAAATCCTGCTCCATGAGCTGGCTCTGGCGACTACGCTCACGACGATTGTCACGGCGTCGCTGTTTCTTGGCCTCAAGACGGGTGGAGCCTTCCACATCGGTGATCTCATCGATGTACTGCTGCTTGCGGGAGCGGCGAGTCAGCTGCTGATCGTCCTGCTCATCACCGCTCTCGGCATTCTTGCCTCCGCGGCGGCGACGGCGACGGCGGGTAACGGTCTGCTCCTCGTCATCATCACGGTCGCGCTCATCGCGATCATCGCGACGGCGACGGGAATCGTCACCATTGTTCTCGGAGGACTCGCTGTCGTTGTTGGAAGCACCGGACTCGTTGCGGGAGCCACGGCGACGGCGACGGCGGGAACGGGTGCGGGTGGAGTCGGACTCTTCGTCGTTCTCCTCTTCAGCAATCGGCGAGTACGTAATGTCATCCAGCTCGAGGTCTTCCTCAATCTGCTCGACTTCGGCGGCAGCACGGCGCTCCTGGGCGTTCAGGCGGCGAGAACGGCGAGAACGGCGAGAATCGGACTGGTCATCAGCGTCGAAATCATCCTGAGCCTCATTCCGGCGACGGTTATTGCGGCTGTCATCGCGGTCATCGTGATCATCGCGGTCATCATGATCGCCGTGATCGCTGCGGTTCGACCGGCGGGAACGAGACGGGCGTTCCTCGTAATCGGCCTCATCCTCACGGGCGCGGGAGCGACGAGAAGAGCGGGAACGCTGTTCGCCATCATCTTCCTCATCATCACGATCGTCACGTCGCATGTCCGGGAGCACCGGCTCTTGGAACAGCAGGGAAGTCATCGGCTTGCCACGACGGGCGGATTCATGCCCTGCAGGCAGCGCATCAATCACATCCAGCACGCGCTCATCGGGGTTTTCTTCACGCGCGTCTTCCGAAGAACGGCGGCTGCGAGTACGACGGGCCGAGCGGGGCTCGTCATCGCGGTCATCGCGGTCATTCGTAGTGGAACGACGGCGACGCACCGGACGATCGCCATCCTCATCGGAGTCGTCGACCGCAGTACGGCGGCGAGATGAACGCGGCGCATCATCATCTTCGAGATCGTCAATCACAGAGCGACGGCGACGCACCAGACGATCGTTATCTTCATCAAAATCATCGGATGCAACGCGACGACGGCGAATCGGACGCTCATCGTCTTCCTCGAGATCATCGAACACCGTACGGCGACGGCGCACCGGGCGCGGCTCATCATCGTCATCAGCCACAGCACGACGCCGAGTCGGACGGTCCTCATAATCGGCATTATCGGCAGAGCAGCGGCTACGGGTGCGGCGCGCCGGGTGCTTTTCATCATCGGAGGCGTTATTGTCGGTAGTTTCGGCGGAAGCGGACGCATCGGCATCAGGCAAAGCGGGTGCCTCAAACAGCGGGGCGGCGTGTTCCTGGACTTGCAGCTCAAGGGATGCGCCGGCAGCACCGGTGCCACGCACTACACGACGGCCACCGCGACGGCGGCGAGTCGGCTGCGATGCTTCGGCGTTCGGCTCGGAAGCTCCCGAAGCCTGTGATTCGGTATTGGATACGGTTGAGTTATCGGTTTCGTCACCGACGAAACCTTCACGGTTCTCAGTGGGCACAATGCTCCTCGCGGCACGCTGCATCGCGACGCCATCCAGGCCTGTACGCTCGTCTCACACCATGCTCTCACCATGGCCGCGCAAATCCTTTGCGCCGCGTAAAGGCAACTTCGTCTCAAGTCTGTCCTGCGAACGGCGGACACCGGCGCTTACGTTGTCTCGTTCTCGAGAGCCGTAAGGGGATCAACGCCATTACACACGCTGATGGTTATGCAGAACCACCGTCTTTCAGTATGCCACACTTTTTGCACGGGCGCGCCCAGAGCTCTGGCACACCACGACCTATCTGGCTCCCCTTACACACGGATGAGCCCTATCTTGGCTCTCCTCTCTGAGGGGAGCCTGGATTCACGCCGAGCACTCCCCTCAGTCACCTACGGTGACGGCTCCCCTCAAAGAGGCTGAGCCGAAAAATCTCACACCAGCCAGTCTTCGAGGATTGTGGCCATAGCAGTCAAATCAGATTCGGGCACTTGCTCGTCGTGCTTATGCGCCAGTAACGGGTCTCCGGCACCGAGGTTGACGGCCGGAATCCCGAGCTGAGAGAAACGTGCCACATCGGTCCAGCCAAGCTTGGCCAGCGGATCGCGACCAGTGCGCTCCTTGACCAGACGAACCAGTTCCTGCGCAAGCGGCGCGCTCAGGCCGGGGCGTGCAGAAGGACTCTCATCCTTCATCTCGATGCCATAGCCCTCAAACACGCCACCGGTGGCCACATGTTCGCCGTTACCAAGTTCAGCACCTGCATCCGCACCCATCATCAGCGCCTTGGCCTCAGCCAGGTTCTTGTCCGGAGCGAAACGGTAGTTGACATGCACACGGCATTCGTCGGGAATCACATTCGTGCCCTTGCCGCCGGAAATCAATGTGGCGTTGAGACCCTCACGGTAGTCGAGCCCATCCACATTCACAGTCGCGGTTTCATAAGCATTGAGTCGGTTCAGAATATCAGCGGCCTTGTGGATGGCGTTCTCTCCCATCCAGGCGCGGGCAGAGTGCGCGGCGACTCCGTGCGTGACCACATCGAAACGGATCGTGCCGTTGCAGCCGCCTTCGATGCCACTATTGGTGGGCTCACCGATAATGGCAAAATCACCGGCAATCCAGTCGGGGTGCGTTTCGACCACCTTACGCAGACCGTTCTTTTCGGCGGCGACTTCCTCGTGGTCGTAGAACACATAGGTGAGGTCGACTTTCGGAGTGGTTCCCGATGTGAGGCCATCAAGTGTAGCGGCGAGATACAGCATCACCGCATCGGAGGCCTTCATATCCGTGGCACCACGGCCCCACAGCACACGGTCTGTGGGATGGGATTGGGAGATTTCCTCGCGAATGAGCGGATCACCAGGTTCAAGCCACTTCGGAGGGAAGTTGTCGATTACCGGCACAGTGTCGAGATGACCGGCCAGAATCACGCGATTCGACTTGCCAAAATCGGTGCTGGCCACCACCGTGTCGCCGTGACGGCGGACGGTCAGATGCTTCTGTTCATTGAGGAAAGCCTCAACCTCATCGGCGAGCGGGCCTTCATGATCGGAGACAGAAAAGTTCTCCATAATCTGGGTGAGCAGGCTGTTCAACTGCTCAGCAGTGGAATCGTTGCGGTTCAATTCAAGCGTCATGAGTACAGAGTACCGCGTGACAAAGCGCACAGTTCACCCACTACATGAGATTTTGTCGCCGAATACATATTTATGTGTCACACTAGGGTGGCGAAAGGGAGGAACATGCCAGGTCTCATCAGCGCCATGCAAGGCTTCTGCGTTATCGGCATCGTGATTGCGGTGGGATATGTCGCCGCTCGAATGCGCATCGGAGGCCCGTCCGCTCAGATGGTGCTGAACCGCTTCTCTTTCTTTGTGTCCAGCCCGTGCCTGATGTTTGCGATTCTGTCCAAGGAACCGATTTTCGACATCTTCCATCCATCAATCATCGTGGCGTTCTTCTCTGCGGTGCTAGTGGGCGTGGCGTTCCTGGTGCTCAATCAGATGTTCTTCCACCTGAATGCCCCGGATGCCACCATCGGCGCATTGAACTCGCTGTATCTGAACTCCAACAACATCGGTTTGCCGATTGCCACCTATATTCTGGGCAACCCGGCGCTAGTGGCACCGATTCTGGTTATGCAGCAGGCCATCTTCACGCCGGTGGGCCTGACTGTGCTTGATGTGACCACCAAGGGCAAGGTCTCCGTCAAGGAGATCGCCAAGCAACCGCTGCATCAGCCGCTGCTTATCGGCTCGCTGCTGGGCATCGTGGTCTCTGCCATCTCCGCAAAGATCGGCTGGTTCCCGGTGCCGAAGTTCATCTTCGACCCGATTGACATGATCGGAGACTCTGCGGTGCCGATGATTCTGATGGCGTTCGGCATGTCCTTGCACGGCACCAAGCCGTTGCAGCAGAAGGGCGATCGTCCGGCCGTCTTCACCGTAGCGGTGCTCAAGAACGTGATCATGCCGATCATCGCGTTCCTGCTCGCCTACTTCGTGATGGGCTTCCGCGGTTCCGAGCTGTATGCCTGCGTGGTGCTCGCCGCCCTGCCCACCGGCCAGAACGTCTACAACTACGCGGCTCGTTACAACGTGGGCCTCACTTTCGCGCGCGATGGCATTCTCATGAGTACCATGACCAGCCCGGTGTTTATCGCGATCATCGCGGCGCTGCTGAGCTGAGCCGGCAACTGTAATCACAGTAAAAAAACTTCCGCGAAATCCACCGTAGGATTCCGCGGAAGCCTGAGATATACGCTACTTGAGAATCGCCTTAATCGCCTCATACTGCTGAGCAGTGAGTTGCACCGCTGGCTCACGGATCAGGGTGGAAATGTTCAGTCCCTTGGCCTTGACCGCACCCTTGATGGCGGAGATGAACAGATCGGTCTGATCGTACAGCGCCATCAGGTGGCTGATGCGTTCGGCGGCCTCAATTGCGGTGCCATAGTCGCCGGCCTCATATGCACGGTGCAGCGTAACGAAGGTCTCCGGCTCCACATTGGTCATGCCGCAGATTACGCCATCGCCGCCGGAGACGCGGTTGACGAGATAGTACTCGTCGAAACCGGAGAACACCGCAAACCGTGGATTCACGGCCTTGACCGCGCGAATCACCTTGCGGGTGTGGCTGATTGTGTCGACCGTGTCCTTGATGCCGACGATGTTCGGGTGCGCGGCGGCAAGCTCGGCCACGAGCTCCGGGGTCAAGTCGCTGCCGGTGCGCGGTGGGAAATTATAGAGGATCACCGGAAGATTCGTCGCTTCAGCGACCGCGCCGAAGTACGCCTTCGCGCCTCCCGCAGTAGGGCCGAAGTAATACGGCGAAACGACCACGAGCGCATCCACTCCACTTGCTTCGACTGCCCGCGCGAAGTCGATCACATTGTTCAAGTTGGTATCGCCCACGCCCGCGAACACCTTGATGCGCCCGGCGACATGCTTGGCCACGAAGTCGACCGCCTGCTTCTTGACGTCCAGAGGGAAGGCATAGAACTCGCCGATGCTGCCAAACACCAGCACGCCGTTGATACCGGCCTCGATCAGATGATCGAGATGCTGCCCCCAACGTTCATAGTCGATGTCACCGTCGTCCTTGGTGATGGTGATGGATGGGCAGATGATGCCCGAGAATTCGGCGCTGCTTGTCATGATTGTTCCTTTCGTTACGGAATAGGGGTGCCGCACAAGCGGCACCGGGTTTGCGGCCTCTCCCCCAGTCGTCCTGCGGACGATAGCCCCCTCATCAGAGGGGGCTTGGGTTTAGTCGATGTTGTAAGCGCGGCGGGCGTTGTTTTCGAAGAAGTCCTCGTCCTCGCCGAACGTGTCCAGCATGAGTTGGAAGTGCGTGGCAAAGGTCGAGTTGAGTTCCACGACCGGCCAGTTGGAGCTGTACAGCACCTTCTTCGGGCCGAATGTGTCCCGCACGTATTTCACGATGTCCGGGTCCACCGGGTTGTCGCCGGAAACCTTGATATACGAATTCGGCAGTTCGGCCAACGCTGCGAGCGCGGCGCACGATTCCTCATCAAGCCCGGGCACGTTGCCGAGATGATCGATGATGACCGTCACTTCAGGAACCTGCGAGAACGCCTTGGCCATGTCGCCCAACTCCGGGCCCCGGTTGCACAGCTCAAAAGGCATTCCCTTGACGGCCATCACACGTAGGCCGGCGATGAATTCGGGTTCGAGGGCTCGGCCCCGTGGCTCGGAATCCACATGCAGCGGCTCCCTGATGCCATCGGCGTTGATCGGAACACGCATCCATGGGCTTACCCGCCCCTGCAGCATGCGCTTCAGGATCAGAGGGCTGGCATTCTCGTACAACAACCGGTCCTCGAGCTCGTGATCGGCCGCGTCGACCTCCACATATACGCCGCCGAGGAAGTTCACGCCAAACTTGGCGTACTGTGCGGCTAGGTCTTCAATCGTGTACTTGTGTTGCAGCGAGGGCAATCCTGCCAGCCATGGCAAATCCTGCGCATCCGGATCCCAGATATGGAAGTGGGAATCGATTACGTTGAGTGTCATGTCAGGCCTCCTTCAGACCGATCTTGGAACCCCAGAATGCGTACCATGCCACGAACAGGAAGCCCGGGACCATCACCAGGATGGCGATCTCGATGCCTGCCGCATCCTGAATCACACCGAGCAGCAGCGGAATCAACGCGGCGCCCACAATGCTCATCACCAAAGCCGAGGAACCGGTCTTCGCCGCGGAACCCTTGATACCTTTCAGCGTCAGGGAGAATATGGTCGGGTATCCGATGGAAATGAACAGATACGCCACCATGAACGCGATGACGGAGACCTTGCCCAGGCCAAGGAATACCACGAACATCAGCACGGCTGAAATGGTCATGTATACGCCAAGAATCTTCGCGGGATCGAATTTGGCCATCAATGGGGTGGTGGCGAAGCGTCCGATGGTGAACAGCAGGGAAAGCACAGAAAGCATCATCGCTGCGGTGCCGGCTGTGATGCCCGCGCCCCAGTGCTTGAGCGCGTAGGCGGAGAAGACCGCCATGCCGGCCACTTGCAGGCCGATGAAAATGAACTCGGCAAGCACGCCCAATGCGAAGTGCGGGCGCTTGAGCAGGCCGAAGAAGGAGCTGTTCTCGGAGGAGGCGCCGCCCGCGGCCTCCTCTTCGTCTCCCGGAGGCGTGGGCAGCTTGAACAGCGCGAACACGGCGAGCACCACGACCAGCACAACGCCGATCACAATGTATATCGTGCGGGTATCATTCAGGAACTGCGTCTTAGCGGCGTCGAAGCCGGACTCGCCTGATGCGACGGTGGTGCCGAGAATCTGGCCAAGAATCAGCGGGCCAACGATGTTGCCGACGCCGTTGAAACTCTGCGCCATGTTGATACGGAACGATTCGCCCTTTTCATCACCCAGCTTGGTGATATACGGATTGCAGTTGGTCTCCAGCGATGCCGCGCCGAGCGCGATAACGAACATGGCGAACAGGAACAGGCCGTAGCTGGCCATGCTGGTGGCAGGGATCACCATGAACGCGCCCAGAGCGAACAGGAGCAGACCGGAGATGACGCCGCCCTTATAACCGAAACGCTTGGCGATCAAGCCGGCCGGAATGGCCATGACGAAGTATGCGCCGTAATAGGCCACCTGCAGTAATGACGCTTCGGCGCTGCTGAGTTCTATGTAGTTTGCGAACGGCGAGTTCAACGCGTTCACGAGGTTCATGGTCAAACCCCAGATAAAGAACAGTGAGGTCACCAGCACAATGGCGATGGTCGCCTTGGAACCGGTTGTGTTTTTGGATGTCATCATTGACTCCTTAGTGATACGAGTTTCCCCGATATTGCCTAGCGAGAAGTGGACCACCCTGGGCCATGTTGGTAAACGGATGACCCAGGGCGCGGGTGATACGGGCGGCATACGCGGATACGGCGTACGGATGGAGCAATGATCAAAGCTCCGGAATTGCCGCGCGAATATTCGGGAAAGGGCTGCTTGTCAGCTCAGCGCACGGTCAAGGTGGACATAGCCGCCATCGACGTACACCCACTGACCGGTGGTGTGGCTGGAGCGGTCGGAGAGCAGGAATGCCGCTTCATTACCGATCTCTTCGGTGGTGGTCATACGATGTTCCAGCGGAATCTTGTCGGTGATCACCGACAGGCGCGCCTGCTGGGCCGCTTCATCGCCAAAGGTCTTGATCCAATCGGCATAGAGCGGGGTCCAGCACTCGGAGACGACTATGGCGTTGACACGCACGCTATCGTGCACCAATGCGGCGGCCCATTCACGGGTCAGGCCCAGGATCGCGCCCTTGGCGGCCGCATAGGCGCTGGTCTTGCCTTGGCCGGTAAGCGCGGTCTTGGACGAGATGTTCACGATGGATCCGCGGCTTTCCTTGAGATACGGCACGGCCGCGTGGACCAGCTCATAATAGTGAGTCAGGTTGCCGTGAAGCGATTCCTCGAACTCACGCCAAGTAGTGGTCTCGAGATCCTTGTTGTCGTTCTTTCCGGCGTTATTCACAATGCCATCGATATGGCCGTACTTCTTGTATGTTGCTTCGACGACGCCGGCGATCTTGTCGGTGTCGTTGAGGTCAAGCAAGTGCACATCATAGGTGGTGGTGTACTGCTCGATATCCTTCTTGAACTCGTCGAGAGCGCTGTCGGGTCGATTAATCACCACCGGGATGGCCCCCTCCTGGGCCAGTTGCAGCGTGATGCCTTTGCCGATGCCTTTGAAACCGCCGGTGATGATGATGACTTTGCCTTCGAGATGCAGATCCATGGGAACTCCTTCGTCCATCCTTATTCTGCGTTTCATGGGTGTTCCATGTCACGCCCGGCCGGGGCTTCGGCGCCCCAGCCGGAGTGGTTGTGTGTTGTTGTGTTGAGTTGTGTTGTTCAGTTATGAATTTCCAATTGCGGTCAGCAGCGATACAGGTACTTCTCGGCCGTCTCCAGCGTCATTTCGGTACCGTTGCCCGGAGCGGTCGGAGCGACGTAGTTGCCGTCCTTGATCTCAGTCGGATGAACGAAATGTTCGTGCTGATTATCGACATATTCAATCATTCGGCCATCCATCGTGCCGGATACCGCCACATAATCGAACATCGCGAAGTGACACACGGCCTCGCACAGACCCACGCCGCCGGCGTGCGGGCAGACGGGCTTGTTGAACTTCTTTGCCAGCAGGTATTCGAGCACGATCTCCTGCGGACCGGCCACTCGGGTGGCGTCAATCTGCATGATGCCGAAGGCGTTGGCCTGCAGGTACTGCTTGTACAGAATGCGGCTCTGCATCTGTTCGCCGGTGGCGACCTTGATGGGATTGATGGCGCGCGCAATCGTGGCGTGGCCAATCACGTCATCCGGGCTGGTCGGCTCCTCGACCCACGCCAGATCGAAGTCGTGGAACTTGTTGATCCAGTCGATGGCGGTGGGAACATCCCACACCTGGTTGGCGTCCACGGCGAGGCGCACATCGGGGCCGATGGCCTCACGGGCCTTGGACAAGCGGCGCAGATCGTCATTGATATTCTGGCCGACCTTAAGCTTAATCTGCTTGAAGCCCTTGACCTGGGTCTCCTCCTTGGCGAGGGCCACCATCTTCTCATCCGAGTAGCCGAGCCAACCGGGAGCGGTTGAATAGCCGGGGTAACCGACCTCCAGCAGATGCTTGATACGCTCGGCCTTGCCCTTCTGACCCTCTTTGAGAATCGCAACGGCTTCCTCAGGGCGCAGGGCGTCGGTCATGTAGCGGAAATCGAGCGTGGAGACCAGCTCCTCCGGCTCCATCTCGCCCAGCAGCAGCCACAACGGCTTTTCCCCCCCCCTGGGCCTTCTATTCCCCCAACCGACGACGGC
>OBWS01001330.1_pt1 | contig 11452 bp, 10 predicted proteins | sample 1495291 | NCBI WGS metagenome assembly OBWS01 (sample SAMEA2580090, study PRJEB22360) | human gut metagenome | biome: human gut; feature: human-associated habitat; material: faeces | place: Denmark | collected 2008/2010 | reverse complement strand
GCTATCGATAAGAATAAAAAGGAATAAAAGTGGAATATAAAGTCTGGCACTTCTTACTGACCACGCAAACACCTTTCGTACAGCATGATGAGAGCGGCAAAAGCAAACTACACTTATGCTTCATTCGATGCACATTTGCAGAAGGTTGCCGCTATGAAGCCAACGATGCTACTCATGATTACCGTATTCCTGATTTTTCCAGCCATTTCTCAGGCCGAGTCGCCATTCAGTTCTCTACAGTCGGCAAAAGAGAAAACCACGGTATTGCAAGATTTACGTAAAATTTGCACGCCACAGGCGTCATTATCAGATGAAGCGTGGGAAAAGTTAATGTTGTCAGATGAAAACAATAAACAACATATACGCGAGGCCATCGTGGCGATGGAACGTAATAATCAGAGCAATTATTGGGAAGCGTTGGGTAAGGTAGAATGCCCGGATATGTAAGAACGGCAACAACCACTGACCAACGCTTCTTTACCTGATATCAGGATTTCTTCATTTTCACCTTTGCAGTCACCAACAATGCAGTCAGCAACATCAATGTGCCGGACAACATCAGCGGCGAAGTCAGACCAATGTTATCCAACGCATAACCGCCGATTGCCGCACCGCAGGTGTTAGCAAGCTGAATAACGGCCACCTGAATAGATCCAGCCTTTTCTGCCTGATCGGCCAATGAGCGAGTGATCCACGTTGACCAACCAACGGGAATTAAAGCAAAGGTCAGCCCCCAGATAATCGCCACACCAGTAGCAACAATTTTATCGCTTCCCCACAGCGTCAGTACCAGCGCGCTCAGGGCGAGCACAAACGGTGCGCCCGCTAAGGCCAGTTTCACCGAACGTTTGAGAATAAACGACGAAAGCGATGTCCCGACAAAGCTGGCGATACCAAAACTCAGCAGCACCAGGGTTAAGCCATCAACACCGAATCCCGCCAGATTCATATACACTGGGCGAATATAAGTGAAAAAAGCAAACTGTCCGGCAAAGGACATAAAGATGGCGATCATCCCGGCCATCACTCCCGGACGTTGTAATAAGCGGAAAGTATTTTGTTTCTGATGCGAAGGTTCACCTGGCAGCGAAGGCAGTGATTTGATAATCCAGAAAATACACAGCACACCCATCGCCGCCGCCGCATTAAAGACATTGCGCCAACCGATAAGCTCGCCTAAAAAACTGCCCAACGGCGCGGCAATCACCAGCGCAATAGAAACCGCGCCGAAGATCACCGACAGCGCCTTCGGCACCGTACGCGGCGGTACCAGACGCATGGTCAGCGACGCCGACATCGCCCAGAACCCGCCCAGCGCCAGCCCCAGACAGGCGCGACCGATTAACAGCAGACTGAATGAGTTGGCAAAGGAAACCAGCAAACAGGAAAGCGTCAGCAAAACGGCGAACAGAATGACAACGTAGCGGCGGTCAGTGGCCTGAATGGTCTGGGTAATAAACAAACTGGCAAACATCGCCACAAAGGCGGTCACGGTCACCGATTGCCCGGCAACCCCTTCCGAAATGCCTAAATCCTGGGCCATTGGCGTCAACAAACTGACAGGCAAAAACTCAACGATAATCAGACAGGCGACGCAAAACGCCACCGAGAAAACGGCTGACCAGTTCGGTCGGGTGATGGCATTCGCGCCGCGGTTTTCAGCAATAAATTCACTCATGGTGTTACCCGTGGCATGTTTCAGGGGAAAAGCCGACCAGTCTAACATTGAAATGTGTGATGCATTTAACGTTTTTGCAACTTTTACGATGTTGCTTGAGCTGGAGTTAAGATCGAAACGGAACAGGGCAAAGATTACCGGATGCGGTGTGAACGTCTTATCCACCCACCAGGTCAGGCGCGGTCTGTAGGCTGATAAGACGAAGCGGTTTTAATGCAGCCAGTGAACGCCCTCGGCAGGCTGAAAGAACGCGTTATAGCGCATCTGAAAAGCATTGATATCCTGCATTTCAGGTTCGGTTTCGCGCAGAAAACCCAGCGCCAGCCTGACCTGAGCATCAGTAATCGGCGCGGCAAGGCGGGCTTTTTGTAAAATCCGATGCCATTGCAGCAGGTTCTGTTCGCTACCATCGACAATGACAATTTGCCAGATGAGCAACACCTGCGCGGCGTTTTGCAGGTGCGACTCATCCGGGCGATGCAAATAACGTAAAAATTCGTCACCGGCTGACTTTCCCATTTGATCGACCATCGACTCCACGGGTACGACATCGATGTTCAGCCGATCGCTGAGACGGCGAATCGCTTTTCTGGCCCCGGATGTCAGCACCCGAAAACCAACCACAAACACTACCGCCAGCGTGGCGAGCATTATCCAGATCATGAGTTCTCCTGCGTAATCAGAACTCATGATATCTGGAAACCCTCGCCAGTTACTAATCCACCAGAATAATCTTCAGTGCAAACAGAGTTGCGACCACCACCACACACAGGTTCAGATCGCGCCAGCGCCCGGTGCACACTTTCATGATGCAGTACGACATAAAGCCTAGTGCAATCCCTTCGGTGATCGAGAAAGTAAAGGGCATCATCACCGTGGTAATAAACGCAGGCACCGATTCGGTAAAATCATCCCAGTTAACGCGCGCCAGGCTTGAAGTCATCAGCACGCCAACAAAGATTAACGCTCCGGCGGTTGCGTAAGGAGGAACCATCGCCACCAGCGGTGAGAAGAACATAACTAACAGGAACATAACGCCGACTACGACAGCCGTCAGACCCGTGCGACCACCGACAGCCACACCTGAAGTACTTTCAATATAGGCGGTAACAGACGAGGTACCGATAAACGCACCCGCCACCGAACTGACGCTATCAACACACAGCGCCTTATTCATATTGGGGAATTTACCGTTACTATCTATTAAGCCAGCTTTATCAGTCACACCAATTAATGTCCCTGATGAATCAAATAAGTTGATCAGCATAAAGGAGAAAATGATACCGGCGAGTTCAAGTGATAACGCACCGCTCAAATCCACTTCACCAATGACGCCGCTAATATCAGGCGGAATGGAATAGACGCCGCTAAAATGAACATCTCCGAAAAACAATCCACAGCAAGACGTCACCACAATAGAAACAAGCACCGCGGCATGAAAATGACGTGATGACAACACGGTTATAATAAAAAACCCTAAAATACCTAACAACACGCCGTGAGAACTTAAATCGCCAATCATCACCAGGGTGTCTTTATTGGCGACAATAACGCCAGTATTTTTTAATCCCATTAAGGCGATAAATAATCCGATTCCGCTGGTGATACCAATACGTAAACTTAATGGAATGTTGGAGATCATCCAGTACCGGATACGAAACAGCGTGAGCAAAAATAGCCCAACTGCGCCCCAGAATATCGCGCCCATCCCGGTCTGCCAGGAGATACCCATCGCCCCCACGACCACGAAGGCAAAGAAGGCGTTCAGCCCCATTGCCGGAGCCAGTGCCACGGGTAAGTTAGCAAATACCCCCATCGCAATACTGCCGATACCGGCAATCAAACAGGTGGTAACAAACACCACTTTTGGGTCCATTTGTGCCGCGCCGAGGATTTGCGGGTTCACAAAAACGATGTACACCATGGTTAAAAATGTGGTCATCCCCGCAATCAATTCTGTGCGGACGGTGGTCCCATGCTGAGGTAGTTTAAATAATCGCGAAAGCGTCCCTGATTCATTACTCACGTAATCGGTATTGTCATTATTCATTTTTTTGTCCATTGGAGGAGATTTAATCCCTTGCTTTTGTAAAACAAATGACAACAACGGTTCAGTGATAATTATCACATTTCAATTGCACATTAATGGATATTCTTTAATAATCTCGCGACGTTTCTTTATGATAAATAATAATCAAATTGATAAAATCAAAATGAGAAAAATATGAATAATTCTATTAACCATAAATTTCATCACATTAGCCGGGCTGAATACCAGGAATTGTTAGCCGTTTCCCGTGGAGACGCTGTTGCCGATTATATTATTGATAATGTCTCTATTCTCGACCTGATCAATGGCGGAGAAATTTCCGGCCCAATTGTGATTAAAGGACGTTACATTGCCGGTGTTGGCGCAGAATACGCTGATGCTCCGGCTTTGCAGCGGATTGATGCCCGCGGCGCAACGGCGGTGCCAGGGTTTATTGATGCTCACCTGCATATTGAATCCAGCATGATGACGCCGGTCACCTTTGAAACCGCTACCCTGCCGCGCGGCCTGACGACCGTTATTTGCGACCCTCATGAAATCGTCAACGTGATGGGCGAAGCCGGATTCGCCTGGTTTGCCCGCTGTGCCGAACAGGCAAGGCAAAACCAGTACTTACAGGTCAGCTCTTGCGTACCCGCTCTGGAAGGCTGCGATGTTAACGGTGCCAGTTTTACCCTTGAACAGATGCTCGCCTGGCGGGACCATCCGCAGGTTACCGGCCTTGCAGAAATGATGGACTACCCTGGCGTAATTAGCGGGCAGAATGCGCTGCTCGATAAACTGGACGCATTTCGCCACCTGACGCTGGACGGTCACTGCCCGGGTTTGGGTGGTAAAGAACTTAACGCCTATATTGCTGCGGGTATTGAAAACTGCCACGAAAGTTATCAGTTGGAAGAAGGACGCCGGAAATTGCAACTCGGCATGTCATTGATGATCCGTGAAGGGTCCGCAGCCCGCAATCTCAACGCGCTGGCACCGTTGATCAACGAATTTAACAGCCCGCAATGCATGCTCTGTACCGATGACCGTAACCCGTGGGAGATCGCCCATGAAGGACATATCGATGCCTTAATTCGCCGCCTGATCGAACAACACAATGTGCCGCTGCATGTGGCATATCGCGTCGCCAGCTGGTCGACGGCGCGCCATTTTGGTCTGAATCACCTCGGCTTACTGTCACCCGGCAAGCAGGCCGATATCGTCCTGTTGAGCGATGTGCGTAAGGTCACGGTGCAGCAGGTACTGGTGAAAGGCGAGCCGATCGATGCACAAACCTTACAGGCGGAAGAGTCGGCGAGACTGGCACAATCCGCCCCGCCATATGGCAATACCATTGATCGCCATCAGGCGGCCCCCCCCCCAAAATGGAAAAACCATTGATCGCCAGCCAGTTTCCGCCAGCGACTTTGCCCTGCAATTTACCCCCGGAAAACGCTATCGCGTTATTGAGGTAATCCATAACGAACTGATCACGCACTCCCGCTCCAGCGTCTACAGCGAAAACGGTTTTGATCGCGATGATGTGTGCTTTATTGCCGTTCTTGAGCGTTACGGACAACGACTGGCTCCGGCCTGTGGTTTGCTCGGCGGCTTTGGCCTGAATGAAGGTGCGCTGGCGGCGACGGTCAGCCATGACAGCCATAATATTGTGGTGATCGGTCGTAGCGCAGAAGAGATGGCGCTGGCGGTCAATCAGGTGATTCAGGATGGCGGCGGGCTGTGCGTGGTCCGTAACGGCCAGGTACAAAGTCATCTACCGTTGCCCATTGCCGGGCTAATGAGCACCGACACGGCGCAGTCACTGGCGGAGCAAATTGACACCTTGAAAGCCGCCGCCCGTGAATGCGGTCCGTTACCGGATGAGCCGTTTATTCAGATGGCGTTTCTTTCCCTGCCAGTGATCCCCGCGCTGAAACTAACCAGTCAGGGGCTGTTTGATGGCGAGAAGTTTGCCTTCACTACGCTGGAATTCACGGAATAATAAAAAAAAGCCCGGCGTCATGCCGGGCAAAAGTCACCAGTTACGTTTATGCCACTGTCAACTGCTGAATTTTTTTCTCGCGGCGGATTTTGCGTTCTTCCATCACCGCCACTATCGCCATCAGGCAGATACAACCAATAGCGGCGATATCCAGCGCGGCGAAGGTGCCTGCCCAGCCGGTAAGGCCAAATACCGGCGTCCCATCGGCAATCATTCCCAGACCTAACTTGGCAAAGCTGTCACCAATCAGGTAAGCGAAGGTGCCTTTAATACCATCGGCAGCGCCAATCGCTTTTTTAGGTACAAAGCCAACAGCAGCCACACCAATCAACAATTGCGGGCCAAAGACCAGGAAACCCAACGCAAAGAGAGAAGCCAGGTAGATATATTGGTTGCTGGCGTGTTGATACACACCGAGCGTGGCGATAATCAGCGCCAGCGCGATACAGGCCACCAGGCCACGGCGACCGTTCGCCAGGTCAGAGAGCCAGCCCCACAGCAGCGTACCGACCAGCGCACCAGCTTCAAACAGCGTAAAGCCCTGAATCGCCACCGCTTTAGAGAGTTTCAGTTCCTGGAACGCATACACGGTTGACCACTGGTCGATACCAATACGCACCACATAGAGGAAAATGTTGGCAAAGCACAGCAGCCAGATCACTTTGTTTTTCAGCACATACTCAACAAAGATCTGCCACTTGGTCATATCGGTAGATTCTGTCTCTTTATCCTCTTCACTGATCTCCTCGCCAAACAGCTCTTCAGCTTTGCCGAGGCCATAAGATTCCGGGGAGTCGCTGCCGTAACGCAGACCAATAAAACCAACAATCAGCGCGATAATCGACGGGAAAATAAACATGCCGATGACATGACCATCGAACAGGTAATTTGCGCCGAACAGCGCCACACCTGCTGCGCCTGCACCACCAAGGTTGTGAGAAATGTTCCAGAAACCGAGGAATGTCCCGCGTTTACGACGCGGCGTCCATTTGGTGATGGTGGAGTAACTGCACGAACCGCCGGTACTCTGGAAAAAGCCGCTTAAGGCGTAGAAGGCAATCATCAGGAACAGGCTAACCGAGCCGCTGCCCATACTGGCGCTGAAGCCCAGCATACAAATGGCAGACAGGATCAGCATGAACGGCAGGAATTGTTTGGTGTTTTTGCCGTCGGCGTAGTAAGAAACCAGCGTTTTACCCACGCCATAAGTGATGGAGAAGCCCAGGCCGATCATCCCCAGCTGCGTCATGCTCAACCCGTAGGTCGAGATCATGTCGTTCTGCGCGATGTTAAAGTTCTTGCGAATCAGGTACATCGTAAGGTAGCCGATAAAGACCACCAGGTAGGATTGCATGAACGGTTTGAACCACATTTTGCGCCGCACTTCGAGCGGAAGGTCCAGGGTCGGCTTGCGAACCTGGTTTAAGAAAGCCAGCATGGGTTACTCCTGAAATGAATACCTGCGTGAGGCATGCATTGTAAAAATCAGCAGCAAATCAGGCCTGAGATAGCGTCCAGGCAAAACCTGGAAAATTTCTTAGTTTTGCCGGATATGAAGTGAAAAGGTGAGATGCATCACGCTTCTCGCGGTGTCTGGGCGTTCAAAAAGGGCAGTAATAGCAGTGCGGAAATCCCGGCGGCGATGGCGATAACCACAAAAAATCCGCTCCAGTGCCAGGTATCGAGTACTTTCGCCAGCGGCCAACCAGCAAGCGACGCACCAAGATAAGCAAACAAGCCGACAAACCCCGTCGCCGCCCCTGCCGCCTCTTTGTGGGAACACTCTGCCGCCGCCATGCCGATTAACATCTGCGGGCCAAAGACAAAAAAACCAATGGTGAAGAAGCAGGTTGCCTGCATCACGTAGCTGGCAAATGGCATCAGCCACAGCGAGCCGACTGAAAGCAAAATTCCGGCGGCGAAAATCAAATTCATCGGCCCGCGGTTGCCGTTAAACAGTTTGTCCGAACCCCAACCCGCTACCAGCGCACCGATAAATCCGCCCAGTTCAAACATTGTCACTGCCGTATTCGCCGTGACCAGATCGACGCCCAGCGTCTCGGACATATACAAATTGCCCCAGTCGTTTATCGCCGCCCGGACCACATAGACCAGCACATAGCAAAACGAAAGCAGCCAGATATACGGATTCAGCAACACATATTTGGTGAGGATCTCTTTACGCGTCAGCCCTGCCCCTTCTTGTTGTTGAGCAATCTCCAGTGCGTCGTGCCGCCATTCACCAACCGCCGGTAAACCTAACGCCTGCGGGCGATCGCGCAGCCGCCAGCAGAGAAAAATCCCCACGACTATCGCCATACAACCCGCAATCATCATCCCGGCACGCCAGCCGTAATGCAGCGCGCTCGCTGCCATCACAATGGGAATGAGTGCGCCGCCGACGTTATGTGCCGTGTTCCATAATGCCCACCAACCGCCGCGCTCGGTACGAGAATACCAGGCGGTTAACAGACGCGCACACACCGGTGAACCCCAGCCCTGGAAAAAGGCGTTCAACACCCAAAGCACGGCAAACGCCCATAGCGACGTCGAGAAGCCAAACAGAATGTTGATAATGCCCGTGGCAATAAGCCCTATCCCCATAAAATAACGGGCATTTGAGCGATCGCTGACAATGCCGGAGACAAACTTCGACACGCCGTAGGTAATGTAAAACAGGGTCGCTAACAGGCCAATATCGCTACGGCTGAGCACGCCGTTAGCAAGGATTTCTGGTACGGCGGCGTTAAAACTTTTACGCGTGAAGTAAAACAGCGCGTAACCCAGCCAGATGGTCAGCAGAATATGCCGACGCCAGTAGCGATAGCGGGCATCAATTTCATGTTTATCAGTCATTAATGGCGCATCGGCAGGCGCTTTCAGAAACGGCAACATCATCGAACCTTAGACATAACGTTGAGGTAGAGAAACGCTGACACGCGTGCCGTGCAGACAGGAAATGGTCAATGTGCCACCCAGCGCCGTTACGCGCTCGCGCATTCCGGTAAGGCCAAAACCGTGTTGCCCGGAATCTGGCGGTAAACCGCTGCCATCGTCTTCAATCACCAGCATTAACCGCTCATCATGCTGCCAGCCTTCCAGCGTGACCGCGCTGGCATCGGCATGTTTCACAATGTTGTTCAACCCTTCCTGGCAGACGCGAAACAGCGTCACGCGCTGGTTTTCGCTTAACGCTGATTCATCGATTCGCCATTCGAGATGGCTGACAATGCCGCGCCCTTCCAGCTCCATTTCCCGCATCAGTGAGCGGATGGCCTGCTCCAGGGTGAGATCATCCAGCTGGCGCGGACGTAACCGCCCTAACAAGCGGCGCACCGCGTCGTAAACGCCCAACGACAACTGTTCGATGAGCTGCCCGCTCTGTTTCACGCTGGCGTTATCCGCCGCGAGCCGCTGGACAATGCCCGCTTGAGTTCGAATAGCAGTAATGGTCTGACCGATATCATCGTGCAGCTCACGTGCCACATCACGGCGCACGCTCTCTTCGGTTTCCAGCAACCGTTCAGCGAGATGCTGATTGCGCGCCAGTTCCTTTTGCAGCGACTGGTTAAGTTCACGCAACCGCTGGATGCCAGCGCCCAGTAACAACCCTGTCAGACTTTGCACCAGCAGCGAGAGCAATAAATCCACCGGATGATCGCGCCAGGTTTGACTGGCGATCAGCGCGATGGCGTTCATCAATGTCGCAATCAGCGCTCCTTGCCAACCATAGTGCCAGGCCAGCGCGATAATCGGCAGCGCCAGACAGAATGGCGTAAAGCGCGACAGTTCGTCCGGCAATCCCAACTGGAGCCAGAGACTGATAACAAACAGCAGCAAGTACCAGACCAGATGCCGCCCACGCCAGTTGATTGGTTGAGAAACCAGTGACGGGCCGAGCGGCAGCCAGGTGTTATTGGCGAGATAGTGCCAGAACACCAGACATATCGGGGCCAGCGTCAGGCCGCCAGTTAAAGTCAGCAGTAGCGCATTCCACGACTCTTTGCCGTGCCAAAGCCAGGGCAGCGACTGCAACAACGCCGCCGCCGTTAATCGCGCTTTACAAACCCGGGGGCCGCGCCCCCAACACCCCCCCCGCCGTTAATGCCGCACCCTGTAACAGCAAGGTGCGCCAGTCACGTTGATGGCGATAGCGCGAGATCAGCGCCACGGGCAGTAACGTCAGTAAACTACCGATCATCAATAAGGAGAAATGGGTTAAACCGACCGCCTGCGTTAACCAGTAAATCAGCAGCCACTCCGCGCCCAGCAACACCGGCCAGTATCCGCGCGGGCATTGCAGCATTAGCCCTAGCCGCAGGCCAAACGGAAATAACAGTACCGCCATATCAGGGCGCTCAACCAGGTGCAGGCTGATACTCCACAGGCAAAACCATGCGGCAGAGAAGATAAAAAAGCAGGCAATAACGGTAATTAAGCGGGAGAACAACGTCTTCATCACCAGCCATCAAACATGCGGCGCGCCAGTTCAACGTCGTTACTGACGCCCAGTTTTTCCATCAGGTTGGCGCGATGGACATGTACCGTTTTCGGTGACAAGCCCAGTTCGGCAGCAATCTCTTTCACCGCCATTCCTTGCGCCAGTTTTTCCGCCACCTGGCGTTCGCGTTTGGTTAGCGGGTCCTGGCGACCGGATGCCAGTTTAATGGCAATATCCGGCGTCAGATAACAGCCGCCCGTGGCAACCGTATGCACCGCAGCAATGAGTTCATCCGGGCTACAGCGTTTGGAGAGAAAGCCGCGCGCCCCCGCGTTAAGCGCCTGCTCAACCAGCGCCGGACTGTCATGAACGGAGAGCATAATTGTCGCCATGCCTTTCGGCAGCTGGCTTAGAAGCTCCAGACCGGAGATATCAGGCATGGAGATATCGCAAATACACACCTGCACACCGCGCCCCGGCAGCCCCGCCAGCGCCTCGCGCCCCGAACCAAACTCGGCAACTACCTGCAAATCAGGTTCCAGCCCCAGCAGCTGCGCAAAGCCGGAGCGGACGATAAGGTGATCGTCTATAAGGGCAACGGTGATCATGATCTTGTCCTGGCGGGTAATAAAACGCGCTTACCTTAACGATAAGCGCGATGTTGTTCAAGCCTTGAGCGGTTACTGAAAAAACACCGCAATCTTGTTAAACATGGTCGGATCGGACTGATTACGCTGCACTTTCACCACATCTTCCAGCTTGTCGATTTGGCTTATCATCTGCTCCAGACGCTGGTCGTCATTGACCAGTAGCCAGATGTGGCTTTTGTCGCTGTCCTGAATCGGCAGGCAGAGAATGCCTTCAACGTTAAAAGCGCGACGGGCAAAAAGGCCACAAACGTGGGTCATTACACCCGGATGGTTGCGAACGGTGAGTTCCAGAATCACGTTATCATGAGTTGTGTTTTGCATGGCTTATTCCCCCACCATTTCAGTATTCGCCGCACCTGGCGGCACCATCGGGTACACTTTTTCTTCGGCATCAATGCGCACATGGATCAGCGCCGGGCCAGGGCGATTGATGATTTCCTGCAATGCAGCCTGCGGATCGGCTTCGTTATTCAAATCACAGGTTTCGAGGCCGAATCCGGCGGCAATCTGCATAAAGTTGATTTTGCCCGGATAGGTAGCGGCAAAAACGCCCTGCTTGTAGAACAGACTCTGTTGCTGATGCACCAGCCCCAGCGCTTCGTTGTTCATCAAAATGATTTTAACATCCAGCTGATTTTCACTGGCGGTC
>OBWS01001321.1_pt1 | contig 11506 bp, 7 predicted proteins | sample 1495291 | NCBI WGS metagenome assembly OBWS01 (sample SAMEA2580090, study PRJEB22360) | human gut metagenome | biome: human gut; feature: human-associated habitat; material: faeces | place: Denmark | collected 2008/2010 | reverse complement strand
GTGATCTGCTCGGCCGGGGGAGCGTCTCATGAAGGAAAAGCAGGCCGCAGGCGCGTCCGTCCAGGTCGTCGCCTGCGGTAAGAAGGCCGTCGGGTACTTCACCTACCGCAAGGTGGAGCCGGTGCTCGGGTTCACGGACCTTTCTGCCGATCCGACGGTGGAGGAGGCCGCGTCCGTCGCGGCGTACGCCATCGACGGATACGAGAACGGCACGATCGACGAGGTGTTTGTCGTGTACAACCACTCGAAGAACGCTGCCGAGCAGGTGCTGCGCACGGAGCTCGTGCTGCCCGTGGACACGGCTGCGCTCGATGCCGAGCTGGCCGCCGAAGGCGTGCAGCAGGAAGCGGGCGAGGCGAAGCTCGAGGGCGATGTGATCTTCGAGCCCAGCGCCGAGGCCGTCCTCGACCGCTTGCTGCCGGCGTATGTTCCGTCGATGCTGTACCATGCGCTCATCGACTCGGCTGCTGCCGAGCAGGGCGCGCGCCGCAACGCCATGATGTCGGCTACGGACAACGCTACCGAAGTGCTCGAAACGTTGACTAGATTGTATAACCGCGTACGCCAGGGCGCTATCGCGACGGAGATTTCCGAGATCGTCGGTGGCGCAGCGGCTTTGGAGGATTAAATGGCTGAACAAATGCTTACGAAGGAGGAGCTCGAGGCCAGCAAGGGCGCTACCGGTCGCATCGTGCGTATCGTCGGCCCTGTCGTTGACGTCGAATTTCCCCCTGATCAGCTGACGGTTGATGCCAAGACCCTGGCGGGCGACTTGCACCTCGTGCTCGAGGTCGAGACGCACCTGCCGGGCAACCTTGTCCGCTCGGTGGCCATGAGCTCGACGGACGGTCTCGTCCGCGGCCTCGAGGTCGTCGACACGGGCAACCCGATCATGATGCCCGTGGGTCCCGAGACCCTGGGCCGCATCTGGAACGTCATGGGCGAGCCCGTCGACGAGAAGCCGATGCCCGAGGTGAAGGGCTACATGCCCATCCACCGTCCGGCTCCGGACTACGACGAGCTGTCCACCACCACCGAGATCTTCGAGACCGGCATCAAGGCCATCGACCTCGTCGAGCCCTTCGTCAAGGGCGGCAAGACGGGTCTGTTCGGCGGCGCCGGCGTGGGCAAGACGGTTATCATCCAGGAGCTCATCAACAACCTGGCCCAGGAGCACGGCGGCACGTCGGTGTTCACGGGCGTGGGCGAGCGTACCCGCGAGGGTACCGACCTCTACCTGGAGATGAGCGACTCGGGCGTCATCAACAAGACCTGCCTCGTGTACGGTCAGATGAACGAGCCTCCGGGAGCGCGTCTGCGCGTGGGTCTCGCGGGCCTCACCGAGGCGGAGTACTTCCGCGATCAGGGCCAGGACGTGCTTCTGTTCGTGGACAACATCTTCCGCTTCACGCAGGCCGGCTCCGAGGTGTCCGCTCTGCTGGGCCGCATGCCCTCCGCCGTGGGTTACCAGCCGACGCTGGCAACCGAGATGGGCGACTTGCAGGAGCGCATCACGTCGACGTCCACCGGCTCCATCACGTCCGTGCAGGCCGTGTACGTGCCCGCCGACGACCTGACCGACCCTGCGCCGGCCACGACGTTCACGCACCTCGACGCGAAGACGGTTCTGTCCCGTTCGATCTCCGAGCTGGGCATCTACCCGGCAGTCGACCCGCTGGAGTCCACCTCCCGCGCGCTCGACCCGCAGATCGTCGGCGAGGAGCACTATCGCGTGGCCGTGGGCATCCAGGAGCTTCTGCAGAACTACAAGGACCTGCAGGACATCATCGCCATCCTCGGCATGGACGAGCTGTCCGAGGATCAGAAGAAGATCGTGAACCGTGCCCGCAAGGCGCAGCAGTTCTTCGGCCAGTGCTTCCACGTGGCCGAGCAGTTCACGGGCTTGCCGGGCAAGTACGTGAAGCTTGAGGACACCATCCGTTCCTTCGCCGCCATCCTCGACGGCGAGTGCGACGAGATCCCCGAGCAGTGCTTCCGCATGAAGGGCTCCATCGAAGACGTGTACGCCGCGTACGAAGAGATGAAGAAGGCCTCGTAATGGCTGGGTTCATGTGCGACATCGTGACGCCGGTGGCGAAGCTGGTCTCTGATGAGGTCGAGCTCGTCGTCGTGCCCGGCGTCGAAGGCGAGATGGGCTTTCTGAAAGGCCATGCTCCGCTCGTGTCGGTGCTTGCTGACGGCGAGGCGCGCGTGAAGGCGGTCGGCGCCTCCGAGACCGTGCATTACGCTTTGCAGGGCGGTTACGTCGAGGTGACGGACGACAAGGTCATCATCTTGGCCGATCGTGCGCTGCCTGCGGCCGACATCGATGTCGAGCAGGTGCGCGAGCAGCTGGCCGGCATCGAGGAGCAGCTGTCCGGACTCTCCGAAGAGGAGGCTCGCAAGACGACGCTCGCAGCCGATAAGGCGTGGTGCGACGTTCAGCTGAGGGTCGCCAAAGCGGCTTAAGGCGGACGCGTTCGAAGACGCGCGGCTTCGGTCGCTTGGCAACGCAACGGCCGATGCGCTGCGGTTGACGAGCAAGATGTGGAAGAGCCCCCGCACGGGGCTCTTCCTTTTTTCCGGCTATGTTTTCGAGGCGTTGGCGTCCCGAAGAGGGATGGTCTCGGACAATGCGAGAGGTTCGGATTCGAGAGTGGTATGATAAGGGGGAAATCGTTGTGCGCCGACGGGCTGCGGCGCAAAGATGAAGGAGAACGCTCGTGAGTCGTCGGAAGTCCCTTGAATTCTCCGGATGCGTGCAGATCGAGGGCGAGGAAGACGGCTATGACGCGCTGACGGGGCTGCCGGATCGTACGACCTTGGAGCGACGCATCGAGCGGTGCCTTGCCCAGAAGGGTCGTCCGTTCAGCCTCATCGTCATCGATATCGACAATTTCAGGTCGTTCAACGACGCGTACGGCTATGCGGTGGGCGACGCGATCATAGCCCGGTTCGGACGCTATCTGCAGACGAGCCTCTCGACCGGCGTCGAGATGGTGGGACGCGTGGGAAGCGAGGAGTACCTCGCCATCGTCGACGGCGCCGGCCGGGACGTCCTGGACGGCCTCACGAGCGATCTGCTCTCCGTGCGCCTGACCATCGACGGGGAAGGGCCTTCCGGGGAATCCACGTCCGTCAGCCTGACCGCCGGCGCGGGCGTCGTGTCGTGGGACGGGGAAGCTGCCTTGACGCCGGCGGCCCTCATCCATCAAGCCGAGGTGGCGCTGCGCAAGGCGAAGCAGCTCGGCCGGAGCCGCCGCTACGCGTTCGAGACCGACGATGCGGAATTCGCGCGTCTGCGGGAGGATATGCGGCTTTCGATGGAGCTGTCCGTCGAGATCGGCGATGCGCTCGAACGCGGGGAGTTCGAAGCCTTCTTCCAGCCCCTGTTCAGGCCCTCGAACGGCCGGATCGTGGGGGCCGAAGCGCTCGCGCGCTGGCGGCATCCGTCGCGCGGCCTGGTCAGCCCCGCCGTGTTCATCCCGCCGCTCGAGCGCAGCGGCGCCATCGTCGACCTCGATCTGGCCATATTCGAGCAGTGCTGCCGCTTCCTGCGCGACCGTCTCGACAAGGGCGCGGTCATCGTGCCGCTGAACTGCAACTTCTCGCGCTTGCATTTCTTGGACGACTCGTTCGCCGACGCGTTGAAAGGCATCGTCGACCGCTACGCCGTCCCTCCGTCGTATCTGTGCGCGGAAATCACGGAAAGCGCGTTCGTCGAGGATTTCGACACCGTGATCGGCCAAGTGAAGCGGCTGCACGAGCACGGTTTCAGCGTGGCCATGGATGATTTCGGCAGCGGGTACTCGTCGCTGGGCATGCTGCAGAACCTGCCCATCGACGAAGTGAAGATCGACCAGCTGTTCTTCCAGCGCGACCTTTCCGACTTCCGCAACGCGACCGTGGTGTACTCGATGGCGAACATCGCCAAGGTGCTGGGCCTGGTCGTGGTTTGCGAGGGCATCGAAACCGCCGAGCAGGTCGAGTTCGTGAAAGGCATCGGGTGCGACATTGCCCAAGGCTTCTTCTTCAGCCGCCCGGTCGACGAGGCTTCGTTCGGCGGCTTGCTGGAACGCGCCCTGGCGCACGAGCCCCAGAAGCGATCGCCGCTGCGCAAAGAGGACGCGCGGTCGTTCATCGTGCGCTTGTTCGATCATGCCTTCGTAAGGCAGGATCTCGATGCGTTCGCAGACTGTTGCTTCGACGACGTGCAGTGGCAGGATCGGTTCGAGGAGGGCTGCTTCTCGGGCATCGACGCGGTGCGCGCGCATCTCGAGCGCGCGATGAGCGGCCGGGAGCTCTCCATCGCGTACAAGGCCATCACGGTGAACGAGCTGTCCGGCGATCTCGTCGCGGTGAGCGGCGAAGCGGTATTCACCGGAGACGTGGACTACCAGGGCGTCTTCTACTTCGGTGCGTCGTGTTTGGCAACCGATGCCGGCGTCCTTCTGACCAAGATGAAGATCGACCGAGTCAACCGTTCGGGTCATTCGCATAGATCCTTGCAGATGGCGGCAATGGATATGGAGCGGTTGGACGAAGGCCCCGCGCTCGATCAATTCTACGGGGTCGTGCCCGTGGGCATCATTCGCTACGATTTGTCGGGCGACATGCTGATAACTTATATGAATCAAGCTATGTTCGACATCCTCGGCTACACGAAGGAGCAGTTTTACGGAGAGGTTGGAGCCAACCTTCGAATGATCGTGCATCCCGACGATCTCGACCATCTGTACAAGAAGAGCGTCGAGATGATAGAGACCGGCGAGTCGGAGCCGTTCTCCTATCGTTTCATCAGGCGCGACGGCTCCGTCGCACGCGTGCTGTATCGGCAATGCAATCTTCCGGGCATCGACGGGCGGCCCGTCACCCAGGGCATGTACATCGATCTGGACGAAGCCGAGCGCTATCTGACGGAGGGCGAAGGGGAATAGGGGAGTCCTGCGGAGCCGCGATGCGAGGGCGGCCGCGTCGATCTTCGCGCAATCGGGGATTTCTGTCGTCTGCTCGAGGCTAAGGGCTCGAACGACCCCAGCACCCGCCGACACCTGCTTGACGGCGAAATGCACGCGTCGAGGTAAAAATCGAACGGTTTGGTAATCCTGGCGGAGCCCGGCCGCGGCGCTTCGAGTCCGCCGAGTGCGATTGGGAACGTTTCCCCAGGTCGGATACTCCTCGAACCGTAAAACAAAGCGAATCAGTGTGATTACCAAACCGTTCGTTTTTTACCGCTCGACGCCGTTTCCGCCGTCAAGCCTCTACCGGCGCCCTGTGGGAGTCTGACGGGCTCCCGCAGTCTTTCGGTTTGGGCGCGAATCGATGCCTATGGCAATTCCTTTGAGTCCTACCGCCGCGAAGGCATGCAAAACCCCTGGTGGCTAAATCCCCCTGCGCCTTCCGGGGGTTCGATCCCGCCGGATATTGTCATGGGAGTCGATTTGCGCCCAAGGTGGGGAAGGATGCGCGAGCGCTCGGCGAGCCGTGCGAAATCGGGCAGGTTGTGCGCGATTTTGGCACGACTCGGTGCGCGCGAGCGAAGCGGTGCGTCCTACAATGGATCGAATCCTAAACGAAAGGGGTTCGTATGAACGCAAGAACGTGGAAGAAGCTGGGCGCGTGCCTGTGCGCCGGAGCGCTTGTCGCCGCGCTGTGCGCGGGTTGCGCTTCGAAGGTGTCCGACGATGCTGCGCAGCCGCTCGTCAACGGTGTGACCGATCGGCAGGAAGTGGTGTACTGCCTGTACTTCGGCCTCACCGACAAAGACACCGGCAAGCAGGAGCTCACCATGGAGGAGGCGAAGGATATCGCCATCCCGCTGTTCATCGAGGCGGGGTCGGGCTATACCGTGTACGAGGCCGAAGGAGGCTTCGCCAAAGAGGACGGGACCGTCGTGCAGAACGACACGCTCGTGTTCGACAGCACCCACGGCGACGAGCAGGCCATCCTCGACCTTATCGAGAAGGTCAGGCGGGCGCTCAACGTCGAAAGCGTGTACTGCGAGTCCAAGCTCGTCGGCTGCCAGATACGCGGCGGCGTCATATCGGGCGTCTCGTAAGCGGCGGATCGAGCGCTGCGAACGCCGCCTGCTGTTGCGGGCGGCGTTCGCGCAAAAACCATCGTTTGTTCGCTGTTTGAAGACGGCGCTTTACGACGAATGCTGTTAGAATGTCATCGATACCACGACGCGCATCCATGACTGACAAGAGGCACAAGATATGGCATTCGTCCACCTGCACAACCATACCGAATATTCCCTGCTCGACGGCCACACTCATATCTACGACATGGTGAAGAGAGCCGCCGACCTCGACATGCCCGCGGTGGCCATCTCCGATCACGGCGTGATGTCGGGCGTTCCGCAGCTGTGCGAGATGTGCGACAAGGTGGAAGCCGAGACGGGCAAGCGCGTGAAGCCCATCTACGGCTGCGAGGTGTACTTCACCACCGACGAAGAGCTGCGCAAGGACACGAAGCCGAAGCTGTACCACCTGCTGCTGCTGGCCAAGACGAACGAGGGCTACCACAACCTGGTGAAGCTGGTCAGCGAGTCGCACGTGGACAACTTCTACTACAAGCCGCGCACCACCTTCAGCATGCTGCAGAAGTACGGCAAGGGCATCATCGGCTCGTCGGCCTGCATCGCCGGCATCATTCCGAAGCTGCTCGACAACCGCCAGGTAGACGAGGCGGTCGAATGGGCCAAGAAGTTCGCCAGCTGCTTCGAACCGGGCGATTTCTACATCGAGCTGCAGAACCAGGGCATCCGCACCGATGCCGGGTTCACGCAGACCGAGCTCAACCACATGCTGACCGACGTGGCCAAGGCCGCCGGCCTCAAGACCATCGCCACGAACGACTTCCACTACCTCACGCGCGAGGACGCGCGCGCCCAGGACTACATGCTGTGCATCGGCACGGGCGCGGCGTTCAACGACGCCAACCGCATGCGCTTCGAGAACGACCAGTTCTACATGAAGACCGAGGAGGAGATGCGCGAGGCCCTCAAGGACTTCCCCGAGGCCTGCGACACCACGGTGGAAGTGGCCGAGAAGGTGAACGTGGTGCTGGAGCGCGACTCCATCCTTCCGCGTTTCCCGTTGCCCGAGGGCGAGACCGAGGAAAGCTACTTCCGCAAGCGCGTGCAGGAGGGCTTGGTCAAGCACTACGGCAATCCCGTTCCGCAGGAGGCGCAGGAGCGCGCCGACTACGAGATGGGCATCATCATCCAGCAGGGCTTCCCGGCGTACTTCCTCATCGTGCAGGAGTACATCGAATGGGCGCGCAGCCAGGGCATCGGCGTGGGTCCGGGCCGTGGTTCGGCCGCAGGCGCCATCGTGGCGTACGCCATGGACATCACTGCGCTCGACCCGCTGTCCAACGGCCTGCTGTTCGAGCGATTCCTGTCGCCCGAGCGCGTGGAGATGCCCGATATCGACGTCGACTTCGAGCAGGGCCGTCGCGAAGAAGTGATCAACCACATCAAGGACGTGTACGGCGAGGACCACGTGTCGCAGGTCATCACGTTCGGCACCCTGCAGGCCAAGAACGCCGTGCGCGACGCCGCGCGCGTGCTGGACTACCCGTATAGCACCGGCGACAAGATCACGAAGATGATCGGCGACGAGCTGGGCATCACCATCGACAAGGCGCTGGCCACGAACCCCGATCTCAAGAAGGCCTACGAGACCGAAGAGGACGTGAAGGCCGTCATCGACGCCGCGCTGTCCATCGAAGGCCACGTGCGCGGCGAGGGTGTGCACGCGTGCGCCACCATCATCTGCCGCGACCCCATGGCCGATCACGTGCCCATGAAGCGCGACACCAAGGGCGGCGGCATCATCACCCAGTACGACGGCCATTACACGCCCGAGCTGGGTCTGCTGAAAATGGACTTCCTCGGCCTGCGCACGCTCGACGTGCTCACCATCGCGTGCCGCAACATCGAGCAGCGCTTCGGCACGAAGGTGATTCCCGAGGACATCCCCATCGACGACGAGGGCGCCTTCAAGCTCATGCAGTCCGGCAACATGGACGGCCTGTTCCAGGTGGAGGGCGCGCTGTACGTCAGCTTGTTCGCGCGCCTGCCTCCCACGCGCTTCTCCGACATCGTCGCCTCGATCGCGCTCAACCGTCCGGGCCCGCTGGAATCCGGCATGGTCGAGGACTACATCAAGGTGGCCAGCGGCAAGACCTCCATCCACTACTACGACGAGCGCCTCCGCCCCATCCTGGAGGAGACGTACGGCACCATGGTCTACCAAGAGCAGATCATGCAGATATCCATGGCTATGAGCGGTTTCTCGGCGGGCAAGGCCGACAAGCTGCGCAAGGCTATGGGCAAGAAGAAGCTCGACGTTATGCGCGCGTTGCAGGAAGACTGGAACACCGGCGCGGTGGAGAACGGCTATCCGCTGGAAATTGCGAAGCAGATCTGGGAAGACGCGGAGAAATTCGCTAAGTACGCGTTCAACAAATCGCACTCGGCCGCCTACGCCATCCTGGTCATGCGCACGGCGTACCTGAAGGCGCACTACCCGAACGACTTCATGGCGGCCGTGCTGTCGTCCTACATGGGCAACACCGACCGTTTGATCCGCTACATCGCAAGCTGCAACCACTCGGGCATTCCCGTGTTGCCGCCGGACATCAATTCGTCCAACGCCGAGTTCACGCCCACCGACGAGGGCGTGCGCTTCGGCCTGGTGGGCGTGCGCGGCGTGGGCGCGAACGTGGCCGAGGCCATCATCGAGGAGCGCGAGGCGAACGGGCCGTTCACGTCGCTGCACGACTTCGTGAACCGCCTGGACGCGAAATGCTACAACCGCAAGACGCTGGAAGCGCTCATCAAGGGCGGGGCGTTCGACTCGACGGGCTACACGCGCAAGCAGCTCATGTACTTCGTTGACGAGACGCCGCTGCTGGAAAGCGCCTCGAAGCGCCAGAAGGATCGTGAGAGCGGCCAGGTGTCGATGTTCGACCTGTTCGGCGACGATCCCGATTCGGGCTTCGAGGAGGAGGTTCCGGAACCGGACGGCGTGGAGTGGCCGAAGCGCCAGCTGTTGACGTTCGAGAAGGAGATCATGAAGATCTACGTCTCGGACCACCCGCTGCGCCCGTACGAGGGCACCATCGCGCGTATGACCAAGTTCTCGCTGGGAGACCTGGCCGAGCGCACGAAGGAGATCAAGTCCGCGGTGTTCGTGGGCATGATCTCGAACGTGGTGACGAAGCTGACGAAGCGCGGCACGAAGATGGCCACGTTCACCTTGGAGGATACGACGGGCCACGTGGAGTGCATCTGCTTCAAGTACGACGACAACGCCGAGGCCATCCAGGAAGACGCCATCGTGAAGGTGAAGGGCAAGTTCGAGGCGAACGACCGCGGCAATCAGATCATGGCGTTCGAGGTGGAGGTCATCGAGCTGAACGAGGCCGATGCGCGTCCGTCGCACCTTGAGCTGAAAGTTGCGTCCTCGGACTTCGACCAGTCGAAGTCGCTGCGGCTCAACCGCATCTTGAAGTCGTATCCGGGTCGCGACGGCGTGGTTCTGCTCGTGCAGCAGAGCGATGGCCGCAAGTTCCGCGCCGAACTGCCCGTGTCGGTGGATTCCCGCAGCCCCGTCATGCGTTCCGAGATCCAGGATCTGTTCGGTTCGCAGGTGTGGAGGGCTTCTTGATGCTCCGTCGTTCTCGAACGACGGAGCTCCTCGACGCTGCGAAGCGCTGGGGCGCCCTATCTCGCGGCGATGCCGATGGCTCGCGTACGTAGCGTCGTATCGCGCATTGCCCAGTCGCTCAAACAGTCCTGCTCGCTCGAAGGCCCCGCTGGGGCCTTCGGCTCGTGCGGAACTCGCTTGGTGGGCAACGCGCGATACGACGTAGCTTCGCGGCGCTTTTAAACAATTTGGCAAGCGGATAGCGCCCCCTCTTCGCAGAGGGGGCGTGTTCGTTTATGATGTCGGCTATGAATACGCAAACCATCACCCCAAACACCGCGCGTAAGCGCGAAGCAGCGGCCGCTGCGGCAGGGGATAAACCCGTGCGCGACCATACTCTGGCGTTGACCTTGTCGTACAACGGCGCGCCGTTCAGCGGCTTCGCTCGTCAGCCGGGTCAGACCACCGTGCAGGGCGACCTCGAGGATGCCCTGCGCATGCTGTTCCGCCGCGACGTGGAAACCACGTGCGCGGGACGGACCGATGCGGGCGTGCATGCGCTCGGCCAGGTGGTCAGCTTCGACGTGGACGACCGCGACATCGCAGGACGCTCGCTGCCCAGCTTGCGCCGTTCTCTCAACGCGCTCACGCATGACGCCATCACCGTGCGCGAGGTCGAACCGAAGAAGCTGGGCTTCTCGGCGCGCTTCGACGCGCAGGCGCGCGAGTATCACTACCACCTGTGCGTGGACAGCACGTGCCCCATCTTCATGAAGGACTTCTCGTGGTTCGTCCCCGGCGGCCTCGATATCACGGCTATGGAAGCAGGTGCGCAGTATCTGCTGGGCGAGCACGATTTCAAGAGCTTCTGCATGGCCGCCTCGGCGGAAGGCAAGCCCACGCACCGCAACGTGCGCGAGATTTCCTTCCATCCCGAGACGGTGATGGGCGAGAACCTCATGTCCATCAAGGTGGTGGGCAACGCGTTTCTGCACTCCATGGTGCGCACCATCGTGGGCACGCTGGTGATGGTGGGGAAGGGCCAGCGTGACGCCGATTGGGTGGGCGAGGTGCTGGAGGCGTGCGATCGTCGGGTTGCGGGGGAGAACGCCCCAGCTCAAGGGCTTGTATTCTGGCGAGTCATCTACTGACGTGCTACAATAGGCCTCCGATAAACCGAAGGCGGCGTATCATGTTCAGCACATCAACGGCAAAGCGCGTGGCGCGCGAGGCGGAAAAGATCGTATCGCTCAAAGAGGATATGGACGCCGTCTCGTGGACGCGCGTGCTCGAAATAGGCAATCAGCTCCAAGAGGGCGTCGACGAGGCCGAGCGCGTCTCGCTGGCGTGCGAGCTCGTGTCCATCGCCCAATCCAACCGCTCGCTGTACACGCGCTTGGGCCTCGATCCGGAACCCTCGTCCTCGCGCGTGATGGCGTCGGGTATCGAAGTGATGGAGGGCGGGCTTGCCGAGGCCGCCATCGAAAAGCGGGGAGATCGAGGGGGACGGCGCCCTCCGATCGTCGAGGCTCCGTCGATCGAGCCGGAGGTTTTCGTGGAAGAGCCGAGCGAAGCCGATTTCCAGGTTGCCGGCGTGCAGGCGGAATGCGATCTCGTGGCGAAGAACGATCCCGACGAAAGCGACTTCATCGAGGCGGCCGAAGCCGTGGCGCGCGTCGATTCGCAGTCCGCTCCTTTGCCCGTCGATCCCGAGCCCGTCGATCCTGCGCCCGTTGCCGAGCCTGCCGCGCAGGTCGAGGCGACGAAGCCGGAAGAACCCTCCTCGACGCAGCCGCAGCAGGAGCCGCGACCAGAGCCGGAGCCGAAGCCGGAATCCCAAGATCTAC
>OBWS01001314.1_pt1 | contig 11544 bp, 9 predicted proteins | sample 1495291 | NCBI WGS metagenome assembly OBWS01 (sample SAMEA2580090, study PRJEB22360) | human gut metagenome | biome: human gut; feature: human-associated habitat; material: faeces | place: Denmark | collected 2008/2010 | reverse complement strand
CAGGCGCCTGCGCCCGAGCCGCTTCGCCTTGTCGTGCCCTGCATCGTTGCGGGCATAGGGTGCCGCCGCGGTGCGTGCGCCGAAGCCATCGGGGAGGCGTTTTTTCTCGCGTGCGGGCAGGCGGGCATCTCGCCTTCGGCCGTGCGCGAGGCGGCGACGATCGACGTGAAGGCGCACGAGGAGGGTCTGCTCGCCTTCTGCCGCGCGCGCAATATCCCGCTTGCGACGTATTCCGCAGAGGAGTTGTCGCAGGTCGAAGGCAGCGTTTCGCCATCTGATTTCGTGCGTGCGACGGTGGGGGTCGACAACGTGTGCGAGCGCGCGGCGCTCGCGGACGGGGGCAAACTTATCTTCCCGAAGCTCGCTCACGGCGGCGTGACCGTCGCGTTTTCCAAGGTAACTATCGAACTTTCGTTTAAGGAGCGGTGATGGGAAAGCTCTTCGTGGTGGGGATCGGCCCGGGCGGCCCCGACGGCATGACGATTGCGGCCCGGCGCGCGCTCGAGGCGGCCGACATCGTTGTGGGGTACACGAAATACGTGGAGCTCGCGCTCGCCGCCGTGCCCGACGCGGCGCATCTCGCGACGCCGATGATGCACGAGGTCGAACGGTGCCGCCTGGCGCTTTCGCGCGCGCAGAGCGGAGAAGCCGTGGCGCTCGTGTGCAGCGGTGACGCGGGCGTGTACGGCATGGCGAGCCCCGTGCTGGAGCTTGCGGAGGACTACCCCGATGTAGACGTGGAAGTTATCGCCGGGGCCACCGCGGCTCAGAGCGGGTCGGCGGTGCTCGGCGCCCCGCTTGCCCACGACTTCGCGGTCGTGTCGCTCTCCGACCTGCTCACGCCATGGGAGGTCATCGAGCGCAGGCTCGCCGCCGTGGCGAGCGCCGACTTCTGCATCTGTTTGTACAACCCGCGCAGCAGAAAGCGCGCCGACAGGCTCTCACGCGCGGCGAAGATTATGCTCGAATGGAAGGCCCCCGACACGCTCTGCGGCTGGGTACGCAACATCGGGCGCGAGGGGCAGCAGTCGGGCATGTGCAGGCTCTCCGAGCTGGGGGAGTTCGACGCCGACATGTTCACCACCGTGTTCGTCGGCAACGCGGACACGAAGCGCGTAGGCGGCCGTATGGTCACGCCGCGCGGGTATCGGGAGATTCCATGCGAAAGGTAACGATCATCGGGGCGGGGCCCGGAAACCCCGACTTGCTCTCGCGCTCGGCGCTCGACGCGATCGGCATCGCCGACGTGGTCATCGGCGCTCATCGCGCGCTTGTCGGCATCGACGTGCCGCCCGACGTGGTGAGATGCGAGCTCGTGAAGACGGCGGACATCGTCGCCGCGCTCACCGATGTGGCTTCGTGGCAGCGCGCCGTGGTCGTGATGACGGGCGATGTGGGGCTGTTCAGCGGCGCGCGCCGCCTGGTGGAGGCGCTCTCCGGCGATGCGCAGGTGGACGTGCGCGTCATTCCCGGCATAAGCTCAGCGTCGTATCTCGCCGCGCGTCTCGCGCGTCCATGGCAGGATTGGCGCTTCGCGAGCGCTCACGGCGTGGCGTGCGACATCGTGGCCGAGGTCGAGCGCTCAGGCGAGCTCTTCCTCGCCACGTCGGGCGGGGAAGACCCCTCGCGGCTTTCGTGCGAGCTTGTGCAAGCGGGCTTTGGGGACGCGCGCGTGACGGTGGCCGAGCGCCTGTCGTACCCCGACGAGCGCATCACCTGCGCGACCGCAAGTGAAATCGTAGGTCAGACGTTTGACGACTTGAACGTGATGCTTATCGAGTTCGCAGGCGGCGCCGGGTCGCCTGTGGGCTCTAGCGCATCCCGCGCCGCGATCTCCCGCTGGCCGTACGCTTCCTCGGGCATTCCCGACGGGCTCTTCATTCGTGGCGACGTTCCCATGACCAAGCAGGAGGTGCGCGCCGTCGCGCTCGCGAAGCTGCGCCTTACCGCGACCGACACCGTGTGGGACGTCGGCGCCGGCACGGGGAGTGTATCGATCGAGGCGGCGCTCGTCGCGCGAGCGGGGTCGGTATGGGCGGTCGAGCGCAACGCGACCGGCGTGCGGCTCATCCGAGAGAACGCGGATGCATTCGGGTGCGGCAACGTGCATGCGGTCCCCGGCGTCGCCCCCGAAGCGCTCGCGAAACTGCCCGTCCCCGACGCCGTGTTCGTCGGCGGGAGCGCGGGCGAGCTTCCCTCCATCGTGGAGGCGGCGCTCGAGAAGAACTCGCAGGTTCGCCTGTGCGTGCCATGCGTCACCGTTGAGACGCTCACCGAGGCGTGCGCGCTCCTCTCGGGTTCGCGGTTTAAGGGGTTCGAGGCGTGCCAGGTGTCGGCCGCCCGCGCCGAGGCTGTAGGCACGCACCATCTTATGAAGGCTCAAAACCCCGTGTTCCTCGTCAGCGCGCGTGGTGCAGGTGGGGAAGGCGGCGCCCGGTGAGCACGTCCATTCCACGCTTCATGGTCGCTGCGCCCTCGAGCGGGAGCGGCAAGACGGTCGTAACGTGCGCGCTCCTGCGCGCGCTCGCGCGCCGCGGCCTCGCATGCGCGGCCTTCAAATGCGGCCCCGACTACATTGACCCGCTCTTTCATCGCCGCGTCGTGGGTGCGCGCTCGGGCAACTTAGACGGTTTCTTCACCGACGCCCCGACGCTGCGCGCCCTGCTCGCACGCGGCGCCGCGGGCGCGGATGTCGCGGTGCTCGAGGGGGTCATGGGCTTCTACGACGGCATGGCGCCCGGCGTGGCCGACGCGAGCAGCTACCAGGTTGCGCGCGACACGGAAACGCCGGTCGTTTTAGTGGTGAACGGGCGCGGCGCGTCTTTATCGCTCGCCGCCGTAATCCGCGGCATCGCCGAGTTCCTGCCTTGTGCGAACGTGCGCGGCGTCGTGCTGAACAAGACGAGCGCCGCTGCCTGCGCCTACGCGGCGCCTGCGATCGAGAAGCACACGGGCGTCGCGGTTTTGGGTAATATCCCCGCCGACGAGGCGTTCTCGCTCGAAAGCCGGCATCTGGGGCTTGTGACCGCCGACGAAGTCAAGCAGCTCTCCGCGCGCATCGACAAGATGGCCGAGCTGGTGGAAAAGAGCGTCGACGTCGACCGCTTGCTCGAAATAGCGGCGACGGCACCCGATATCCGCGAGGAACCTTACCGGTTTGAGCCGATCGCGGGAGCGCGGCCCATCGTCGCCGTCGCGCGTGACGAGGCGTTCTCGTTCTACTACGAGGAGAACCTGCGCGCGCTCGAGGACCTGGGTTGCGAGCTGGCCTTTTTCAGCCCCCTGTGTGATAGCGAGTTGCCCCGGGGGACAAGCGCCCTCTATCTGGGAGGCGGCTACCCGGAGCTCCATGCGCGGCAGCTCTCCGAGAACGCGCCGATGCGCGAGGCGGTGCGGCGCGCGGTGGAATCCGGCATGCCGACGGTTGCCGAATGCGGTGGGTTTCTGTACCTGCAGCGCGAAATCTCCGATAGCGAGGGGCGGCGCTGGCCTGTTGCGGGCGCCCTTGAGGGCGCAAGCGAGAACGGGGGAAGGCTGTCCCATTTCGGGTACGTGGAGCTCACTTCCCAACGCGACGGGCTCTACGGGCCGCGCGGCACACGCATCCGCGCGCACGAGTTCCACTACTGGCAGTCCACCTGCCCGGGCGGCGACTTCTGGGCGCAGAAGCCCCGGCGCGACAAGGGCTGGCCGTGCATGACGACCACCCCGTCCCTGGTTGCGGGCTTCCCGCATGTGTACTATCCTGCGAACCCCGACGTTGCGCGCGCGTTTGCATCTGCCGCAGCGTCGTTCGCAGAGAGGAGACGGCATGGCTGAAGCAACCGAAACCGCGCTTGCCTGCATCCGCGAGGAAGTCGAGCGCGCGTTCTCGTCGGCGCCGGGCGCCGTGCTCGAAGCCGCGCTCTCCCGGATCGCGCCCGCAGATGAGTGCGCCCGCGCCGCCGCGTACGCCGCGTGGGACTCCATCGCGCACCCCTTGGGGGGATTGGGCGACTTTGAAGACGCCGTCGCGTGTATCGCCGCAGCTCAGGGGAGCGCCGAGGTGGCCGAGTTTCCCCGTGCGCTCGCGGTATTTTTCTCCGACAACGGGGTCGTTGCCGAAGGCGTGTCGCAAAGCGGGCAAGACGTGACGCGAGCCGTCGCGCGCAACATGTGCGAGGGGGCCACGAGTGCCTGCCGCATGGCGGCGTTCGCGGGTGCCGAGGTCGTGCCCGTCGACGTGGGTATGGCCCGGGGCATAGAAGACGCGCGCATGGTGCGCGCGAACGTGCGGCGGGGGAGCGGTAATATCGCGCACGGTTCCGCTATGTCTCGCGATGGGGCCGTGCGCGCGATCGAAGTCGGAATCGCCGTCGCGTGCGGGCTTGCCCGCGCCGGCGTGCGCCTTCTCGCCGCGGGCGAGATGGGCATCGGCAACACGACCACCTCGGCGGCGGTGGCCGCAGTGCTCCTCCGGGCGGACGCACGGAGCCTCGTCGGGCGCGGCGCGGGGCTCTCGGACGCCTCGTTCGCGCGCAAGCGCGACGTGGTCGAGCGCGCTATCGATGCGAACTCGCCCGATCCCGCCGACCCGATCGACGCGCTCTCGAAGGTGGGCGGCTTCGACATCGCGGCGATGTGCGGTTTCTACCTGGGGGCCGCTGCCTCGAAGGCGCCGGCGCTCCTCGACGGGGTCATATCCTGCACGGCGGCCCTGTGCGCAGCGCGCCTTTGCCCCAACGCCTTGGGCTACCTCGTGGGCACCCACACATCAAGTGAACCCGCAAGCCAGGAGCTCCTTCGCGAGCTCGGCATAAAGGCACCCCTCGACGCAGGCATGCACTTGGGCGAGGGCGCGGGCGCCATGGCGTATCTGCCCCTTCTGGATTCTGCGCTGCGCGTGTACCGGGATGGGAAGACGTTCACGGCGACTGGCATGGCTGCTTACGAGCATTTCGAGGCTGGGAAATGACGGTGACGCTCGTCATCGGCGCCGCCGCGAGCGGCAAGAGCGCCTATGCCGAGTCCCTGTGCCTCGGGCACGACGGCCCCCGCGTGTACCTGGCAACGATGGAGCCCTTCGGGGAAGAGGGCGCCCGCCGTATCGCGCGCCATCGGGCGATGCGCGAGGGCAAGGGGTTTTCCACCCTCGAGCGCACGCGTGACGTGGGCGCTGCAGTGCCCGGGCTTCCGCGCGGCTGCACGCTTCTTTTGGAGGACGTGGGCAACCTGGTTGCGAACGAGCTTTTCGCGGAAGGCGGCTTGTCCCCACATGACCCCGACGCTGCGGCGCTCGAGGTGCTCGGAGGCATCGAACGGCTCGCTCAGGCCGCTGCGTATGCGGTGGTGGTCTCCGTCGACGTGTTCGCCGATGGGATGCGCTACGATGAGGGGACCGAGGCATGGAGGCGCGCGCTCGCGCGCGTGAACGCGGGCGTGGCGGCGCTGGCCGACCGCGCAGTCGAAGTGGTATGCGGGATTCCCGTGTGGATGAAAGGCGAAGGACCTACAAGGTGAAGATAGCAGAGGCAATCGGCGCGGCGTTCGGAACGTTCTCGCGCATCCCCGTTCCGAAATCGGCCTGGACCGATTTCGGATCAACCCATGCGCTTGCCGCGTTTCCCCTGGTGGGCCTTGCGGAAGGCTTCCTCATGACGGCGTGGGGGCACGTGGCGAACCTGCTCGGCGTGCCCGCGACCATCGTCGCGGCTGTGCTCGTGGCGCTGCCTGTGGCGGTGACGGGAGGCATCCACCTAGACGGGCTCTGCGACACCTCCGACGCACTTGCAAGTTGGGCCCCGCGCGAGCAAAAGCTCGAGATCATGCACGACCCGCGGGCGGGCGCCTTCGGGGTCATTGGTGTTGTCGTGTACCTTATTCTGCAGTTTTCCCTGTTCACCGCGCTGCCGCTTACGGCGGGGACGTTCCTCGCGCTTCTGTGCTCGCTCGTGTTCTCCCGCGCGCTTTCGGGGCTCGCCGTAGAATGCTGGCCTGCCGCGCGGGCGGACGGCATGGCCGCGGGGCTCTCGCCTTCGAAGAAGCGCGCGGCGATCGTTGTGCCGCTTTGCGCTTTCGCTGCGGCTTCGGCTGCAGGGATGGTCGCGTGCGCCCAGGCCGTCGGCGCCCTTATGGCGGTGGCGGGGCTTTTGGCGCTCGCGTGGTACCGCCATGTTGCCCTGTCCCGCTTCGGTGGGGTGACGGGGGATTTGGCCGGATGGTTTCTGCAATGGGCCGAGCTCGCGATGCTTGCCATGCTGGTGGCGGGGGGCATGCTCCTATGATGCTCGTGGTAGGTGGCGCGCATTCGGGGAAGAGGACCTTCGTGCGCGAAAAGCTCGGGTTCGCGGCGGACGATTTCGTCGACGCGGCGCAGCTTGCGGAGGGCGGCGTGCCCGCGGCTTTTACCGGCCGTGTCGCGTACCGTGCTGAGGAACTCGTACGCGCGCTTGACGCTGACCGGGCGCTCGAGCGGCTGATCGGCTTCGACGCAGTGATTCTGCCCTTGGTCGGCTCGGGGGTCGTTCCCATGCGTGCGGAAGACGCCCAATGGCGCGAGCGCGCGGGGCGCCTGGGATGCGCGCTCGCTGCGCGCGCCGACGTCGTCGTGCGCATGACGTGCGGGATTCCCCAGGTCATCAAAGGAAACCTTGCCGATGCGCCTCGTGGGACGCAGGGCGCGGGCGCGCCTTTGGAAGTCGTCTTCGTGCGCCATGGTGCCACGGCGGGCACGGAAGACCATCGCTACAGCGGGGCGGGCACCGACGAGTCCCTGTCGAGCGCGGGCGAGCGCGCTTTGCGCGATCTCGCGTGCGATCGTGACGTGTTCCGTGTTATCACGAGCGGCATGGCCCGCACCGACCAGACGGCGCGCATCCTCTTCCCGAACGCGGAGCTTATGGCGTGCCCCGGTCTGCGCGAGATGGATTTCGGTGACTTCGAGGGGCGAAGCGCCGCCGAGCTTAAAGAGGATGTGCGCTACCGCGCCTGGGTAGACTCCTGGTGCGAGACGCGCTGCCCGCATGGCGAGGGCAAGAGCGATTTCACCCGCCGCGTCGTCGCGGCGTTTCGGGGGGCGTGCGAATCGGAGCGCGCCCAGGGGAGTGGGCGCGTCGTCTTCGTCGTACACGCGGGTACCGTGAAAGCGCTGCTCTCCGAACTAGCTGTCCCGAAAATGGGATACTTCGACGTGCATACCGAGCCGGGCGGCGCATGGACCGCCACCTGGGATGGGCGCTGCCTTCGCGACGTTCGCCCCGCTTCGGGGGGCGATGCCCGGTGATGACGATTCTTGCCGTCGCCGCCGGGTTCGCGGCCGACCTTGCCTTCGGCGACCCGCGCTGGCTTCCCCATCCCGTCGTCGCCATGGGGCACGCGATCACATGGGCTGAAGGCCGCCTGCGGGGCGCATTCCCGCAAACGTCCGCGGGCACGCGTGCCGCAGGGCTTGTGCTCGCCGTGGCGCTTCCGCTTGCATGTGGGCTTTTGACCTGGGGTATCCTACATCTTTGCGGCATGGTTCACTCCGGCTTGCGCTTCGTGGCCGAGGCATGGGCGAGCTATCAGATTCTCGCGACATGCGAGCTGCGCCGCCAGAGCCTGGCCGTGGCCCGCGCGTTCTCGAAGGGCGGCCTTGTCGCGGCGCGCGAAGCCGTCGGGCTCATCGTGGGACGCGACACGTCTGTTCTCGACGAGCAGGGCGTCGTGCGCGCCGCCGTGGAAACGGTGGCGGAGAACGCGAGCGACGGCGTCATCGCGCCGCTTTTCTACCTTATGATCGGGGGTGCGCCCTTGGGCATGGCGTACAAGGCGGTGAACACGCTCGACAGCATGGTGGGCTACAAAAACGAGCGCTACATCGACTTCGGCTGCGCCTCGGCGCGCCTCGACGATGCGGTGAACTGGATTCCCTCGCGCTTATCGGCCCTGTTCATGATCGCCGTGTGCCCGATCGTCGGGCTCGACGCGCGTGGGGCGGCGCGCATCTGGCGCCGCGACAGGCGTCGCCATGCGAGCCCGAACGCAGCGCAGACCGAGTCAGCGTGCGCGGGCGCGCTCGGGCTGCGCCTGGCAGGACCCGCGGTGTATTTCGGCAAGCTCGTTGAGAAACCGACGATAGGCGACGCGTCCTGCGAAATCGAGTGGGGCGACATCGCCCGGGCGACTAGGCTCATGCTCGCCGCGTCCGTATGCGCGCTTGTCGTCTTCGGAGCCGTGCGCGCGGCGGTCGTGCTCGTCGTGGGGGCGATGGTATGAGGGAAGACCACGCCGCGTCCCGGGCTGCCGGGGGAATCCTGCGCGCCCGTGCGCATGGGGGCAGCTGGCAATCGCTCGGCATCGCTTGCGAAGGGGGCGCCTCCGACCTCATCGACTTCTCGGTGAACGTGAATCCGGCAGGCCCCTCGCCGCGCGCCGTCGCCGCAGCTTGCAAGGCGCTTTCTCGAATCGACGCATACCCCGATAGGGAAAGCCGCGCCCTCGTTCGCGCCCTAGCGCGCGCCCAGGGCATTCCCGAAGATACTATCGTCTGCGGCGCGGGCGCGTCCGACATCATCTGGCGGCTCGCCGCGGCGGTGCGCCCGAAACGCATCGTCGTGTGCGCGCCGACGTTCTCTGAATATGCGGAGGCGGCATCGTACTACGGCGCTTGCGTGCAGGAGTTCCCGCTTTCCGAAGCGGACGACTTCGACGTGCCCGCCTCCTTCGCCCGCGCGATCGAGGGGCCGAGAGACGTGGCGTACCTCTGCAATCCGAACAACCCGACGGGGCGCCTCGTCGACCCCCGCGTGATCGATGCCGCGGCTTGCCGCTGCGAGCAGGTGGGCGCGCTGCTCGTCGTGGACGAGTGCTTCCTCGGATTTGCGCCCGACGCCCGCGAAAGGAGCGTGGCCGCACGCGCCGCGTGTTCGCGCCATGTGGCCGTGCTCTCCGCATTCACCAAGCTCTACGGAATGGCGGGGTTGCGGTTGGGATATCTGATCAGCGGAAACGCCCAACTCATCGAGGGGATTCGCCGGGCGGGGCAGGCGTGGCCCGTCTCCTCGGTCGCCGAGGCCGCTGGCATAGCCGCCCTGGAAGATGTCGAATACGTCTCGCGCACGCGCGATGTATTGGCGGGCGAGCGAGCGTGGCTTTCCCACGAGCTGTCCGCGCTCGGACTTTCCGTCGTGCCGTCGGATGCGAACTTCCTTTTAGTCCGCACGCCGGCGAAAGACATTCCCGAGCGCCTGTATAAACAGGGGGTTTTGGTTCGCACGTGTGACTCGTTTTCGGTACTGTCCCGTTTCTGGTGCCGCGTCGCGGTGCGCACGCGCAAGGAGAACGCCCGGCTTGCGACGGCGTTCAGCCGCGCGCTTCGGGCGGAAGGCGCATCTGGCGAAGACGAACCCGACGAACGGGGCGGCGCTTCTTGCAGCGGCGCTATGGCGGGCGCGGATGGCCGAGGCTCGGCGAAGGAGGTCGATACCCGTGGGTAGGGCGAAGCCCATCATGATCCAGGGCACCATGTCGAACGCGGGGAAGAGCCTGCTTGCGGCGGGGCTGTGCCGCGTGCTTTCGCAGGACGGCCTGCGCGTGGCTCCCTTCAAGAGCCAGAACATGGCGCTCAACAGCGGTGTCACAGCCGACGGGCTCGAGATGGGGCGCGCCCAGATCATGCAGGCCGAGGCGTGCGGCATCGCGCCCGACGTGCGCATGAATCCCATCCTGCTCAAGCCCGAAAGCGACCACCGAAGCCAGCTCATCGTGGTCGGCAAGGCGCAGGGGGCCTTCGCTGCGAGGGACTACTTCGCGCGAAAGAAGGCGCTCATGCCGCAGATTTTGGAGGCGTTCGATTCGCTCGCGGAGGAAAACGACGTCATCGTCATCGAGGGCGCCGGCAGCCCCGTCGAAATCAACCTTGCCGAAAACGACATCGTCAACATGGGGCTCGCGCGCGCCGTGTCCTCCCCCGTGCTGCTCGCGGGCGACATCGACCCAGGCGGGGTGTTTGCCCAGCTCTACGGCACGGTCGCGCTCCTTGCGCCCGAGGACCGCGCGCTTTTGCGGGGGCTTGTGGTGAACAAGTTCCGCGGCGATGTGGAAATCCTGCGCCCGGGTTTGGCTCCGCTCGAGAAGATGTGCGGGGTTCCCGTCGTGGGGGTCGTGCCGTATCTTACGCTCGACCTGGACGACGAGGACTCGCTCGCGCCGCGCCTAACTGCCCGCGAGGCGCGCGGCGTCATCGACGTCGCCGTCGTGCGCCTACCGCATCTGTCGAACTTCACCGACTTCGACCCGCTTTCGCGCGTGCCCGGCGTGGGCGTGCGCTACGTTTCCTCGACGACCGATCTGGGCCGACCCGACCTGGTGGTGCTCCCCGGCTCGAAGACCACGCTCGACGACGCGCGCTGGCTTGCGGCTAGCGGCATCGGAGCCTGCGTACGCGCGCTTTCGGGCGCGGGCACGCCGGTGCTCGGCATATGCGGAGGCTACCAGCTTTTGGGAGACGAGCTTTCCGATCCGCATGGCAGGGAAGGCGCTGGCACCGCGCGCGGGCTCGGGCTCATCCCTGCAAATACGGTGTTCAAGGAGGAAAAGCGCCTCGCCCAGTCGGAGCTGCGCATCACGGGCGCCCAAGGCGCGTTTTCGGTGTGGAACGGCATGACGGCGCGCGGGTACGAGATTCACGACGGCGAAACGACCGTTTCCTGCGCCCCTGCGGGCACGATTGCCGGCAAACCAGAAGGCGCGGCCTGCGGAAACGTGTTCGGAACCTATCTCCACGGCCTGTTCGACGAACCGGGGGTGGCACTCGCCCTCGCGCGCTCGCTCGCGCGCATGCGCGGCCTGCCCGAGAGCGTCGTGGGTGCTGCGGGTGCGGTGTCCGCGGCCGATCACCGTGCGCGCGAGTTCGACCGCCTGGCCGACTCCGTGCGCGGGGCGCTCGACATGGAGTATGTCTACCGCATTATCGAGGAGGGCGTATGATCCACGTGTATCATGGCGACGGCAAAGGCAAGACCACGGCGGCGATGGGCCTCGCCCTTCGCATGCTCGCCGCAGGCCGCCGCGTCGTCGTCGTGCAGTTCCTGAAAGACGGCGAAAGCGGGGAGGTGCGCCTGCTCGCCGAGCATTTCGACGTGCCCGTGTTCGCGGGGAAGGCGTCGGACAAGTTTACCTGGTCCATGACGTCGGAAGAACTTGCCGCGACGCGTGAGCTGCACGATGGGAACCTCGCTTCCGCGCTCGCCGAGCTCGAGGGCGCGCAGGAGGGGCTGCTCGTGCTCGACGAGGCGCTCGACGCGCTTTCGAAGGGGCTTGTCGACGAGGCGCTCGTGGACCGCGCGCTCGATATGTCCGCGCGCGGCGTCGAAGTAGCGCTCACCGGGCGCGCGCCTTCCCGCAAGATCGTGGAGAAGGCCGACTACATAACCGAGATGCGGTGCGAGAAACACCCCTACGAGCAGGGGATATGTGCAAGGGAAGGAGTGGAGTACTAGATGGATTCCAAAGAGATGGCGCCCGGCGACATCGAGCGGCGCAGCTTTGAGATCATCACCGAAGAGCTCGGCGGCCGCACGTTCC
>OBWS01001304.1_pt1 | contig 11599 bp, 9 predicted proteins | sample 1495291 | NCBI WGS metagenome assembly OBWS01 (sample SAMEA2580090, study PRJEB22360) | human gut metagenome | biome: human gut; feature: human-associated habitat; material: faeces | place: Denmark | collected 2008/2010 | reverse complement strand
TTAAGGAGTTAAGTCTAAGACTTAACTCCTTAATTTTTATAGTATTTCTTAATGACAGACTTGCTGCCATAAATATGCTGAATATGTACAAAAAGAAGACGGTGCCTATTCGCTTCAGCGGGAATAGCTCATCAAATTACTGGAATTCTCGTAAGAAATCTCTATTTTTGCACTTTAAACAAGAAAAATTATGGGAGCAGCTAAATGGATAGGCGGCATCATCGGCTTCATGGCCGGAGGACCGCTGGGAGCCTTGGCAGGTTTTGTATTCGGTTCACTGTTCGACACCGATTCAAGTGACGCAGGCAGTTATTATGGAGAAGAACCAACGCACGGCACTACCTATACCGGGCAACGGAACAGTTTCCTCTTCTCCATGCTCGTGATGGCTTCGTACATTATCCGTGCAGACGGGCGCATCATGCATAGTGAAATGGAATTCGTCCGCCGCTTTCTGAGAAGCACATTCGGTGAGGCTGCCGTGGGCGAGGGAGAACGGATACTGCTCAACCTCTTCGAACAGCGCAAGCAGATGGACAGACAAAACCCACTGGCATTTAAAAACACCATCCGTGACTGTGGAACGCAGATTGCCGCCAACCTGACATACGAGGAACGCTTGCAACTGCTGGTATTCTTGGTAGAAATTGCCAAAAGCGACGGACACGTCTGCAACGAGGAGATAGAAGCCTTGAAAGAAGTGGCCATGTACATGGGACTATCGGTCAAGGAAGTGGAATCCATGCTTAACCTAGGCGGTAGCTCACTGAACGAGGCCTACAAAGTACTTGAAATTGAACCCACTGCCACCAATGACGAAGTGCGTGCTGCTTACCGCCGCCTAGCCTTGAAACACCATCCCGACCGGGTGGCAACGCTGGGCGAAGACATCAAGAAAGCCGCAGAAGAGAAGTTCCAAAGCATCAACAATGCCAAAGAACAGATATACAAGGCACGAGGTATGAAATGACGTACCTCGCTCCTTGCCTTGTGGACAGCATCATGACGTTTATAAACATTCTATATTAACATCAACCCACACACTTATGAAAAAAACCCTTGCAATCCTTGCACTAGGCCTTACTGCCATTGCCGGACATGCCGCCACGCCGCTCTGGATGCGCGATGTGCAAATCTCTCCCGACGGTACGGAAATCGCATTCTGCTACAAAGGAGACATCTACAAGGTGCCGGCCAAAGGTGGAACCGCCACACAGCTTACTACCCAAGAGAGCTACGAATGTACCCCCATATGGTCGCCGGACGGCAAACAAATAGCCTTTGCCAGCGACAGATACGGCAACTTCGACGTATTCGTGATGCCGGCAGACGGCGGAACCGCCCAACGGCTCACTACCCACTCCACCGGTGAGATACCCTCCACATTCACTCCGGACGGAAAGTATATCTTGTTTTCCGCATCCATCCAGGACCCGGCAAGCAGCGCTCTTTTCCCCACTTCGGCCATGACCGAGCTTTACAAAGTACCTGCAACGGGAGGGCGTACGGAGCAAGTGCTGGGCACCCCTGCCGAAGCGGTCTGCTTCGACAAGGCGGGCCATCAGTTCCTCTACCAAGACCGCAAGGGATTTGAAGATGAATGGAGAAAGCACCACACCTCCTCCATCACCCGCGACATCTGGCTGTATGATGCAAAGACGGGTATCCATACCAACCTCACCGACCGCGCGGGCGAAGACCGCAACCCGGTGTTGTCACCCGATGGAAGAACGGTTTACTTTTTGAGTGAGAGAAACGGCGGCTCATTCAACGTGTATGCCTTCCCGCTGGCACAGCCCCGAGAGGTGAAGCCCATCACCAGCTTCAAGACACATCCCGTGCGCTTCCTCTCCATGAGTGACGGCGAGACGTTGTGCTACAGTTACGACGGCGAAATCTATACCCAGCAGCCGGATGCCACCCCGAAGAAAGTCGCCATAGAACTGGTGCGCGATGACCGGCCGCAATTCGCCAACCTGCAGTCTTCCGACGGAGCCACCTCTGCCGTTGTGTCCCCGGACGGAAAACAGATTGCCTTCACGCTGCGCGGAGAAGTCTTTGTCACTTCGGCAGACTATGCCACTACCAAGCAGGTGACGCACACACCGGCACGCGAAGCGGGCCTCTCCTTTGCGACGGACAACCGCACCCTGGCCTACGCCAGCGAGCGAGGCGGCAACTGGCAGCTCTACCTTGCCAAGATAGCCCGCAAGGAAGACCCTAACTTCCCGAACGCCACGCTGATTGAAGAAGAAGTGCTGCTGCCCTCCACCACCGTGGAACGTGCCTATCCGCAATTCTCGCCCGACGGCAAGGAACTCGCCTTCATCGAAGACCGCATCCGGCTGATGGTGCTCAATCTGGAGACGAAGAAGGTGCGCCAGATTACGGACGGCTCCACCTGGTACAGCACCGGCGGAGGATTTGACTACGCATGGTCGCCGGACGGTAAATGGTTTACACTTGAGTTCACGGGTAACAAGCACGACCCCTACTCCGACATCGGCCTGGTCAGCGCAGAGGGAGGCAAAGACATCATCAACCTCACCAATAGCGGCTACATGAGCGGCTATCCCCACTTTGCGCTGGACGGCAACGCCATCCTTTTCACCACCGAACGCTACGGCATGCGTGCCCATGCCTCATGGGGCTCGCTGAACGACGCCATGCTCGTCTTCCTCAACCAAGACGCCTACGACAAATACTGCCTGAGCAAAGAAGACTACGAACTGCGCAAGGAGCTGGAGAAGGAACAAAAGAAGTCTGCCGGAAAAGACACCCCCCAAGACAAAAACAAGGATAAAAAGAAGAAAGACGACAAGAAAGACAGCAATGCTGACGAAAAAGATGACCAGCCGAAAGACATCGTCGTAGAGCTGAAAGGCATCGAAGACCGTGTGGTGCGCCTCACCCCGAATTCTTCCGACATGGGCAGCACCATCATCTCCAAGGATGGCGAGACACTCTACTACCTGGCAGCCTTCGAAGGCGGCTACGACCTCTGGAAGATGAATCTGCGCAAGAAAGAGACCCGCCTGCTGCACAAGATGGATGCCGGATGGGCGGACATGCAGCTGGACAAGGACGGCAAAAGCCTCTTCCTGCTGGGCAGCCACAAGATGCAGAAAATGGACACTTCATCCGACGCGCTGACCCCCATCACCTTCCAGGTAGATGCCAAGATGGACCTGGCTGCGGAGCGCGAATACATGTTCGACCACGTGTACCGCCAGCAGCAGAAGCGATTCTACAACACCTCGATGCACGGAGTGGACTGGGACAAGATGACCGCCGCCTATCGCCGCTTCCTGCCCCATATCGACAATAACTATGACTTTGCCGAGCTGCTGAGCGAATGGCTGGGCGAACTGAACGTATCTCACACCGGTGGCCGTTTCTATCCCAAAGGGCAGTCCGAGCCTACTGCCAGTCTGGGACTATTCTTCGACTGGAACTACACGGGCCGGGGCATGCTCATTGCCGAAGTGGTGGAGAAAGGCCCCTTCGACACAGCCAACACCCGGGTGAAAGCCGGCACAGTCATCGAGAAGATAGACGGCGTGGAAATCACCCCCGATGCAGACTACTACACGCTGCTCAACAACAAGGCACGGAAGAAGACACTTGTTTCCCTCTTCGACCCACAGACCAAGGAACGCTGGGAAGAGGTCGTTATCCCCATCACGAACGGTGCGTTCAGTGATTTGCTCTACAGCCGCTGGGTGAAACAGCGTGCGGCAGACGTTGACCGATGGTCGGGTGGCCGATTGGGTTACGTGCACATCGAGTCTATGGGAGACGACAGTTTCCGTTCCGTCTACTCGGACATCCTGGGAAAATACAACAACCGCGAAGGCATCGTCATCGACACCCGTTTCAATGGCGGTGGACGCTTGCACGAGGATATAGAAATACTTTTCAGTGGACAAAAATACTTCACCCAAGTGGTGCGCGGTCGCGAGACGTGCGACATGCCCAGCCGCCGCTGGAACAAACCCTCCATCATGGTGATGTGCGAGGCCAACTACTCCAATGCGCACGGCACGCCGTGGGTTTACAGCCACCGCGGACTGGGCAAGCTGGTAGGCATGCCCGTGCCGGGAACCATGACCAGCGTGTCGTGGGAACGCCTGCAAGACCCGTCATTGGTATTCGGCATCCCCGTCGTGGGCTACCGCCTGTCGGACGGCAGCTATCTGGAGAACTCGCAGCTGGACCCGGAAATCAAAGTAGCCAATTCACCCGAGACCATCGTGAAGGGAGAAGACACACAGCTGAAAGCTGCCGTAGAGGAACTGCTGAAGGAACTCGAAAAATAAGTACCGCCCTGCCCCACGCAGGAATACCGGTCATATAGGCCGATATATATATTAAGATGATGTGTCAAAACGGTTGATGGCACATCATCTTTTTTTATATGCCACAAGGAAGCAATACTTTTTCTATCTCACTTTTTTGCACTATCTTTGTGACATAAATTCCTAACTCTTTAACTGATTATGTTTGCTGACTTGTTAAACTCCTCCTATTTCGCGCTCTTTCTCATTGTGGCTTTAGGCTTCATGTTGGGAAGAATCAAGATTAAAGGGCTTTCGCTCGACGTCTCCGCCGTCATCTTCATTGCCCTGCTGTTCGGACACTTCGGTGTCATCATCCCCAAAGAATTAGGAAACTTCGGACTGGTGCTCTTCATCTTCACCATCGGCATCCAGGCCGGTCCCGGATTTTTCGACTCCTTCCGGAGCAAGGGCAAGACGCTTATCATCATCACCCTGCTCATCATCTGCTCCGCCGCCCTGACGGCAGTAGGACTGAAATATGCCTTCGACATCGATACTCCCAGTGTCGTGGGACTGATAGCCGGTGCCCTGACCAGTACGCCGGGACTCGCCGTTGCCATTGACAGCACCCATTCCCCACTGGCATCCATCGCTTACGGTATTGCCTATCCTTTCGGCGTTATCGGCGTGATTCTCTTCGTTAAGCTGCTGCCCCGTATCATGCGCATCGACCTCGACAAGGAGGCGCGCCGGTTGGAGAAGGAACGCCGCAGCCAGTTCCCGGAACTGACAACCTGTCTGTTCCGCGTAACCAACCCCGCCGTCTTCGACCGGAGCCTGATGCAAATCAATGCGCGCGCCATGACCGGAGCCGTCATCTCACGCCACAAGCACAACGAGCAGATAGCCATCCCCACCGCCCAGACCATCCTGCACGAGGGAGACTACATACAAGCCGTGGGTAGCGAAGAGGCCTTAAACCAGCTCGCCGTCCTCGTGGGCGAACGCGAAGAAGGCGAACTGCCACTCGTAGACATGCAGGAGATTGAATCCCTGCTGCTCACCAAGAAGGATATGATAAACAAGCAGCTGGGCGACCTCAACCTGATGAAGAACTTCGGCTGCACCGTCACCCGCATCCGCCGAAGCGGCATCGACCTCTCCCCCTCGCCCGACCTGGCCCTAAAATTCGGCGACAAACTGATGGTGGTGGGCGAGAAGGACGGCATCAAGGGAGTGGCACGCCTGCTGGGCAACGACACCAAGCAACTGTCCGACACCGACTTCTTCCCCATCGCCCTGGGCATCGTGCTGGGCGTGCTCTTCGGCAAGCTCAACATCTCCTTCTCGGACAGTCTGTCGTTCTCTCCGGGACTGACGGGAGGCATCCTGATGGTCGCCTTGTTCCTGAGCGCCATCGGAAAGACCGGCCCCATTCTGTGGTCCATGTCCGGCCCTGCCAACCAACTGCTGCGCCAGCTGGGACTGCTGCTCTTCCTTGCCGAAGTAGGGACATCGGCAGGACGGAATCTGATGGCCACGTTCCAGGAAAGCGGCTGGCTCTTGTTCGGCGTAGGCGCCGCCATCACGCTGGTGCCCATGCTGGTGGCAGTATGCGTAGGCCTGTTCGTGTTCAAGATAAACATTCTCGACCTGCTGGGCACCATCACCGGCGGCATGACCAGTACGCCCGGCCTTGCCGCCGCCGACTCCATGACGGACAGCAACATACCGAGCGTGGCCTATGCCACGGTATATCCCATTGCCATGGTGTTCCTCATTCTGATAATCCAGGTGATAGCCTCCGCAGTCTATTGACGCATGAAGACGTACAGCCGGACAGAAACCATCGCCCGCATGAACGCACTGGCCGGAGCCAATGTGCCCTTCCTCTTCATCGTAGACTACGCGCAAGAGCAGTCGCACATTGAGCCCCTCGACCGGATAGACCCCGCCACCTGCCTTTTCCAATTCCCGAAGGCAGGCAACACGGAGACGGCTGCAACAGCCCTTGCCAGAAGCACAGCCGCCCGATGCGCCGGCCCTATCCAGTGGGACATCACTCCCCCTTCCCCCGCCGCATACAGACATTCGTTCGACCTCGTGAAGCAAAACCTGCTGGCAGGCAACAGCTACCTGACGAACCTCACTTGCCGGGTACCCGTCACCACCAATCTGACACTGGAAGAAATATTCCTCCACTCCGAAGCCTTGTACAAGCTGTGGCTGAAAGACCGGTTCGTCTGCTTCTCCCCCGAAATCTTTGTCCGCATAGAGAAGGGCAAGATAAAGTCCTTCCCCATGAAAGGCACCATCGACGCTACCCTGCCCGATGCGGAACAGCTCTTGATGCAGGACACCAAAGAGGCAGCCGAGCACGCCACCATCGTCGACCTGATACGCAACGACCTCAGCATGGTTTCGGAACACGTCGAAGTGACCTCCTACCGATATATAGACCGCCTGCAAACCAATAAGGGCCCCATCCTCCAGACCAGCTCCGAGATATGCGGCACCCTGCCCGAAGACTACACCGCACACCTGGGCGACATCATCTTCCGCCTGCTTCCTGCCGGCTCCATCACCGGTGCCCCCAAGCCCAAAACCGTAGAAATCATCGCCCAGGCCGAGGACTACCGCCGGGGCTTCTACACCGGCATCATGGGGCATTATGCCGACGGACAGCTGGACAGCGCTGTCATGATACGCTTCATCGAGCAGGAAAACGGCCAGCTCCACTTCAAGGCAGGAGGCGGCATCACCGCCAAAAGCCGGTGGGAAAGCGAATACAACGAAGTAATACAGAAAATATATGTGCCTATTTATTGAAACCATACGCATCGACCACGGAAGGGTCTGCAACCTTTCCCGCCACAACCGGAGGCTGAACGATACCCGCGCCCACTTCTGGCCGGAAAGCACACCGCTGCAACTGTCCGATTATCTGTCGTCTCCCGGCTGTGGAGCAGGCATCACCGGGGCGGGCATCGTCAAGGCACGCGTAGTGTATGGTGAAAAAGGTATTGAAGACCTCAGCTACTCCCCCTACGCCGTGCGGCACGTGCATTCGCTGGCACTGATGCAGGCCGATACCATCGACTACACCTACAAAAGCGCCGGACGCGAACCGCTGAACTGCCTCTTTGCCCTGCGCGGCGCATGCGACGACATTCTGATTGTGAAACAAGGCCTGCTGACAGACACCTCCATCGCCAACATCGCCCTTTCCGACGGTACCCACTGGTACACGCCGGCACATCCCCTGCTGAAAGGGACCAAACGGGCAGCCTTGCTGGAAGAAGGAATCTTGCAGGAAAAAGATATCAGACCGGAAGACTTGCCTTCATTCTCTACTGTCAGGCTGTTCAATGCCATGATTGACTGGGGAGAACTGGAACTCCCCGTACGGAACATCATCCCGTAGAGCCTCTACTCGTGCATATCGTTGAGATGTATCTCCAAAGACTTCACCGATATATATATTTCGTACACCGATATGGCCAGCGAAATAATCAGCAATATCAGCGCCAAACCGAAGATATAGGCCGAAAGCAGATGGAGACGGATATAGACAAAGAACATGCTGACCACGCACAGCAGCAGGCTGCCGATGCCCGCCACCTGCATGGCACGCGTCAGGTAGAGCCGCTTCCTCAGGTTGGCAATCTGCGCCGCCTTCACCGAAGACGGGTTCTCCATGTACTGTTCCTTCAAGGTGCGCACCAGTTGGGCATAGGACAAGAAACGGTTGGTATAGGCCAGCATAATCAGCGATATGGCCGAAAACAGCAAGGCGGGGGTGGTTAAATCTATTTCCATAAGAATGATGCTTAATTATATCTATCCGTCCCGATAGCAGGACTTACCTCCGCAAAGATAAACGAAAGATTGAAACCACAGAAACAAGTTTCCTTTTTTCCATTTCCCAAAGATTTATCCTACTTTTGCAGTGACAATAAAAAAACTCCTTACCACCGTAACTTAACAAATACGACCATGCGATATACCGTTTCCGCTCCTGCCTCACTGCACGCAGCCATACAGCTCCCGGCATCCAAAAGTATCAGTAACCGGGCACTCATCCTCCACTCCCTTGCCCACGGCAATATCCTGCCCCGCAATCTGAGCGATTGTGACGACACCATAGTGATGACTCGCGCCCTCGACGGAAATCCCGGACATATAGATATCCTTGCCGCCGGCACCGCCATGCGTTTCCTCACCGCCTACCTCAGCGTAACTCCTGGCACCCGAATCATCACCGGTACGCAACGCATGCAGCAACGCCCCATCCGCATACTGGTAGACGCCCTGCGAGAGCTCGGCGCCCGCATAGAATACGTCGGAAACGAAGGGTTCCCTCCCTTGCGCATCACCGGAACAGAACTGACCGGCAGCGAAATATCCCTCGCCGGCAATGTCAGCTCACAATACATATCCGCCCTGCTGATGATTGGTACCGTCCTTCCCAAAGGCCTGCGCCTGCACTTGACGGGTGACATCATCTCCCGCCCCTACATCAACCTGACCCTGCAACTGATGCGCGACTTCGGCGCCCAAGCCGACTGGGTCTCCGAAGATTGCATCACCGTCAGCCCCGGCGGATACACGGATACCCCTTTCACCGTAGAAAGCGATTGGAGCGCCGCCTCTTACTGGTATCAGATGATGGCAATAGAAGGAATTAAAAATGAAAAAATAAAAGGGGGAGACAGAAGTAGCGCAAAAGAAAGTGAAGACAGCACGAAGGAAGAAGCGCACACGGCAGAAATCGAACTGCTCGGTCTCTTCGCCCACAGCTATCAAGGCGACAGCCGCGGCGCGGAAGTCTTTACCCGCCTCGGCGTCCATACCGAATATACAGACCGGGGAGTAAAACTGACCCGGAAGGGTACTCCCGCCACCCGTCTCGACGAAGACATGGTGGACATCCCGGACCTGGCGCAGACCTTTGTCGTCACCTGCTGCTTGATGGACATCCCTTTCCGCTTCACCGGACTGCAAAGCCTCAAAATAAAGGAGACCGACCGTATCACCGCCCTCATTACGGAACTGCGCAAACTGGGTTACGTCGTGCGCTCCGAGCAAGACAGCATCTTGTTGTGGGATGGCGAACGCTGCCCGGCAGACGCTGACCCCGTCATCGCCACCTACGAAGACCACCGTATGGCCATGGCATTTGCCCCCGCCTGCCTTGTACTGCCCCAAATACGGATAAATGAACCACAGGTCGTTACCAAATCTTACCCTGCTTACTGGGAAGACTTGCAAAAGGCGGGATTTAAAGTCTGCCAAGATGCAATGCAATCTTAGAATAAAGCTTTTATTCTTAGAAATACAGCCTTTATTCTTAAGAATATAACCTTTATTCTTAGGAATAAAGGATACATTCTAAGATTAGGATGCATCCAAAGTAGTTTTATACTGCGTTCCAGGCAAGTAATGCCTGCGTCGGGTGGAAGTAATCTGCCTACCTGCAATCTGACTCATTATTTTGTCGTGTACAAAACAATGTGTATCTTTGTCCGTTCTATTAATGGAACATGTTTTTCAAGAAAAGGAAGCCCATGTGGATATTGATTATTAGCCTGATTGTCCTTGCCCTCGTGGCAGCCACAGCCGGAATTATACGCAACCGGAAACTGCAGAAGAAGATAGACCGCGGCGAACTGGACGCCATGCCCGAAGTGCAGGAAGTGAATTCCGAATGCTGCGGACAGCATGAAATCTGCGAACGTGACAGCTTACTGGCAGCCGTCAGCAAACAAATTGAATATTACGATGACGAGGAACTGGACAAATACATCGGCACCGCTCCCGATGCCTATACTCCCGAGCAGGAAGACGAGTTCCGCGACGTGTTCTACACCATGCAAGACACGGACGTAGCCGGATGGGTACGCAGCCTGCAACTGCGTGGCATAGCCTTGCCGGACAACATCAAGGATGAAGTGTTCCTCATCATCGGCGAACGCCGTCTCACCCCCCATTCCTAACACTCCACATCCAACTTTTAATTTTTAATTCTTAATTTTTAATTGAATAAATGGAGCTACTGCAATACACTTTTTTCCAACATGCCCTCATCGGCAGTCTGCTGGCAAGCATTGCTTGCGGGCTGATAGGCACGTACATCGTTACCCGGAGACTAGTGTTCATCAGCGGCGGATTGACGCATGCATCTTTTGGCGGTATCGGTCTGGGATTGTATACCGGCATTTCCCCCATTCTGTCGGCAGCCTTGTTTGCAGTCTTGTCCGCTTTCGGTGTAGAGTGGCTCAGCAAACGGAAGGATATGCGGGAAGACTCTGCCATTGCCGTATTCTGGACATTGGGCATGGCACTGGGCATCATGTTCACTTTCCTCTCGCCGGGATTCGCCCCCGACTTGTCCGCCTATCTCTTCGGCAACATTCTCACGATTACCTGGAGCGACATCGCTCTATTGGGAGGGCTCGCCGTCCTGCTGATACTGTTTTTCGCGCTGTATCTCCATCCCATCATCTACGTGGCTTTCGACCGGGAGTTTGCTCGCTCGCAAGGTATTCCGGTGCAGGTATTCGAATATGTACTGATGATGTTCATTGCGCTGACCATCGTGGCATGCCTGCGCATGGTGGGCATCGTGCTGGTTATTTCACTGCTCACCGTTCCGCAGATGACCGCCAACTTGTTCTCGCACCGGTTCCACCGCATCATCTGGCTTTCCATCGGCATCGGTTACCTCAGTTGCCTGGGCGGGCTGATGATTTCTTTCTACTTGAATGTCCCCTCGGGTGCATCCATTATATTCTTTTCCATCATTATCTATGCCATTTGCAAGACGGGAAAAAGTTTTTGGCTATATTTGCAACGCTAAATCAAAAGACACAATGGAAATCAAAATTCAGTCATTAGACCAGATTCACGAAGCCGCCCGCCAGTTCATCGCTGAAATGGGTGACAATACCGTCTTCGCCCTCTATGGAAAAATGGGGGCGGGCAAGACGACTTTCATCAAAGCCGTTTGCGAGGAATTGGGCGTTTCCGACGTCATCACCTCCCCTACCTTCGCCATTGTTAACGAATACCGTTCCGACACTGCCGGCGAACTGATTTACCATTTTGACTTCTACCGCATCAAGAAGCTGGAAGAAGTGTATGACATGGGGTACGAAGATTACTTCTACAGCGGCGCCCTCTGCTTCATAGAATGGCCGGAGCTGGTAGAGGAGCTTCTGCCGGGTAATACCATCAAAGTGACCATTGAGGAAATAGAGAACGGAGAGCGGAAAGTCACCCTGGAAGACTTTGAATAACCCCTCCCCCCTCTTTTTAAT
>OBWS01001297.1_pt1 | contig 11639 bp, 7 predicted proteins | sample 1495291 | NCBI WGS metagenome assembly OBWS01 (sample SAMEA2580090, study PRJEB22360) | human gut metagenome | biome: human gut; feature: human-associated habitat; material: faeces | place: Denmark | collected 2008/2010 | reverse complement strand
GGAAAAGGCTGATGACCTGCTCGCCCAGTTCAACGAGATTGAGCGAGGGCTTGAAGCGAAGATCGCAGCCCTAACGGGAGGTGGGCATTGATGGCTGAAATGAAGCCCAGTGGTATTGCGTGGATTGGCAATATTCCTACCGATTGGGAAATAAAGAAGATAAAATACATCGCCACCCTTAAGGGACGTATCGGATGGCAGGGATTGACCTCTGACGAATATACAGATGAGGGTGCCTACCTCATAACTGGTACGGACTTTAATAATGGCGGTATCAACTGGGAAACGTGCGTACACGTCCCGATGAAACGCTGGGAAGAAGCGAAAGACATACAGATTGAGAACGGTGACCTCCTAATAACGAAGGACGGTACGGTCGGAAAAGTAGCAATTGTTAACGGTCTGGATAGTCCATGTTCACTGAACAGTGGCGTACTGCGGATATCAACGATAAACGGTTACGACAGGCGATTCCTTTTCTGGGTTCTTCAATCAGAGGTGTTCTGGACATGGTATTTGAATAAGACCGCAGGCAATAGTACGATACTGCACCTGTATCAGGGCGATTTTGCCGAGTTTAACTACGCAATCCCGCCCCTACCCGAACAACGAGCCATTGCCACTTTCCTCGACGACCGTTGCGGTCAGGTTGACAGTATCCTTGCTGATTTGGAGCGACAGATTGAAATTCTGCGGCAATACAAAAAAGCCCTCATCACCGAAACGATGACGGCTAATAAACCTCACTGGGTGAAAGGGCGTATTAAAGATTTGATGACTTTACAAAGAGGATATGACCTGCCACAAGATAATTTCATCGAAGGTGACTATCCTGTATATGGCTCAAACGGCATAGTTGGCTGGCACAATAAATTCACGACTGCGGGGCCGGGTATAACTGTCGGACGAAGCGGTAGTGTTGGTGAAGTCAACTATGTTGATAGGGACTTCTGGGCGCACAACACCTCTATTTTTGTGAATAATTGTAAGGGCAATAATATTCGTTTCCTCTACTATGTTCTTCTGAGTATCAATATAAAGGAATTGGCAAGCGGGTCTGCTGTACCGACGCTTGACCGAAAAAACGTGGAAGCAGTGCATTTGCTCTTCCCGACTGGAATACAGGAACAACAAGCAATCGCTGACTACCTTGATGAAAAGTGCGCCGAGAACGATGAACTCATTGCTGAGAAGCAGAAAGCCACCGAGATCATGCGGAAATACAAAAAGTCACTGATTTACGAATACGTCACGGGCAAAAAACGCGTGGCACGATAAGGAGATTTACAGCTATGCCTATTCGAGCAGACCAGCTTCAAGAGAAAAAAGACTACCAGAGACTCATTCTGGAGGAGTTGCGTGACCGTAACGATTACATAATCCGCAATGCCCAGACGGACTGGAGCGCGGAATACGCGATGGATACGGGGATTCTCTTTCGGTTTCTCAATGACACCCAGCCCGATGAGATGGCGAAGCTGCATAAGTTTTATGGAGATAAAACCGAAAAGACAGTCATTAATTACATCAACCGCGAAGTTATGAAGGCGAGCCGATCTCTCGTGGATGTGTTTAAGAACGGCGTCGAGTTCGACAACGGTGTGAAAATTGACCTGATGTACCGCCGTCCAGCCACCAGCTACAATGAGCGGCAAAATAAACTTTACGGACAGAATATCCTCTCGGTGATGGAAGAAGTTTATCACAAGGAAGGCGAGAGGATTGACCTTGTGTTGTTCCTGAACGGACTTGCCATTTTCACTGTGGAGCTCAAGTGCAACACCTCAGGGCAGAACTATGAAAATGCCATCAACCAGTACAAGCATGAACGCGATCACAACACCCGCCTTTTCAGATTTAAGAGTGGGGTATTTGCGGCGTTTGCTATGGATTTAAACGAGGTTTATTTCTGCACCGCTCTGAAGGGCGCAAATTCGTTCTTTCTGCCGTTCAATATGGGAATGCCGAAAGCGAAGGATAAGCCGTATTCCGTTGGTAAGGGGAACCCCCATAATGAGAACGGAATCAATGTTTCCTATATGTGGGAGAACATTTGGACAAAAGAGAAGATCATCCTGCTCATCGAGCGATTTATATTTATAGAGAAGAAACGCATAAAAAATGCTGACACCGGCAAGATCACGCAAAAAGAAACGGTTATCTTCCCTCGTTACCACCAACTGCGGGCAATTGAAAAACTGACGGCGGACATTCGTGTTAACCGCACAAGCAAAAACTATCTGATTGAGCATTCGGCAGGCAGTGGCAAGACAAATACCATTGCGTGGCTTGCGCATATTCTTGCCTCGCTGCACGATACAAACGACCAAAACATTTTCAATACTATTATTGTCATCACCGACCGCATTATTGTTGACCAGCAATTGCAGGAGGCGATAAAAGGCATCGATCACAAGAGCGGCCAGCTGAAGGTTATGGATGAAAAGTGTAATTCAAGCGACCTTGCTGCCGCCCTGCGCGGCAACACGAAGATTATCGTTACCACCGTACATAAATTCTTTTATATCATTGAAAACAGCCTGCTTGGTATGCTGAAAGACAAGACTTTTGCCGTGTTAATTGATGAGGCTCATTCTTCCACTGAAGGTGACCTTATGCAGGCTGTCACCCACGTCTTGGCAGGCGGTAAGCTGTCGGATATTCCGGAAGACAGCGGCGAGGACGAGGACGAAGAACTTTCAACTGAAGAGAAAATAAAAATCGAGCGGGCAAAATCCGGCAAACAGCCGAATGTTACGATGATAGCATTCACCGCTACACCAAAACCCGGTACGATTCAGCTTTTCGGAACGCTGAACGATGAGGGCAAGAAGACTTGCTTTGATTTGTATTCTATGCGCCAGGCAATTGAGGAAGGATATATTCTGAACGTCCTCGACAACTATGTGACATGGAAAACCTACTTTACGATTAACAAGGCGATCGAGGATGACCCCGAACTTCAGTCGATAACCGCCAAGCGTAAAATTGCACGTTTCATTGACCTGCACGATACGAACATTTCACAGAAGATTGAGATTATCATCGAGCATTTTCGCCAGAACGTCGCAAGCAGTCTCGGTGGGACGGCAAAGGCGATGGTCGTAACCGCATCGCGCCCCGCCGCAGTAAAATACAAGTTGGAATTTGAAAAGTATATCGCCAGAAAAGGATATACCAACATCCATGCTTTAGTGGCGTTCTCCGGCAAAGTAACGATTAACGGCGAACCATATACCGAAGCTGGTATAAATGGATTTAGTGAAGAATGCCTGCGCGATGAGTTTGACAAGAGTTCTTATCAGGTTCTACTTGTTGCAAATAAGTACCAAACAGGCTTTGACCAGCCAAGGCTCGCAGCGATGTATATCGATAAGAAATTGAGAGGAGTGTCGGCAGTGCAGACCCTCTCCCGCCTGAACCGCATTTGTCCGCCGTATGATAAGCGGACGTTTATTCTCGACTTTAAAAACAAAGCTGAGGACATACTTAAAGCGTTTGCGCCGTTCTACGAGGAAACGGAGTTGTTCGATACCATTTCTCCGTCCGACATTCGGAAGTTGGAGGAGGAAATTGAGTTTTATGACATTCTCACGGAAAACGACATTGACGAGTTTAACGACCTATTATATCTGCCTAAACGTACATCAAAGCAAAAACAGCGTATGTGGACATTGCTCGATAAAGCTGCCCGTGAGGTTCGTAAAAAGAACATTGAGGAGCAATTCGCTATTCGTACGACAATTCGGCGTTTCCTTAAGTCTTATTGCTTCCTGATTCAAGCGACTTGCTATGAGAACCTTGAATTGCACAAGCGGTATAACTACCTTTTATATCTGGTGAAAGAGCTGGATATTAAGGGTGGAAACGATTTTGACATTGCCGATAAAATCACGGTTAGCGGTTTTAAGCAGGAGCAAACAGGGGTTATGATGAACCCAGACATTGAATCGAAACCCGAATTAAAAATGAAAGCCCCTCAGCCCGCGCAGCCTGAAGCGGAGCAACTGAAAATGCTGTCGGTCATTATTGAAGAAATCAACACAATTTACGGGAGCAAGGGTGATACGAACGTCAGGACAAAAGCTGCGATGCAGATACGGGATATTCTCCTCCGTGACTCTCGGCTAAAGGCGAGTGCGAAGAATAATCCTTTCGAGGACTTTAAATTCACCTATAGGGACAGTGTATCCGATGCGCTGGTTGCAGGATATGATGAAAATGTCGATTTTTATACCTTGCTCCTTGGCAATGAGGAATTACGAGATAAAATTACCGACGTGTTTATGGAGGAAGTCTACAAAACGCTGAGAGAAAGTAAGTGAATGGACTGCTTCGGCTGTCCTATCTCTCTTAAAAAGAACTACGTGCCAAGGAGACAGGACGTATGGAGTATGTTTATGAAAAAAAAACACTTGTCCCTATAAACATAAACAGGGATAACTACGATGAAGTTGCGGCCGATTTTTTGACCCATTATGGTTGTGCTCAATATCTCACAACGCCGATGGCAGTGCCAATATTTGATATCGCCCGAAAGCGGATGTTTCTAACGGTATATACAAACCAACAGCTTTCTGATAACGGTGATATTTTAGGAACTATCGCTTTCTTCGATGGTGAGGTGGATGTTTACGATCCCGGTACAAAAAGTTATATCGGGTTCTCTGTGAAAAAAGGTACTGTCCTGGTTGATTGTACCATTGACAACGAAGGTAGGGGCAATAACACAATGGCACACGAGTGTGTCCATTGGCATATACACAGAAATTATTTTAACAATCTCCGTAGAAAAGCGGCTGACTCCGACATTGCATTTCGCTGTCCAACCAGAATCTCTGACGGTGACGATGCTACTCGTGATGAAGAGAGAATGGAAAAACAGGCACGTGGTATCGCCCCGAGAATCTTAATGCCAAAGAAATCGACTCAGATAAAACTGCAAGAACTTTTTGCTTCCCATTCTATTCCCAAGGACGGGAAGCACAGAATCGCCGTACTTACCGAGATAGTTGACGAATTGGCTGAGTTTTATCATGTTTCCAAAGTATCGGCAAAATACCGTATGGTCGATTTGGGCTTTATGAGCCGAGAGGATGCCGAGATAATTTACAACTTCAATACGGCTCCCTGCATTGTGGATTTTTCAGAACATCCGCTAACCGTGAAGACGAGTAGCCGTCCGCTAACGCGGCATATCTCTATTGAACAGGCTTTTTACGAATTTAGTAGAAACGACGCTTTCAGAGAAATACTGCAAAGCGGTATGTTCCGTTATGTGGATAATGCGTTTGTTATAAACGATCCAAAGTACATAAGAAGAGACAATGACGGGACTTTCAAGTTAACACCCTATGCTGTGAAGAATCCGCAGGAGTGTACGCTTTTATTTGAGTATACTGTTTCGGTTACTGGCGATCATGAAAAGCTTCCAGCAAGCATGATTGGCTTTCTTACGCGAGTCGAAACGGAGTATAAGAAACTACCACGCTATTACCCAAACGTACAGAATGACACAGTTTACGATACTGCAAAGGCAAGAGAACAAGCGCAACAGAAAGCATTCGAGAACGTCCGTGAGGAATTCGGGCGGTTTATGGCTTCAAAACAAGCCATAAATCCAGCAACAACTTTTTGGGATCGGGTGGAACAGATTCGAGAGGCAAAGGGTTTCAGCAAAAATAAGTTCAAAGCTCTTTCGGGTATGGACGATCAGACAGTTAGCCGTTTGGGTAAAGGCGGAAAAGTCACTATGCGAAATGGGATAGCTGCTTGCTTTGGCTTGGATCTGGATGTTTCAGAGGCAAAGGAGCTTTTGGCTCTCGCACAACTTGCACTTGGAAAAGATAAGGAGAGCCTCGCATATGAGTACGTTCTTTCGATGTTTCAAGGTTGCTCCCTTGATGAGAGAAATGATGTATTACAGGCACTTGGTGTTGAAATAATAGGCGTTCGCTCGAAGGATAAATAGCTATTACAAAACTGATGCCGCTCGTTTATGTGCGGTTCTCGAAAATATGAGTCAATAACCAACAGTATGGGAGGGTAACAATCATGGACAACGCATACCAATGGGTGCCGTTTTACGAGGCGCTCGCGGACAAGTTGCTTACATACAGCTACAAGCGAAACGACCTCTTTGCGCTTATGAAGAAGGTTTCGTCAGAACAGCCGCTGATGAAATATCTCCATTTTGAGCGGGAGGACTGGTGGGAACCACGGCATCACCAGATTGACCCCTTCTCCGTGATTGGCGTAATGAATCGTGGGACAAAGGACGCAAATCGTACCGTATTGGCAAAGGTGCTCGCTGATGCATTCGATGTTAAGCTTCCTGCTCCCACACAATTTGCAGGTATTCCCGTTCTTGATAACAGAAAGTCTTTTTTCGCAGGCGTGGACGAGATTTGGGATTTATTTGTGCATGCTATGAACGCTGCCGAGACCAAGGACTTCACTGACGAATTCAAGTCAGCGTTTGAAAAGGCTATTGCCGTCAGCGGCAATGGACTCGCCTATATCACGATGGGACTATACTGGATTCGCCCCAATATCTATATGCCGCTCGACGGCAATTCCCGTGCGTATGTTTCGGCAAAGTATGGTGTAGATACACCGAGCGGTTACTGCACTGGAAATGAATATGTAGAATTCCTTGACGCTCTTAAATCAAAGGTGTCTGAACAAACTCCCGGCCTTACACTCCCCGAGATTTCGCATACCGCATGGACAGAGAAGGATTCCGGTGGGGCCAGCAGCACAGATACGACGGTTTCAATCGCCGATGAACAGCAACAGCAGGCTGCATTCAAACAATGCGGCGATTACAGAATGGCAAAAAACATCATTCTTTATGGAACGCCTGGTACAGGAAAGACCTATAGTTCAATCCAGTATGCTGTTGCTATCATTGAGGAAAAGCCCCTCCATGTCATTAAAGCTGAAGATTATGACACGGTATTTGCCCGATACCTAAAGTATAAAGAGGACGGGCTTATTGCTTTTACGACGTTTCATCAGTCGTTCGGCTACGAAGAATTCATTGAGGGTATTCGCCCCGTGGTTTCATCAGAAGATAAAGCCGAGTCAGGGCGTGACATTGAGTACGAGGTTCATGATGGGATTTTCAAGGCATTTTGCGACAAGGCAGGAACGCCAGTCGGAGGCAGCGCAAGCGCTGATTTGGGTATTGGAAAGAACCCAAGTGTCTGGAAAGTTTCGCTCGAAGGAACAGGCGATAACCCTACTCGAACCGAGTGCATGGAAAACAACCACATTCGCATCGGATGGGATGGCTATGGTGAAACCATATCCGATGCCACTGACTACAGCAGGGACGGTGGGAGTACCGTTCTCAATGCATTTTATAATAAAATGCAGATAGGCGATATCGTTATGTCCTGCTATTCAAGCAAGACGATAGACGCGATTGGTATTGTAACGGGAGAGCCGGAGTGGCACGATGAATACCCGCATTATAAGCGTCTGCGCAAGGTGAAATGGCTTGTGAAGGGAATTAATGAGGATATCATTGATTTTAACGCTGGAAAATCCATGACGCTTTCGTCGGTGTACAAGCTTTCGGTTTCAGTATCTGACGCGCTTCAGATACTCAGAAAGGTCAATCCGGCCTTGTTTACGCAAAAGGTCACGATTCCTAACCGCGTCTTTATCATCGACGAGATAAACCGTGGCAATATCTCTAAGATTTTCGGAGAGCTGATAACGCTCATCGAACCCGAAAAGAGAATTGGGGCAAAAGAACAATTGCGCGCCACACTGCCGTATTCGGGACAGAACTTCGGTGTACCGGATAATGTCTACATTATCGGCACAATGAACACCGCAGACCGCTCAATTGCACTTCTTGACACCGCACTGCGCCGCAGATTCAGCTTTGTGGAGATGCAGCCGGATGTCACAGTATTGAATGATATCATTGTTGACGGTATTGACATCGCCGCAATGCTCGACACGCTGAATAAGCGAATCACTGTATTGCTTGACCGCGAACACACCATCGGGCATTCCTATCTGCTTCCATTGAAAGCAAACCCTACTCTGGAGATGCTTGCGGACATTTTTAAGAGCAAAATCATCCCGCTTTTACAGGAATACTTCTACGATGATTACGAAAAGATTCAGCTTGTACTGGGTGACAACCAGAAGCCGGACGACAGCACCCGCTTTATCGTGAAAAAGGCCAATACCGTGAAGTTGTTTGGAAACGCTGACATAGACTTTCCTGAGTATTATGAGGTAAACAGCGCGGCATTTGAGGAGGTTGACGCCTATGCGTTCCTCTGACAAGACATATACCATAACCGAATATGGCGGCTTTACACGGGGAGTATCAATTTATGGCTTTCAGGGCTTGCCGGAGAAAACGTTCGATGCACTCGAGTCGTTTATCCTTGCCAACACGTCCGGCACGGATACGGAGACAATTGAACTTCTTTCCCTTTCTGCCCGCCGCGGCATCGGCAAGATTATCACTGCACGAAACTATGTGGGATTGATAACCATGGCTGACGGCACGGTCATTGAGATTCTGCCGAAGATAGCGGGCGGAGATATTTCCGTAGGCGATACCAAGCGGATTTTCCTTGAGATGCTGAAAACGTTGAAGGATGTGACATTCAAGGACTTCAACGTGTCGCACCTGCACACCGACCGGTTAAGCCTGCTTGAAATTTTTATTAAGATGTTCCTCGACGAAGTTGCCGTCTTAACAAAGCAAGGGCTAAAAGCGGCATATATGCCCGTCGAGGCTAATGAGCGCTTTTACAAGGGAAAACTGCTGGTTTCCCAGAACATCAAATGCAATCTGATGAGCCGTGAACGGTTCTTTGTTCGTTACGATGATTTTAGCATTAACCGTGCCGAAAACAGACTGATAAAGGCCACGCTGCATTTCCTGCTGAAGAAAACCGCTGATGCCCGCAACCGCCAAAATGCCATCCGACTGCTAACCTTTTTTGAAGGGGTGGATGATTCCGCAAACTATGACGCGGATTTCTCAAAGTGCATCAGTGATCGCAGTATGAGTCATTACGATAAGGCAATCTCGTGGTGTCGCGTTTTCCTGCGAGGAAACAGCTTTACGGCATTTTCCGGAAACGAAGTGGCACTTGCGCTCTTGTTTCCGATGGAAAAAGTATTCGAAAGCTTTGTTGCGGCGAAGTTCCGAAAGCACATCAGACCCGAGGTTAATCTGCGGACGCAGGATACGCGCTACAGCCTGTTCGACAGCCCGACCCGCGCCTTTGCGCTCCGCCCCGATCTGGTATTGGAGTTCGGCGAAAAAACAGTCGTGTTGGATACTAAGTGGAAGCTGCTGTCCGACAATGCCCGAAACAGCGGAATTTCGCAATTCGATATGTATCAGATGTACGCCTACAGCAAAAAGTACCAGGCAAGCAATGTCGTATTGCTGTATCCCTACTCTGATGCCGTGAGCCGAACTGACATCAGATATGCTTCCGATGATCATGTTAAAGTCCAGGTTTCTTTTGTGAATCTTAGAAACGCAGACAGCAGTATCACCAGGCTGTTAGCGGAGGTATGCTGAAATACGCTTTATGGACAATCCAGGACAAAGCGGCAGATTTGGAACAACTGCGATTTATCGAAACCTAAACGCAAATCGTTGAAAGGAGAGCAATGATGCCTGAGAATGCTTCGTCAGTAAATGTTGAGAAACTTTTCAGTACCGCTTGTGAATTGCCGTACTGCAAAATTGACCGTGAAGAGTTTTTGACAAAAGAACTGAAAAACAGGGTTAGTCTGTTACAGCTTGCGGATGCATTGGAAAACGGGACGATTAATGCAAAAATACCCATAAACATTCTTGATGATATTGCAAGGGGCGCAATAGCACTTGAAACATCGAAAGTTACGTTAATATCCACCGCTGCCGGAATTCCGGGCGGATTTGCCATGATTGGAACCGTTCCGACAGACTTAGCGCAGTTCTATGCCCATGTTTTCCGCATTGCTCAAAAGCTTGCTTATATATACGGTTCGAAAGAGATAGAGTTGAGCGACGGCACTCAAAACGTGCTAATGCTTTATCTTGGTACGATGTTCGGAGTGAGTGCGGCAAGTGCGGCTTTGGCGAAACTTGCTGCTGCGAACGCTGCTAAAATCGGAGCAAAGGTAGCTGCAAAACCTCTTACGAAATACGCCATTTATAACATATCAAAAAAGATTTTAGCATGGATAGGCGTGAAACTCACAAAGGATACATTCGGAAAAGCCATAACCAAAGCCATACCGGTAGTAAGCGGTTTCCTATCGGGCGGCCTTTCAGTTGCAACTTATCTTCCTATGGCGAAGAAGCTGCAGAAAGAACTGTCGAAATATGCCGCAATGTCTCCGGAGGATTTGGCAGAAGTAAGCACAGCGGCCGATGTTATTCTTGCGGATTTTGCCGATGTAACTGAAGAACCCTCAGCGGAAGAAAGCGAAGATGTAAGCCCTTAATGAATATTTCTCATATCGGCATGTACAACACCTGTAAAACTGTGACTACACAAAAAAGAGGACTAACTTATGCCATTTACTATTGTCCGTCAGGACATCACAAAAATGAAAGTTGATGCTATCGTCAATGCCGCAAATACTGAATTACAGATGGGCGGCGGTGTTTGCGGAGCTATATTTAAAGCTGCGGGAGCAACACAGCTTCAAGCTGCCTGTGATAAGCTGGCGCCGATCAAGACGGGAGAGGCGGTCATCACACCTGGCTTTAACCTGCCGGCGAAGTATGTCATCCATGCTGCGGGGCCTGTGTTCCGTGGCGGGAAAAGTGGAGAAGAGGAACAATTACGCTCCTGCTATTTGAACAGTCTTAAACGAGCCATGGAAAACAACTGCGGGAGCATTGCTTTTCCGCTGATTTCAAGCGGTATTTACGGTTATCCGAAGGATGAAGCCTTGCGCGTTGCCACTACCGCAATTCAAGATTTTCTTGAAGAGCATGACTTGGAGATATACCTCGCTGTGTTTGACAAAGCGGCGTTTGCAGTCAGCAAGAAGCTGCTCAGCGAAGTCGAAAGCTACATAGACGAATATTATGCAAAGGAGCATGAAGATAGGCAACGCGGACGAAAACTGCTTGACATTGAGTTTGAAGCACTGAACGCTCCAGCCTTTGATTCATCAAAGGCTGCTGTTCCTATAACAGGACTTGATGATTTAATTGGTAATCTTGATGAATCCTTTTCCCAGACGCTCCTGAGATTGATTGACGCCAAAGGCAAGACGGATGTGGAAGTTTATAAACGCGCCAACCTTGACCGAAAGCTGTTTTCCAAAATCAGAACCGGTAAAGGCTACACACCCAGCAAACGCACGGCCATTGCTCTTGCTGTAGCCTTGGAACTTAACCTTAGCGAAACGGAGGATCTGTTGAGACGAGCGGGCTATACCCTATCCCATAGCTACAAATTTGATGTCATTGTCGAGTATTTCATCATTAGTGGCAAATACGACATCTTTGAGATTAACGAGGTGCTGTTTAAATATGATCAGCCGCTGTTGGGAGGGTGAAGTCATGGATGTTTTGCTGACGATAATATTAGGCTATGTCAAGAGAAGTTCGCAATTTGGGGACTCCACGAAATGAATTAAGCTGC
>OBWS01001274.1_pt1 | contig 11850 bp, 9 predicted proteins | sample 1495291 | NCBI WGS metagenome assembly OBWS01 (sample SAMEA2580090, study PRJEB22360) | human gut metagenome | biome: human gut; feature: human-associated habitat; material: faeces | place: Denmark | collected 2008/2010 | reverse complement strand
ACGCTTTCCAATGTGGCGGGACTTTTTGATTGATAGAGCAACTTTGGTAGAGGCCCCGTTCTTACTGAATGCTTCGAAGGCAAGAAGAGCTTCCCAGTAGCCATTTCTACTACCGATGAAAGGCATAGAATTTTTTACTTAATCTGAATGTGGGATAATTCGACGAAAGGATAGGGTTACGGAGCCGCCATGGACCAGAAATTACAAGCGATGATCGAAGAGCTGCAAGGCGTATGCGGTAAACCCGCCCATGAAGAGGTTCAGAAGATCCAAAGGTGGATGGCGCGAATTTTTGTGGTGTAAGAGGGAGGGCCGCGTCAGCGCCCCTTGCGCCTAAGGCTATTCCGCCACGCCGTGGCGGTCAAGGACCTCCCTTATGACCTCGTGCGCGGCCAGCCTGACCGCCTCGAGCCTCTCGCCCTCGAGCGGTTCCGGAGCCGGGGCCGGGGCCGGGGCGGACGCGCGGGCGGCCGACTCGGGCGCGGCGACCCGGTGGGCGGCCCACCTGCCCTCCTCTCCGGCGAGCACCGCGCACACGAGCCGCATCATGGACGCCTCGGAGGGGAACGACTGCACCGAGCGGTACCTCCTCTTGATCTCGCGGTTCGCGCGCTCCTGCACGTTGTTCGTCCTGATCTTCTGCCAGTGCTCGCGGGGGAAGGACATGAAGGCGAGCGCGTCCTCCCTCGCGCCCTCGAAGACGTCGCCGGCCGCGCGGGAGAGGGCGCGCACCCTGGGCGCCGCCAGGTCCCACGCCGCGCGGGCGACGTCGGCGTCGGCCTGCCCCGCGCACGCCCGGACCAGGTCGGCGGCGAGCGCCTGGCCGGCGAGGCTGTGGATGTGGCCCCTGATGTCGCGCTGGAGGTGCGTCAGGCACCGCTGCCAGGAGCAGCCCGGCAGGACCCTGGAGACGGCGGCGACGAGCCCCGCGTGGGCGTCGGACACCGCGAGCCTCACGCCGCGCAGGCCCCTGTCCCTGAGGGAGCCGAGGAACTCGGACCAGGCGGCCTCGGTCTCGCTGTCGAAGCAGGCGCAGCCGAGGAACTCCTTGTGCCCGGAGGACGACATGCCGATCGCCGTGACGGGCGCGACGCTCGCGTAGCGCCCGCCGGTCCTGCACTTCATGTAGGTCGCGTCGAGCCACACGTAGGGGTGCTCGCCCTCGATCGGCCGGGTCCTGAACGCCTCGGCCTCCTCGTCCAGCCCGGCGCACAGCGCCGACACCTCGGAGCTGGACAGCGAGGAGACGCCGAGCTCCTCGGCGACGAGCCCGACCTTGCGGGTGCTCACGCCGGCGACGTACATCTCGCGCACGAGCGCGACCATGGACGCCTCGACGCGCGTGTAGCGCTCGAGTATGCCCTCGGGGAAGTAGGTCCCCTCGCGCAGCTTGGGGACCCGCAGCTCGAGGTCGCCGAGGGAGGTCGACAGGGACCTCTCGCGGTAGCCGTTCCTGCTGTTGACGCGCTCGGGCGACCTGGAGCCGCGGGGCGCGCCGCAGGCCTCCTGCGCCTGGGAGTCCATCAGGGCGTTGACCACGGACTGGATCACCTCCCTGCCGAACTCCCTCAGGTCGTCGCACCGCGAGAACAGCGCGAGCAGGGCCTCGGTCTGGGGCCGGTCGAGGCCGAGCCCCCGGTCCGGCTGGGATAGAATGTCGCTGTGGGCCATCGTCTTTCCTTTCGTCGAATATCTAGGCACTGACGATTCTAGGCGATGGCCCTCCCTTGCTTCTTACACCACGACTGTGTGCGCTACCCAAAGGTGTCTGCCCGTCCCCAACGACCACGTCATTCTCTGGGCAGACATGATCTCATATGGAGGATACCCTGCCGGAATCGCCCTCACCGATCGCGCATTCATATCCAAAGCCCCCAAGAAAGATGTGAAGGCCGCCAACAAAGAAGCCAAAGCAAAAGCGAAGGAAACCGGTGAGAAGGCCCATAAGCTTAATGCTATCTACCGCATCATCCCATGGGATTTCTTCGATCCCGAGGATTACGACATCCTGGAGCGCAAGGATAAAGGAAATCGAAGATATGCGCTCAAAGGCAAAGACGAGACCCTCGCTGTATTCGAGAGCAAAGCTATGTACGAAGCGTTCAGAGAGTACCGCTCCGATGCGATAAGGCAAAGAAAAGAAGCGGAGGAATTGGCCGAGAGGTCGACGATCAGCGCCCTGAACTCCTTCAGCGTCGGGGGCATTATGTTCAATGCAGCCTATGGCGCAGGACAGACGAAGACGGGCCATGGAATCTACGCGGAGGAAGCCGGCGCGAAGCTTGATTGGATTCACGGCGAGAAGTCAACGGTAGTCGGAAGAGATAACGCCAAGAACGGACCCGACAAAATTGTTGGGGCATCCCCGGTGCAGTGCAAGTTCTGCAAAACGGCATACCAAACCGTAGAAGCCTGCTTCAAGAAAACGCCAGCTGGCGCCAAGGAATTCAGATACTATGATCTCAACGACAACCCGATGAAGATTGAAGTTCCGAAGGACCAGTACGCGGATGCTGTCGCCTATATGAAAACGCGTATCGAGCAAGGAACCGCTAAAGGCGTCAACGATCCGGAGGCGGCGCTTGATATCATCCGCAAGAGCAACCTTTCATACCAGCAGGTTCGCAACCTTGCCAAGCCGGGAACAGTGGAATCGCTCGTCTACGACTTCGCCGAGTCCTCGATAACATGCACTTCCGCCCTGGGCATTTCCGCCGTCTGCGCATTTGCCCAAGCACTGTGGAGCACCCGAAGTCCAAAAGAGGCGGCAAAGTACGCAATCGTTACGGGCATCAGGGTCTACGGGCTCAGCTTCGCCGGAAGCGTCATTGCCTCCCAGCTGTCCAGGACCAGCTTGATGAACGCAATAAACCCATTGGCTACGCGTATCACCAAGAGGATAGGATCCAAAGCGGCGCAGGAAATAGTAAACGCATTTCGGGCGATGGCAGGGAAGAAGGCCATATACGGCGCCGCGGCACAGAAGAGCTTCGCGAAGTTTCTTGGATCGAACCTAATTACCCAGGGGGCTATGTTCGTGGTCTTTACCGTACCGGATACGTACGGGCTGATTGAAGGAAGGCTGTCAGGGGCTCAGTATACGAAGAACATAACGTCCCTGCTCGTGTCGTTCGGAAGCACGATTGCCGGGACGGCGGCGACAGGCGCTATCGCGGGGAAAAAGCTCACCGACAAAGTCGGCAAAAAAGCAGTGCAGGTCATCGGGATGAGCGGAGGCCTGCTGATAGGGGGCATCGCGGGGGCGGCGACAAAGGCCGTCGGAGACATAATCCGAGAGGACGACGCGCTATGGACGACTCGAATGTTCAACGCTATCTTCGTCAATATGGAAATAGAGTATCTCCTAACTGCAGAAGAGCAGGATGCTGTCATATCCCAACTTGACTCCGATAAAAAGAGCCTGAGAAAGCTCCAAGAAAAACTAGTGAGCTCGAAAGAGCAGGAGAAGGAAATCAGAGATTACCTGCAGCCTCTATTTGAAAAAGCCATGAGATCTCGCAAGAGGGTCACGGAGCGCGATATGAAAACGCTGACTGAAAACTTGGTCGAAATACTAAAAGAGGGGGATAGAGAAATTGAAGTGTGATTGCTGCGGCAGAAAGAAAAAACTACTAGAGGCATTCGCCTCAGTAGACAACGGAGATAAGAAGCTGACTCTCTGCGTCGATTGCAACGATCTGCTTTACAAACTGCGTGATGCCGCAAACGAAGGTGCTGCAAACGAATTTCAGAGCATTCAGCAGTCGCTGACCTCGCGAATGGAGGGTGAGGCGTCGAAGGATTTCCAAGCATGGTCAGAGAAATTCATAGCTAAGCAGCATGCAAAAATTGTTAAAAGCGGAACTGAAGCTCAAGTCGAATAGCCCACGCCGAATCAAACGGTTACCCAGTGGTGCTGTGGGGTTAACGCGTTCATAACTTGAACTGACAGTGTTTCCGTTGGAGCTCCTGTGGGCGGCAGGTTGAGAATAGATTTAAAAACCGAAGCAGTCTTCCGTTTATCTTAAAGCGCAGACTCTGCATTTGTTGACGCTGAGGCCTCACGAATCTGATGCCAATGCAGATTCGATAACTCTCCTTCAGGTAGGTTCAGGTAGGTTATATATCTCTAATCCGATACGATCGTGTGTTTCAAGATAGGATTTCGGGTACAATAGAACTGCTTTACGCATTGGCGTAAAGGTGCGTTATCGCCGTCAATAGCGCAAACGACGAAATTCCGACGTTCGCACTATTGATGCCGACGTTGCCTGCGCATAGCTGGGCAAGGGCGCTGATGATCATATCGGTTATCTCCGCATCTCCATCTAGTATGCCATAGGCAAGCATTGGAATGGGCGGCCGCATTGCGTTGGTGAACTCGCTTCACCTCATGTTAGCCTGCTCGGTTTGGGTGAGCCGCTCCTATATACCGAGCAGGTTGATTAAAGGCGGTGAGCCCGTGAACGATTTCGACCCGTCTCGTATTCCAGGGTATGCGACAAAGAAGAGCTACGCGCATTTCGATTACCGTGTTGCATTCAAGGATGTCGAGGCGAGGGTTTGTGATGCAGATTTTATTCAGCGTCACGCATTTCTTCCCTTAATTGCGAATAAGCTTTGCCATGTGAGATTCAGGGACGGCAAGAAAACCCTGAAGACGAGAGATATCGCATATGCATCTCACTTGGATCACAGGATTTTTCAGTATTATGCGCTGCAATGGGGCAAGTTATATGACCGTCGTGCCTTAGAAACGGGCATCGGCGGCGTTGCTGCAGCTTATCGAAGCGGATTTCACCTCACTAATTACTCTGTTGCTGCAGATGCAATCGATGCCATTCGCAGGCAGGGGGATTCGCTAGTTATCACGGGAGACTTCACCCATTTTTTCGATAACCTCGATCATAGTTACTTACGCAAGGCCGTTAGAGGATTCTTTAACGAGGGCATGCTTCCACCGGACCATTACCAAGTCCTGAAAAACATATTGCATTACTGCTATTGGCCTGTTGGCGATTTGGCGAGAAGGAACGGACTTTGCTGGATTGATCTTCAGCCAGACGACCCGTTCACGTTTGGCAATTCTGCGTCCAAAGTTCGATCCAAGGCGTTAAGGAGCCTTAACAGGCTACCGCGCATCTTGACACCTGCGGAGTTTACGGCTTACAAGGATTCTTCGATTGTTGTGCCCTGGAAAGAAAGTCATGATGCGAGGGGCATTCCCCAAGGACTGGCAACAAGTGGCGTGTTGGCGAATATGTATATGTTTGATACCGATGCCCAGATTAACGCGTGTGTTGCCAGCGTGAATGGCAGGTATATACGATATTGCGACGACTTCATCATTGTCGTCCCTGCCAAGGATCTCAAAACAGCAAGTAAAGCTCTTGCTTTGGCACAGGGAGTTCCTGCAGTTGAACTACAAGATGAAAAAACCAAAATCCACCGTATAAACGATGGAAAGGTCGAGCAACTTTCATTTGGTGCATTGCTCGCAGGAGAAATGGAAGTTGTGCGAACCGCGCATCATGCTGGAAATCATGTTTCGTTTTTGGGATTTGATTTTGACGGTAACGATGTTCGAATTCGCCAATCTACGGTCGGAAGGTTTTACAATAGGTTTTATCGTGCTGCTAAATCAATCGGCAGGCTGGCTGATAATCCGGACAAGCATCCGAGTAAGAAGCGCGTAAGCGCATTGTACGAGCATTACTCTCCGAAGGGGAACAGATCGAGTGACAAGCGAAGCGCTTCGGACCCAAGCCGCCATGGAAACTATCTTTCATATGTTGCAAGAGCTCAGAAGGCGTTTCCGAATGACCCCATTAGTGGTCATGTTTCCAAGATGTATAGGAAAATTAACAAGGCAACGGGTAGGGGCTGATACTGGTTTAGGCGCTGTAGGTAACAGTAAAGCTTGAGCATGGTCTAACCGCCAGCTTTCAATCGAGTTTATGCCATCATTGTTGTGGACGGGGCGGCCTCAGTTGCGGGTTGATCTATCGCAGCGAAAGAAATCTTTCGCCCTAAGTTGATGCTGGAGGGAATAATGGAGACATGCCGGTCAAAAGAACCTGCTGATCAGCTCATCGGTCATATCGATTCCTATCTCAAGGATAAGGACAATCAATATGCAATTGCACTTGAGGGAGATTGGGGGTCGGGAAAGACCCGATTCATTGAAGAGAAGCTCGCCAAGCATCTCGAAGAGGGCGAATACGACCTTGTCCGCGTTTCTATGTTCGGGATTGCTACTGCTGAAGATTTATACGAACGCATTGTGATGGCGCTCGTACACCTTAGCGATAAAGACATGAGGTCGCAAGCTGCTGCCAAAACGATAGGGGGCGCCCTCAACGGTATTTCGGGGGCTTTAATTAAAAGAACGGGATTATCCGTGAATCTCTCCGTCGGGATACAATCCGTTGCCTGCCTAATGCTCAGAAAGAAGCACTTTCTTGTATTCGATGATGTGGAGAGGCGTTCTAAAGATAGCGACGATTTGGCGCTATTCGGAACGATGAACGATCTTGTCGAAAGACTTGGGTTGAAGGTCATGCTGGTTTCAAATGCCTGGGGAGGCAGTGATGTGCAATCGATGCGAGAGTTCGATAGGGACGTACGCGAAAAACTAATTTGGAAAGTCTATCCATTCAGGCCGTGCCCGTCGGCATTGGCCGAAGAAATTCTCATGGGAGATTGTCGCCCATCGGAAGACCTTGATATACATGGTGCCATACTTGCGGGGGTTGAGGCCAGCGGATGCGTAAATGCTCGGGCAATGATTCGTGCTCATGAGCTAATCGGAAGAATTTGCAGTCTTGAGGCGGTTCAAGATACAGGAATTGCACCCCAAAATCGGTTTAACGCTCTACGGGACGCAGTCCATTTTGCTTTGTTGACCTCCATGGGGAGCGCGCCTTCCATGCCACAAAACGGAAGGCGAGAGAATTTGCTCAGTCCGGAGGCCCTGGAATACGATCGTAGCGTGTCTCTTTACGAGCAATACTCTGATTTCTCCGTGATAGGTAAAGCATTCGAACCTTCAGGCGAAGTAACAAAGGATGATCTTGAGCAAGGGTTTAAAGCGTACATTGGAAAAAGGTATCCGAATAACATCGATTCCCTCGATGTTAGAGAGATCGCTGCTGAGATGAGGCACGCGTACGCTCTTGATGACGAGAAGGTGGATGTCCTCGCGAAGCGTTATTTTGCTTTAGTTTCCGGGGCACATTATTCAGTCGATTGTTTGCACGACGTGCTCGAGGTTTATTACCTGTTATCTGATCTCGAATGGGAATGTCCTTTTTCGCAAAATGACTTTATCGAATATTGCAAGATAGTGATCGATGCTGATCCAGAAAAAGCTTCTGAGTACCTTTCTGGACCAGTATTTTGTGCAGACGAGAGGCGGGAGAGACGGGCGCTCGCTGAAGATCTCAAGCGTTATGCTTGGGCAGAGTTGAATAAAAGAATGACGAGTCAGTTGATGATATCTGAAGGAGCGCAGGGACTGACGGGCAGGGAGCTTGCTCGTCGTCTCAACGATGCTGCGAAACGCGATGTCAAAGTGTTGGTTAATGCTAGTCCGAGGGTCATTGTCAAGACATTTTGCAGAGAAGATGCGTCGAATCAAGAGGCGCTTCGTGAGTTCTTTGTGCATCTTCATAACGTTCGGAATCCGGACGGAGTGCCATCGGCGGCTTTAGTTGAATGGATACATCAGATAAAAAATGCACTGGAAGAAACGAACATTGAAACGAAAACTGGAGCGATTAGAAGGCGCTGGTTCTTGAGAAATTTGGAGGAGCTTGAGAACCGATTTAGGTAACCCGTACAGAAGTAGCACCGATACTCCGCTTGCCGTGCGCTTTAGCGCCAGCGGTCTTGGTTTGCGCTTGCACGGTGCCGGCTTGATTTCATTTGTTGCATAGATCGAAGTATGAGCCGGTCGCGCCTTCTTCGCTGTGACCATGGTCTTCTATCCGTCTCAGCTGCATGGTGAGTTCGATTGCTTTTTCGGAGTGGCAATGATACGTATGGTGTGAAACGGATGGTACGCGGATAACGAGGGGCGAAAACAACGACAGCCCCACGCTAAAGGAAAGGAGCGGAGGAACTATGCCAGAAAATAAAATACCAGGCCTCTTCACCGTCTACTACATGAATCAGCAGAAGGTGTTCGAGACGAGGATGCTCCTGGACAACAAGCTCAAGACTACAAGCTCCAAGGAAAACCAGAACGGGACGACAAAGAGAGCATCATTGAACGCCGAAGCGGAGCTCAACCCTCCCTTCCTGACGAAACTCAGGGCAAAACTCGAAGGAAGCGTCAGGCACGAAAAACAAGAGAAGATCGTGGACACCCTCGAATACGTGAACACAAATAGCCGGATGCTCGCCGACATAATGGAGCACTGCAAAGCCCCCGAAAGCGGAACAACGCTTGCAGAAGGCGACCTCGCATATATTGGCGATGTCTCGCTGAAGCTCATCAATGAGGATGAGATTCGAGGCATCATGGCGATCATGAGCGGGACCTTTGACGGAATCACCGTCCCCGATGCCGGAGACCTCGACATCGGCCACATGATGCAATCCTTCATAGGAGACGGCGCAGCCTTCAAGCTCAGAGGAAACCGCGCAAGAAGAAGAACGACGCTGTACGCGAAGATTCCCCTCGACGGAGAAGAGATGTTCGAAAGCGGGTACACAATCGACGACCTGCTCATCGGAAAGGTCGGCATCGTCGGGATATGCAAAGGGAAAATCACCCCGGCCCAGATGAAGAGCCCCTTTGATTACTTCCAGCAGCCAGGCGACCCAAAACGCACGCCGCAGAACGACATTGTTATATGCGGAAAGAACCCGTCACCCACAGCCATGACCGTCGGCGGCAATCGGGCAGAACAGGGCTATTACATAGACATCCTTGCTGTCATTCAGGCAGTGTCCTTCGAGGCTTGATAGGCAATGCCATGCGCAAACTCGTCACATACAACAAATCCCAGTATAAAGCCCTGATCGACCAGCTCGGAGTAGACGGCTTCAAGTTGATGTCACTTCTCGAACTACACGGAAGCGACCAAATCTCCGAGCTCCTTTCCGAGAAAAAGCTCGTCGTGGACGTTTCATCATTCATGGGCTTACTATCGGGTGATCTCCAGCTGGCATCGAAATTCGAGCTCCTCGTCCACCAGCTACCCTTTGGCACCCTCTTCATCGGAGACGATAAAACCGTGAACGAAGGAGCATACCAATTGAGAACCATGTTCGACGACATTATAGAATGCGACATCGAGATCGATAAGGACGCCCAGAAGGACAAAAGAGTAAAGAGAACACTCGTATCCCTCGACGAACTCGAATTCAAACAGGTCCTCACCACCCTCGAAAGCGAGCTCATAGGCCAGATCGAATTCAAACGCTCCTTCGAATCCCGATCGCGCAGCTTCAGGCTCTTCAACGCGCTCGACGAGCAGCCGGTGTTCTCGTTGCTCCTTCTTGGCCCTTCGGGTGTCGGGAAAACAGAAGTCGCCAAGATTCTCTGCGAGGCAATCGCGCCATGCCAGCCCCTCCCTAAAGTCAATCTTGGGAACTACAGCAGCAAGGACTCTCTAAACTCCCTGATTGGCAGCCCGAGAGGATACGTGGGAAGCGAAGAAGGCGAGCTGGGAAAGAAGATCGACTCGTCCGATGCCGGAATTCTCCTGGTGGATGAGTTCGAGAAAGCTGAACCCGCCGTCTGGAACTTCTTCCTCGATCTCCTCGAGACAGGATCGTTCACGGACTCCCAAGGGATGGAGCACGATCTCCGCGGGTTCATCATCGTATTCACGACAAACTGCCCCCTCGGGAAGATCAATGAAACTTTCCCGGCAGAACTCCTCTCCCGCTTCAATTTGATGAGCCACTTCTCCAAGCTAAGCGTAAGCGACAAAAAGTTCTTTGTCGAAAGATACGTATCCATGTTTGCCAAGAAGTACAGGGAGACTGCTCCCAGTGGCTTGCCGACATTGCCGGACGACATCGCCGACAGGGCAATGATGGAAATCGACATTGAAGCGACCGAAAACATCCGGATCCTCAAGAACACAACAAGATCTTGGATCAGCGAATTCGTAGAGAAGGCCCGAAAGAGCAGTTCAATCGCGACGCAGCCCTCCATCATCAACACCCAAACATAACGAATATATGTTCTTATTGCATCGCATCTACATTACGAAATTCAGATTGCTTGAGATGTCTTGACGCAAGTTCAGATTCACTTCGGAGTATCATGCTGTCAATTTGAAGGATGCTACCTGCGCTTTTGAAGAATCGAAACGGAGGTTGTAAGCCGATTCTTCCTTTCACCGACTGGCAAAACGATTTACACCTAATTGTGGGAGTTGCCCACGCGATTTCTCTTTGCTCCTGCATCGATCTCGCTAAACTAATAAGTGCTGCCACCAGGGCATTTTCTGGTGCATATTCTATTGGCTCCCGCGAAGATCGGAGCGGGTATGTTTGCTGCCGAGTCCCACACCAGCCGTCATCACATCGCGATCGCTGCCATGGCCTGCCTATGCTTTTTGCTGGGCGGGCCTTCTTATGCCGCGGGCGCTGAGAGCCTCATCATCGCGGGCGCGACGTACTACGAGCCGGGCGTGTCGGGCCCCGGCTGGGCTTGGACCGATGCCGACCACCTTGAGCTTAACGGCTACGCGGGCGAGGCCATCGGCGCCGACGGCGACCTGGTGCTGACGCTTGCCGGGCAAAACTCCGTGACGGAGTCACATGCGCCCGATGCGGACATCACGCTATGCGGCATGGAGGTGTGGGGCAACCTGACGCTTCGCGGTACCGGGACCCTGACGGCGACGGGCTCGCAGTGCGGGATCCACGTTTCGCAGGCGCTCGTGGTGGACGGCTGCACCGTCGATGCCCGGGCGGACGGGGCCGATATTACGGACGAGGCGGTTGCCGGCGTGATCGCCGGCAACATGGCCGTGCGCGGCGGCGGACGCGTCGTTGCCGCGGGCGCCGGGTCCGGAGCGGGCGTGCGTGCTTACGGCGTTTATCTGCAGGATGCGGGCCTTGGCGCTGGTGCGGCCGGCTGTCGGCTTTCCGTCGACGCCTCGTGGCTGGATGCGGCCGGTGCCGACGGCGGCGTTGCTTGCCTGGGCGGGTCGCTTGTGTCTGCGCGGTTTGTGACGCCTGTTGGTGGGGCCTTTGGCCCCGGCGGCGTGGTGGATGCCTCCGGGGCCATGGCTCCGCATGTGGTGATTGAGCCCGAGGGCGCGACGGCGCCGGCGGGGGAGACCGACGGGCGCGAGGTGCCCGGTGGCGCGGGCGAGCCAGCTGGTGGCGCCGGTCCTGCCGGTGGGCAGCCCGGTGCCGGGTCCGCGACGGATCCCGCCCTGAAGCCCGCGACTGCGACGCCCAAGACGATCACGACAACCAAAACGACAGTAAACAGGACCACGGTGTCCACGCCATCCAAGGCCAAGGCTGCCGGCGCCGCCACCGCCACGCTCCCCAAGACCGCCGACAGCAACTGGATCGCCGCCTCATTAGCGCTATTCCTGCTAGGAGCAGCGCTTATAGCTGCCGCGCACCGCTGCTCGGTATCGCATGCATCGTCATGGCGGTTGTTCCCGCTTTGAGCTACGCAGGCAACCGATTAAAAGCGAGTTTTATGTTTCCCAAAGTAGGGGCGCACCGGCTAACGCCGGCGCGCCCCTACTACTGAACGGACAGTTTTAATTACTAAGGATACGGCAGCAATCCGTACATTCCGCACTGATATTTTCTGTATTGAAGACGTCGATGATGCACCCGTATACCATTGACGTCGACACCATC
>OBWS01001271.1_pt1 | contig 11866 bp, 9 predicted proteins | sample 1495291 | NCBI WGS metagenome assembly OBWS01 (sample SAMEA2580090, study PRJEB22360) | human gut metagenome | biome: human gut; feature: human-associated habitat; material: faeces | place: Denmark | collected 2008/2010 | reverse complement strand
GAAGGGACGCGGCCGGGCGATCATGATCGATATTCTGTGCGGGGTGCTCAGCGGCGGAAAATTCGGCCCGCACCTGCACGACCTATACGGCGACATGCAGAACCCGCAGGAGGTCGGCCACTTTATCGGCGCGATCGACATTTCTCATTTTGTGGATGTGGATATATTCCGCAGCGGCGTCGCCCAGATGAGCCGGGAGATCAAATCCCTGCGCCCCGCCGAGGGTGTGAGCGAAATTTTCATGCCCGGCGAGGGAAGTGATAACCGCCGCAGGAAAAATCTGGAGCAGGGAATCAGCCTGCCGGATGAAATCTTCGGTGAGCTGCTTGCCATTGGCAAGGCCTGCGGTGTGGTTTTCCCGGAGGAATAAAGACAAAGCAGATGATTGCAACTGCAAAAAGCCAGAGAACAAATTCGCCCATAGAATATCCTTCAAATAATTTGGCATTTTCCGTACTGTAAAAACCGCTTGATCTGGTCTATAGTATAGCATACGCATCGGGAAACGCCAACGCTGTACAAACCGCAAAAAAGGCTTCGATTTCTTTTGAAGAAATCGAAGCCTTTCCCTAGGAAAAATCCATAAAAAATAAAACACAGTGGCTCAGCCGCCGAGATACGCCTTGCGCACCTCTTCGTTATCGGCCAGCTCAAGGGTATCGCCGGACATGACGATCTTTCCGGTTTCGAGCACGTATGCGCGGTCCGCGATTTCCAGCGCCTTTTTCGCGTTCTGCTCCACCAGCAGAACGGTCACGCCGGACTCATTTACGTCGGAAATGATTTTGAAGATTTCACCCACCAGAAGCGGAGAAAGCCCCATGGAGGGTTCATCCAGCAGCAGCATCTTCGGCCGGCCCATCAGCGCGCGGCCAATGGCCAGCATCTGCTGCTCGCCGCCCGAAAGTGTGCCCGCCGCCTGCTTGCGGCGCTCTTTTAAACGCGGCAGGCGCTCGAACACCATGTCGTAATCCTCCGAAATACCGGAGGCGTCATTGCGAATATACGCGCCCATCTGAAGGTTTTCCATCACTGTCATGCGAGAAAAAACCCGGCGGCCCTCCGGCACGTGCGCCATGCCAAGCCCCAGAATTTTGTGCGGCTCCGTACTGAGCAGATCGTGGTCGCAAAAGCTCACGCTGCCGCTTTTGGTCTTGACCAGACCCGAAATCGCGTGAAGAGTCGTCGTCTTCCCCGCGCCGTTCGCGCCGATCAGCGTGACGATCTCGCCCTGATTGACCTCAAAAGAAATTCCTTTAATTGCCCGGATTGAGCCGTAGTTCACAACCAGATCCTGCACAGAAAGCATTGCTCCCATTTTACTCCCCTCCCAGATACGCCGCAATCACCTTGGGATTCGTGCGGATTTCCTCCGCAGAGCCCTCCGCGATGATTCTGCCGTAATCCAGCACCACCAGGCGCTGGCAGATTCCCATGACAAAGCTCATGTCATGCTCAATCAAAAGGATAGAAATAGAGAAACGATCACGGATCAGCTGAATGGATTCCATCAGCTCATGCGTTTCTGTGGGATTCATACCGGCAGCCGGTTCATCCAGCAGCAGAACCTTGGGGGACGCCGCTAAAGCGCGGGCAATCTCAAGCTTTCTCTGCTGGCCGTAGGGCAGATTTCTTGCCTTAGACTCCGCCAAATCCTGTAGATTAAATACAGAAAGCAAATCCATTGCGCGTTCGGTCATGGCGCGCTCCTCCTTCCAGTAGGAGGGAAGGCGCAGAATTCCTGCCAACGCGGAGTATTTCATCTGGTAGTTCATTGCAATGCGTACATTGTCCAGAACCGAAATGTCTTTAAACAGACGGATATTTTGGAAGGTACGGGCAATTCCGCCGCGGGTCACATCATAGGTTTTTTTGCCGATGATGCTTTTCCCCTCCAGCTCGATGGTTCCCTCCGTCGGCTGATATACCTGCGTCAGCAGGTTAAATACAGTTGTCTTACCGGCGCCGTTCGGGCCGATCAGACCCATGATCTGATTTTCTTCCAGCTGGAAATTGACATCTTCCAAGGCGCGCAGGCCGCCAAACGCAATTCCCAAATGCTTTGCTTCCAGCAATGGCATCCGTTACGCCCCCTTTTCCCCGCCGGATGCGGGATTCTTCGTTGTTTTGTTGCCTTTGGAACCGCTCAGCTTTCCAAACAGGCGGGTCAAAGAAATTTCGTACTGACCCAACAGACCGGAGGGGCGGAACAGCATCACGCAGATCAGCACGACCGAGTAGGCCAGCATGCGGTAGCTTGAAAAATCGCGCAGCGCCTCAGGCAGAATGGTGAGCACTGTGGCGGCGATGACCGAACCGGTAATGGAGCCCATGCCGCCCAGAACCACCATGACGAGGATTTCGACCGAATAGTTAAAATCGAACTTGCTGGGGTTCAAAATGCCGATGTGGTGCGCGTACAAGCCGCCGGCGATTCCGGCGAAAAACGCGGACATGATAAATGCCAGCAGCTTATAATAGGTGGTATTCACACCGGAAGCCTCGGCGGCGATTTCATCCTCACGGATGGAAATGACCGCGCGGCCGTGCCGGGTATGGATGAACGCAAAAATAATGGCAACGGTCAGCACCGCCAGCAGGTATACCCAAGAAAAATTCGTTTCTTTGGGAATCCCGCGCAGGCCCCTGGCGCCGCCGGTAAAATCGAGGTTAATGATGATCACGCGGATAATCTCGCCGAAGCCCAGCGTAATAATCGCCAAATAATCGCCCTTCAGGCGCAGGGCGGGAATGCCGATGAGCAGGCCGAACAGGGCCGCCGTCAATCCGCCGACGAGAAGCGCAACTGGGAAATCAATCGAGTCCGGCAGCCCGGCGCGCAGGGTAAACAGCGCGGCGGCATAAGCGCCGACCGACATAAAACCGGCATGGCCCAAAATCAGCTGACCCAGAAAGCCGGTGGAAAGATTCAGGCTGGTCGCCAGAATGATATTGATGCAAACCATAATCAAGATACCGGAATAGTACGAGTTCAGCACACCGGCGTCCGTAAGCCCGGTTACTACAGCGTAAATGGCCAAAATCAGGACAAGGATCACGCCGTAAACAGTAACTTTTTTTCGATTCATGCTTCTTTGCGCCCCCTTAAACCTTTTCGCTGACATTCCTGCCGAGCAGACCCGCAGGGCGGACCAGCAAAACAAGAATCAGGATGCCAAAGACAACCGCGTCGGTAAAGCTGCTGGAAATATAGCCTTTTGTCAGGCTCTCCGCAACACCCAGCACATAGCCGCCCAGCATGGCGCCGGGAATGCTGCCGATGCCGCCCAGAACCGCCGCGACAAAGGCTTTCAGGCCCAGCAGGCCGCCCATATAGGGGGTAATCATGGGGTATGTGTTGCAGTACAGCACGGCGCCCACAGCCGCAAGGCCGGAGCCAAGCCCGAATGTAAACGCGATCGAGTGGTTGGTATTAATGCCCATCAGCCTGGCGGCGTCCGCATCCTCCGAGGTAGCACGCATCGCCTTGCCGATTTTGGTTTTATTGACGAGAAAGCTCAGGCCGACCATCATCGCCACCGAGGTGAGGATATTGATGATGCTGCCCGACGGCACCTGCAAAGAACCGGCCTCGAGAGTGCCGAGATCAAACATGCTGGGAATGGTTCTGCCGCTGGAGGTAAACAGCAGCTGCGACAGATTCTGAAGAAAAATGCTGACACCGATTGCTGTAATCAGCAGAGAAATTCGGGGTGCTTTCATGTTGATCAGGCGACGGTACGCAACGCGTTCAATGAACACACCCGCAACCACGCAGAACAAAATAGAGCCCAGAACCGCGGCCCAAAGAGGGGCGCCCGCGAGCGTGAGCAACAGGAACATCGCGTATGCGCCCACCATAATAATATCGCCGTGCGCAAAATTAATGAGCTGAACAATTCCGTACACCATGCTGTAACCCAACGCCACAAGGGCGTAGATACTGCCCAGCCCCAAGCCGTTAATCACCTGTGAAATAAACCCCATGTCCGCACCTTCCTTGATTCGATACGGCAAAAAGAGGGTGATGCAATCGCCCTCTTTTCACCAGACTATCACCGTTATTGCTTATTTGGAATAATATTCGAGGAACTTATAGGCTCCGTCCTTAATCTGAGTGATCGCCGCCTGCTTGATGGGGTTGCGATTCTCGTCATAAGTGATTTCACCGGTCAGGCCGCTGTACTTGATGGCCGCCATTTTCTCAACAACCGCTTTGGAATCGGTGGAGCCGGCCTCTTCAATTGCCTGCACCAGAATATGCACAGCATCATAACCCAAAACAGCAAACATGTTGGCGTCTGCGTTATATTTTGCCTTGTATTCTTCAAGGAACTTCTTCAGAGCCGGATCGGTGGATTCTGCGGAATACTGGCTGCAGAACAGAGAGCCCTCCACAGCAGACGCGTTGTCTTTGCCAACCTGCTTAATCACGCCGTCCCAGCCGTCGCCGCCCAGCAGGGTAGATTTAATGCCCAGCTGTCTGGCCTGTGTAGCGATCAGCGCAACATCCTGGTAATACACCGGTACAAAGAACACGTCGGGGCTCTTCGCGGCAATCTTCGTCAGCTGCGATTTGAAATCGACGTCGTTGGTGGTGTAGCTTTCCTTTGCGACGACCTCCAGACCAAGGTCTTTGGCGGTCTTCTCAAAGGTTTCCGCCAGGCCGACGGAATAGTCGTCCGCCATATTGTAAATGATCGCAGCGGTCTTCGCGTTCAGCTTTTTGCTAGCGTAATTCGCCATCAATTCCCCCTGGAAAGGATCAGTAAAGCAGGCGCGGAATACATTCGGGCCCGCCGCGGTGACATCCTCGGCGGTAGCAGTAGCGGAGATCATCGGGATTCCGCTCTTTGCCGCTTCGGATGAAACCGCCAGCGTGGGGGTAGAAGTAACGTCGCCGATCAGCGCTACGATCTTATCGTTCTGCACCAGCTTATTGTAAGCGTTGACCGCCTCGGTTGCGTCACCCTTGGTATCGTAAGAAATATATTTAATCTTTTTACCCAGAACACCGTCACCCTGGTTAATCTGTTCTATCGCCAGCTGAACCGCATTGTTTACCGCAGTGCCATAAATAGAAACGCTACCGGTCAGGGGGGCCAAGCCGCCAATTACAATCTCATTTGCATCCGTATTTGCAGCGGCACAGGAAGAGCCGCTTTCCGCCGGCTTATTGCCGCAGCCGGTCAGAGCAGTACCCATCATTACCGCAGCCATTGCAGCGGCCAAGATACGCTTTTTCATCGTGTTTCCTCCTAAAATAAAATTAATATATCATCGGCGAACCGAAAATATAATTCCGCGGACCCCTCTTGTCCGACTTCCCTTTTCCATATGCAACAAAATCAGCCGGGCCAAAGGCAGCGGGCAGCCATGCCGCCACGCTTTAAAATATAAAAAAGATACCGCATTGCTCTGTAAAAGCGATCTGCCTAAAGCAGAACCGTTCTCTGCAAAAATCTTTCTTCAAATTATACTCCCGCCGGGCAGTTTTTGCAACTGAAACCTAAAAAAATGCGTTTTGTTCTCCGATCACGTTCATTTTCTTTCAACTATTGCCGTTTTTTTAGTATCACTGTTCAAAATACGAAAGTTTACTCATCAAAACCTGCAAGAATCACTTTGTGCCTCCCCAGAGGGCAATCGCCGCCTTAATGGGAATCCCCCGGGCGGAAAACATCTGCTCATGCTCCGTAGAGGGGCTTTCCTCCCACTGCTCGGCGTGAAGGTTCTGCGTAGACCGCAGCAGCGTAAAGCCGCTCTCTGTAAAATACCGCAGCGTAGAGAGGTACAAAGCCTCGTCGTCCGTCTTAAAATGGATCTCCGCTCCGTCAGCTAAAAAAGACTTGTACAGCTCCAGCTGATTCGGGTGCGTCATGCGCCGCTTATGGTGCCGCACCTTTGGCCAGGGATTGCAGAAATTAATGTAGAGCCGCTCCACCCCGTCGCTCAAATCGACGACCTTGGGCATGTCCTCAATATGATGCGCGATCAGCGCCACATTATGAACCGGTTTTTCCTGCTCACCATATGCTTCTTCCAGATTTCTGCGCGCCACGCCCAGAACGTCCGGACTTTGGTCGACGCCGATGTAGTTGATCTCCGGATGGAGGGGTGCAAGCTTGGCCAGAAAGACCCCCTTGCCGCAGCCCAGCTCCAGATGGATCGGGCGCTTCTCGGGGAACCATTCGCCCCAGCGGCCCTTCCATTCCTCCGGAGTGCCGATAAAATACGGGCAACGGGCCAGCTCCGGGCGTGCCCACGCCTTTTTTCTCATTCTCATTGTTTCCACCGCCAGCAGCCGCACACATCGGGCCTGTCGTCGCGCTCGTTTCAAAGGAGCCGATATGAATATGATAAGCGCGCATCTTAAAAGCCGTTCCAAAAGCGCGGCCGGTGTTTGATTGCTCCCACAGCCGAAAAAACGGCATGTGAATCAGCTTTTCTATTGTAATGCACACAGCGGGAAAATGCAAGCGTTTCCGCTTTGTTTTGGCACTTTCCCGCGCCCGCGCGCACAAAAGCGCCGGGAGCAGATGCCCCCGGCGTTTGAAACCGCTGGTGATGCCATGGAGTGAATTTTTTCAGCGCCGTCCGGCTGCGCGGCCGCCGCTCAGGCGACCAGCTCATCCAGCGTACCGAACGTATATCCCATCTTTTTCCATTCGGTGATCAGCTGGTCGAGAATCTCCGCGTTTGTTTTCGACGTGCTGTGCAGCAGAATTACCGCGCCGGGATGAATCCGCGTCGTCAGCTTTTTCATCGCCTCGTCGTGGCTGGGCTGCTTATCGACCTGCCAATCCACATACGCGAGGCTCCAGAAAATCGTGCGGTAGCCGAGCTCGTTTGCCATCTGCAGGTTTTCTTTGCTGTATTTTCCCTGCGGCGGGCGGTAGAACTTCTTCATCGGCTGCCCCACAGCCGCCTCATAAGCTTCCTCCAGCGACTTGATCTCCTTTTCAAACGAAGCCTTATCCTGAATCTTCGCCATGTCGGGATGATGGTAGGTATGGTTGCCCACAATGTGGCCTTCCTCCGTCATGCGCTTGACCAGATCGGCGCTGGTATCGATATAATGCCCCACCACAAAGAACGCGGCCTTGACGTTCTGCTTCTTGAGCGTATCCAAAATGGAGGCGGTGTTGCCGTTTTCGTACCCGCAGTCAAAGGTCAGGTACACTTTCTTCTGGCTGGTGTCGCCTCTGTAATACGCGTGATAGGGCTTTAAATCCGCATCGCTCGCATCTACCACCGGGGTATTCCCCTGCGGGCCCTGAAAGCTGAGCCCCCAGCTGACGGCCGCGCCGGTTTCCACCGCTGCTCCGGCGGTAAAACGGTAAGCAAGAGGCCCGCCAATCAGCAGCAAACAGCACGCCAGCACCGCGGCCACATGTCTTTTCTTTAAAATCAAATACATTCTCTCACTCCCTCTGACTCTCAGGGCAGCTGCCTTCCCGTTGGGCACCGCTCAACAGCGCGGGCTGCGGGGCCTTCCGCTGTTGATTCCCTCCGCTCAGATCTCCGGCCGCAGCGCCAAGGATTCTCTCTTTCTAATTTATGACGCCGCGCCGCGTTTTATGAATGTTTTTCTTTCTCCGCTCCGGAGCCCCGTTCCCTTTTCCTTATATATATGGAAAAGAGAGGGTAGGAACCGCTCCCCTTCGGAATTTCTCATGGAGAATGAAAGAGATGTGAACCGCCGGAATTCGGGAAGAAATGTTAAGGAAAAATTAAACCTGTGAGAAGATTTCCTAGGTTTGTTGAAATCTGATTTGGTGCTTTCTATACTGAATCTGTAAGGAAGGCTCTTTTGCCAAAAAATGGAAAGAGTGAGTCAAGGAGGGTAATATGAAAAAAAGTTCAAAAACGTTTGTATGCAGTGTTCTGGCGGCCGGACTGATCATTTCGTCAGCGACCGGCGCATTTGCGGCCACCGAGCACTTCAATGACGCCACAAAGGATTCCGCGTGGGCCGGCTTCGAGCAGCAGTGGGCAACATCCGTCAGCACAGATTATCAGCAGGTTTCTCTGACGCCGGGCAAAAATGAAACAGAGCTGAATTTCGGCTGGTACTCCAAAACCGGCGCTGCGGCGACCCCGGTGGTCCGCCTCGCAACCAAGGAGGACATGAGCGACGCAAAAACCTTTACCGGCACCACCTCTCCCGCAATCGATGGGTATGTCTCCAACAAGGTGACCGTGAGCGGCCTGAAGGAAAACTCCACCTATTACTACACCTACCAGGTGAACGGCGTGGAAAGCAAGCCCGTTAAATACGCCACCAAAAGCTTTTCCAGCTTCAAGATGCTGTTCTTCGGCGACCCGCAGATCGGCGCTTCTAAGGGACAGACCGTTTCCACCGGCAACGCGCTGGAAAACAAATCGGCCCTGAACACCGCCGCGAGAAACGACTCCTTCAACTGGAACAAATCGCTGAACATCGCGCTGAAAAGCAACCCCGACGTTAGCTTTGCTTTGTCCGCAGGCGACCAGATCAACAAAAACGTAAACGGCACCGACCCCGGGAACGAGATGGAATACGCCGGGTACCTGTACCCCGCCGCCCTCAAATCCCTGCCCGTAGCCACGACCATCGGCAACCACGACGCCACGAACAAGAGCTACAGCTTCCACTTTAACAACCCGAATTCCTTTACCGAAGAAACCAGCCCCTCTGTGGCCGGAAACGGATATTACTATACTTACGGCAACGCGCTGTTCGTTGTGCTGAACACCAACAACTACAACTGTGCGGACCATGAGGCTCTGCTGAAAAAAGCCACCGAGGAAAACCCCAACACCCGCTGGAGAATCGTTATGTTCCACCAGGATATTTACGGCAGCGGACTGGATCACTCGGAATCCGACGGCATGGTGCTGCGCACCCAGCTGACCCCCATTCTGGACAAATATGACGTCGACGTGGTTCTTCAGGGACACGACCACAGCTACTCCCGCAGCTACCTTTTGCAGGGCGACGGAAAAACCCACCCGACCTACGACGCACATAAGCTGGCGGACGGCAGCTTTGACTGGGACAACGTGATCGACAAATCCACCAAGCAGGTGCTCCCGTATTATCCCGATGAGAAGGATGCAAAGGCTGTGGCGGCGAATGCGCTCTTCCTGAAAGGAAACGAGGCCTATACCATTACCGGAGACAAATCCACCAAGGTTGTGAATCCGCAGGGCACTCTGTACATGACCGCCAACTCTGCTACCGGCAGCAAGTTCTACGAGCTGACCCACCAGCAGCAGAACTTTATCGCATACCGCAACCAGAACTGGCAGCCCAGTTATTCGGTTCTCTCTCTGGACGACAAAACCTTCAGCATCTCGACTTACAGCATCGCTCAGGATCAGGTAAGCCAGATCGACAGCACCTTCACCATTGAGAAAACGGTAAACCGCACACCGGCAGTTACCTCTGCGGCTACCGGCAGCACCGGAAAAGGCACGGCTTCCGCTGCGAAAACCACCACTCCCAAAACCGGGGACGCAAACGACCTGACCGGCACCGGCGCTTTGGCGGCGCTTGCCGTTCTTGGCCTTGCCGCAGCGGGCGTGGCGGCGCTGAAAGAGAAAAAGAGCAAGCTCGCAAAATAAGTAACAGCACAGCTTGACGGGCAGCCGGGGCGCGGAGCGAAAGCTTTTCGCCCCCTTTGTCCTGTCAGCGTCCACGAAGGGAATCCTAGAGAAAACAGAGGAAACAAATATGCTGAAGAATATGGCAGAAAAATATTTTGTGGACCGAAAAGCGAACGTGCGCAGAGCCGTTATCGCCGTGCTGGCCGTGGTGTTTGCACTCTTTCTGTACCAGCTCAATCAGGTGCAAAAGCCCGAGCTTGTCACAACCGTGGGGCGTACCTTTGAGCACGCCCGGGTGGTTGAGGTTGTAAAGGACAATTTACAGGAGGACGGTCACCGCTACGGGGAACAGCAGGTTCGCCTTTTGATGCTGAGCGGCTCAAAGCAAGGGCAGACGGTAGACGCCACCAGCGCCGCGGGCTACCTGTTCGGCGCGGGCTGTACCCCCGGCATGGAGGTCATCGCGATCCAGAGCGTTTCCGGGGATATTTCGGTTACCTCCGTATACAGCGCGGACCGTGAAAAGGTCATCTATGTATTTGTTCTGCTGTTTTTCCTGCTGCTGAGCATCATTGCGGGCAAACAGGGAATCAAGTCCTCCATCGGGCTCATCTTCACACTGGCCTGTATTTTCTGGCTGTACCTGCCCTTGGTGTTCCGTGGCTTTTCCCCGTTCTGGGCAGCGGTGCTGGTGGCGGCGGTCACCACCGTGGTGACGGTGTACCTGATCGGCGGGCCGACCAAAAAATCGGCCTGCGCCATGATCGGCACGGTGTCCGGCGTGATCATCGCGGGCGCGGCGGCAGTGATCTTCGGCCATTTCTCGGGGGTTTCCGGCTATAATGTCTCCGACATTGAAAACCTGCTGTTTCTGGGGGACAGCACCAAGATTCAGGTGGGCGGGCTTTTGTTCTCCGGGCTGCTGATTTCCTCTCTGGGCGCCGCGATCGATATCTCGATTTCGATCGCCTCCACCGTCAACGAAATCCATGAGAGCAACCCCTCGCTTGGCAGGGCGGCACTTTTTTCCTCCGGCATGCGGGTGGGGCGCGACATCATGGGGAGCAACGCCGCCACGCTGATTCTCGCGTTCGCGGGCGGCTCTTTGAGCATGCTGGTATCGAATTATGTGTATGACCTGCCGTACATTCAGGTCGTGAATTCTTATGGGATCGGCATTGAGATCATGCAGGCCTTTTCCGCCAGCTTCGGTATTATTCTGGCGGTTCCGATCGTAGCGGCTGTTTCCGCCGTTTGGATGGGCCCCTCCCACACCGTTCCCGCGGCTGCCGCGGAAATTTCGGAGCCTTTGCCCGGGGAAGCGGCCGTGCTCCCCGCCCCGGCGGAAGGTCTGCCTCGGGATGCCCAGCCGGCCGGCACGTTTTCCGCCGCGGTGATTTCCCGTATAAAGCGGCTGACTCCCGTACTCGCACAGGGCAAACAGGCGCTGCTCCTGCACTGGAAGGGCATTACCGTTGCGGTGTGCCTGTTTATACTGGCCTTCTGCGGCCTGCAGTTTTATTCGGCCTATATGGAATACCAGAATGCGGGCAAGGACTACCGGCAGGCGGAGCAGAGCATGGAGTCCTCCTCCCCGGCCCTCTCGATCAAGGGTACTGCCGCCCCTCTGGAATCGAGCGCACCGCAGGAAAAACCGTTTGTCTTCGATTACAAAAAGCTCACCGCTCAGAACAGCGACGCGGCTGGCTGGATTCGCCTGCCGGGTACCGGCCTGAGCTACCCGGTGGTACAGGGCAAGGACAACGACTACTACCTGACGCACACCTTTTACAAGAATAAGAACACCGCCGGGGCCGTTTTTCTGGATTCCCGCCTTTCGGGCGGCCTTTCCGCGCAGCATTCCATCCTATACGGTCACAACATGCGCGACGGCTCCATGTTCGCCGAACTGCTCCGCTACCGGGAGAAAGCCTATTGGGAGCAGCACCCGACGCTGGAGCTGTACAGCAAGGGCGGAAAAATTCTCCGCGAGGGTTTTTTCGAATAGGGGGTTTTTTCCCCCCCACGAAGCCGCGCCGGACAGCGAAACCTATACGCTTACCTTTCCGGATCAGTCAAAATACGAACAGTATTTAAAGGCGATGGCAAAGCTGTCCCTGTATGACACCGGAGTTACCGCAGGCCCAGGCAGCCAGATCGTAACCCTCTCCACCTGTGTCAGTGACGAGCGCGACATGCGCTTTGTTGTGCAGGCCAGAAAAGTGCAGGCCGTATAAACACTGTCATTCATCCCCCTATTCCATAAAAAAGAGAA
>OBWS01001264.1_pt1 | contig 11924 bp, 10 predicted proteins | sample 1495291 | NCBI WGS metagenome assembly OBWS01 (sample SAMEA2580090, study PRJEB22360) | human gut metagenome | biome: human gut; feature: human-associated habitat; material: faeces | place: Denmark | collected 2008/2010 | reverse complement strand
ACACACTGCGGGTAAAACAGGAAGCCCGCGGCGGAACTCAAATCGCAGCGGCGGAGCTTCCCTGTGTCGCCGCGTTCACAAGCCCCGGCTGGAGCCCGCGCCTTCCCACGATAAAAAGCAGCGTTTTGGCCAGTGCCGCGGTGATTCCCACACTGGAATTTCCACAGCCCCCTCCCCCCGCCCTGATGGTGCGGGCAATGCGGCCGGTTCCCAAAAGAAGCGGCGGGATCACGATTCGGGAAAGGGATGCGGAGAACTCCGCCCGCAGACTGTTCCGGCTTTTGAGCAGCTCCGGCGTGTTGTGAGGATGTGATCCAATGAAAAAAGACATCTGGGTTCTGATGGAGCCGGGTCAGGCCGACGGCTATCGGGAATCCTCTCTGGCCTTGCTGCACCCCTGCCGGGCCCTCGCCGACACGCTGGGGGGAACCCTTACCGCCGTGGCTCTGTTCGGCGGCGACGTGGCGAAAGGAGCCGCGATCGCCGGCGCATACGGCGCGGATCGCCTGCTGCTGGCGGATCGTGAGGCTTTGGACCCAGCGGCTGCTTTGGCCTCGCTGGCGGAAAAGGAACACCCCTGGGCCATTCTGGCGGTATCCGCCTGCGAAACACGGGAATACCTGCCCCGGGCCTGCGCCCGGATGGGAACCGGCTTTGCCGCCGACTGCAGCGGATTTGCGCTGGACGCAAAGGCCGACTGCCTTGTCTGGACCCGCCCCGCTTTCGGGGGGAGCGTTCTGTGCGACGTCGTGTGCCCGGTGCGCCGCCCGCAGATCGGTACGGTTCGTTCCGGTATTTATCAACAGAGATCGATTCCCCGCGCTTTGCCCGCCGCGGTCAGCCGTTTCACTCCCGCACAGGGCGATTCCCCCCGCGTGCGGGTTTTCAGACTGCTGCGAAATCTTGCGGAGGATGGAATCGATTTGGAAAACGCAGATATCATAGTGGCCGGCGGAAAAGGGGTGGGAGGGGCACAAGGCTTTCGGCCCCTGCGCGAGTTGGCTGCCGCTCTGGGCGGTGCTGTGGGGGCTTCGCGCTCTGCCGTTGACCGGGGATGGATCTCCGGCGGCCATCAGATTGGGCAGACGGGGCATACGGTTGCCCCAAAGCTGTACATCGCCTGCGGCATATCCGGTGCGATTCAACACCTCACCGGCATGCTGGGCTCCGGAACCATCGTGGCCGTTAACGTCGACCCGAACGCCGCCATTTTTCAGTATTCCGATTATTCAGTGGTCGGGGATTTGTTTGAAGTGCTCCCCGCCCTCACGCGAGAGATACTGCGTCACTGAGGCTCCTTTTCGGCCGGCTGATTTTTACAAGGCAAAAGCAAAGCGTTTTTATTTTTTTCAAAAAACGCTTGTAGTGTTCCCACACTTTGTTATACTGAAAATACGGTACCGTAAATATCAAATCAGACGAGGAGATTCTTTATGGAGTTAACAGTAAAACAAATCGGGATTGCCCGCGCAGACGAACACGGCTTTCGGATCGAACTGAACCCGGAGTACAGAGAGGCCATAATCGGGCTGGAGGGCTTTGCGTATCTGAACATTTTCTGGTGGTTCGACCGCTGCGACACCCCTCAAAGCAGATCGGTACTGACACAGGAGCGGCCTTATGCCAAAGGGCCGGCACTGCTGGGAACCTTTGCCACGCGTTCGCCGGAGCGCCCGAACCCCATTGCGCTCACCTGCGCGCAGGCGACGTATCTGGACCCGGAAAAGGGGATCATCGGCCTTGCCTATTTCGACGCGCTGGATCAAAGCCCGATTCTGGACATTAAGCCCTACACGCCCAGCCTCGACCGTGTGGAGTACCCGGACGTTCCGGACTGGTGCGCTCACTGGCCGAAAAATGTAGAGACCAGCGGAGATTTCGACTGGTCTGCCGAATTCAATTTCTGAGAAAATCGGCAGCCGCACATCTCCTGAAAGGCTTTGTGTTCTCTTGCAGAACACAGCGGATTCCACCATTGCACTGCGTTCGGTGGAAAACCGTCTTGCCACAGTAAAAGGCCCGCGGAACTTCCGCGGGCCTTTTCGCGCTTATTTCTGCGCCGGAAGAGAGGGAGCGTGCGCTTTCCAGCGATCTTGTTTGAAAGGCTGCGTATTAGCGAAGGCCCTGCGGGAGCGCCGCAGGGCCTTCGCTGTTAGCAGAATCGAAACGGTTACCGAATGGTGAGGAGAACATCACCGGCACCGACGGAATGATTTTTCTCAATGTGGATTTTTTCCACAACGCCGCCCGCGGGGGCAAGCAGCTCGTTTTCCATTTTCATAACCTCCAGCAGGATCACCGGCTGGCCGGCCGTTATGCTGTCGCCCTCACGCACCATAATATCCAGAATCTTTCCGGGGAACTCTGCCTTCATCGTTGTTGCTTCTGCACTCATTGTCAAAACTCCTTTTCCAACTCTTATTTTTACTGCTGCAACAGAGATTTTTTATATTGGGAATCAATCTGCGCACACGGGGGCTTTCCATTCTCTGCCGTCTGAGGGGGGACGCCGCGGCAGGGGAAATCCCCAGATTTCGGAAAGCCGGGCCCGTATTCTGCACCGTGGTGAAAAAACCAAGCCAAGGCGCGGCTGCACTGTTCCTGCTTTGCCCCTCCCGCACCACGGGGAGCCGTCAGGCGTTTACCGGGCGGCGGGCTCTGGCGAACGCCTGGAGTTTTTCATAAAACATCCGCAAAAGCTGCTGCGCCTCTTCCACACTGACCCGCTGGAAATGGATTTTGGTGCCGGCCTGCGCCTGCGCCAGCAGGGGCAGGTCCGCCGTTGCCACGGTGGCGATTTTGGTATACCCGCCGGTGGTCTGCCGATCCGCCATCAAAATAATGGGCTGGCCGCTGCTGGGCACCTGAACCGCACCCATCACAATGCCGTCAGACACAATATCCGCTCCCGCCTTATGGGTAATCTCCTCCCCCTCCAGGCGGTATCCCATCCGGTCGTTCGCCGGGGTGACGACATACTCGGCGCTGAAAAAGCTGGCGATGCCCGCTTCGGTAAACAAATCCTCCTGCGGCCCGAGAACGGCCCGCAGAGTGATCTGCGCGGGGAAGTTCGGAATCCATTCCTCACCGGCGGCCCACAGCCTTGCCTCTCCGGACGGCGCTTTGAGCGGCACCATGTCGTCCCGTTTGAGCATGCGCCCCTCAAATCCGCCCACCTGCGCTTTCAGGTTGGTGGATTTGCTGCCCATGATGACCGGAACATCCAGCCCACCGGCAAACGCGATATAGGCGCGGCACCCGCCCTGAATGCCGGCAAACGACAGACGGTCGCCCTCTTTTACCGGGATGGTCCGCCACATGGGAACCGGCTGGTCGTTGAGCTTGGGCTGCATCATGGCCCCGGTCACCGCAATCCGCGTGCTGCACTGAAATTCCAGCACCGGCCCCATCAGGGTTACTTCCAGCACCGCTTCCTCCTGCGGGTTATCCACCAGCAGGTTGGCGGCGCGGTGGCTGTAGCTGTCCATTACGCCGGACACCGAAATGCCCGACTGCAAAAACCCGAACCGGCCCGCGTCCTGAACGGTGGTTAGGGCGCCCGGTGAAATCACTTTTACTGCGTTCATTTCTTCGCCTCCTTTTTGGGGTACAAGCGATACTCGTACCTGCCCTGCGCCACCTGCTGTTCGATCTCGGCATATTCCTTTTCGCTGACGGGAACAAATTTCAGGTAATCCCCGGTGCGGTACAAAATGGGAGGATTGCGCTGCGGATCGTACAGCAGAATTGGCGTGCGGCCGATCAGCTGCCAGCCGCCGGGGCTGGCCAGCGGGTAAATGCCCGTCTGCTGCCCGGCGATCCCGACCGAGCCGCTGTTGATTTTGGTGCGGGGCGTTTTCAGGCGCGGCGTCGCGATGCGCTCATCCATCCCGCCCAAGTAGGGGAAGCCCGGGGCAAAGCCCAGCATGTAAATCAAATACTCCCGCGAGGAGTGAATCCGAATCACCTCGTCGCGGCCAAGGCCGCTGTGCCGGCATACAAAATCCAGATCGGGGCCGCAGTCCCCGCCGTAGAGCGTAGGGATTTCCATCACGTTGGGCTTTGGCAGCTCCATTTTTTCAAGGCTGCCCTCCAGCTTTTGAAGCGTCTCCAGCATGTCGCGGTACGGCACGGTCAGCGGATCGTACTGAACCAGCAGAGAGCGGTAAGTGGGGGTTAAAGACACGATCCCCGGAATGGCGGCCTTTTCAATCGCCAGATACATTCCGCGAACCCGTTCGTTGATCTGCGGGGAGATTTCGCTGCCGAACTCAACGACCAGCGCCGAGTCCCCCGCGATGAGATATTTCGCCTGCGAATACATAACATTCCTCCTGTTGGATTCAGATTAAAACAGGCTGCCCAGCCCGACGATTGCGAAGTACGCGAACAAAATGGCCGAGGCAATGCCGGTTACGGTGAGCCAGATGGGGTGGCGATAGTTCTCGCCAACAATGTCCTTTCGGTACGCGGCGACGAGGCTGATCACCAGCGCCAGCGGCAGTATGAGCGCGTTGAGTGCGCCCGCGATGATCAGCAGCGTGGCCGGCTTACCGATCAGCAGCATGACCAGCGCGGCGCAGGTGATGAAGGCGATCGTCACGGCCTTGTTGTGATTCGACACCGTCTTGCTCAGCGATTTGACAAAGGAAAGCGAGGTATACGACGCGCCGATAATCGAGGTGATTCCGGCGAAGAACAGCAGCAGGCCGAAAACGCGGTAGCAGATTTCTCCGCCGCCCTGCAGAAAGGCGTCGGCCGCAGGGTTCGTGGGGTCGAGCGAAACGCCTTTGACTACCACGCCGAAAACCAGGAGAAACAGGAAGAACCGGCTGAAAGCCGCGATCCCCAGGCCGCCGCAAGCGCTCTTTACGATTCTTTTCTCGTTTTCCTGCCCCACAACGCCGCCGTCGATCAAACGGTGCGCGCCGGCAAAGGTGATATAGCCGCCCACCGTGCCGCCCACCAGAGTGAGGATGGAGGGGAACAGCGCCGGCACCCCTGTGCTGGGCGCAAGAGTCTCTTTTAGCGCCATGCCCACGGGGGGCTGAACGACAATCATGACTCCCAGAATGATGAGGATTTTCAGGATGCTGAGAATCTTTGCGATATTATCCACCGCGCTCTGCGCGTTTTTCACGGAAAATACGATGACGGCAATGACGCCCGCTGTGACGTAACCGGCCCGCAGATCGAGCCCCAGCATAGCGTTCAGGCCGAGAGCCGCGCCGCCGACGTTGCCGATGTTGAAAATCAGGCCGCCAACAAATACGAAAACGGCCAGAAAATACCCCAGACCCGGCAGCAGCTTGTTCGCCACATCCTGCGCGCGCATGTTGGCCACGCACAGAACGCGCCACACGTTGACCTGCACGATCAGGGACAAAAGCAGCGAAGCAATAATGACGAAGCCGAAGCTGCCGTGAAAATCATTGGTGAATTTTGCGGTCTGTGTCAAAAAGCCCGGCCCCATTGCCGAGGCCGCCATCAAAAATACGCCGCCGATGGCCTGACTGCGCTTGGTTTTGGTCTTGGTTTCACCGTCCATTAACAAATCCTCCTAAACCCGGTTATCATTCTGTACAGGCCCGCAGATCGGCAATCTCAATTCCCTCTTTGGTCAGGCTTTCACGAATATGTTTTACAAACTCGACCGCCTCGGCGTTGTCGCCGTGTACGCAGATCGACTGTGGTTTGAGTGAAATCTGCTCGCCGGTGATCGCCGTCACCACATTATCCCTGGCCATGCCGATGATGCGCCGCACACACTCATCCACATCGTGGATCACCGCACCTGGGGTTCCTCTGGCGACAAGGCTGCCATCCGCATTGTAGGCGCGGTCCGCAAATACCTCGCTGGCACAGGTCAGGCCCACCTGCTGCGCGGCCTCGAGCATTTTACTGCCGGAAAGTCCCAAAAAGATCAGCTTGGGGTCTACCTCGTAAACCGCTTCCGCCAGCGCCAGCGCGAGCTTCATGTCTTTGGCGGCCATATTGTACAGCGCGCCGTGCGGCTTCACATGGGCAAGCGGCACTCCGCTCGAAACGCAGAACGCGTTCAGCGCGCCGATCTGGTATTTCATGTAAGCCTTGGCCTCTGCAGGGGTGATGTTCATGTTGCGGCGGCCGAAGCCCATCAGGTCAGGGAAGCCGGGGTGTGCCCCGATGCTGACGCCTTTTTCTTTCGCCAGGCGCACCGTATGCTCCATCACGCAGGGGTCACCCGCATGGAAACCGCACCCGACATTCGCGGAGGAAATATACGCGATGACCTCTTCGTCACGGCCGATGGTATAGGCGCCGAAGCTTTCTCCCAAATCGCAGTTCAAATCAATTCTGCTCATTTTTCTTGCTCCTTTACAAAAATCTTATGTAATTCAGATATCTGCCATTGAAATGTTATAGCAATAAGCGTGCCAACCTGTCGTTTCGCGTATTTTTCTGTATTTTGCTGCAAATTCATTTCTTTTTTCACATAGAAAATAAAAAGGCCGTGCGAATTTGCACGGTCTGCCTGTTCAAAATCGCACATGGTGCGATTTTGAACACTTCTATTTCACTCATCTGAACGAATCTAATCAAAACGCAATCTGACTTTTTTAAAATAAAAGGACTACCGGACCGTTACATCCGATCGCGAATTTTCGGTTTCTTCCATGCCGCTCTATCACGAATGAATTTCTACTGCTCCAGCCGGCGGCGCAGAGAAAACCGGCTGTACCCCAAAAGCTTTGCCGCCTGAGAATAATTGTTCCCGGTCAGCCGCAGGGCTTTATCGATATAGGCCTTTTCGAGCCGCTCCAGTTCTTTCTGCAAATCGATCGGGCTGCTCAAATCCCGCATGGGCCAGAACTCTCCGCTTTGCGGCAGAGCTGCCTGCGGAGCGCCGCTTTCCTCCAGCAGCTGGCCGGTATGCTCCAGCACATCGCCGCCGCAGAACAGCACGGCGCGCTCGAGCACGTTGCGCAGCTCGCGCACGTTCCCTTTCCAGGAATACTCCTTGAGCTTGTGCAAAAAGGCGGGGGAAATCTGCCGGATATTTTTGCCCAGCTTCTGGTTAAAAAAATCCAGATAGTACCGGCACAGCGGCTCAATATCCTCGGGCCGCTCGCGCAGGGGCGCCAGATAAAGCTGAACGACGTTCAGCCGGAAAAACAGATCGGCCCGGAACGTTTTTTCTTCAATGGCCTGTTCCAGCGGGCGGTTCGTCGCGGCGATGACCCGCACATTTACCTCTACGTCGCTCAGCCCGCCGACCCGGCGGAATTTGCGATCCTCCAGAAAAGTGAGGAGTTTGGCCTGCATCGGGAGCGGCATATCTCCGATTTCATCCAGGAACACCGTTCCCTCGTTCGCCAGCTCAAACAATCCCTTTTTTCGGGCCAGCGCCCCGGTAAACGCGCCCTTCTCGTGCCCGAACAGCTCGCTTTCAAACAGGCTTTCCGGCACGGCGCTGCAATTGATTTTCACCAGCGGAAAATTCCGGCGCGCACTTTTCTGGTGAATCTGCGCCACCACCACGCCCTTGCCGCTGCCGGTTTCGCCGCGCACGAGAAGGTCTACGTTATCTTTGGCGCTGAGCAGCCCCACCTGCCTTTTGATCTGCCGCATCTGCGGGCTGACCCCGATCAAATCGGGCGGCCCGCCCGAAGAAAGCAGCTCCAGCTTGCGACGGCTTTTCAACTGATCGAGTGCGCGGCGAATGACAATATCGATGGCGTCGATATCGAACGGCTTCTGCACATAATCGTACGCGCCGCGCCGAATGGCCTGCACCGCCTGCGAAACGGAGCTGTACGCCGTAATGATGATGATCTGAATGTCCTCGTCCAGCTTTTTGATGGTTTCGATGTATTCCATGCCCAGCACGTCCCCGAGCCGGTTGTCCAGCATCACGACGTCGGGCTTGAATTCCTCCGCCAGCCGAAGGCCCTCCCCGATGGTTTCGGCCTCCTGCGTCAGATACCCCAGATCCGTCAGTCCCTCGCGCAGCGAGATGCGGATGAGGTATTCGTCGTCAATAATCAGTATTTTACTTTGCATCGGTTTGTTTCCTTTCTTCCGCACTGCGCTCTAACGGCGGAAGGTGATCTTCGCTTTTGTTCCCTGCCCGGGCGCGCTCTCCATGTGAAAGGCGGCGTCATTCTGCCGCAGAAGCTGCGACACAATGGAAAGGCCCATTCCGCCGTCGCGGTTTTCCCCGCCCGGGCGCTCCGCTGCCATCCCCGGCCCATCGTCGATGATCCACAGGCAGACGCGATCCTCCCGCATATCGGCCCTCATCAGAATCTCTCCCCCGCTTTTCATCGCCTTGATGCTGTTGTTGATCAGATTGATGAGCACCTGCTTCATGGCGCTTTTATCGGCATACAAAAGAACGTCCTTCGGTACCTCGCACCGCAGATGAATGTGGCTGTTTTCCGCAATTTTGGAATACAGCAGCAAAATTTCCCCAAACAGCTCGTCCACGGGGATCAGGTCTTTTTTCAGCTCCCGCTTCCGGCCCAGACTGCACAAATTTTCTACCAGAAGATTAATGCGGTCAACCTCGCCGACGATGGTTTCGCACAGAACCCGGTCATTCTCCTGCGTTACATGGCGCTCCACAACCTGCACCCCCACGCGGATTCCAGCCAGCGGGTTGCGGATTTCGTGCGCAAGCTCCGCGGCCAGCTTTCCGGTATAGATCAGCTTTTCATCCTGCACCGCCTGCTCCTCCATCAGTTTGCGGTAGGTGATATCGTCCACCGTGCAGAGCACGCCCCATGATTTCTGATTTTCATCCATCAGCCGCCACACGCCGAGCTCCACATCCAGCCGGTGATTTTCTTCGTCCGTCAGCTGGATCGGATCGTAAAATACCTTTTGGTTTTCGAGGCATTCTTCTAAAAGGGCCGACAGCGGTTTTCCCTCATGCCGGTACTCGGTTTTTGCCAGCAGATTCTGTGCGCGGCTGTTGCTCAGCAGGATATTCTGATCCTGATCGTAAGCGATAACGGCGAGCGGCAGGCTTTCCACAATGGTTTGATTCAGATTCTTTTCCCGGCGCAGATCGGCCGTGTAGCGCTGAAGATTCCGCAGCATCCCCTGAAATGCGCGCGCCAGCTGGCCCAGCTCGTCGCCGCGTTTGGTGAATTCCACATCCACGTCCCACGGCTCCTGCGGCTGCTCGCTGACGGTGCGGCAGGCGTAGCTCAGCCGCCGAATGGGCGTTGAGATGTTGTCGGCGATCAGAATACTGGCTTGCAGCACCAGAATCAGCTGGGCGATGATTGCCAGAACGGTATACTTCTGCTCATGCAGCAGTTCTGTCGTGAACACCTGCGGGTCGACCGTGTACGATATCTTCCAGCCGAGCCGGTTGTCACTGCTGGAATACAGCACCTCACCCGTTCCGACCGGGGTTCCGCCGATAAAAGCGCCGTCCCGGTCTTCAATCAGAATGTGGAACTGCGGGAGCTCCCTGTATTTTTCCCGCAGCTGCTGCACCTGACCCATCCGCACGGAATAATCGATATCGAATTCCATCAGGGCAATGTTGTTCTCCGCCAGATTCCGCTCTTTTGCCAGCTTTGTGCTTCGGCTCGTATCGTACAGAATCACGCCGAATATGGCGGTGGAGACGATCCCCAGCAGGAGGAACGGGAGCAGTATTTTTCGCTCAATATCAAAGATCGGTCTGCGGCGCATCGGCGGCCCCCTCCTTCCAGGTCAAACGGGACGTAAGAAAGAATCCCAGCGAGGACAAAACGGTTCCCGGGAACGCCGGGTGAACCGGCAGAATCTGGCGGTAGTACAGCGGGTAAAACGCCGCGATCGCCAGCAGCCCGACCAAAAGCGCCGCCCAGGCGCCCTGACGCGTGGCCTTCGGGTATAAAAACGCGCCGTACAGCGCCGGAAAAAAGATCACGCCGAAAATCCCCCAGATGTCACCGCCGTAAGACAGCAGGCTGGCCGGAGGGTGCGTGGAGAACAACAGCGACAAGGTGCCGCCGATCAGCACCCCAAGGCGCGTCAGCAGAATCGTCGTATACTCCCGCGGCGGCTTAGGGCACAGGGGACGGATCACATCGTAGGCAAACGAAGTGGAAAACAACAGAAGCTGTGAATTTGCGACGGAAACGCACGCCCCCAGAATCGCAAACAGGAACAGTGTATTGAGGGGCGTGAACAGACGGTCGTTCAGAACGTACACCACCACGTCGTCCGCGTTCGTCACAGCAGCCAGCGACGGGAACAGCACGCGCATCCCCAGCCCGATCGTGAGCAGGGCAAAATAGAAAACAGCCAGGTAGCACAGCGCGCTGCGCACGGTGCTGCGGGCGGAACGCTTGTCCTTCGCGGAAAGCATACGGATCATATACTGGGGATTGCTGGCCAGCCCCAGCCCCCACCCAAAGAACATGGTGGTGCTCATGCGCGGGGTAAACTTCTCCCCGTCGAACAAGCGGAACAGATCGCCCGGCTGGTTGACCGAAACGCTGCCGCCGTGCGCATAGCCGGAAACCTCCCCCGCCTTCTGGAACAGCTCGGAAAAGCCCCCGGCCTGCCCCACCACCAGCAGATACACCGAAACGGTGCCCACCGTCAGCAAAAGGATATGCGCCACATCGATCCGCGTCACCGCGCGGTACCCCCCAAAGGTGGAGTACAGGATGAACAGATAGATCATCAGCGTCGCCACGTTGTAGGGGATATTGAACAGACCGGATGCCACCAGGCCGAACCCCTTGATGTGGATGATGATGTACAGCGTATAGGTCACCATCATGACCAGCGCAAATAAAATCTGAAGCCATTTGGAACCGTATTTTTTGCCGACCAGCTCGGGGATCGTCAACACATCGCAGTCATATAGGCGGCCGCTGATCATTTGCAGCAGAAAGGCCCCGAAGAACCAGGGCACCACCGAATACAGCAGCGGGGCCAGCCCGCTTTCAAACACATTGCCCGTAAAGCCGAGGATCGTCGCGGCGGAAATCCATGTTCCGATAAAGGTCAGCGTGCTGCGGAACAGGCTCAGCTGCCGGTTCCCCAGGTAAAAGTGCCGCAGGGTATTCTGCTGCTGCGTTCTGCTTTTCCCCACGATCAACAGAACGATGGAGTACAGGGCAAAACACCCCAGATAAAGAATCTCCTTATCCAAATTCACCGCTTTTGTCTCCTTTGCTCTTGATGAGAAGCTCCGCGGAGGGCCCCGGACTCTCTGCCGAAAATCAACAGACGCTTTTATATTAGCATATTGTCCCAAAAAAGCAACGCGGGACTTTCGATCTTGTTCCAGAAAACGAAAGCGGTTTTAATCAGAAATCAATTCGCTGCGCCCGGTAGATCCGGTATCGCAACTGAGCCCAAAAACCGTTTTATTTTCCAGCTGTGATTCATGCGACGCTCTCTTGTGTTGCTCATTGATCGGAAACGGCAGCAAACCACCCCAAAGTTCACAGGGAAATACCGGTAGTTTTTATAATATTGGCACAGAAAAAAACAGTATCATTTTATAAAACGCAAGTTTTGACATGAAAGGCCGCGGGATACAAACCAATTTACAGATTTTTACCTGTGCTATACAATTAAAATCCCGTTTTACCTCTTGGCCTCCATATGATAAAATAAATTCAAATACAGGGCAAACCCTCCAATAAAAAACACAAACGGCAAGCAAAGAAGTTGGCTGAATCGGTCACCGCTTTGTCTGCCGTTTTCTTTTTTGCCCAAAAATAGAGGCCTGCACTGTACTTTTCGCAAATGTTACCGATTTTTGCCCCTCTCTGGCAGCAAAGGCCATACGGCGGATTTTCTCAATACTCTTCCGGTTTTCGACCTTCCCAAAGGAAAAACAGAATCATCCTTTTTTGCTTTGCACCCAAAAATGGCAGAAAGAGTTTCTTGACATCATTTCAAAAACGTAGTACCGTATTAAA
>OBWS01001262.1_pt1 | contig 11945 bp, 9 predicted proteins | sample 1495291 | NCBI WGS metagenome assembly OBWS01 (sample SAMEA2580090, study PRJEB22360) | human gut metagenome | biome: human gut; feature: human-associated habitat; material: faeces | place: Denmark | collected 2008/2010 | reverse complement strand
AACCCAATTCATACTGTTTAAGGAATAACAATGCCCAGTGTTAGCTTTCTTAACGAATGAGTTTTACGCAAATATGTTGGCATCTTTTTTAACAGGATGCACCGGTTAATGAATAGAACAACCGGGAGTAGCATTATTTCGCTTTAGCAGAGGATGGCGCATGAACGCCATCCTGCAATAGCATTACTCTTTATTAAGGAATTTTACTGCCTTATCAGGGAAATCAGTAAACAGCCCATTTACACCCGCTTTGTTATACAGAGCATCATATAACTGATTCACATCAGTAGTGTATTCAGGCAGCTTATCTGACCGCACGGTGTAAGGATGCACTACCAGCTTGTTCTGCTGAGCATCTTGCACCATGCCAGTGAGTTTGATATTACCTGGCTGCGATGTCTCCTCAATCAACATATGATAATCCGGACCAATACCATCAGCATATTCCGCCACCTGTTTCATGGCCCCCGGCTTAAACATCCAGTCGTAGTTGTAATTAACCCAGCTTCCGTCCGGCTGTTTCTGCTGAGTTTCGTTCCAGTCGGTATAGGCAATCAGCTGTACCAGATTGAGGTCCATGCCCATTTTAGGTTCCAGCTCATTCTTAATACGCTTCAGTTCATCGGCATCAAAACATTGCAAATAAACTTTGTCGTCCTTACCGCTGTAACCATATTTCTTCAGCACTTCCAGCGTTTTAGCCGCAATATCCTTCCCTTCCTGATGATGGAACCACGGCGCTTTAATTTCTGGATAGATACCGATATTTTTCCCGGTAGAGTGATTTAACCCCTGAACAAATTCAATCTCTTCTTCGAAAGTGTGTACCCGGAAGTCAGATTTACCCATCGGGAAACGCCCCGGATAAGTCTGTACTTTCTTACCGTTTTCAATATCGAAACCTTCGGTAAATTTCAGCGACTTAATTTCATCGAGCGTGAAATCTATCGCGTAGTAACGACCGTCTTTGCGCGCCCGATCCGGGAAACGATCGGCAACATCAGTAACACGATCGAGATAATGGTCATGCAGGACAACCAGATGGTCGTCCTTCGTCATCACCAAATCCTGTTCCAGATAATCCGCTCCCTGCGCATACGCCATCGCTTTTGCTGGCAGCGTATGCTCCGGCAAATATCCACTGGCACCGCGATGGGCGATGACTATTTTTTCGTTGCTATCCGCCGCCATTGCACTGCTTCCCATGATCATTCCACTCATCATGATCGCCATGCTAAGGTTTTTTAGCGTCAATTTCATGCCATTAGCCTCCGTTGCGTTTTTGCAGTAATTCCTGATGGCGACGTTTTTCGCCAATCATCACAACAATCAACAAGATAACCGCGAGAATGCTGCCGCCAATCATTACCATAAAGCCGCCATCCCAGCCGAAGAAGTCCACGGTGTAGCCAACAATCGCGCTCGCCGCCACCGAACCGCCCAGGTAACCAAACAGCCCGGTAAAGCCCGCTGCCGTACCTGCCGCTTTTTTCGGTGCCAGTTCCAGCGCATGCAGACCGATCAGCATCACAGGGCCGTAGATCAGGAAGCCGATAACAATCATACAAATCATATCTACGGTTGGGTTACCTGCCGGGTTCATCCAGTAAACGATAGTCGCGATGGTCACCAGTGTCATAAAGAAGACGCCGGTGGCCCCACGGTTGCCACGGAAGACTTTATCCGACATCCAGCCGCACAGCAGGGTGCCCGGAATGCCCGCATACTCATAGAAGAAGTAGGCCCAGGAGGATTTATCCAGCGCGAAGTGTTTCACCTCTTTCAGATAAGTCGGTGACCAGTCGAGGATGCCGTAACGCAGCAGATAAACGAACACGTTGGCGATAGCGATGTACCACAGCAGTTTGTTCGGCAGCACGTACTGCATGAAGATTTGCTTCGCCGTCAGCTCCTGTTCCGCTTTTTCGTTATAGTCGTCCGGATAATCATTTTTGTACTCTTCGATCGGCGGCAGGCCACAGGATTGCGGGGTATCGCGCATCATCGCAAAGGCGAACAGTGCCACCAGAATGGCGCAGAAAGCGGGCATATAGAGCGCCGCGTGCCAGTCATTGAACCAGGCCATCCCCAGCAGGAACAGCAGCGGCGGAATACCACCACCGACGTTGTGCGCACAGTTCCACACTGACACAATGCCGCCACGTTCTTTCTGCGACCACCAGTGCACCATAGTACGACCGCACGGCGGCCATCCCATCCCCTGGAACCAACCGCAGAGGAACAGCAGCACAAACATCACCGCAATGCTCGACGTCGCCCATGGCACAAAGCCCATAAACAACATCACTGCCGCCGCCAGAATCAAACCTGCGGGCAGGAAAACGCGCGGATTCGAGCGATCCGATACCGAACCCATGATGAATTTCGAAAATCCATAAGCAATCGAGATCCCCGAAAGGGCAAAACCTAAATCACCGCGTGAGAATCCCTGCTCAACCAGATAAGGCATAGCGAGCGCAAAGTTCTTACGAACCAAATAGTAAGCAGCATAGCCAAAGAATATCCCCAGGAAAATTTGCCAGCGCAATCGACGATAAGTCGGATCGATCTCCGCGGCAGGTAAGCGCGCTTTATGTGGCGCTGGTTTAAAAATACTCAACATTGATAGCCTCCGTGGCCCGTGGTCTTATTTATGATTAACAGCCTGATTCAGTGGGAGAACCTGCCGTTTCTTGAGTTGCCGCGATGTTAAGAAAACATTCATAAATTAAATGTGAATTACCGCACACATTATTAAATACGATGGTTGAAATGTTCAGAATGACGCATGAAATCACTTTTCACTTTCGAATTATGAGCGAATATGCGCGAAATCAAACAATTCATGTTTTTACTATGGCTAAATGGTAAAAAACGAACTTCAGAGGGATAACAATGAAAACTCGCGACTCGCAATCAAGTGACGTGATTATCATTGGCGGCGGCGCAACGGGAGCCGGGATTGCCCGCGACTGTGCCCTGCGCGGGCTGCGCGTGATTTTGGTTGAGCGCCACGACATCGCAACCGGTGCCACCGGGCGTAACCACGGCCTGCTGCACAGTGGTGCGCGCTATGCGGTAACCGATGCGGAATCGGCCCGCGAATGTATTAGTGAAAACCAGATCCTGAAACGCATTGCACGTCACTGCGTTGAACCGACCAACGGCCTGTTTATCACCCTGCCGGAAGATGACCTCTCCTTCCAGGCCACTTTTATTCGCGCCTGCGAAGAAGCAGGGATCAGCGCAGAAGCTATAGACCCGCAGCAAGCGCGCATTATCGAACCTGCCGTTAACCCGGCACTGATTGGCGCGGTGAAAGTTCCGGATGGCACCGTTGATCCATTTCGTCTGACCGCAGCGAACATGCTCGATGCCAAAGAACACGGTGCGGTTATCCTTACCGCTCATGAAGTCACGGGGCTGATTCGTGAAGGCGCGACGGTGTGCGGTGTTCGTGTACGTAACCATCTCACCGGCGAAATTCAGGCACTTCATGCGCCTGTCGTAGTTAATGCCGCCGGGATTTGGGGGCAACACATTGCCGAATATGCCGATCTGCGCATTCGCATGTTCCCGGCGAAAGGATCGCTGCTGATTATGGATCACCGCATTAATCAGCATGTGATCAACCGCTGCCGCAAACCTTCCGACGCCGATATTCTGGTGCCTGGCGATACCATTTCGCTGATTGGCACCACCTCTTTACGTATTGATTACAGCGAGATTGACGATAATCGAGTGACGGCAGAAGAAGTTGATATTCTGCTGCGTGAAGGGGAAAAACTGGCCCCCGTGATGGCGAAAACACGCATTTTGCGGGCCTATTCTGGCGTGCGTCCGCTGGTTGCCAGCGATGACGACCCGAGCGGACGTAACGTCAGCCGTGGCATCGTGCTGCTCGACCATGCTGAACGCGATGGTCTCGACGGATTTATCACCATCACCGGTGGCAAACTGATGACCTATCGGCTGATGGCGGAATGGGCTACTGACGCGGTGTGTCGCAAGCTGGGCAACACGCGCCCCTGTACCACTGCCGACACGCCGTTGCCTGGCTCACAGGAACCGGCAGAAGTCACGCTGCGCAAAGTGATCTCCCTGCCCGCTCCGCTGCGCGGTTCCGCAGTTTACCGGCACGGCGATCGCACACCAGCCTGGCTGAGCGAAGGCCGCCTGCACCGCAGCCTGGTATGTGAGTGCGAAGCGGTAACTGCGGGTGAAGTGCAGTACGCAGTAGAAAATTTAAACGTTAACAGCCTGCTGGATTTACGCCGTCGTACCCGTGTAGGGATGGGTACCTGCCAGGGCGAACTCTGCGCCTGCCGGGCTGCCGGACTGCTGCAACGTTTTAACGTCACGACGTCCGCGCAATCTATCGAGCAACTTTCCACCTTCCTTAACGAACGCTGGAAAGGCGTGCAACCCATAGCATGGGGAGACGCACTGCGCGAAAGCGAATTTACCCGCTGGGTTTATCAGGGACTGTGTGGTCTGGAGAAGGAGCAGAAAGATGCGCTTTGATACTGTCATTATGGGCGGCGGCCTCGCCGGCTTACTCTGTGGCCTGCAACTGCAAAAACACGGCCTGCGCTGTGCCATTGTCACGCGTGGTCAAAGCGCGCTGCATTTCTCATCCGGTTCGCTGGATTTGCTGAGCCATCTGCCAGATAGTCAAGCTGTGACAGACATTCACCACGGGCTGGAATCGTTATGTCAGCAGGCCCCTGCCCATCCTTACTCTCTTCTCGGGCCACAACGCGTACTCGATCTCGCTTGCCAGGCGCAGGCATTAATCGCTGAAAGCGGTGCGCAATTGCAGGGCAGCGTAGAACTGGCTCACCAGCGGATTACGCCGCTCGGCACTCTGCGTTCTACCTGGCTAAGTTCGCCAGAAGTCCCCGTCTGGCCACTGCCCGCGAAGAAAATATGTGTAGTGGGAATTAGCGGCCTGATGGATTTTCAGGCTCACCTTGCGGCAGCTTCGTTGCGTGAACTCGGCCTTGCCGTTGAAACCGCAGAAATAGAGCTGCCGGAACTGGATGTCCTGCGCAATAACGCCACCGAGTTCCGCGCGGTGAATATCGCCCGTTTCCTTGATAATGAAGAAAACTGGCCGCTGTTACTTGATGCGCTTATTCCTGTCGCCAATACCTGCGAAATGATCCTGATGCCCGCCTGCTTCGGCCTGGCCGATGACAAACTGTGGCGTTGGTTGAATGAAAAACTACCTTGTTCACTGATGCTTTTGCCAACGCTGCCGCCTTCCGTGCTGGGCATTCGTCTGCAAAACCAGTTACAGCGCCAGTTTGTGCGCCAGGGTGGCGTGTGGATGCCAGGCGATGAAGTGAAAAAAGTGACCTGTAAAAATGGCGTAGTGAATGAAATCTGGACGCGCAATCACGCCGATATCCCGCTGCGCCCACGATTTGCGGTGCTTGCGAGCGGCAGTTTCTTTAGCGGCGGACTGGGGGCAGAACGTGACGGCATTCGCGAGCCGATTCTCGGCCTTGATGTGCTACAAACCGCCACGCGGGGTGAATGGTATAAGGGCGATTTTTTTGCGCCGCAACCGTGGCAGCTGTTCGGTGTAACCACTGATGAGGCACTACGCCCGTCGCAGGCAGGGCAAACCATTGAGAACCTGTTTGCCATCGGTTCGGTGCTGGGCGGATTTGATCCCATCGCCCAGGGATGCGGCGGCGGTGTTTGTGCCGTCAGTGCTTTACATGCCGCTCAACAGATTGCCCAACGCGCAGGAGGTCAACAATGAACGACACCAGCTTCGAAAACTGCATTAAGTGCACCGTCTGCACCACCGCCTGCCCGGTGAGCCGGGTGAATCCGGGATATCCGGGGCCAAAACAAGCCGGGCCGGATGGCGAGCGTCTGCGTTTGAAGGATGGCGCACTGTATGACGAGGCACTGAAATATTGCATCAACTGCAAACGTTGCGAAGTCGCCTGCCCGTCCGATGTGAAGATTGGCGATATCATCCAGCGCGCACGGGCGAAATATGACACCACACGCCCGTCGCTGCGCAATTTTGTGTTGAGTCATACCGACCTGATGGGTAGCGTTTCCACGCCATTCGCACCAATCGTCAATACCGCTACCTCGCTGAAACCAGTGCGGCAGCTGCTTGATGCGGCGTTAAAAATCGATCATCGCCGCACGCTACCGAAATACTCCTTCGGTACGTTCCGTCGCTGGTATCGCAGCGTGGCAGCCCAACAAGCGCAATATAAAGACCAGGTGGCTTTCTTTCACGGCTGCTTCGTTAACTACAACCATCCGCAGTTAGGCAAAGATTTAATTAAAGTGCTCAACGCAATGGGTACCGGTGTACAACTGCTCAGCAAAGAAAAATGCTGCGGCGTACCGCTGATCGCCAACGGCTTTACCGATAAAGCACGTAAACAGGCAATCACAAATGTAGAGTCGATCCGCGAAGCAGTGGGAGTAAAAGGCATTCCGGTGATTGCCACCTCCTCAACCTGTACATTTGCCCTGCGCGACGAATACCCAGAAGTGCTGAATGTCGACAACAAAGGCTTGCGCGATCACATCGAACTGGCGACCCGCTGGCTGTGGCGCAAGCTGGACGAAGGCAAAACGTTACCGCTGAAACCGCTGCCGCTGAAAGTGGTTTATCACACTCCGTGCCATATGGAAAAAATGGGCTGGACGCTCTACACCCTGGAGCTGTTGCGTAAAATCCCGGGACTTGAGTTAACGGTGCTGGATTCCCAGTGCTGCGGTATTGCAGGTACTTACGGTTTCAAAAAAGAGAACTACCCCACCTCACAAGCCATCGGCGCACCACTGTTCCGTCAGATAGAAGAAAGCGGCGCAGATCTGGTGGTTACCGACTGCGAAACCTGCAAATGGCAGATTGAGATGTCCACAAGTCTTCGCTGCGAACATCCGATTACGCTGCTGGCCCAGGCGCTGGCTTAAACTCCTTTCTGATGCCCGGTAAGCATGTTGTTACCGGGCATTTTTGCGTACACGATTCCGTGCCCAATGTATGCGTTGCAACGCAGTGAAAATTCCTCTGAAAACGTCTCGCAAAGGCTAAAACTGGCAGATGTCAAAGGCCTGGGATAACCGTAATGTCGCGTCATCATAAATATCAGGTGACGGACAACCATGACCGAATCAACAACCTCCTCCCCGCATGATGCGGTGTTTAAAACCTTTATGTTCACACCCGAAACCGCACGGGATTTTCTGGAAATACATCTACCAGAGCCGCTGCGCAAGCTTTGCAACCTGCAAACCTTACGCCTGGAACCCACCAGTTTTATTGAAAAAAGTTTACGCGCTTACTACTCGGATGTTTTGTGGTCCGTGGAAACCAGCGACGGTGACGGTTATATCTACTGCGTGATTGAACATCAAAGCTCTGCAGAAAAGAATATGGCTTTTCGGCTAATGCGCTATGCCACTGCCGCCATGCAGCGTCACCTGGATAAAGGCTATGACAGAGTTCCGCTGGTGGTGCCATTGCTGTTTTATCATGGCGAAACCTCGCCCTACCCGTACTCACTCAACTGGCTGGATGAGTTTGACGATCCGCAACTTGCCCGGCAGTTGTACACCGAAGCTTTTCCGTTGGTGGATATCACCATCGTACCTGACGATGAGATTATGCAACATCGGCGTATAGCTCTGCTTGAACTGATTCAAAAGCATATTCGCGACCGCGATTTAATCGGTATGGTCGACAGGATCACCACGCTTTTGGTTAGAGGCTTCACTAATGACAGCCAGCTACAAACGCTGTTTAATTATCTGCTGCAATGCGGCGATACCTCCCGTTTCACCCGTTTTATTGAGGAGATTGCCGAACGTTCACCACTACAAAAGGAGAGATTAATGACTATTGCTGAACGGCTACGGCAGGAAGGACACCAAATTGGCTGGCAGGAAGGTATGCGTGAACAAGCCATTAAAATTGCCTTGCGCATGCTGGAACAGGGCATTGATCGTGACCTGGTGCTCGCGGCCACCCAGCTAAGCGAAGCCGATCTGGCAGCGAATAACCACTAATTAACACAGGCCCACAGCCGATCCCCATGGGCCTTTGATATCAATAACTACCTTTTATGCGTGGCCCATTTTTGCCTGATTTAAACATCGCCAGTCGTTGATCCAGGGCATCGCTGTAGAGCATCGTGTCAACACCAACAGCGACAAAGTTCGCTCCCCACGCCAGGCATTGCTGCGCCATATCAGGAGCCACAGCCAGAAAACCAGCCGCTTTACCCGCAGCACGGATCCGCCGAATGCTGGTTTCAATAATTCGCTGCACTTCCGGGTGCCCGGCGTTATCCGGGTAGCCCAACGAGGCAGAAAGATCCGCAGGTCCAATAAACACGCCGTCAATCCCTTCGACGTCGAGGATTTCGTCCAGGTTATCCAGTGCTGTTTTACTTTCCACCTGCACCAACAGACAAAGCGAATCGTTGACTTGCGCCATGTAATTCTCAATGCGTCCCCAGCGCGCAGCCCGTGCCACACTGGCCCCGACACCACGCTCACCGTAGGGAGGATAGCGCGTGGCAGACACCACCTGACGTGCCTGATCGGCAGTATCGACCATCGGGATTAGTAGAGTTTGCGCGCCAATATCCAGGACTTGTTTAATCAGCGACTTACTGCCTTCCACCGGACGGATCACGGGTTGGCTGGCATAGGGCGCTACCGCCTGTAGCTGGTGATAAAGATCCTGAATGGTGTTTGGCGCGTGCTCCCCGTCAATCAGCAACCAGTCATAACCGGAGGTGGCGGCAATTTCTGCCATATAAGAAGTAGTCGAGCTTAACCACAGACCAATTTGCACTTCGCCTTTGCGTAAACGTTCTTTAAAGGGATTGGTTAATAATGCGTTCATGGTGTTCCTTAACCTATTAATGATGTGCCACGTCGGTCTGCGCAACAGTGCGATTTACACGCAGAGTGAAAATAATCAGCGAACCGATGACCGCCACCGCTGCCAGCGTCAGTAATCCCGCCGCATCGCTGGCAAACAACGTTTCTGCTTTCACGCGCAGGATCGGGGCAATAAACCCGCCCACTGCACCAAACAGGTTTACAAAACCAATCCCCGCCGCCAGCGCCGTACCGGAAAGCAGTTGTGTCGGCATCGTCCAGAACACCGGCTGCACGGCAATAAACCCGATGGCTGCAACACACAGCGCTACGATCGCCAGTACTGGAGAAAGCAGCCCGGAGAGACCAATACCAATGCCCGCCGCCAGTAATGTCAGCGCCGCGACATTACGCCGTTCGCCGGTTTTATCGGAATAGCGCGGAATAAGCCAGGTCCCAAACAAGGCCGCGACCCACGGAATGGCGGTGACCACCGACGCCGTAAAGCCCACTTTTGTCCCCAGCAATGCAGCAACCTGGGTCGGCAGGAAGAAAATTAATCCGTAAACCGCCACCTGAATGGTCAGGTAGATAATCGCCAGTTGCCAGACTCGGCCATTACGCAGCGCATCGCTCAATCGAGAAGTCACTTTCTGTTGTTCTTCACTTGCCAGTTGATTGATAAGCAACGTTTTTTCTTGTTTACTCAGAAAACGTGCCTGCTCCGGTGTGTCATCAAGCCAAAAGAATGTGAATCCCCCAGCGCCAACTGCCAGCAATCCTTCAATCACAAACATCCAGAACCAGCCGGGATGCCCCATAAATCCATGCATCTCCAGCAGCGCGCCGGAAAGCGGTGATCCCAGTGTTAACGCCAGCGGTGCGCCCATATAGAACAACCCCATAATGCTGGCGCGATTACGCTGCGGAAACCATTGCGAGGTGAGATAAATCATACCAGGGAAGAACCCGGCCTCCGCAGCACCAAGCAGAGTACGAACGATCAGAAATTTCGCTTCAGTATCGGCCCATGCCATGGCTGCCGAAAGAAATCCCCACAGCAGTGTTGTCGTACCAATCCAGGTTCTGGCCCCCATTTTGCGCATCAAAAGATTCGCCGGAACACCCAGAAACGCATATACCACAAAGAAAATGCCTGCTCCCAGCGCATAAGCTTCATTACTCAGCCCGGTATCAATCTGGTAGGTTTGTTTGGCAAAACCAATATTCGAACGGTCGAGAAATGCCAGCACATACAGCGCCAACATAAACGGAATTAAACGCGCTCGGTTTTTCTTCACCACGGCGTCAAGCAAAGCGGTGCTCATAAAAAGCTCCTTAGAATATGTGGGCGTTACCGTTGTCACAGCAACGCCCGGAGTGATTAGTGGCTGTAGGGGCGTTTCAAATTGCAGTCACGATTGAGTTCGACGCCGAAACCGGGTTTATCAAGCACTGATTTATGAATACGACCATTCACCGGCACTGGCTCATTAAGCAGAATCGGATCAAATTGCGGACGCATCGTTGAACAATCCGGGCTGGTCATCAGGAATTCGCTGAATGGCGTATTGGTGAAGGTGATCACCGCATGGTGAGAGTAAACAGACGAACCGTGCGGCACCACCAGTTGCCCTCTGGATTTGGCGATTGCGGCAATTTCCACCAGCGTGGTTAAGCCACCGCACCAGCCAACATCCGGCTGCATAATGTCGATACCGGTTTCTGAAAGCGTACGGAAAGATTGCAGTGTGCCGTGATGCTCACCGCTGGTGACCATCATTCCGACTGGCGCGTTGCGTTTCAGTTCGCGATAACCTTCATACTGCTGTGGCGGCAGGCACTCTTCGATCCATTTCAGGTTATAGGGCGCGCAAGCGTGGGCCAGTTTGGTGGCATAGTTCACGTCCTGACTCATCCAGCAGTCGAGCATTAACCAGAAATCCTCACCGCATTTTTCACGCATATCCGCGACCATAGCGGCATCTTTGTGGATCCCCGCATCGCCATCATGTGGCCCCCAGTGCGTCGGCATTTTGCCACCGATAAAGCCCATCTCTTTTGCCAGATCCGGACGCGCACCTGTGGCGTAGAACTGAATCTCATCACGAACTGCGCCGCCTAAAAGTTTATAAACCGGAAGCCCGACCACTTTGCCGAACAGATCCCACAGAGCCAGATCGACACAGGAAATCGTGTTCATCACCAGGCCACCAGAGCCGGAGTAATACAGGGTGGCATTGAGCATTTGATCGTGGATCAGTTTGATATCACTGACACATTTACCCTCAATGAAACGGTTAAGATGTTTTTCGACAATAAAACAGCCCATTTCACCGGCTGTCGAAACGGCGAATCCGGTCTGGCCGTTTTCTGCTTCGACTTCAACAATCAACGTGCCAAGAACGTTAATGCCAAATGACTGGCGTGACTGCTCGTAATCGCGGTATTTACTCATCGGGGTGGCAATATGATCATCAATCCAGTGATTTGCCCCCTGGTCGTGATAATCACCGCCGCCAGCGCCTTTTTCTGCTGTCGCACCGCCAGTAAACCAGGCGCGAACCTGTTTGATTTTTGGTAGGGTCATAATGTTCTCCATTGTTATGAGGCCTGTAAGTCAAAGGGACTTTTCCATCCCAACAGACGTGAAATATCCCTGGCGCAGGCAATGGCCTTGCCCGCCAGATAATCACGGTATTCTTCATTGATTTGTAAGCGGGTACCGACCACCGAAATCGCAGCGGTAAGCTCGTTATTGGCGTTAAACACCGGCGCAGCGACACAACGGACATCAGCATAATCTTCGCCGTTGTCATAACTCCAGCCCTGACGGCGAATACGCGCCAGTTCCTCGTAGAGCCGTTGTGGATGGGTAATGGTGGTGGGTGTCATCTGCTCCCAGACCAGCTCTTCGATAATACTTTGCTGTACAGCTGCAGGTTGCCAGGCAAGCAGGCATTTACCTATTCCGGAGCGATAAAGCGAAAGGCTTTTTCCTTCATGGGAACGCACGCTGATAGTGGCTGATGACTCCACTTTCAAAATGTAAAAAGCGGACGATCATT